>WNGE01002000.1_pt1 | contig 25817 bp, 26 predicted proteins | sample 5400651 | NCBI WGS metagenome assembly WNGE01 (sample SAMN13153370, study PRJNA577476) | soil metagenome | isolation source: 60 cm soil or saprolite under grassland replicate 2 | place: USA:California | collected 2016-06-15 | reverse complement strand
GAGCGGGCCATCGGCACCACCAAGGTCAAGCCCGGCGAAGTGGTGACCGACCGGGCGCCGACCTACCCGGTGGTGCTCGATGACCTCCTGCCAGCAGCCTGGCATCGCACCGACAGGTATGCCAACAACCGGGTTGAGGTCGACCACGGCCGCCTCAAGGCGAGGCTGCGACCAATGCGAGGCTTGCAGCAGGACCGCAGCGCCAGGATCGTGATCGCTGGGCATGCGTTCGTGCAGAACGTTCGCCGCGGCCATTACGAGCTGGCGGTGGAGGAGCTGGCGAGCCGGCGGCTGGCGGTCGCGTTCGACGAGCTGGCCGTGGCCATCTGATCCCGGGCGGAGGTCGCGGCTCCGCCATGCCTTGACTCCGGACAACGCAACAGCGCCCTCGGCCAGGTATAGGCGCGGATCCTGGAGGAGTACGAGCGGCTGGACAAGGCCGGCAAGGGTGCGCTGTTGCGGCGCGAGGGCCTGTACACGTCGCTGATCTCTGACTGAGTGTTTGAGAACTGTCATGCGACGTTGGTGTGGATGGATGGTGGTCGATGAGGACGCGCCAGGCGTCGGGTCATCACCGCGATCATGGCCCAGGTGACCATCGCAGCATGATGGGCGGGCAGGCGCTCGTAGTCGCGAGCACAGTGGCGATGCTTGCCGATCCAGGCAAGCGTCCGCTCGACCACCCATCTGCGGCAGCACCTCGAAGGTGGACTTGCCAGGGTGCTTGCGCACGATCTGGACCACCAACTGCGGCACGGCCGCGGCCCTCAACGACGATCAGGAGTTACACCACGAAATGCGACTTGACTTGGTCGCAATCTGGTCGCAGTTTCGGGCCATCGTTGCCAGACCCGAAGTCTGGCAACGGCCTGGTCAGAGGCTATGGGACGCCTTCGAAGATCCTAGAGCACCAAATTCTTGTCTGGTGCTCACGTCGGGATGCACATACTCGGCGGCCTCATCCACGAGTATCACGCGGTCGCGCTTGATGAATCATCATTTCCGCGCCCACAGCCAGGTAGACGAACGACCTGACCACACAGACCTCCGCCAAAGAAGGCGAGCAAGCGACGGCGCATCGTAGCCCTCCGTCAAGCGGGACCTGCTGGTGACCGCCCCGACCGACTTCTGGGACCCCATGGGGTCGTCGACGAGGGGCCTCACCCTGCGGGCGAGCTGGGAGCCCTTACCGCCAAGCGGGAGCCATCGTTGCCCTCGCCGGCCGTGCCACCCGTATGAGGGTCGCTGAACCGGGCGCCACTTGTGACGGTCTACGCGCCGTTTTCGTTGGCGGTTGCTGCCCGTCTGCTGCCTGCCACTCCCTGGACCGGCGCGCCGGCCACCTCGACGCCGACCGGCCGCTCGCGACTCTCACGCCGGCGAGCTCTTCGCTTCATCGGGGCTGTGTGCGACCGGCACTCCCAAGGGCGTCACAATGGTTCGCCTCCACGGCATAGGCCCGGTAGCTGTCCGGGAAGAGTGCATCAAGTCCGCTACGCCGGAGCGTCCACATGCGGCCCTTTGCCTGGTAGTAGAACTTGCGTGCATCCTGGCGTGTCATGAATGCGCCTCGCGATGTTGGTGCGCGTCTGCACCGTCGAAGAGGATGTGATGCTGCAGACGCAAATGGGGCCTCCAGTCATCATCCTCGTACGTTGCGCCGAGGCTACGCGGCGCCGGCAGCGAGCCGGTAGGTCGATAGTCCCTAACCCTGCGGGACAGTCCACGTTGACACTGTGAAGGACGTGGTCGCTTGGCAAGCGTAGTAGGGACGCCTTCTCCCGTTCAGGGCCGGAGCCAATGAGCCGCGAGAGCGTCGAGGTGAAGGGGCCGCCGCGATCTGCCGCGGTGACGGTGCCGTCCATCGCCTCGGCTGGTGGCGCGGATGCTGGGATTCTCGTGTCCGGCCGGGCAGTTCGGTCGCCAGTGCACGCACCTGGTCGCGCTGCAGCTCATCTGCGTCGAGCCTCGCGGACTCGCAGTGCCCGCCGCTGACGCGAACCGGGCGTGGAGCGTGAGGAGCATACCCCCCTTCGGTACCTCCTCAGGACTCCTGAGCCTCCCAGGGCGGCTACAGTGCCGCAGAACACCCGTTTGACGACGCAGAGGGGGCCATGTCGAGCACCTGGGGACGCCACGAGCACTACCACGGCGTCGCCCTGGTGATGTCGGCACACACTCGTGAGGCGTGGGTCGAGACCGGCCCCCCGTGCGACAGGATCTTCGCCTAGCCCTCGCCCGCGCCGGGGCCGAAAGTCACCTAGGCCGCCGGCCGAACGTCCCTCCCCAGGCCGTCGCCACGCGGTCAGGCTGGCGGCAACCTCAGACCCGAGGCGAGGTGACCACGATGACACTGCACATGAGCTGGACCCTCACCGGCATCGTGGACGACATCTACCGTCCCGGCGCGATCATCGCGGCGGCCGACGACAGCCTCCAACAGACCGCCGCCCGGCTACAGGACAAGGACATCAGCGCGCTGGTCATCCTGGACGGCTACCGCCTGGCCGGGATCATCACCGAGCGCGACATCGTGCGGGCCGTGGCGGACCAGCGCGACCTGGCCGACTGCACCGCCGGCGAGTACATGACCTCGGAGCCGGCCACGGTGGACCTGGAGACGCCGCTATGGGTCGTCGCCTGGAGGATGTTGGCGTATGGCGTGCGCCACCTGCCGGTGGTGGTGGGCGGCGAGGTGACCGGCATGGTGTCGGCCAGGGACCTGCTGGAGCTCCAGAGCATCACGCCGCCCTGAATGCCCTTTCTACTTCCGTCTTGCCACTGCTTGGATCGCGGCGACGAACGGGCTCTCCTCAACTCGTACCGCTTGCGGCAGTTACTCGAATGGCACCATCGACTCGTGATGTTCCCCGTGTATCTCCATCCAGGCAGTCCACGCATCGTGAATGTCTTCCGCGGTCACCCGATCGCGCTTTCCACGGGCGAGCACCGCATAGATTAGGTCGTCGTGGTCAGCAAGGGTCGGTCCGGTGTCTGCCCGGTGGGCTGGAGTAGTCGATCTACGGCGGCGACCACGGCGGCCGGGTCCGTGTGGGTCTCCACTACCTCGATCGGCCCCGATCCCCCCAGACTGTGGGGGGGCGCGACGGCCACCAGCACAAGGGGAAGCCGCGCGTAGTCGGGGTGGGCGCGGTAGGCGCGCAGCAGGTGGATGCCGCGGTAGGACCGGCTGGGCAGGGGCAGCGCCAGTGCGCAGGCGAACACCAGGAGATCGGCGTTGTCAACGAACGGGCATCTGCCATGGCGCATCAGCAGGCACGCGGCGAGCGGGGTTGGCCCGCCACCGCAGCGCACGACCCGGTGACCGGCCGCCTCGAGGGGGCAAGTCACCTCCCGGCTGACGGTCGCCCCGTCCTCCACCAGCAGGATGATGGCCATCGCCATCCCTCCCTCCGGCAGTCTTGGACCGATGCGCCGTCGCCCGGGGCGTTCGGCTTGCCTTCAGGAGAGGTCAACGCTGGTGAACCTCCCAGGGCCTCAGGACCCATCGTGGTCGGGCCACACGGCCCGTGGGGCAATCCTGGGCGAGCAGGTCGGTGCGCGGGCACCGTTCTCGCCGGACAACCCAGGGAAGCCCGGACCTTCACGCCCAGGGGCTGGGCCTTCAGGCCCAGGGAGGCACGGACCTTCGCCCATGTGCCGGCGGGACTCGCCGGGCCAGCCTGGACGGGACGGCAGGCCGGCGCCAGTGGCGCATCGAGCGCCAGAGAGGTGAGGATCATGCAGGAGGTCCGCTGGCAGGAGCTGACAAAGGACGAGTGCTTCAGCTTGCTGGCCGGACACCACCTGGGTCGCGTGGCGCTGGTCGACGACCGTGGGCCGATCGCGTTGCCGGTCAACTTCGTTCTGGACCAGCACACCGTGCTGTTCCGCAGCGATGAGGGGACCAAGCTTGACGTGGCCGGCCGCGGTGGGCGGGTCGCGTTCCAGATCGACGGGGTCGAGGAGGCGACCCGCACCGGCTGGAGCGTCCTGGTCCGCGGGGAGGCGACGGAGGTCACCAATCCGGCTGAGCTGGCGCGCGCGCGTGGGCTGCCGCTCCACGCCTGGGCGCCGGGCGCCAAGGGCCACTACATCCGCATCCTGCCCATATCGCTGACCGGACGGCGGATCGCGCTGCCCGAGGCACCGTCGAACTGGTGGGGCTAGCACCCGAGCCGGCCGGCAGTGGTCGTCCTCGCTGACATCGAGGTTTGAGCCATGGGAACCAGCATCGACCGTGAGGCGTTCGACGAGGTCGACGACGCCCGCTTCCAGCAGCGGCTCGGCCAGTGCCTGTCGACGCTCGGCGAGCTGCTGGAGCGGCCCGGCTTCGGCGTGGGTCCCGCCACGCTTGGTGCCGAACTGGAGCTGTTCCTGGTCGACGGAGCGGCCAGGCCGCTCCAGCACAACCAGGCGGTCCGCGCCGCCGCCGCCGACGCCCGCGTCAACGTCGAGCTGGACCGGTTCAACCTGGAGCTGAACGCCACGCCGACGCTGCTGGCCGGCTGTCCGTTTGCCACGCTCGGCGAGGAGCTGCGCCTGCTGCTTGGCCGCGTCGCGGACGCGGCCCGGGGGCACGGGGGCCGACCGGCGCTGGTCGGCATCCTGCCCACGCTGCGCCGCGCCGACCTGGGCGCCCGTGCCATCACCGACCTGCCGCGCTACCGGGCGCTCAACCACCGCCTGCGACGGCGGCGCCATGACCCCTTCCAGCTGCGGATCACCGGCGCCGACCCGCTGGAGCTGGCCAGCGACGACGTGGCCCTGGAGGGCGCCGCCACCTCCTTCCAGGTGCACCTGCGGGTCGACCCGGCCGAGTTCACGCGAACCTATAACGCAGTCCAGGCGGCCACCGCGCCGGTGCTGGCGGTGGCCGGCAACTCGCCGACCTTGCTTGGCCATCGGCTGTGGGAGGAGACCCGGATCCCCCTATGCAAGCAGTCGATCGACGACCGCGACGGCCGTGGCCTGCGTCGTCGGCCTGCCCGCGTGGCGTTTGGCACGGGCTGGCTGCGGGGAGGACCGCTGGGGCTGTTCGCCGAGGGCGTGCGGCTGCACCAGCCGTTGCTGCCGGTCCTCGGCGACCACGACCCGCTTGCTGGCATGGAGGAAGGGCACGCGCCGCTGTTGCGGGAGCTGCGAGTGCACCAGGGAACCGTGTGGCGCTGGAACCGGGCCGTCTACGACCCGGCCTGTGGCGGCCATCTGCGGATCGAGATGCGAGCCCTGCCCGCCGGCCCCACCGTGACCGACATGCTCGCCAACGCCGCCCTGCTCATCGGGCTCTCGTTGTGGCTGGCCGAGCAGGACCCGTCATGGACCTATGCCCTGTCGTTCGAGCGCGCCGAGCATGGCTTCTACCGGGCAGCTCAGCACGGCCTGGCCGCCGAGCTCAGCTGGCCCTTCGGGCACGACCGGCGGTGGCCACGCCGCGCCGCCGAGCTCGTGCCGGAGCTGCTGCCCGCCGCCAGGGACGGGCTGGTCCACGCCGGCGTGGCGGCAGCGGAGGCTGACCGCCTGCTCGGGGTGATCGCAGCCAGGGTCGCGACCGGGCAGACCGGCGCGGTGTGGCAGCGCAGGACGCTGGCCGCGCTCGAGCCGAGGCTTGGCCGTGAGCGTGCGCTGGCGGCGACGCTGCAGCGCTACCTGGAATACGCGGCCACCGACGAGCCAGTCCACTCCTGGCCCACCGGCCGCTGATCGGGCCTCCTCGCATCCTCGCAAGGGTCACGGTCGCCGGGCCGGCAATCCTCGGGACCAACGGCCCCTGATCATGGGTTGCGCCGGTGGCATATTCGCGGTGTCGGTCAGCAGACACCAGGCGCGCCAGGCCAAAACTGGCAGGTTTTGAGTGGGTGTGCTGGCTGGGCCCTGTCGGGACGAGTAGAGGGAGGCGATGCGATCGACATGCCACCCGACCATCTGGTGGGCGACCCTGAACCGGGTGCGCCCACAACTCCCCGCTCCGTCGGCTGAGGACCATCCAAATGGAACGGCGTGGCGGCGGCGACAGCCTCGCTGCCCGACCACGGCCGGACGACCAATCAGCCGACGGAGCGTTGCTTGTGCCCTTCCGTCCCGAGCGTTCGAGATACCCAGGCGGACGTCGAGGCCCGTTGGGCGCTCCGCCTGCCATGAACTTGGCGCCCCTGTGCGTCGTCACTCTGACGCCGGGCTGGTAGTCACCGCCTCCGGCGACCCGTTTGCTGAGACGGCCTGGCCGCTTCGCCGAGCGGGCGACCCGAGTCCTGCTCGACATCGAGGAGATGTTCCGATGACTGGACGGATTCGCAACGACCGCCGGCAGGAGCGATCGACGCCACGACCCGGACCCGCTGGAGCTGGCGCTATTCGCATGTGGCACCAAGGCCATCCGCAGGATCAACTGCCATAGCTGCGGCGAGATCGAAGGTCGCCCAGCCCGACGGTGGGGCTTGGTCCAGTGACGCCTGACCAGGTCGCGGTGCCACCGCAGCAACGTCTCCGGCGTCACCAACCGATGGCGTCGATGCTGCTTGGGCAGCAGCCGAGGCAATGCCGAAACGATGGCCCGGTCCGGCCTCGTGGGGTGTGGCCGGGTGACCGGTCGGCGCAGCACCGCGACCTCAGGGGCGGAGCACGAGGATCTCGGTGTTCTCGGACGCCTGCCCGCGGGCCAGCAGCGCGAGCCAGCCGGTGAGCCTGGACCGGCTGGACCAATACATCGAGCAGACCTTGCTACCTGGCCACAACCGGGGAGCACGACGCACGCCCTATCGGCCCTATATGCGGCTGTGGCAACGCGCCTGGAGACTGGAACAGCGGGGAGATCGGGAGGCGGGTCGCGTGCTGCGTGAGCAGATGAAGACCATGCCATCCGCGACCCCGACGATCCGGGCTACCGGCGGCTGCGCTACTGCCGGTATGCCGATGACTGGCTGCTGGGCTTCACGGCCCCCGGCAGGGGGCCGAGCAGATCAGGGCTCGGATCGGGAAGTTCCTACGCGACCAGCTCAAACTGGAGCGTGACCGTGGCTTGGTCTGTCCGGCTCGTGGCATCCGAGTGTGGCCACCTGTGGGACGTTCCTGATGGGCGGCGAGCGCTTCGCCTGCTGCCGACCTGCCAGCGGCCCGCATTCCGGCCATGCCAACAAGCAACTCGAGCAGAATCGCTAACTGCCCTGTTGGCGCAGGTCAGGGGCTGTTGGCGGGGTGTTGGTGGACATGACATCCCAGAACGCGAACCGCTGACTTCGGGTCGAAGGAGCATCCTCCACCTACGGTCGTTTGCCCGCACCTCATGAGCGACTGTGGCGAGCCATACCAACGGGCTCCGCCCACGCTTTCACCCGGTGTAGGTGATGGCGGGCCGAGTGCAATGGGAGACCCTACGCGTGGCCGACGTACGGCAGGGGGACGGTAACAGCGGTGCCGGAGGCGCCTGCGCCCAGCGGGCACGAGGACGTCGAGGTGGAGCCGTTGGCGTGGACGGTGGCGGCTGGCTCGGCCGTGGTGGCGGCGGCCGTGCGCTCGGCCGCGGCGATCAGCTCGGCGAGGCTGTCCTCGACGCCGCGGGCGAGCACGTCGATGTCGGCGGTGTGGTCGCGGTCACCGGTGATCCCGAAGGTGACCTGGCCGCAGTAGGAGAAGATCGCCACGCCAAACCGGAGCGTGGTCGCGATCGGCACGTACGGCAGGATCTCCACCACCCGGCGGCCCAGCGCGTACAGCGGCCAGGGTGGGCCGGGGACGTTGGTGGTGACCGTGACGATGTTGGCTGCGGGAGCCTGAACAGCAGCCGCACGCCGAGAGAGACCAGCGGGAACGGTTCGTAGCGGGCGATCGAGGTCAGCGCCTCGCCGGCCTCGGCCTCCTTGCTCGCCTTCAACGCGGCCAGGTGAGCGCTTGTCGCCGCCAGCCGCTCCACCGGGTCGGCGACGTCCACTGACAGGTCGGCCAGCAGCAGCGAGACGCGGTTGTCGTAGACGCGCTCCTCGCCGGGTGCGCGGACGCTCACCGGCACCAGCGAGCGGATGACGTGCCTGCCGGGCTGCTCGCCACGGCCCAGCAGCAGCTTGCGGAACGCCCCGGCGATCGCGGCAAGGAACACGTCGTTGACGGTTCCGCCGAGCTGCCGGTGGACGGCTTTGACGTCGGCAAGCGACGCGCGGGCGACGCGATAGCGGCGCGGCCGCCCGACCGGGCCGGACAGCGAGGAGACCCCGACAGGCACCAGGGCGCCGGCCAGCGCCACCAGCCCGTGCGCGGTGTCGGCGGTGCGGCGGAGGAGCTGTTGGGGGGTGCGCAGCGCGCGGCGCACCTCGCCGTGGTGCGGCCGACCTTCATGGCCGGCGCGCCGCGGATCTTCGAGAAGATCCAGCACCGGGTGATGGCGATGGCCGGTGGCGGCATCAAGCGCCGCATCTTCGACTGGGCCTTGAAGGTTGGTCGTCGCGCAGCGACGCTGCGCAGGGCCGGCAAGCAGCCCAGCAGGCTACTCAAGCTCCAGCATGCCGTCGCCGACCGGCTGGTCTTCGCCAGGCTGCGCAGGCGGTTCGGCGGGCGGCTGCGCTTCTTCGTGTCCGGAAGCGCCGCACCGGCGACGTCGGCGAGCTGGACGACGAGGGGTTCTTGCGGATCACCGACCGCATCAAGGACCTGATCAAGACCTCCGGCGGGAAGTACGTGGCCCCCCCAGTCGATCGAGATCGCGTTCAAGGCCGTCTGCCCGCATGCCGCCGAGATCGTCGTCTACGGCGAGGGCCGCCCCTACTGCAGCGCGCTGGTCGCGCTCGACGGGGAGGCCATCGCCGAATGGGCGGCGGACAACGGCGTTGGGCAACTCCCCTTCCCCAAGCTGGCCGCCCACGACCAGGTGCGGGCGCTGATCGCCGGGTACATCCAGGAGACCAACCGCCGGCTGCCACGCTGGGAGACGATCAAGCGGTTTGCGATCTTGCGGCGTGCGCTCTCCGTGGAGGAGGGCGATCTCACGCCGAGCCTCAAGTTCAAGCGCCGGGCTGTCACGGCCAAGCACCGCGACCTGCTGGAATCCCTCTACGACGACGAGTCAGCGACCACCAGCACCACCGGTCCCTCGGCCACCGCATAGCAGCCGTGGCCGCGCGCCGCCTGGCAACCCCATGCAGTCCGAACGGCCCGTCAGCGCAGGGACCTTGTTCCCATGCCCCGCCAGTGGGCGTTCCGGAGACTGGAGTCGGCCTCAAGGGGGTGGCTGATGGAACGCTTGACCGCGGCCGATCTCAGCATGGTGTGGCCGGAGGATTTCGGTTGGCCCCAGGACATCGGTGCGCTGGCCATCCTCGATGGCTCGGGCCTGCTCGACGCGGATGGCCGCTTGCCGATCGAAGGTATTCGCGACCAGCTTGGCCGCCGGTTGCACCTGCTCCCACGGTTCCGGCAGCTGCTGTATATGCCTCCAAAGGGGCTCGGCTGGCCGCTCTGGGTGGATGCCCCGTCGTTCGATCTGGCGGAACACGTTGGCGTGTTCCCCCTGGGCCCCGAGGCCGGCGAAGGGCAACTGATCGCGGCGTGTGAGCAACTGTTCCAGCGACGGCTGGATCGATCCCGGCCGCTGTGGCGGTTGTGGTTCCTGCCTGGCTTGCCGGAGGGGCGGATCGGCCTGTTCATGAAGCTGCACCACGCCATCGCCGACGGGATCGCCGGGGTCGCCGCCATCGGCGCGTTCCTCGACCTCAGCGCCGATGCGCCCACACCCGCTGCGCCACTATGGACGCCGGCACCAATCCCGTCTACGCGCGACCTGTTCGACGACAATCTGCGTCGACGCATCCAGGGCCTGGATGGCGCCATCTCGAACATGGCCCATCCGATCCACGTCGCGCGGCAAGCCCAGGATGGGTGGCCGGCGGTTCGCGAGGCGTTCGCGGAGGGCCGTGCGCCCCGGACGAGCCTCAACCGTCCGATCGGGTCGCACCGCAGACTGGCAGTCATCAGGAGCAATCTCGACCTCGTCAAGCAGATCGCCCACGCACACGGCGGGAAGGTCAACGACGTCCTGCTGGCCGCCGTCGCCGGGGGTCTGCGTGACCTGCTGCGCGGCCGCGGGGAAGACGTCGAGGGGGTCGTCCTGCGGGAATTTGTGCCGGTGTCGCTGCACACAGAGCGACCCGGTGAAGCGCGTGGCAACCTCGACGGGGCGATGGTCGTGCAGCTTCCAATCGGCGAACCCGACCCTGTCCGCAGGCTGCGGCTGATCGCGGCGGAGACCGGGGAGCGGAAGAAGAAGCGTCGTCCGCCGGGGAGCACGCTGTTTCGGAGCCCGCTCATCCAGCGGGCGTTCCTGCGACACATGGCGCGGCAGCACTTCACCAACGGGTATGTCGCCAACGTTCCCGGGCCGCCGGTACCGCTGTATCTGGCGGGGGCGCGGCTGCTGGAGGTGTTCCCGGTGGTGCCCATCATGGGGAACATGACCTTGGGCGTCGGCGCGCTCTCCTACGCCGGTCAGTTCAACATCACCGCGGTCGCCGACCGGGAGGCATGCCCCGACGTCGCGGCCTTCGTCGAAGGAGCACGCAACTCACTGGACGAACTGGCGCAGTCCGTGCTGATGCGTTCTGCATGAGAGGGGCCTGAGTATGTGGCCGAAGAGCTATGCACAACTGATGAACCGGGCCGCGGACCGGCTGGCGGCGGTCGATCACACCAGGCTCGAAACTCCCTTCGGAACGGTCGAGTACGCGCAGCATGGAACCGGCCTTCCCTGCTGGTGAGCCACGGGATCTTCGGCGGCTTCGACGCCGCGCTGAACCACGCGGACGCCTATGTGGGCGACGGGTTCCGAGTGATCGCGCCATCGCGGTTCGGATACCTGGGTTCGACGAATGCCGGCTGGTGCGGACGTAGCCGCGCAGGCTGACGCCTACGCGGCGCTGCTCGACGACCTGAGCGTCGACCGGGCGCCGTGTTCGCGTTCTCGGCCGGATCGGTCTCAGCGCTCAAGTTCGCTCTCCGATACCCCGACCGCACAGCGGCACTGGTGATCGCCTCAGGGCACTACCCGCAGAGCCACCGCAAGATTCCCGCATCTGCTGCTCGGAGCCGAAGAATGGGTGCGCGCGGAAGTCGCCGACTTCATCCGCTCCAACGCGCGAGCTGCCGAAGCCCTGGAGATCGCGCAGTGACGCTGACCGTGGCCCCCCGTCCCTTGAGCTGACCGCACACAATCCGCAACGCCCCGGCCCGCCGGTAGGGCGGGCCGGGGGATCGGGCGCTTGCCGTGGCGGGTGGTCGCATGCCCTCAGGCGGGCACGTGGGTCCTCCCCGAGCCGGCGTTGCGAGCCATGAGCTCCTGGGTCGAAGACACGCGGCGCAGGTGCCAGAACCCCAGGATCGTCAGCACCAACATGAGCCCTGCGAGGGCGAACGAGGCGATGCTCGCCACCAGTGCGATCTGTCCGATCTTCCAGAAGGCGTAGGCGTTGAGGAGCAGCCCGCGAAGCGTCTCGCCCCTGAACAAGGTCTGCACCTGCCCAGCCAGTTTCGCGTCGTTGGGGTTTTGCAGCGCCTGGCTGCTGACCTGCGCATAGGTCTGGCCGCCGGCGGCTTCCTTGAGGTGGACGGCGATGAAGTGGTTGGCGTACGCCTGCGCCTGTGCCCCGTTGACGAGCTGCTGACCCGCGTACTGGTTCAGATAGCGCCCGACCTCGGGCGGAGCCAGCGCCTCGCTGCCCTTGGGCGGGAAGAAGATCTTCTGGGCGGCGAGCTGATCGTGCACGTTGCTGTTCGCGAAGCTGTAGCCCCAGAACAACAGCCCACCCGCGACCAGCAGCACGATGGTGAGCACCATCCCTGTTGAGGACACCAGCATGTCGAATGTTCGGCGGCGCATCATCCTTCTCCTTGCTCCGGCCGGGCCCTGTGGCCCTTCTTCGAGCACCGTATCCGGGCATCGCTGGGCGGCCACCTGCCGAAGGTCCCCGAAGCGAGGGCCCATTGGTCCCCGGCTTCCCGGTTCGGGCTCTTGCAGGTGTCAACCGGCGAGGGCAAGCAGCCTGGGGTCAGCGGATGGTCAAGGTTGAGTCCATGCGCTCGACCCTGCGCTTGATGCCGAGGAGCATCTTGCGTTCCATGATGAACGAGCCAGGCTCGCTGATGAGCAGCCAGAACACCGTGGCAGGCGTCCGCGGCCACCTCGCCCGCCAGCGGCTCACCAGCCGCGTGTGGAACTCGTCGAGCGGATACAGGCCCAGGCACCACGTGTCCCGCTCGCCGCCGCAGAGCATGAACCGGTTCGGCTCCAAGGCACGCACGGTCGGCCCCATATCGGGAGCCATCAGCACACGGTCGCCTACCTCCAAGTGCTGGAACTCCGGAAGGATCTGGTCGGCGCTGGGGCGGTCATCGTTGTCGACCCAGTCGTAGCTGTACCAGCCGCCGCGTCCGAACCCTATCTGGACCAGCCATGGCCAGATCCGCTCCGGCCCGGCGCTGATCGTGATGGCCCGGGTGATGCTGGGTGCCGTCCCGAGCACCTCGTCACCCGGCATCGCCCGGCCGACCTCCCCGACGGTGGCGCCCCAGCGGCCAAGCCGTGGGCGGGCGATGACGAAGTAGGCCAGGAGGACGATCGCCGCCAGCGCCAGCGCCACCCACCACCCCAGCGCCACGACCAGCGCCGCGGCGGTACCCATGCTCGCAACCGCCGCCACGCCGACGATGCCCATGATCCTCATGCGGGTATGCATCGAATCCTCCGTCCACATCCCCATGCTGGTCGTCCGGCCGGACTGGCTGGCGGCACACCAGCGCGATCATTCAAGCCATCGGCTGGACGCCGCTCCAGGGACCAACGCCACGGTGGCTGTGGGACCCCGGAGGTCCCGCCCAAGGCGCATCGACCGCACGGAGACCGTCCGCCCGTCTCGACAGTGGGACCAATGCGGGCTCATGCCGGGACCATTTGACCTGGTTGCGGTGACGGCCATCCGGGATCGTCGGGGTGCAGGCTCTGGAGCGTTGGAGAGGAGTCGATGATGAACAGCACCATCCGTGTGCTTGCGCGCCACATGATCGAATCGCCGGCCGGCGGCCTGGTCGTCACCGCGGTGGTCTGGACGGCTTTCTGGCCGTGGCTGTCGGATCGCCGCCGGCATACTGCGGCGACTGCGTGACCACTTCCGGCCGGCTGGACGGTGGTGCCCGGCTCAGGGCAGCCGGTCGGCGCGGGTGTCCGCCTGGCCAGGGGTCGGTGTGGTCCGGCTGGACCAGGAAGCGAGCGTGCGCGCGTAGTTGGCGCGCTCGAAGCCGGCAGGGTCGGGCATGGAGCGCCGGCTCATGCTGCCACGCAACTGGGTGATCGAGGCGTAGCCACGCTCGTCGAGGATGGCGACCAGCTCCCGCTCGACCTCGCGGACATGGTCGGGACCGTGACGTAACAGGGCCGAGGTCATCATGGCGACGTCGGCGCCTGCGAGCAGGACCTTGGCGGCGTCCAGGCCGGTGTGGACCCCGGTGGTCGCGGCCAGCGAGGCAGGCACCTGGCCGTACAGGATCGCGATCCAGCGCAGCGGCAGCCGCAGCTCCTCCGAGGTCGAAAGCATCAGCCTCGGCACCACGTCCAGGGTGTCGAGGTCCAGGTCGGGCTGGTAGAAGCGGTTGAACAGCACCAGCCCGTCGGCACCGGCGTCGGCGACCCGGATGGCCATGTTCGCCATCGCGGTGAAGAACGGGCTCAGTTTCACCGCCAGCGGCACCGTGACCGCCGACCGTACCTCGGCGACCACCTCGAGGTAGCGGACCTCCAGCTCAGCGGCGCCGACGGTCGGGTCGGTGGCGACGCCATAGAGGTTCAGCTCGATGGCGTCGGCGCCGGCGTCCTGCATGCGGCGGGCGTGCCGCACCCAACCGCCCGGCGTGGTGCCGTTGAGGCTTGCGATCACCGGGATCGCCACCGCCCGCTTGGCCTGCTGGATCAGCTCGAGGTAGGAGGTCGGTCCGGTGTTGTAGTCGTCCAGGTCGGGGAAGTAGGACAGGGCCTCGCCGACGTGGTCGGAGGTCTGCTCCAGCAGGCGGTCCAGCTCGACCTGGTCGTGGGTGAGCTGCTCCTCGAACAGCGACGGCAGCACCGCCGCGGCCACGCCGGCGTCCTCGAGCCGGCGCAGGTCGTCCGGGTCGCCGGTGAGGGGCGAGGCCGAGGCGACCAGCGGCGAGCGCAGCTCCAGGCCGAGGTAGCGGGTCCGCAGGTCCGTCACTGGGCCTCCTCGTCAGCGTGGCCGGCGGCGCGATCCGGCCGGGGCGGCAGGTGAGGCGCTGTGCGTGACAGCGTGGCGAGCTGCTCGTAGTACCGCCAGCGCTCGCGCGTGTCCTCCTCGGCGATGGTCATCAGGTGGTCGAACTCGCCGGGGTCGGTGCGCGCCAGGATGCCGAAGCGGGCCTCGGTCTCGGCGAACTGGCGCAACGGCAGTGTCGGCGGCTTGGAGTCGAGCTGGAACGGGCGTTCGGCATCGGGGTGGTAGCGGTACAGCGGCCAGTGGCCGGAGCGGGCCGCGTCACGCTGGTGCGCCATGGAGCCGGACATGTCGAAGCCGTGCGCGATGCAGGTCGAATAGGCGATCACCAGCGACGGTCCCGGCCATGCCTCGGCCTCCAGCAAGGCTTTGACGGTCTGCATGTCGCTGGCGCCCAGCGCGACGTGGGCGACGTAGACGTTGCCGTAGGCCATCGCGATCATGCCGAGGTCCTTCTTGCCGGTCTGCTTGCCGCGCGCGGCGAACTTGGCGACCGCGCCTCGCGGCGTGGCCTTGGAGGCCTGGCCGCCGGTGTTGGAGTACACCTCGGTGTCGAGCACCAGCACGTTGACGTCCTGGCCGGAGGCCAGCACCGCGTCCAGCCCGCCCGAGCCGATGTCGTAGGCCCAGCCGTCGCCGCCGACGATCCACACACTGCGGCGGACCAGCTCGTCGGCGATCCCTTCCAGCTCGCGCGCCTGCGGCACGTCGAGGTCCGCCAGCCGCCGGCGCAGTTCGGCGACCCGTCCACGCTGAGCGGCCACGGTGGCCTCGCCGTCCTGGACGGCATCCAGGATCTCGGCGGTGAGGTCGCCGCCCAGCGCCGACCCGAGCCGCCCGACCAGCTGGCGGGCGCGCTGGTTGAGGCTGTCGGTGGCCAGGCGGATGCCGAGGCCGAACTCGGCGTTGTCCTCGAACAGCGAGTTCGCCCACGCCGGCCCGCGTCCCTCGGCGTTGGTCGCCCACGGGGTGGTCGGCAGGTTGCCGCCGTAGATCGATGAGCAGCCGGTGGCGTTGGCGACCAGCAGCCGGTCCCCGAACAGCTGACTGATGAGCTTCAGGTAGGGGGTCTCGCCACAACCGGCGCACGCGCCGGAGAACTCAAACAGCGGGCGGCGGACCTGCGAGCCCTTGACCGAGTCCGGCGGCAGCGCGCCGTGGTCGAGCTCCGGGATCTCCAGGAAGTAGTCCCATCTGGCCCGCTCCCGCTCCAGGTAGGCGTCGATCGGGGTCATGTTGATCGCCTTGTGCTTGACCTCGTCCTTGGAGTGGGCCGGGCACACCTCGACGCACACCCCGCAGCCGGTGCAGTCGTCGGGGGCGACCTGGACGGTCAGCTTGTGACCGGGCAGGTCGCGGGAGCGGAAGTCCTTGGAGTCGAACCCCTCCGGCGCGCCGTCCAGCGCGTCGGGTCCGAACACCTTCATCCGGATGGTCGCGTGCGGGCAGACGATCGCGCACTTGCCGCAGTCGATGCAGATCGATGGGTCCCAGATGGGGATCTCGGCGGCCAGCGAGCGCTTCTCCCACTGCGCGGTGCCGGTCGGGAAGGCGCCGTCGACCGGCAGCGCGCTCACCGGCAGCAGGTCACCTCGGCCCTCCAGCATCCGCGCGGTCACCCGCCGGACGAAGTCGGGGGCCTCGGCGGGGACGGCGGGACGGCGACCATGGGTGGCGGTGGCGCCGGCCGGCACCTGGACGCGGCTGAGCGCGGCGACGGCGTGGTCGACCGCCGCGAAGTTGCGGGCGACGACCTCCTCACCGCGGCGGCTGAACGCCTTCTCGACCCAGCGCTTGATGGCCGCCAGCGCCTCATCACGTGGCAGCACGCCGGCCAGCGCGAAGAAGCACGGCTGCATCACGGTGTTGACGCGATGGCGCAGCCCGGCCTCGCGCGCGACCCTGGCGGCGTCGACGACCCAGACATCGAGCTGCTTGTCCAAGATGTCGCGTTGGACCTCGACGGGCAGGTGGTCCCAGACCTCTTCAGCGGACCACGGGCTGTTCAGCAGGAAGGTGGCGCCGGGCGCGGCGCGCTCCAGCACGTCCATGCGCTCCAGGAAGCCGAACTGGTGGCAGGCGACGAAGTTGGCCCGCTCGATCAGGTAGGCGGAGCGGATCGGGCGGCGCGAGACGCGCAGGTGCGAGACGGTCACCGAGCCGGACTTCTTGGAGTCGTACACGAAGTAGCCCTGGGCGAACAGGTCCGTGCCCTCCCCGATGATCTTGACCGCGGTCTTGTTCGCGCTGACCGTGCCATCCGACCCGAGGCCGTAGAACACCGCGCGCAGCCCGTCAGGATCTTCAGTCTGAAACGAGCCGTCCACCACCAGGCTGGTGTGGCTGACGTCGTCGGCGATGCCGACCGTGAAGTGGTTGCGCGGCCGGTCGCCGGCCAGGCCATCCAGGACCGCCTTGGTCATCGCGGGGGTGAACTCCTTGGACGCCAGGCCGTAGCGGCCACCCACCACCAGCGGCGGGGTCGTCCCGGTGGCGGCCGCGTGCTCTGCCAGTGCCGTGACGACGTCCTGGTACAGCGGCTCGCCGGTCGCACCGGGCTCCTTGGTCCGGTCCAGCACGGCCACGCGCCGCACGGTCCCAGGCAGCGCGGCGAGCAGCGCCTCGGCTGGGAACGGCCGGTACAGACGGACGGTCACCAGCCCGACCCTCCCGCCGGCGGCGTTCATCGCCTCCACGGCCTCGGCCGCCGCACCGGCGCCGGACCCCATCAGTAGGACGACCCGCTCGGCTTCCGGGTGGCCTTGGTAGTCGACCAGCCGGTAGCGCCGTCCGATCCGCTCGGCCAGCCGGTCCATGGTGGCCTGCACGATCCCGGGCACGGCCGCGTAGAACGGGTTGACGGCCTCACGGGCTTGGAAGAACACGTCCGGGTTCTGCGCCGAGCCGCGCAGGCGGGGACGATCGGGCGACAGGCCGCGCTCACGATGGGGCCCAACGTCCTCGAGGTCCACCAGGGCCCCGAGGTCGTCGTCGGTCAGCGGGCGGATCTTGGCCACCTCGTGGGAGGTCCGGAAGCCGTCGAAGAAGTGCAGGAACGGCACACGCGAGGCCAGCGTGGCGGCGTGCGCGACCAGTGCCAGGTCATGCGTCTCCTGCACCGACGCCGACGCCAGCATCGCCCAGCCGGTGGTCCGCGCCGCCATGACGTCCGAGTGGTCACCGAAGATCGACAGCGCATGGGTCGCCACCGTCCGGGCCGCCACGTGAATCACCGCGGGGGTGAGCTCTCCCGCGATCTTGAACATGTTGGGCAGCATCAGCAGCAGACCCTGCGAGGCGGTGAAGGTGGTCGCCAGGGCGCCCTTGAGCAGCGCGCCGTGCAAGGTCCCGACGGCGCCGGCCTCGCTCTGCAGCTCCAGGACTCGTGGAACCTGGCCCCACAAATTGGGTTGCCCGATCGCGCTCCAGGTGTCGGCCAGCTCCCCCATCGGCGTGGCAGGGGTGATCGGGTAGATCGCGATCACCTCGCTCAGACGGTGGGCGACCCGCGCCGCCGCCTCGTTGCCGTCCACGCACACCCAATCCGTGGTCGCCATCACGCCTCCCCGCCAGCCTGAGCATCGATCCAATCGAGCATGGCAATGTCGCTGAGGGTATCGGCTCGAACCGCGGAATCAATGGAGGCGAAGGTCCCGTCATAGGTGGGCTGGTGGCCTGCCGGCGGTTCCGTCCCGCTACGGGAAGGCCCGAACCACTTGCGGCGACCGGGTCACAGGGCCGGGTGCGGGCGGGCCGACGGGCCCTGGCGGCAGGCGGGCGACGGAACTAGCTTCGCACTGCAGGACAAGGCCCGCCCAGCCGGCCCGGCAAGGAGGCCACCATGCAACGCACGGTCCAGGACGTGATGACCAGGGACGTCGTGGTCGCGCACGAGTCGACGCCCTTCCACGAGCTGGTCGAACTGCTCAGACGGCACCGCGTGAACGCGCTGCCGGTGGTCGACGACGCCTGTCACGTGCTCGGCATCGTCTGCGAGAGCGACCTCGTGCTGAAGGAGGTCCAGACGCTGAAGGGACCCTGCGACCCGCAGGAGCTGACCAGCCGGCATCGCCTGGAACGCGCCAAGGCGGCGGCCACCACGGCCGCGCAGGTCATGACCGCGCCGGTGGTGACGCTCTACCCGGAGGAGCTGGTCGCCGATGCCGCGCGCCGCCTGCACGCCTGCAAGCTCGACCAGCTCCCGGTCGTCGACCGTGCCGGCGTGCTGATCGGGATCGTCAGCCTCGGTGACGTGCTGAAGGTCTTCCTCCGCTCCGACGAGGAGATCCGCTTCGAGCTGCTCGACGACATCGCCAGGCGGCTGCTGCGGCTGCCGGCCGACCGGCTGCGGGTCCAGGTCGAGGGTGGCGTGGTGACGCTGGCCGGTCAGGTCGAGCGTCGCAGCCGGTCAATCGCCCTGGTCAAGCTGGCCGGGCTGGTCGACGGCGTGGTCGCCAGCCGCCGACGGCCACGGCTGGTCGCCAAATGCGATCCCGACCGCGACCAGGCGCTGGCGGACCTGCACCAGCAGATCAGGAACCTACTCTGAGGCGCTTGGCCGCTCGCGCGTCAACTACTGCCGTGCCCGCCGCCGTGGGCGGCAGCCGAGGAGGCGACCACCGCCGCGGTGACCGCGGCCATCACCTCTTCCTGGATGCGCTTGACGGCCTCACCGACCTCGTTCCCGGCGGCGATCTGCTTGGCCCGGCGGCGGGCCTGCCGGCGCTCGGCGTCGGGGACGCAGGCGTCGACGAGGCCGCTCACCTGGACCAGGGCGACCAGGGCGGCGGCGTGTTCGTCCGGCTCCTGGCGGCCGAGCAGTACCTCGCCGATGGCAGCCCTTGCCCGTTCGGCGGTGGCCGGGTCGGCCACCGGGTGGGTGGCCACCGGGACCAGACCGAGCACTCGCCTCTCGTCTCTTGCCAGCACGCCGCGTTCGGTGAGCTGGTCGATGAGCCGGTCGCGGATCGGCTTGCGGCCGCGGTGGCGCGACGCCAGGCGGTGCACCCACCACTCGAGCGTGCGCAGTTGTTGCTCACCACGGACTTCGGCGAAGACCTCGTCCAGGAGGGTCTCGCCGGTCGGGCACGCCGTGGCCGCGACGACCCGGCCGTCGTCGTGCCGCAGCCGCCCGGCGAGCAGCAGCTCAATCAGCGCGGCGCTAGCGAGGGCATGGCCGAGTGACGACTTGGGGTCCCGCGGCGTGCCGCGGTTGTCGATCGAGATCAGCAGCAGCCGTTTGGGCAATGTGAGCATCGGGTCCCTCCGAGGTCGAGATGTCGAAGCAATAGCCAGTAATCAGAGCACCCGTGCGACGGGTGAGACGCGCCACGATGATCCCGGTGATGGCCACGACCTTGAGGTTGTCCAGCTACACCAGCCTGCAAGCCGCTGCTCTTGATGCCACCCGGTCGCCCACTGCCGCCTGCATCCTGACCTCCCTGGTCGTGCGGCTCGATCGGACCGGTCAGCGGCGTCCAGGCCGCCGGCCAGTCATGCGTGCCGCGCGCCGTTCCACCCACTCGGGGGAGAACACCGGAAGGAAGGTGGTGGCCAGGTGGATGACGACCGCCACGCCCCACCCGAGCAGCGGCCAGTAGAACCACCAGTCGCCGTCCGGCCCGCGGGTCGCCCAGTTGATCAGGAACAACCCCGCGTTCACGATCGCGAAGACGAACAGGTGCACGTACAGGCCCTGGAGGGTCCTGGCCCGCTCCCGGGCTTTGTCGTAGGCGGGGTCGCCGGCGGTGGTCTGGTCTGGTGTGGTGGCGTTGCGGTCCTGGGTTTGCAACGACATCTTGCTCACCTCCAAGACCAGCTTGGCCTGTTGGCGAGAGCGGCGGCAGGGCCGACGGCCCCGCTTCGCAAGGGCCGCTCGGCCGTCCTCGACGAGCGACAAGGCTTGCGGCGGTTGCGTGTCCCGTGCGCGTCGCGGCGCCGCCGTCACCCTGACGCTCCGGTTGGCTTCAGGCCCCGGCGTGGCGGCGGATGACCAGTTTGCGGATCTCCTCGGCGGCCAGCAGGAGCCAGGGCGAGATCAGGACCGGGATCCACTGGGGTGGTCAGTGGGTGCTGGCCGAGGACGCGGTAGGACGCTGTTGCGTTGCGCCGATCGAGGGCAGGCCGAGGCCGCAACCCTCTTTCTTGGGGATCAGATCGCCAGGGCGAGTTCGTCGAAGGCGACCGTCACTCGCCGGATCGCCCCGATCGGGTCAGGCATGGCAGGCGTGGGAGGCTGATCGGCTGCTCCGACCACCGGCCAGCGCATGTTGGCCACCTGGGGCGTGCTTGGTGCGGTGCCAGGGCGCGTGGCGCGAGGCGCGCCGATGCCACACGAGGGGTAAGGCCGGAGGGCCGGCCCTGTCGGCAACGCTGGAGACGAGCGCCGAAGCCATCCGAGGACAGAGCATGATCCCGGTTATGCCTCTTGGCGGGATAGGTACGTAGAAGTAACCATGACGCGTGTTGTCCTGTCCGTCACGGGTAGGTCACAGCCCGAACACGAAGCAGCACCGGAGGTACGAGGAGGTGCGAGATGACCGCAGCCACGCTCGACCTACCTGTCTACACCGATGGCCAGCTCGACAGCGATCAACCCCTCCAGCAGCTCGCCGATGCGGTGGCGGCGCTGTGGTCGGCAGGCACCGGCCTGGCGCTGCAACCCGCCGCTGTCGCGCTGGACGACACCCACGCCAGGGTCGTCCTCGCCGAGCCGTCGCCGCCCGACGCGCTGGAGGAGCCGTCGGAGGTTGTACTCAGCCGCTTGGACCGACCGTTTGGCCGGCGTGCCTGCGACCTTGCTCCCGTGCTAGACGCGTCGGCCCGCCAGCTGCTCGGCCGCCCGCTCACCCGGGTGCATGCCCACGACCACCGGGAACAGGGGCGGATTGTCGTTGAGCTGTCGCTGACACAAGCCTGAACGGGCGGGAGCGATCCCGCACAACCTGCCCAGAACCGGTCCCACACCCATGCGTGGAGCCTTGCACCACCGTTGCGAGGTCCCGCCTGGACGGCAGGGGTCCGCGACAGATCAGCACCTCCAGCGTCGATCGGCGCGGTAACGACTGAAGGTCGTGGGTCGGCCTCCCCAGGCGTCCGCGATGCCGTAGACGCGAGCGGCCCTGGGCCGTCCCCCCGCCCCGGGCCGCTCGCCCCAAACAGGGGTCGGCCGAGCGGGGGATGTTCTGCCAGCCCACTCGGCTACCAAGAGGGGATCCTGCGGTCGTGGTCCGGCGGTGCATGCCGACCGGGCGGTCAACGCCAACCCAACTGGGCCGGCAGGAATGCCGGAGGCGCCCTTGAGGCGCTGTTGCGTTCGCCATGACCGCCTTCGAGCAGCGAGACTTCCTGCATGAGAACTCGCCGCCCTCGCCCTGCTCCAGTCCCGCAGTCCGCCTTCGCCGGCTTCCGCTTCCCGCCCGACGTCATCGTCGTCGCGGTCCGCTGGTACCTGCGCTTCGGCCTGTCCTATCGCGATGTCGAGGAGCTGCTTACTGAACGCGGCGTCGAGGTCGACCACGTCACCATCTACCGGTGGGTGCAGCGGTTCACGCCGCTGCTGGCCGACGCCGCCAGGCCGTGCCGCCACCGGGTCGGCACCCGCTGGCAGGTGGACGAAACCTACGTGAGGGTCGCCGGCCGGTGGCGCTACGTCTACCGCGCCGTCGACCAGTTCGGGCAGGTCATCGACGTGTTCGTCTCTCCACGGCGGGATGTGGCGGCGGCGCGACGGTTCTTCGAACGCGCCATCTACACCACGACGGTTACGCCCGCGGAGGTGATCACCGACCAGGCAGCGACCTACCCCGCCGTGCTCGACGAGCTGCTGCCGGCGGCGTGGCACCGCACCGAGCAGTACGCCAACAACCGCATCGAAGCTGATCACGGCAGGCTGAAGGCACGGCTGGGCCCGATGCGCTGCCTCAAGCGGGACGGCAACGCCAGAGCGATCCTGGCCCGGGCATGCATTCGTCCAGAACGTTCGGCGCGGCCATTACGAGCTGGCCACTGAAGCGCCAGCGAACCGGCGGCTGGCGGTCGCATTCGACGAACTGGCCCTGGCGATCTGATCCCCAAGAAAGAGGGTTGCGGCCTCGGCCTGCCCTCGATCGGCGCAACGCAACAGCTGGCCCGAGTGCATGGTTCGTAAAGTGCTGGCTCCGATTACGAGAAAGGCCCTCTGACCTGGGAGAATGGCGCCTGCGACAGCAGCCGTATCCCGATCAGGAGGGCACTTTCTCGATGGCATCCTCCCACACCCTCGACCAGCTCGACACCTGCTTTGACGACATCCACGCCATCGCCAATGCGGGCCTGCTGCTGCCGGCCACCCTGGCCCAGCGGCTGGGCATCCAGCAGACCGCCGACCAGGTGATCGACCTGGGCGAGCAGCCCGGCGCACACCGGCCCGGCCGCATTGCTGTTGCTGCTGGTGGCGGCGGCGCTGGTGTCGATCGTGGTCGGCCAGCACGCCGATGCGGGCATCATCCTTGGCATCATCGGCTTGAGCGTGGGGCTGGGGTTTGCCAACGAGTTCCGCTCCGAGCGGGCCGTCGAGGCGTTGCACGACCGCATCCGTCACACGGCGCTGACCGTGCGGGACGGGCGTGCGGTCGCGGTCGACGTCACCGAACTGGTCCCCGGGGACCTGGTCCGTCTGGGCATGGGCGACGTGGCAGGTGCACCTTCCTCGGAGGTGCTGCGCCTGGGGCTGCTCTGCAACGAGGCGGTGGTGGAGGGTGGTCGGGTGGTGGCCGGCAACCCTCTGGACCAGGCCCTGTGGGAGGCAGCCCTCGACCCCGGCGGCCCCCTCGGTGTGGCCGCCGGCGGCGCGGGCCGAGGCCGCGGCGACGGGGCCGGCGTCCTCGGTGGCGCCAGGCGGCTGGCCGTTGCGCCGTTCGACTACGACCGCCGCCTGGCCTCGGTACTGGTCGCCGAACCGGACGGCAGGCGCCGCATGATCACCAAGGGCGCCCCGGAGGCGGTCCTGGCCCACTGCTCCAAGCTGCCGGCCGGCGCCAGCGCCCAGCTCGACCGACTCTTCGCCAAGGGCGCCAGGGCGATCGCAGTCGCCACCGGTGACGGCGCGGGGATGGACACCGTCGCCCCCGCCCAGGAGCGCGGCCTGGAGCTGGCCGGGTTCCTTTCGTTCAGCGACCCGCCCACGACGGGCGCGGCCGCCTCGCTGGCGCGCCTGCGGTCACTGGGGATCGAGGTGAAGGTACTCACCGGCGACAACGACCGCGTGGCCGTCAAGGTCTGCAACGACCTCGACATCGTCGTGCAGGGAACCCTGACCGGCGCGGAGGTGGAGGCGATGGACGACGCCGCGCTCGCCGCCAAGGTGCCGGCCACCACCGTGTTCGCCCGGGTCGCCCCAGAGCAGAAGTCCCGCATCATCAAGGCCGCCCGCGCGGCTGGGAACGCGGCGTTCCTTGGTGACGGAGTCAACGACGCGGTCGCCCTCCACGACGCCGACGTCGGCATCTCGGTCCAGGACGCCACCGACGTGGCCAAGGACGCCGCCGACGTCGTGCTGCTGCAAAAAGACCTCGGGGTGCTGGCCGACGGGGTCGTCGAAGGCCGCCGGATCTTCGCCAACACCATCAAGTACGTCCTGATGGGAACGTCGTCCAACTTCGGCAACATGTTCAGCGCCGCCGGCGCGTCGCTGCTGCTGGGCTTCCTGCCGATGCTGCCGATCCAGATCCTGCTGAACAACCTGCTCTACGACGTCGGCGAGATGACCATCCCAACCGACCGGGTCGACCCAGAACTGCTGGAGCGCCCATCACGGTGGGACACCGCCTTCATCCGCCGATTCATGGCCTTCTTCGGGCCGATCAGCTCGCTGTTCGACTTCGCCACCTTCGGCGTGCTGCTGTGGGTGCTGGACGCCGGCCCGGTCGAGTTCCGCTCCGGCTGGTTCGTCGAGTCGCTGGCCACCCAGACGCTGGTGATCTTCGTGATCCGCACCCGGCGGACGCCGTCGTGGCGGAGCAGCCCCAGCCGCCCGCTGCTGCTCACTACCCTTGCGTGCGCCACCGTCGGGGTCCTGCTGCCGTTCTCCCCGCTAGCCGGCCTGTTCGGCTTCACCGCGCTGCCACCGGTGTTCCTGGGGATCCTGGCGGGAATGGTCGCCGTGTACCTGGCGCTCGCCGAGCTCGGCAAGGCCTGGTTCTACCGGCCCAGAACCAGGACGGCGCCGATCGCCAGGCAGCGCCCCGGGCGGCTGCGCCGCATCGAGCGCCGCGCCGCACGCTGGAGCCACCGCAGCCCGCCGAAGCACCCGCCGGCGGCGCCCCGATATGGAAGCTGATGCGGTGTGCGCTGGCCGTCACCCGCCCCCCCAGGTCCACGGCAGCAGTCGACGGCCCTGGATGTGTGGGCCACCGGTCCCTGGGCCGTCCGCAGGCCCGGACCTAGAGTCGTCGCGTCAGGCAGGAGCGTCGGATGAGGTGAGGACGATGAAGGTGGAGGCGATCTATCACCCCAGGGTCATGGCGGTGCGGCCGGACGAGCGGCTGGACGTCGCTGCCACGCGGATGCAGGACAGCCAGGTCAGGTCGCTGGTGGTCCTTGCCGGGAACCAGCTCCACGGGATACTGACCGAGCACGACATCGCTCGCGCGGTGGCCGACGGCGTCGACGTCGGGTCCGTCTCGGTCTGGGAGTACATGACCAGCGACCCGGCGACCGTCTCGCTCGACACCGAGGTGCACGAGGCGGTGGTGGCGATGTTGGAGTTCGATTTCCGGCACCTGCCGGTGGTGCAGGCCGGCGCGGTGGTCGGCATGGTCTCGCTGCGCGACCTGCTGAGCGGAGTGCTGGCGGCTACCTGAGCGGTGAGAGCGGGAACGGCAACGCGATGATGTGGAGCGGCGAGCGGCCGCGCGCGACCGGATCGGCTCGCCGTGGCCACTGGTTGGGTGGAAGCTGACCATTGGTGGGTTCCTCGTCGGGACCGCCCGCCACCCATCGCTGGTCGCGAAGATGGCCGAGACCTGTCAGGTGGTCGCCTGGTGCTTGCTCTGGGCGGCGGCGCGCCGATCAACGAGCAGGCCTTCCGCGCTCTGGGTCTGGGCCACGGCTCGGCAAGGGAGGTCGTGCGGCCGACCGAGGAGACCATCGACGTCATTCGGGGCTTATGGGGCCAATCCGACTTCTCTTACGCGGGCGAGCACTTCACGACCACCGCCGCGGACCTTCAGCCCAAGCCGCTGCGCCGCCTTCCCATCTGGCTGGATGCCGCCTACCGCGGCCTGTCGGTGGTGCGGTCCGCGGCCGCCCGGGCCGGAAGGGATCCCGACGAACTCACCTGCGGCTACAACATCGCCGTGATGGTCCAGGAGGGCGCCGCGCCAAGGGCCAGGTCTCTGGTGGCCGCGAGCAGGTGGCCTGCCAGTTGGCCCGCCAGTTGGCCCGCCAGTTGGCCCGCCAGTTGGCCGCGTTCGTCCGCGGCGGCTTCTCGTTCCTGAACCTGTGGCCGGCCGGGGACGGCAACCGACAGCGCGAGCGACTCGCTCACGAGGTGATCCCGACTTTGCGTGCCATGGTCGCAGC
>WNGE01005107.1_pt1 | contig 25835 bp, 22 predicted proteins | sample 5400651 | NCBI WGS metagenome assembly WNGE01 (sample SAMN13153370, study PRJNA577476) | soil metagenome | isolation source: 60 cm soil or saprolite under grassland replicate 2 | place: USA:California | collected 2016-06-15 | reverse complement strand
TGGTTCCTGGCGCACCGCAGCGACTCGGCGGCGTTCACGTTCGCCGGGCAGACCGTGCACGAGCCTTACTCCACGCTGGGTCAGGCCGAGCAGGCCGTCAACGCCATCGTGGCGCAGCGGCACGGCGCCAAGAACTCCACCACCAGGTGCTATTTCGAGCTGCCGGCCAACCCGCCGAAAGGCGCGCGCAAGACCGACATCGACAGCGCCGTCCAGTGCGGGCCGGTGCTCTTCGTCGACGGCGACGCGCGGAAGGCCTACCTGACCTTTCCGCTGAGCAGCTCACCTGCCGCGCACGGCGCCGTGGATCTCTCCCCCGCGTCGGCGCCGGTGAGCAGTGACCCGTCGGCACCTCCGCCGGGCCTCGTGCTCAGCCGGCCGGACGCGCAGACCGCGCCCCCCGACGGCGGCCTGCAGGTGCCGCCACCACCACCCGCGGAAACGTCCACGCTGGTCGCCGCCTCGGTCACCGAGCCGTCGTTGCCCGCCGCTCCGCACGACGCCGTCATGGCTTCGCTGCGCGGAGGCGTCCGGGTGACGAAGGTCGGCGTCGTCGAGCGGTACGGCAGCGGTGACGAAGCCCGCAGCGCGCCTCCGGGCCAGCGCCTGATCGCATTCAGCTACCTCCCGGTGGCCGGCCAGATCGGCAACGTCAGCCCCACGAGCCACCAGCTCGGCCTGTCCGTCAACCGCGGCGCGATCCGGCCGCTGCCGCATCTGGCGGACGGGCAGGTGAACGTCGTCGCGGTCCCGGCCGGTGGCGCCGACCTCGTCCTGAACCAGGACGGCATCCGGCAGACCATCGCCTTGCCGAGCGGCAAGCCGGGGCCGGCCAACCTCGCCGTGCTGCGTCGCGACCACATCGACGCCATGCTGAAGATCAACAAGCCGCTCACGATCAAGTTCACCATCAATGGCACGTCTGCGGACCTGTCCGGCCGGGTCACCGCGACGCATGCGCTCATCGGCTACTGGACCGACGACGGCAAACATCACGCGAGCAGCGGCAGCAAGGCGTTGCTGTGGATGGACTTCCGCTTCAAGATCCCCAAGCAGGGCGACCAGACGGGGATCGACGCGCCACTGCTGAGGCTCACGCCCGCCGGAGGCAAGCCGATACCGGCGAAGGATCTCGCGCCCGGCGACACGGTGTTCACAGTCTTCGAGGTGCCCGCGACGTTCACCGTCGGCACGATCACGATCAGCGGCAGTGAACCGGGCAAGACGGCGATCCGCGTCGTGACGCCAGTGAAGTTCACGGTGACCATCCCGCGGTGACCCGCGGAGCCGTCACGCGGATTCAGCGGACGAACGTGTCGACGGCCATCGCGACGAACACGAACGCCAGGTAGCTGTTGGACAGGTGGAACAGCCGCATCGGCCGGCCGTCCTGGCCCGCCTTCGTGCGTGAGAGCAGCCGATGCGCTGCGACGAGGAGGACGGCACCGGCCGAGGCCGCGAGCAGGCCGTACACCCACCCGGTGGCGACGGGCCACAGCACCAGCGACGTCGCGACAGTCAGCCATGCATAGCCGACGATCTCGCCGGCCACGCGCACGGGCGAGGCGACCACCGGCAGCATCGGCACGCCTGCCCGCCGGTAGTCCTCGCGATACCGGATCGCCAGTGCCCAGAAGTGCGGAGGCGTCCAGAAGAAGACGATCCCGAACATGATCAACGGCGCCCACGCCAGGCTGCCGGTGACTGCGGCCCAGCCGATCAGTACGGGCATGCATCCCGCAGCGCCGCCCCACACGATGTTCTGCGCGGTGCGCCGCTTGAGCAGCAGCGTGTAGACGATCACGTAGAAGCCGATCGCCGCGGCCGTGAGGCCGGCTGCCAGCCAGTTCGTCGCCAGCCCCATGACCGCGACAGCGACCACGCCGATCCCGACGCCGAAGACCAGCGCTCCCCGCGGCGAGACCTCGTGGCGGGCGAGTGGCCGGTGCCCGGTGCGGCGCATGACGGCGTCGATGTCGCGGTCGATGTAGCAGTTGAGCGCGTTCGCGCTGCCGGCGGCGAGCGTCCCGGCGACCATCGTCGCCACGACGACGGCGACGCGCGGCAGCCCGCCTGCGGCGACGATCATCGCGGGCAGGGTGGTGACCAGCAGCAACTCGATGATGCGCGGCTTGGTCAGCGCGATGTAGGCCTTGACGTGCGTCCTGCGAGAGGGTCGCAGCACGATAGGGGTCGGCGAGATCCGTGATGGGCCCGCCGGAGGGGGCGCAACCGGAGTCTGCGTCACCGGGTCAGGGTATCCGCCGAACGACGGACGATCGCACGCGCTCCCGGCCGTCTCGGTCACCGCTTGTTCACCGGCCTGGCCGCCCCGACGACACGTGAGTGGTTAGGCTTCACACTGAGCGATGCCGAAAGGCTCGGCCAGCCCGAAAATCGGCCGCGGGACCACCCAGAAGGGACCGGACATTCGTGAGCGTCACCCAGCGTCAGGGCGCAGAACAGCTCCCGCAGACCCATCCGGACTGGTGGGCCGATCTCGACACGAAAGCGGTCGATACCATCCGGGTGCTGGCAATGGACGCCGTGCAGAAGACGGGCAACGGGCACCCGGGTACGGCGATGAGCCTCGCGCCACTCGCGTACGTGCTCTTCCAGCGCGTGCTCCGGCACGATCCGTCCGATCCGAACTGGGTCGCCCGCGACCGCTTCGTCCTGTCCAACGGCCACTCGTCGCTGACGCTCTACATCCAGCTGTTCCTCAGCGGCTACGGCCTCGAACTGGACGACCTGAAGCGGCTGCGTACATGGGGTTCGCGCACTCCCGGCCATCCCGAACACGGCCACACGATCGGCGTCGAGACGACCACCGGCCCGCTCGGGCAGGGCGTCGGAAACGCGGTCGGCATGGCGATGGCCGCACGCCGTGAGCGCGGGTTGTGGGATCCGGACGCCGCGCCGGGCAAGTCCGTGTTCGACCACCGGATCTACGTGTTCTGCGGCGACGGTGACCTCGAAGAGGGTGTCTCGGGCGAGGCGTCGAGCCTGGCCGGCCACCAGCAGCTCGGCAACCTGATCATGTTCTACGACGACAACCACATCTCGATCGAGGACGACACCAACGTCGCGTTCTCCGAGGACGTGCTCAAGCGGTACGAGGCCTACGGCTGGCACACGCAGCGGGTGGACTCCGGCGAGGACGTCGTCGCGTTGCAAGATGCGGTAGCCGCCGCTCAGGCCGAGACCGACCGCCCGTCGATCATCGCGGTGCGCACGATCATCGCGTGGCCGGCACCGAACAAGCAGAACACCGGCAAGGCACACGGATCTGCGCTCGGCGAGGACGAAGTCCGCGCGACCAAGGAGATCCTGGGCTTCGACCCGGACGAGCACTTCCCGGTCGACGAGCAGATGCTCGCCCATGCGCGCGAGGTCATCGACCGCGGCCGGGCCGCCCACGCCGAGTGGCAGCCGGGGTTCGACGCCTGGGCCGGCGCCAACCCGGACCGCAAGGCGCTCTTCGACCGCATGCTCGCCCGCGCGCTGCCCGACGGGTGGGCCGACGCGCTACCGGCGTTCCCGACGGAGAAGGACGGCAAGCCGAACTCGCTGGCCACCAGGGCCGCGTCCGGGAAGATCCTGACCGCCCTGGCACCTGTGCTGCCGGAGCTGTGGGGCGGATCGGCCGACCTCGCCGAGAGCAACAACACGACGATGGAGGGCGAGCCCAGCTTCATCCCCGCCGAGCACCAGACCAAGGAGTGGTCCGGCGGGCCCTACGGGCGCACGCTGCACTTCGGTATCCGCGAGCACGCGATGGGCTCGATCCTCAACGGCATCACGCTGCACGGCGGTACCCGCGTATACGGTGGCACGTTCCTCGTGTTCAGCGACTACATGCGTCCGCCGGTGCGGCTTGCCGCGCTGATGCAGATCCCGACCATCTACGTCTGGACCCACGACTCGATCGGGCTCGGCGAGGACGGCCCCACACACCAGCCGATCGAGCAGCTGGCTGCGTTGCGGGCGATCCCGGGCCTGGACATCGTGCGCCCGGCGGACGCGAACGAGACCGCGGTCGCGTGGAAGACGATCCTCGAACACACCGATCGCCCGGCCGGATTGGCGCTCACTCGGCAGGGTCTGCCCGTGCTCGACCCGGCCAAGGTCGTCGGCGCGGCCAAGGGCGGCTACATCCTCGAAGAGGCGTCCAACGGCGCACCGGAACTCCTGCTCATCGCGACCGGCTCCGAGGTGTCGCTCGCGATTGCCGCCCGTGAGCGGCTGGAGGCCGAGGGCACGCCGACCCGCGTCGTGTGCGTACCGGCAGCATGTCCTGCCGCCGAGCGTTAAGGCCCGGGTGAGCATCGAAGCGGGAGTGCCGCTCGGCTGGCGCGAGATCGTCGGCGAGGCGGGCGAGATTGTGGCGATCAACCACTTCGGTGCCAGCGCGGCCGGCGCCGTGGTGTTCGAGCAGTTCGGCTTCACCCCCGACCGCGTCGTCGCAGCGGCGCACGGCGCACTCGACCGCGTCGGCAAGATCACCGGAACGACCACAGGAACATAAGGGAGCGATCATGAGCGATGCACTCGCCGACCTGTCGGCTCAAGGCGTATCGATCTGGCTCGACGACATCAGCCGTGAGCGGCTGTCCACCGGCAACCTCCAGCAACTCGTCGACGCCAAGCACGTCGTCGGCGTCACGAGCAACCCGACGATCTTCCAGAAGGCGATGGAGAAGGGCACCGCGTACGACGAGCAGATCCGCGACCTCGGCGCCCGCGGGGTCTCGCTCGACGAGTCGGTGCGCCTGCTGACCGGCTACGACATCAGGTGGGCGTGCGACGTGCTGCGTCCCACGTATGACCGCACGAACGGTCTCGACGGGCGCGTGTCGATCGAGGTCGACCCGCGCATCGCCAACGACACCGACACGACGATCGCCGAGGCGAAGGCGCTGTGGTGGCTGGTCGACCGGCCGAACGCGTTCGTCAAGATCCCCGCGACCGAGGCGGGACTGCCGGCGATCGCCGCGGCCACCGAGGCAGGCATCTGCGTCAACGTCACCTTGATCTTCTCCCTCGACCGCTACGACAAGGTCATGGACGCCTACCTGACCGGGCTCGAAGCGGCCCAGGCCAAGGGCGTCGACCTGTCGACGATCCGCTCGGTCGCGTCGTTCTTCGTCTCCCGCGTCGACACCGAGGTCGACAAGCGCCTCGACAAGATCGGCACCGACGCGGCACAGGGCTTGCGCGGCAAGGCGGGCATCGCGAACGCCAGGCTGGCCTACGAGCGCTACGAGAAGGTGTTCGGCTCCGATCGCTGGAAGGCGCTCGAGTCTGCAGGCGCCAACTCGCAGCGGCCGCTGTGGGCGTCCACCGGCGTGAAGGACCCGGCCTACGACGACACCATGTACGTCGTCGAACTGGTCGCGCCGAACACGGTCAACACGATGCCCGAGGCCACGCTCGACGCGGTCGCCGACCACGGCGTGATCGCCGGCGACGCCGTCACCAGCCACTACCGTGACGCCCAGCAGGTCCTCGACGACCTGGCCGGGCTCGGCATCGAGTACGACGACGTCGTCGAACTGCTCGAGGTCGAGGGTGTGCAGAAGTTCGACGATTCGTGGACCCAGTTGCGCGAGAGCCTGCAGGGCCAGCTGAACGCGGCGGCCGGCTGATCCGCAGCGAGACGACGAAGGAGCACCGTGACCGACGACGGCCAGCGAGCGGCGGCGGAGGCACGTCCCGATCTCCACGCTGAGGCGGGAGCGGAGCGCGACGAACCGGGCACCGCCGCACAACCCTCGGCATCGGCCGTCGTACCGGGTGCGGCCGCCGTCATACCGGCGACGCCTGTCGCCCCGCCGGTCGGGCCGCCCGCGTCCACCGTCCTCGACCCCGCGACCGGCCGCAATCCACTGCGCGACCCGGCCGATCGCAGGCTGCCCCGCGTGCCGGAGCCCTGCGCGTTGGTCGTGTTCGGAGTCACCGGCGATCTGGCGCGCAAGAAGCTACTGCCGGCCATCTACGACCTGGCCAACCGCGGCCTGTTGCCGGCCGACTTCGTCCTGCTCGGCTTTGCTCGACGCGACTGGGGCGACGGCGACTTCGCGGCCCTGGCGAAGAAGTCGGCCAGGGCGCACGCCCGCACGCCGTGGAACGAAGAGGTGTGGAAGCGGCTCTGCGACGACATCCAGTTCGTGCCGGGATCTTTCGACGACGACGCGGCCTTCGACGCCCTCGCCAAGACGCTCGACGAGCTGCGCGACAGCCACGGCATCAAGGGCAACGCGGCGTTCTACCTGTCGATCCCGCCGAGCATGTTCCCCGTGGTGCTCAAGCAGATGGAGCGGACGGGCCTGGCCAGCAACGACCGCAGCGGTGGCTGGCGGCGAGTCGTCGTCGAGAAGCCGTTCGGGCACGACCTGCCGAGCGCGCTCGAACTGAACCGGCTCGTCGACACCGTGTTCACCGCCCAGGACGTGTTCCGCATCGACCACTACCTCGGCAAGGAGACGGTCCAGAACATTCTGGCGCTGCGGTTCGCCAACCAGCTCTTCGAGCCGGTGTGGAACTCGCACTACGTCGACTCGGTGCAGATCACCATGGCCGAGGACGTCGGCATCGACGGGCGTGCCGCGTTCTACGACGCCACCGGGGCCGCACGCGACGTGCTGCAGAACCACCTGTTCCAGTTGCTCGCGCTGACCGCGATGGAGGAGCCCGTCGACTTCGCCGCGCAGGCCATCCGCACCGAGAAGCTCAAGGTGCTCCGGGCGATCTCGTTGCCGCCGGATCTCGGGGCCTACGCGATCCGCGGCCAGTACGACCAGGGCTGGCTCGCCGGCGAGCGTGCCGCGGCCTACCGCGCCGAGAAAGACATCTCGCCCGACTCCAGGACCGAGACATACGCCGCCGTACGGTTGGGTATCGAGACGCGGCGCTGGGCCGGAGTGCCGTTCTACCTGCGCACCGGCAAGCGGCTGCCCCGCCGCGTCACCGAGATCGGCGTGCTGTTCAAGAAGGCGCCGCACCTGCCGTTCAGCCAGACCGACACCCAGGAACTCGGCCACAACCAGCTCGTCATCCGGGTCCAGCCCGACGAGGGAGTCACGCTGAAGTTCGGCTCGAAGGTGCCCGGCACCGAGATGGAGGTCCGCGACGTCGCGATGGACTTCCTTTACGGCGAGGCGTTCACCGAGTCCTCGCCCGAGGCGTACGAGCGGTTGATCCTCGACGTGCTGATCGGCGACGCGCGGCTCTTCCCGCCCAACGACGAGGTCGAGGCGTCCTGGCGGGTGATCGACCCGTTGGAGGAGTTCTGGGCCGACCAGGACCCGTACCTGTACCGCGCCGGCGAGTGGGGGCCCAAGGAGTCCGACGCGATGCTGGCCCGAGACGGCCGTCAGTGGCGCCGGCCATGAGGAGTGGGGCATGACAACGCTCTGGGACACGACGGGCACCGCCGTCGTCAAGGCGCTCGCCGCCGAGCGGCGCACGGGCGGCGCCGTCACCAGCGGGATCGCGCTCACGCTCGTCGTGGTCGTCGACGAACGCGACGTCGCCGAAGCCGAAGAGGCCGCGACGATCGCCGCGAGCAAGCACCCGATGCGTCTGCTGATGGTGATCCGCCGCCAGATCGACGCGCCGGTCCCCCGCCTGGACGCCGAGGTGCTGCTCGGCGGGCGTCTCGGGCCGGGCGAGGCGGTCGTCCTGCGCATGTACGGCCGGCTGGCGCTGCACGCCGAGTCGGTCACGCTGCCACTGCTCGCGCCGGATGCACCGGTGGTCACGTGGTGGAACGGCGCACCGCCGGACCGGATCTCCTACGACCCGCTCGGCGTGTTCGCCGACCGGCGGATCACCGACGTGGCGCGAGCCGACGATCGCGTCGGCGCGCTGCGCCAGCGGGCCGTCGACTTCGCACCGGGCGACACCGATCTTTCCTGGACGCGCATCACCGGCTGGCGTGCCGCCCTGGCCTCCGCACTCGACGGCCACTACGACGCCCCGGCGTCCGCGACTGTCTACGGCGACGAGTCCGATCCGTCTGCGCTGCTGCTGGCCGGCTGGCTGTCGTCGCGGCTGGGCTTCCACGTCCCGGTGAACGTGTCCGCCGAGGACGGCATCGACAAGGTCAACATCCAGTTCGCCGACGGCGCCGACATCACCGCGGACGCCGACGGCGGCAAGCTCGTTCTGCGGCGCCAGGGCCAGCGCGACTCCATCGCCCCGTTCCCGGACCGCTCACTCGGCGAGCTGCTCGCCGAGGAACTGCGCCGCCTCGACGACGACGAGATCTTCGCCCGCGCGATCGGCGCGGTCACCGATCTGAGCGGGCTGGCTGATCGGCCCAGGCAGCGCGTCCACATCTGGAAGGACCCGGCGCTCGCCGATGACGCAGCCGGCGCGGTGAGCTGAGCCGATGGGCGCCGTGCCGGAGATCGTCGTCGAGCCGACGGCCGACCAGCTCGCTGACGACGTCGCGGCACGCCTGGTCGCCACCCTGGTGTCCGCACTGAGCGTGCGGCCGCTCGCGTTCCTCGTCGTCACCGGCGGCGGCATCCTCGAACAGACCATGGCGGCGCTGCGCAGGCTTGCGGCGCGCGACTCCGTCGACTGGCGCCGGGTCAGCGTCTGGTGGGGTGACGAGCGATTCGTCGCCGCCGACTCGCCCGATCGCAACGACCGGGCTGCCTTCGCGGCGTTGTTCGACGCGCTCCCCCTCGACCCGGCCAACGTGCACCGGATGCCCGCGGCCGGCGCCGAGTTCGGCGACGACGCCGAGGCCGCGGCCGACGCCTACGCGACCGAGCTCGCCGGCGCCGTGCTCGAACAGCACGACGGCGACGTGCCGCACTTCGACGCCGTGCTGCTCGGTATCGGCCCGGACGGCCACTGCGCGTCGCTGTTCCCCGAGCACCCCGGCGTGTACGAGGAGGACGCCGCGGTCATCGCGGTACGCAACTCGCCCAAGCCGCCGCCTACCCGGATCTCGCTGACGTTCCGCGGCCTCGAAGCAGCCAACGAGATCTGGTTCGTCGCTGCGGGCGAGTCGAAGGCACGCGCCGTGGCGCTCGCGCTCGGCGGGGCGGGACGCGTCCAGGTGCCGTCGGCGGGCCCGCACGGACGGCACCGCACGCTGTGGCTGCTCGACCGCGCGGCGGCGGCGAAGCTGCCCACCAACCTCTACCGGCCGCCGGTCTCCTGACCCGCGACGCAATGACAAGCACCCGGGATCTCGCTGCGCTGGCCAGGCGGCTCATCGACACGAGCCGCTACCTGGCGCTCGGCACCGTGGATCCGGACGGCCGGCCGAGGGTCTCACCGGTGTACTACGCCCCGGACGGATACCACCTGCTCTACTGGCTGTCCTCGCCAGAGGCCCACCACTCGCGAAACCTCGCGGAGCGTCCCGACGTCAGCATGGTGGTGTTCGACTCGACCGCGCCGATCGGGGCTGGCCAGGCGGTGTACCTGATCGCGCGAGCCGAGCAGGTTCCCGATGCCGACCTGGAGGGATGCGCCGACGTCGCATGCCGGGCGCGATTCCCGGAACAGGACGTGTTTCCGATCGACAAGCTACGGCACCCGGCCCCGTTGCGGCTGTATCGGGCCCACATCACCGAGCATTCGGTGCACGTCCGCGGCAGCGACCCCGTCCACGGCCGCGGCGTCGATCACCGGATGACGGTCACGTTGACCTGACACGGTCGCCTGGTCAACTCGACGGCAGCGGCATCCGCCACACGCTGCGACCGAACGTGGCCCCGTAGATGGTCGTCCCGTCTCCGGTGATCTTGATGTCGAGCACGGGCGATGCGGGCAGTCCGTGGCCCAGCCGCTTCCAGTTCTTGTCGCTGTTCTTGTCGTAGAAGACACCGAGGTCGGTCGCCGCGTACAGCTGCTGCCGGGCCTGGTCGTAGGCGAGCATCTCGACCGGCCCGTTGGGCAGCGTCCCGCTGATGTTCGCCCAGCTCTGGCCGCCGTCGGTCGTCTCCCACACGTTCGAGGACAGGTCACCTTCCCGGTAGCCGGAGTACGCGACGAACACGTGGTCGGCGTTGGTCGGGTCCACCACGATCGAGTTGACCCACCGCACCGGAAGGCCCTTGCCGGCGAACTCGGTCCAGGTCGCGCCGAGGTCAGTGGTCTTCCACAGCCTGCCGGTGTCGGTGCCGAGATAGATCGTGTTCGGATCGGTCTTCGCCGGAGCGACCCACGTGATCGTCGCGTACTCGTTGGCGTAGAACGGCCCCTGATCGTTCTCGTCGGGCGGCACCGGTCCGGTCAGGTAGTCGCCGGGTGGGCTGATCTGGGTGAACGTGACGCCCTGGTCGGTCGAGCGGTCGAGGACGTTGCCCGCGAAGTAGACGACGTTGTGGTTGCTCGGGTCCAGCACGATCGGCGCATCGGTCGTCGTACGGGTCGAATGCCGCGCGCCGAAGCCGATCGACTGCGTGGTGCCGCCCGAGTCGACGTGCCGTCGGCAGGATCCGACCTGCGAGCACTCGTAGAACGTGTTGTGGTCGGTGGGGTCGATCAGCACCTCGTGCCCGTCACCGCCGCCGTACGCGTTCCATTGCGTCAGGTCCGACGGCGGTGCGGTGGCAGTCCAGGTGCGCACGCTGCCGTTGTCCTGCAAGCCGGTCGCCAGCCGGCTCGGATCGTCGGCCGCGACCGCGAGATGATACGACTGGTTGAACGGCTCGTAGGTCGCGTGCACCCAGCTGCCCGTCGACCCGTCGGACTCCGAGCGGTAGATACCGCCGTCGTTGCCCACGTAGACGCGGTGCGCGCTGTTCGGGTCCCACTGCATCGCGTGCTGGTCTGCGTGCACGCCGCTGGACGTGTGCCAGGTGGCCCCGCCGTCGTTCGACTCGACTCGCGCAGGTTGACGTCGGCATTGAACACGTGGTCCTTGTTCGCGGGGTCGACCCAGAGGCGACCGAACCACCACTCGTATCCGCTGTTGCCGCCGGCGCGCCCGCTCGGCACGAACGAGTCGCCTCCGTCATTGGAGACGTAGAAGCCCTTGTCCAGGCCGTACTGCGTGCCGGACACGACGTACACGCGGTTCGGATCGCCGGGTGCGATCGCGACGCCGATGCGGCCCAGGCTCGCGTCGCTCGTCAGGCCGGTGCCCGCGGCGTCGGTCGTTGCCACGCCGGTCACGTTTTCCAGTCGCGTCCAGGTGTCACCGCCGTCGCCGGACCGGAACAGCCCGGAGCCCACGCCGCCGTACACCCGCGCTCCGTTGTTGCGCTTGTGGTCCCACAGCGTCGCGAAGACCCGATTGTGATCGGACGGGTCGATCGCCAGGTCGATGCCTCCGGTCGTGTTGTTCGGCGTCGGCAGCACTTGTTGCCAGTTCTGGCCGGGACCGACCAGGCGGTAGATGCCGCGCTGGCCGGCCGTGCCCGAGAGGTTGCTGGCCGCGGCGACGTACACGACGGACGGGTCCGCTGGATCTACCAGGATCCGGCCGATCGCGCCGGCGTCGGTGAGGCCCCACTGCTGCCAGTGCGCTCCCCCGTCGGTCGACTTGTAGACGCCGTTGCCGAAGAACGTCAGGCCGCCACCGGACGGGTTCGCCTCGCCGGTTCCCGCCCACAGCGTGCCGTCCGAGCCCATCGCGAGCGCGCCCAGCGTCTGGGTGAACTCGGTCGGCCAGACCGCCTGGAACGTGGCTCCGGCGTCCGTGCTCTTCCAGACGCCGCCGCCGGACGCCGCGACGTACAGCGTGTCGGCATGGTGTGGGTCGACGACGAGATCTGTCATCCGGCCGCCCACGTTCGACGGGCCGACCAGGCTCCACGTGCCGCCGCCGGTCGGCAGTGCCCTCGCCTGGTCGATCGCGTGCTCGATCTGGGCCTGGCTGACGTTCTGCCCGGACGTGAACTTCTGGGTGAGGTACTCGGCCGGCGCCACCGGACCACCGTCGTCCTCGTCCTCGCCCTCCTGGCCTTCGTCGGACTCTTCGCCCGGCTCGGAGCCCTGCGCGTCCTTGTCGCGGTCCTGACCTGTGCGGTCCGCGTCGTGCCGGCCGGAGTCCTTGCCGGTGCCGACGGTGACGCTGACGGCCGTTACCGCCATCGCGGCGACGACCGCCAGCGCGAGCAGCAGGCGCGCCCAACGCGTTCGCAGCCGGGCAGGAAGGGTGATGTGCGGGAAGCGTGGCCGTCTGACGTTCATCGGATCTCCTCGCCGAGTGCCGCGACGGCCCGCCGAGCCAGCGTGCGCGCGTTGCGCCGACCGGCGAGAAATCATCGACATTCGAGGGCGAACCGGCAGTCAGTCGACGACGCTAGCCGAGCTGGGTGTTAGCGGGCCTTCCGCACGGTAACAGGACGCCGCACATCAGACCGGTCACGATCGGATAACGCGACCAGCCAGTCAGGCCTCGCCGCGACGAGTGCGCAGGCGCTGCAGCGCTTCCTCGAGGATCGCGGCGCCGTCCTCGTCGCTGCGACGCTCCTTCACGTAAGCCAGGTGCGTCTTGTACGGCTCGTTGCGCGGAGCGTTCGGCGGCGCGGCCGACTCACGACCGGCAGGGAAACCGCAGCGCGGGCAGTCCCAGGTGTCGGGCAGCACCGCCTCGAGGGCGAATGCGGGCCGCACCTCGTGCCCGTTGGCGCAGAAGAACGAGACGCGTTGCCGCGGAGCGGATTCGCCACGTTCCTTCTCGCCCATCGGGCCAGCTCCGACCCTACTTCCGCGGATCGCACTGCCACCGGCCACGTTTGTTCTCCTCGGGATGACGCAGGGTTAGCGACGGACAGGTGCCGGTTCAGCTGTTCTTGTACAGCAATCCCAGCCCGATGATGCAGATCGCCCAGACGACGCCGGCGATGACGGTGAGCCGGTCGAGGTTGCGCTCGACGACGGATGAGCCGGACAGGTTCGAGTAGAAGGACCCGCCCAGCATCGACGACAGTCCGCCACCCTTTCCGCGGTGCAGCAGGACGAGCACGATGAGCAGCAGGCTCACGAGAACCAGCACGATCGAAAGCGCGAAGATCATTGACCGGCCTTAGTTTGGGTGCGTCAAAGTTGCCCGCATAGCGTACCTGTTGCGCAGACACGTCACGTCGCACGCCCCGGTCGAGCGGCCAGCACGATGGTCGCGAACTCGGGTCCGTCCAGGCTCGCGCCGCCGACGAGGGCGCCGTCGACATCGGGCTGTGCGACGATCTCGGCGGCGTTGCTCGCCTTCACCGAGCCGCCGTAGAGGATTCGCACGCCGGCCGCGAGCTCCGTGGTGTACCGGACGCCGAGCTGCTCGCGGATCGCGGCGCAAACCTCCTGTGCGTCAGCCGGCGTGGCCACCTCGCCCGTGCCGATCGCCCAGACCGGCTCGTAGGCGATCACGATGTTCGCCGCCTGCTCGGCCGTGACGTCCGCGAGCGCGCCGTCGAGCTGAGACACGCAGTGTGCGATGTGACCGTCGGCGGCACGCACGTCGAGGGTCTCACCGATGCACAGGATCGGCACGATGTCATGCCGGTAGGCGGCCTTGACCTTGGCGTTCACCAGGGCGTCGTCCTCGCCGTGGTGTTCGCGCCGCTCGGAGTGGCCGACGACGACGTAGCTGCAACCCAGCTTGGCGAGCATTGCCGCGCTGATGTCGCCGGTGTACGCCCCGGACTCGTGCGGTGAGACGTCCTGTGCCCCGTAGCCGATCAGCAGCCGGTCGCCGTCGACCAGCGTCTGCACGCTGCGCAGGTCGACGAACGGCGGCAGCACGACGGCCTCGACCGCGGTGAGGTGCTCCTCCTTGAGACTGAACGCGATCTTCTGGGTGAGCGCGATGGCTTCGAGGTGGTTCAGGTTCATCTTCCAGTTGCCGGCGATCAACGGTTTGCGCTGTGGCGGCACCTAGATCTCCTCGAGCACGGCGACGCCTGGCAATGTCTTGCCCTCGAGATACTCAAGGGACGCGCCGCCGCCCGTCGAGATGTGCCCGAAGGCGTGCTTGTCCATGCCGAACGCGCGCACCGCAGCCGCCGAGTCACCGCCGCCGACGACCGTCAGGCCGGGCGCAACGGATACCGCCTCGGCGATGCCCTTCGTCCCGACGGCGAACGGCTTGACCTCGAAGACGCCCATCGGCCCGTTCCAGAACACGGTCTGCGCCTCGGCAAGCTCGGCCGCAAACGCCTCGACCGTCCGCGGCCCGATGTCGAGACCCTTCGTGCCCGGCGGGATCGCCTCGGCCGCAACGGTCTGCGCCTCGGCGTCGTCGGTGACCTCGGCCGCGACCACGATGTCGGTAGGCAGGACGATCTTGTCGCCGCTCTCGGCGAGCAGGGTCCGGCACGCATCGAGCTGATCGGCCTCGAGGAGGGAATCGCCGACCTCGTGTCCCTGCGCCTTGAGGAAGGTGAAGCACATCCCGCCACCGACGAGCAGCTTGTCGACCTTGGGCAGCAGCGAGCTGATGACCCCGAGCTTGTCGCTGACCTTGCTGCCGCCCAGCACGACCACGTACGGACGCTTCGGATCGCCGGTCAGCTCGCGCAGGACGGCAACCTCGTCCCGAACCAAGTCGCCGCAGTAGTGCGGCAACAGCTTGGCCACGTCGTAGACCGAGGCGTGCTTGCGATGCACCGCGCCGAACGCGTCCTCGACGAAAGCGCCACCGTCGTCGTCGCCACCGGTCAGGAAGGCGAGGCACTTGGCGAAGCTCATGCGCTCGGCGTCGTCCTTGCTCGTCTCGCCCGGGTTGAAGCGCACGTTCTCGAGCAGCAGCAGCTCGCCGTTCTTGAGATCGCTCGCGAGCAGCCGGGCACTTTCACCGACCGTGTCGAGCGCGAACTCGATCGGCCGGCCGAGCAGTTGCGCCAGCCGGTCGGCGACCGGACTGAGCGAGTACTGCGGATCGGGCGCGCCCTTGGGCCGGCCGAGGTGCGCCACGACGATCACCCGCGCGCCGTGATCGAGCAGCTTGGTCAGCACCGGGAGGGACGCGCGGATGCGGCCGTCGTCGGTCACCTTCGGTGGCGATCCCTTCGACAACGGGACGTTCAGATCGGAGCGGACGAGGATGCGCCGACCCGATACGCCGTGCTTGATCAGGTTGTCGAGGGTGCGCATCGCCGCCCCCTACAGCGAAGCGCCGACCAGCACGGCCAGATCCACAAGCCGGTTCGAGAAGCCCCACTCGTTGTCGTACCAGCCGACGACCTTCACCTGGTCGCCGATGACCTTGGTCAACCCGGCGTCGAAGATGCACGACGCGGGGTCGGTGACGATGTCGGACGAGACGATGGGGTCCTCGGTGTAGCTGACGATCCCCTTGAACGGGCCGTCGGCCGCCGCCTGGTAGGCGGCCTTCACCTCGTCCACGGTCGTCTCGCGGCTCACCGTCACGGTGAGGTCAGTGGCCGACCCGGTGGCGATCGGGACGCGCAGCGCGTAGCCGTCGAGCTTGCCGTTGAGCTTGGGCAGCACCAGGCCGATTGCCTTGGCGGCACCCGACGTGGTCGGGACGATGTTCAGCGCTGCCGCCCGGGCCCGGCGCAGATCCTTGTGCGGGCCGTCCTGCAGGTTCTGGTCCTGCGTGTACGCGTGGACCGTCGTCATCAGGCCGCGCTCGATGCCGATTGCGTCGTCGAGGATCTTGGCCAGCGGCGCAAGGCAGTTCGTCGTGCACGAGGCGTTCGAGATGATCGTGTGCTTCGCCGGGTCGTAGTCGCCGTCGTTGACGCCCAGGACGACGGTCAGATCCTCGTTCTTCGCGGGCGCGGAGATGATGACCTTCTTCGCGCCACCGGCGATGTGCGCCTTCGCCTTCTCGGCGTCGGTGAAAAAGCCCGTCGACTCGATGACGACGTCGGCCCCGAGCTCGCCCCACGGCAGCTGAGCAGGGTCGCGCTCGGCGAGCATCTTGATCGTGTGAGCGCCCACCCGGATGCTGTCAGGGCCCGACTCGATTTCGGCCGGGAAGCGGCCGAGGATCGTGTCGTACTTGAGCAGATGCGCCATGGTCGCGACGTCGCCGAGGTCGTTCGCCGCCACGACCTCGATGTCGGCGCCGGACGCGACAGCGGCGCGGAAAAGGTTACGGCCGATCCGGCCGAAGCCGTTGATGCCCACACGAACGGTCACTGCGCTAGCTCCTCGTATTGATACGTACCGATGCCCGATTGTCGTCAGGTGAGTTCGCGAGTCTTCGCCGACCCGTCCCCTCAGAAACCCTAGCTGGTCGCCGTGTGCAGCCGCCGCGCCCCGGTCGCGCTAGGACAGGCCCAGCACGATCCGCAGCCCGTCGGCGACGGCCCGGATGGTCGACGGGCTCACCGCGCCGACGTGCTTCACGAGCTCGTCGCGATAGAACTGGACCAGGTCGTCGCACAGCACGTACCCGACGAGCGGGTCAGCCGACATCAACGCGACGACCGTGGGCACGACGGCATGCTTGCCTGTCGTCGTGATCCGCGCGGCGAGTACCGAGTCGAGATTGCGATTTCGCGCGTTGTTGCTGACGACGAGCCACGGCTTCGACCCGTGCCCGAGGTCGACGCGGTAGACCTGGCCACGCAACGGAGCCGTCATCTAGCCCGCTTGCCCTCTGCACGCTTCACGTAGCGGTCGCGAGCGGCTCGCGAATCAGCCTTTTCCGCGCCGGTCATCGAGACCGCCAGCTCGGCGTAGGCGACGTCGAGCGCAGACGTGCGCAAGGACTCGACCCCGGCACGCAGGAGCAGGCGAAGCAGCGCAGCCTCTGCGGTGCTGCCGGTGACCTCGAGCCCACGCTGAGCCGCCCAGGCAAGCAGCGCCTCGTGCTCGCGCGTCCCCCTCGTGCCGAATGACTCCACGGCACCCTCGTCCTCGGGCTCGAGCGTGATACTCAATCGCTTCGTCATCCACCGGATCGTAAACCGCATTGCGCACCACATGGCGGTGCAGAAGTTACGGAGCGAGCATCTCCGGCGTCACCGCGGACTCGGTGTCGGGCACACCGGTGTCGGCGGCGCGCTTGTCGGCCATGGCGAGCAGTCGCCGGATCCGCCCGGCTACCGCGTCCTTGGTCATCGGCGGGTCGGACAGCGCGCCCAGCTCCTCGAGCGAGGCCTGCTTGTGCTCCAGGCGGAGCCGCCCTGCCTGGAGCAGGTGATCGGGCGCCTCGTCGCCGAGGATCTGCATGGCGCGCTCCACCCGGGCGCCGGCGGCCACGGCCGCACGCGCCGACCTGCGCAGGTTCGCGTCGTCGAAGTTGGCCAGCCGGTTGGCGGTGGCGCGCACCTCGCGGCGCATCCGCCGCTCCTCCCAGGCCAGGACGCTTTCGTGCGCCCCGATCCGGGTGAGCAGCGCCCCGATGGCATCGCCGTCGCGGACGACGACCCGATCCGAGCCGCGTACCTCGCGCGCCTTCGACGGGACGCCGAGGCGCCGGCCGACGCCGACCAGGGCCAGCGCGGCCTCCGTCGACGGGCAGGTGATCTCCAGCGAGCAGGCGCGTCCCGGTTCGGTCAGCGACCCGTGCGCCAGGAAGGCGCCGCGCCAGGCGGCCTCGGCATCGGCGAGGCCGCCGGACACCACGTGATGCGGAAGGCCCCGCACCGGGCGCCCGCGCAGGTCGACGAGTCCGGCCTGGCGGGCCAGCCCCTCGCCGTCCTTGGTCACTCGCACCAGGTACCGGCTGCCCTTGCGCAGGCCACCGCCGGCGAGGATCTGCACCTCGGAGCCGTGCCCGAACACCTCGGCGATCTCCTTGCGCAGGCGGCGAGCGACGGACCCGGTGTCGACCTCGGCCTCGATGACGATGTGCCCGCCGATCAGGTGCAGCGCTCCGGCGAACCGCAGTACTGTCGCGACCTCGGCACGTCGCGAGCTCGCTCGCGACACTGGAACCCGGCTCAGCTCGTCCTTGACCGCAGCGGTCATCGCCACAGGCGTCCCTCCTTCACTGCTCGGCCCCGTCGAGTGCCAGCTGGTATGCACCAGCAAGACGTGCCGGGTCGTGCCGCTCCGGGCTGTCGTCTGCGGCGACCCTTGACAGTACGAGACGCGCGCCGATGTCGCGCGCGTAAGCCCGAAGAGACTGGTGGTCGAACACCGAGCCGGAGTCGGCGACGATCGCGTCGACGAACAGCCCGCCATGGCGTTCGGCGTGCTCGCCGAGGGCCCGCAGCAGCTCCTCGGGCGAGAAGTCGTCGGTCTCGCCCGCCTGCGGCACGAGGTTGACCGTGACGACGACGGTCGCCGTGGTAGACGCCAGAGCGTGGCCCAGCTCGTGCACGAGCAGGTGCGGGATGACGCTGGTGAACCACGAGCCCGGACCGAGCACGACGACGTCCGCCTCGCGTACCGCGTCAGCCGCGTGGGCGCAGGCGGGAGCTCCCGGCGGTAGCAGCCGGACGTTGCGCACCCGCCCCGGCGTGGCCGCGATCGAGGACTGGCCGTGGATGCGCCGCGTGCGCACCGGGTCGTCCGGGTCGAAGCGGTCGACCTCGGCGATCAGGTCGAGGGGCACCGGGCTCATCGGCAGCACCCGGCCGACGGCGCCGATCATGTCGCCGACGCGGGCGAGCGCGTCGACCGGATCGCCGAAGCGGTCCAGCAGACCGGCGAGCAGCAGGTTGCCGACCGGGTGCCCGGCCAGCGCGCCGGTGCCGCCGAAGCGGTGCTGCAGCGCCTGGGCCCACAGCGTGTCGTCCGGGTCGGCGCCGGCCAGGGCGGCCAGCGCCATACGCAGGTCACCGGGCGGCAGCACGCCGAGCTCGCGGCGGATGCGGCCTGACGAGCCGCCGTCGTCGGCGACCGTGACCACAGCGGTGAGTTCCGTCGTCAGCAGCCGCAACGCCGACAGCGACGCGTACAGGCCGTGGCCGCCGCCGAGGGCCACTGCCCGCAGCGTCTCACTCACGACCGAGGTCCCGGTTCACGACGGTGGCGCGCACCCCCATCGCGGTGAGGCGGTGGGCCAGCTCGCGTGCCATCACCACCGATCGGTGCTTGCCGCCGGTGCAGCCGATCGCGAGGGTCAGGTAGTGCTTGCCCTCGCGGGTGTACCCCGCCCCGATGATCTCCAGGATCTCGGTGTACCGATCGAGGAACTCGATGGCGCCTTGCTGGGACAGCACGTAGTCGCGCACCTCGCCGGCCTCGCCGGTCTGCTCGCGCAGCTCCGGGATCCAGAACGGGTTCGGCAGGAATCGCACGTCGACCACGAGGTCGGCGTCGACGGGCAGCCCGTACTTGTAGCCGAACGACACGATCGTCGCGCGCAGCAGCGGGCGCCCTTCCATGTCGCCGCCGAGGGCGAAGGCGCGCTCGATCTCGGCGCGCAACTGGTGGATCGACCGGTCGCTCGTGTCGACGACCAGGTCAGCCTCGCCGCGCAGCCCTTCGAGCAGGATGCGCTCGGCGGTGATCCCGTCGATCAGCCGGCCGTCACCCTGCAACGGGTGGGCTCTGCGGACGCTCTCGAAGCGCCGCACCAGAACCTCGTCGCGTGCCTCGAGGAACAGCACGTGCGGGCTCAGGCCTCGCTCGGCCAGGTCGCGGATCACGGCACGCAGGTCCGAGGAGAACGCCCGGCTGCGGACGTCCATCACGACCGCGATGCGCGTTATCGCGCCCTGCGTGCGGCTGCCGAGATCGACCATGGTCGCGATCAGCTCGGGCGGAAGGTTGTCGACGACGAAGAAGCCCAGATCCTCCAGGCACTTGGCGGCCGTGCTGCGGCCGGCGCCGGACAGTCCGCTCACCACGACCGTCTCGAGGGCGCCACGCTCGGACGGCGGCGCGTCGGAAGTCAGCGACACGTTCGGCTCCTGCCTGGCGGGCGGGTTCATCGTCTAACGACCGGCACCGTCGAGTACCTCGCCGGTCGTGACGTTGACCGCGGGCGAGCTGCCGCGCGCGGTGTCGGCGAGCGCCGCGACGATCGCCTCGGCCGTCTTGTGGCCGATGCCGGGCACCGCCTCGACATCGTCCACAGCGGCCTGGCGCAGCCGCTTGATCGAGCCGAAGTGGGCCAGCAACGCCTTGCGCCGCGTCTCGCCCAGCCCGGCGATGCCGTCGAGCACCGAGGTCGTCATCGCCCGCGACCGCTTCTGCCGGTGGAACGTGATCGCGAAGCGGTGCGCCTCGTCGCGCACCCGCTGCAGTAGGTAGAGACCCTCAGACGTGCGCGGCAGGATCACCGGGTAGGACTCACCGGGCAGCCACACCTCTTCGAGCCGCTTGGCCAGTCCGACCAGGGAGACGTCGTCGATCCCGAGCTCGTCGAGCACGGTCTGCGCCGCCACCACCTGCGGCGCGCCCCCGTCGACGACGAGCAGGTTCGGCGGGTAGACGAACTTCTTCGGGCGGCCGGTCGTCGGGTCGATGCCTGGCCGGGCGTCGTCGGGCTCGACGCCGTCGACGCCCGCCTCGCCGGTAGCCACCCGTTCGTCGAGATAGCGCGCGAACCGCCGGCGGACGGCCTCGGCGATCCAGTCCGTGTCGCCGCCGCTCTCGCGCATCGCGAATCGCCGGTACTCGCTCTTGCGGGCCAGCCCGTCCTCGAAGACGACCATGCTGGCCACCACGTTGGTGCCCTGCACGTGGCTGACGTCGAAGCACTCGATCCGCAGCGGGGCGACGGGCAGCGTGAGCGCGTCCTGCAGCTCGGCAAGCGCCTGCGAGCGCGCGGTCAGGTCCGAGGCCCGCTTGAGCTTGTGCTGGGTGAACGCCTGGGCGGCGTTGCGCCCGACGGTGTCGAGCAGGGCGCGCTTGTCGCCACGCTGCGGCACCCGGAGCGACACGTGGCTGCCCCGCCGCATGCTCAGCCAGTCGCCCAGCACGCCGGCGTTCTCGGGCAGCTCGGGCACGAGGATCTCTCGCGGGATCGCTGCCGAATCCTCGTCCGAACCGTAGAACTGGCTGACGAAGTGCTCGACGAGATCCTGCGTCGTGACGTCCTCGACCTTGTCGATCACCCAGCCGCGCTGGCCGCGCACCCGCCCGCCACGCACGTGGAACACCTGGACGGCCGCCTCGAGATCGTCCTGGGCGAACGCCACGACGTCGGCATCGGTGCCGTCACCGAACACGACGGCCTGCTTCTCCATCGCGCGGCGCAGCGCCTCGACGTCGTCGCGCAGCCGCGCCGCACGCTCGAACTCCAGCTCGCGACTCGCCTGGGCCATCTCACGATCCAGGCGCTTGATGAGCTGATCGGTCTTGCCGGCCATGAAGTCGCAGAAGTCATCGACGATCCGGCGATGTTCGTCGGCGGACACCCGGCCCACGCACGGGGCGCTGCACTTGCCGATGTAGCCCAGCAGGCACGGGCGGCCGATCTGGCCCGCGCGCTTGAACACGCCCGCCGAGCACGTGCGGGCCGGGAAGACGCGCAGCAGCAGGTCGAGCGTCTCGCGGATCGCCCACGCGTGCGAGTACGGGCCGAAGTAGCGCACGCCCTTGCGCTTGGGACCGCGCATGACCTGCAACCGCGGGAACTCCTCGTACAGCGTGACGGCCAGGGACGGGTAGGACTTGTCGTCGCGGTAGCGGACGTTGAATCGCGGATCGAACTCCTTGATCCACGAGTACTCGAGCTGCAGCGCCTCGACCTCGGTTCGCACCACGGTCCACTCGACGCTGGCCGCCGTCGTGACCATCTGCCGGGTGCGCGCATGCAGCAGCGAGAGGTCCGCGAAGTAGGAGTTCAGGCGCTGGCGAAGGCTCTTCGCCTTGCCGACGTAGATGACGCGGCGATGCTCGTCGCGGAAGCGGTACACCCCTGGCCCGACCGGGATGGTGCCTGGAGCGGGGCGGTACGTGGACGGATCAGGCACGCCGTCGAGCCTAGTGTTTCCTACCGTCAGCGCATGTCGTCCGCACCGAGCCCAGGTTCAGCCCGCCATGGCAAGCGACGCGTAGTCGTCGATTTCGGCCAGCAAGGCCGTCTTGCCGGTGTCGTCGAGGAACGAGGCGCGGACCGCGGCTCGGGCCAGGTCGGCCACGCCCGGCGCGTCCAGGCCGAGCAGTTCGGCCGCGACCGCGTACTCGTGGTTCAGCGTGGTCGAGAACATCGGCGGGTCGTCGGAGTTGATCGTCACAGGTACCCCGGCGGCGACGAGTGCCGGAAGCGGGTGCTCGGCCAGCGACGGGACGGAGCGGGTGCAGACATTCGACGTCGGGCACACCTCCAGGCCGATGCCGTGCGTGGCGAGGTATTCGAGCAGTTCCGGGTCGCCCGCGGCCGAGATGCCGTGCCCGATCCGCGTGGCGCCGAGGTGGCGGATCGCGTCCCAGATCGTCTGCGGGCCGGTCGACTCGCCGGCGTGCGGAACGCTGTACAGCCCGGCGGAGCGTGCCTTCGCGAAGTGCGGCGCGAACGGTTCGCGCGGCACGCCGATCTCCGGGCCACCGAGCCCGAAGCTCACCAGGCCTTCCGGGCGCTGCCGAAGGGCGACGTCCAGCGTGACGTCCGCCGCGGGCAGCCCGGCCTCGCCGGGAATGTCGAAGCACCACCGCAGCGCGACACCGAAGTCCGCGGCCGCCCGGTTGCGGGCGTCCTCGACCGCCTCGCAGTACGCCTCGGCCGCAATGCCGCGCACGACCGACGAGTACGGCGTGAGGGTCAGCTCGGCGTAGCGGACGTTCTGCGCCGCGAGTTCGCGGGCGATCTCGTAGGTGAGCGTCCAGACGTCACGCGGGTCGCGGATCAGGTCGACGACGGACAGGTAGACCTCGACGAAATGCGCGAAGTCGGTGAACGTGAAGTAGTCGGCCAGGGCGTCGGCGTCGGCCGGCACCGGGGTCTCGGCCTCGTGCCGGGCGGCGAGTTCGGCAACGATCCGCGGCGACGCGGATCCGACGTGGTGAACGTGCAGTTCGGCCTTGGGCAGCCCGGCGATGAACGCGTCAAGATCCATGACCGAGCAGTCTGACACAGACGTGTCAGACCATCTCGCCGAGGGGTACGTCCAGGGACGCAAGCCGCGCGGCCTTGAGCCGCGGACGCACCGTCACGAGGCGCTCGATGGCGTCGCCGTCGTCCCATTCGTTGACGTTCATCCCGGCCTGGACGCGGCCGTCCTGCAGCCAGAACGCGAACCATCCACCCTCGCCGCCCTCGCCCGGCTTGCCGCGGATGACGACCTCGGCCGGAACCGACGGATCGACCCAGCCGCGGTACTCCATGCCCAGGTCGTACTGGTCGGAGTAGACGAACGGCGGGCGTGCGTAGTCCTTCGCATCGCCGAGGATGGATTCCGCGAGGTACGCGCCCTGGTCCTTCGCGTTCGCCCAGTGCTCGACGCGCACCTCGGTGCCGTACAGCGGGTGGTACATGGCCGCGATGTCGCCGATCGCGTAGATCGCGGGGTCCGACGTCCGCAGCCGCGCATCGGTCCGGACGCCGCCCAGCCCCAGTTCCAGCCCGGCCGCCTCCGCGAGCTCGATCCGCGGAGTGGCCCCGATGCCGACCACGACGAGCTCGGCGTCGAGCACGTCGCCCGTGTCGAGGCGCACGCCGGTGGCGTCACCCGATCCGAGGATCTCCGCGACGCCGGTGCCCATCCGCAGGTCGACGCCGTGCGCGCGATGCAGCTCGGCGAACTGGTGGCCGACCTCGGCGCCGAGCACCCGGGCGAGCGGCGCTTCGAGCGGATCGATCAGGGTGATCTCGACGCTGGACTGGCGCAGCGAGGCGGCCACCTCGCAGCCGATCCAGCCCGCACCGACGACCACCGCGTTGCCGGCCGCTCGCGACCGTTCGCGCATCCGGTCGGAGTCGCCCGCGGAGTGCAGCGTGACCACGCCTTCGAGGTCCGCGCCGCGGACGGCGAGCCGGCGAGGCCTCGACCCGGTCGCGAGCACGAGCCGGTCGTAGGGCTCGGACCCCCCGCCGGCGAGCTGCACCGTCCCGGCAGCGCGGTCGATCGCGGTGACCGTGACGCCGAGGTCCAGGCGGATGTCGTGGTCGTCGTAGTAGCCCTCGTCATGGACGAACGTCGGCGTCTCGTCCTGCCCGGCGAGGTAGGACTTCGACAGCGAAGGACGCTCGTAGGGCCGCAGTAGCTCCTCGCCGATCAGCACGACCTCGCCCGCGAAGTCACGCTCGCGCAAGGCGGCCGCGACGCTCGCACCGCCGAGACTGGCTCCGACGATCACTACTCGGCGGACATCGTCGTCCATACTGGCTCCGATCGGTCAACGGTTCCGGCCAGGATCGTACGGCGCCTGTCGCGGCGTCGCCCGCCGCAATGGCCGGGCTGTTGACGTCCGTCAGCGCGCCGCCGCCTTGGCGCGGGTGCGCTTGACGACCTTGGCCGGCTTGCGTGGCGGAGCCGGCATGTCGAGCGCATGGCGCAGGAACCGGCCGGTATGCGACCCCTCGACCTCGACGATCTGCTCCGGCGTCCCCTCGGCGACGACGATCCCGCCGCCCGAACCACCCTCGGGGCCCATGTCGATGATCCAGTCGGCGGTCTTGATGACGTCGAGGTTGTGCTCGATGACGAGCACCGTGTTGCCCTTCTCGACCAGCGAATGCAGCACGCCGAGCAGCTTGTTCACGTCCTCGAAGTGCAGGCCCGTCGTCGGCTCGTCGAGCACGTAGATCGTCCGTCCGGTGGAGCGCTTCTGCAGTTCCGAGGCCAGCTTGACCCGTTGCGCCTCGCCCCCGGACAGCGTCGGCGCCGGCTGGCCGAGCCGCACGTAGCCCAGGCCTACATCGACGAGCGTCTCCAGGTGGCGCGCGATCCGGCTGATCGGCTTGAAGAACTCAGCGGCTTCGTCGATCGGCATCTCCAAGACCTCGGAGATCGTCTTGCCCTTGTAGTGCACTTCGAGCGTCTCGCGGTTGTACCTGGCGCCCTTGCAGACCTCGCAGGGCACGTAGACGTCGGGCAGGAAATTCATCTCGATCTTGATCGTGCCGTCGCCGGCGCAGTTCTCGCAGCGGCCGCCCTTGACGTTGAACGAGAAGCGGCCCTGCTGGTAGCCGCGGATCTTCGCCTCTGTCGTCTCGCTGAACAGCTTGCGGATGTGGTCGAACACGCCGGTGTACGTGGCCGGGTTCGAGCGCGGGGTACGGCCGATCGGCGACTGGTCGACGCCCACGACCTTGTCGAGCAGTTCGACATTGCGGATCCGCTTGTGCCGCCCCGGAGGGAGCCGCGCGCCATTAATCTTGTTCGCCAGCGACGTGTACAGGATGTCGTTGACGAGCGTGGACTTGCCCGACCCGCTGACCCCGGTGATCGCGACGAAGCAACCGAGCGGAAAGACGACGTCGATGTTGCGCAGGTTGTGCTCGCGCGCGCCCTCGACCACGAGCTCGCGGCCTCTCTGCCGAGGCCGGCGGATCATCGGGATCGGGATCGAGCGCCGGCCCGACAGGTACGCCCCCGTGATCGAGCGCTCCGAGGCGAGCAGGTCGTCGACGGTGCCCTCGACCACGATCTCGCCGCCGTGTTCGCCGGCCAGCGGCCCGATGTCGACGACCCAGTCGGCTGCGCGGATGGTGTCCTCGTCGTGCTCGACGACGATCAGCGTGTTGCCCAGCTTCTTCAGGCGCACCAACGTCTCGATGAGGCGGTGGTTGTCGCGCTGGTGCAGGCCGATCGACGGCTCGTCGAGCACGTACAGGACACCGACGAGCCCCGACCCGATCTGGGTGGCCAGTCGGATGCGTTGCGCCTCTCCCCCGGCCAGGGTCGCGGCCGCGCGGTCCAGCGACAAGTAGTCGAGGCCGACGTCGACCAGGAAGCCGAGGCGGGCATGCACTTCCTTGAGCACGCGCTCGCCGATGAACCGCTCAGGGTCGTCGAGCACCAACTCGCGCAGCCACACCGACGCCTCGCCGATCGACAGCGCCGACAGCTCGGCGATCGAGCGCCCGCCGACGGTGACCGCCAGGA
>WNGE01004575.1_pt1 | contig 25847 bp, 25 predicted proteins | sample 5400651 | NCBI WGS metagenome assembly WNGE01 (sample SAMN13153370, study PRJNA577476) | soil metagenome | isolation source: 60 cm soil or saprolite under grassland replicate 2 | place: USA:California | collected 2016-06-15 | reverse complement strand
TCCTTCACAGCCTGGCTCTTGCCCGACAGGAACGCGTTGGCTTCGCGCACGAGTTTGCCGTATTCGGCGAAATCGATCTCACGCGTGCAGGGGCCGGAGCAGCGCTTGATCTGGTAAAGCAGGCACGGTCGCGTGCGGCTTTCGAAGAACGCATCCGAGCATGAGCGCAGCAGAAACGCCCGCTGGAGCGCCGTGATGGTGCGGTTGACCGCCCAGACCGAGGCGAACGGGCCGAAATAATTGCCGTCGCGGCTGCGCGCGCCGCGATGCTTGAGGATTTGCGGCGCCCAGTGGTCGGCGGTGATCAGGATATAAGGAAACGACTTGTCGTCCCGCAGCAGCACGTTGAAGCGCGGGCGCAGGCGCTTGATCAGATTGGCTTCCAGCAGCAGCGCCTCGGTCTCCGTCGCGGTCGAGACGAATTCGAGCGCGGCGGTCGCGGCAATCATGCGTTCGATCCGAGGGTCGTAGCCGGTCGGACGAGCATAGGCGATGATGCGTTTGCGGATGTTCTTCGCCTTGCCGACATAGAGCACGTCGCCTTTGGCATCGATCATTCGGTAGACGCCGGGCGAGGACGGCGCGAGCTTGGCGTGATTGAGTATCACCGCGCGACCCGCAGCGAGCGGTCCGGCACCGGCGGCGAGGTCCATGTCCGACTCAAGCTCCGGCAGCACCGGCTCCTCGTCCTCCTCGCGCAGTTCGGTGGCAGGATCGATGTCGTTCTTGGTGCCGTTCATGCTGTGAAGGTAAGATCTCAGCCCCGCGCGAGCCACCCACGACGAAAGCCGCTGCGTGTAACCGCGGCGCGTTCGCGCGGGCCGTGCCGGGAACTCGGACAAGTATTCTTAAGATATACTTAACCATATCCAACAGCCGTAAACACTCCATTCACTATATAGAGAAATTCTCGATCGGATATTCTGAATCAATTTTGCTGAAAACTTGAGTGTGCTTCCGTTACACTAGACGACCGAAAGATTAGGACTAGTGTTTGCGCCAACTGCTGCAAACGGAGGGTAATCATGAATCGCGTTGTCGTGGCGTGCGTAGGCTTATTGGCGCTGGCGGGAGGGTCGGCCGCCGCCGCCGATCTGCCGCGCTATTACCAGCCGGGACCGGCCTATAATCCGATCTACACCTGGACCGGCTTCTATGTCGGTATCAACGGCGGCGGCGGCTGGGGTCGTTCCCAGTGGGACGGCGTGGACACCTTCGACGTATCGGGCGGCCTCATCGGCGCAACCGTCGGTTACAACTGGCAGTTCGGAGGCACTGTCATCGGTGCCGAAGGCGACATCGACTGGTCGGGCATCAAGGCGACCACCACGGTGCTTTGCGCTCCCGGCTGCGAGACCCGCAACAAGTGGCTGGCCACGGCGCGCGGACGGCTGGGCTATGGGTTCGATCGCTTCCTGCCGTACTTCACCGGCGGGCTCGCGCTGGGCGACATCAACGCCACCCGGCCGGGCTTGCCGGGCGGCAGCATCAGCAACGCCGGCTGGACTGTGGGCGCCGGGCTCGAAGTGGGCCTCGTCAGCAATGTCAGTCTGAAGGCCGAGTATCTCTACGTCGATCTCGGCAACTTCAACTGCGGGCTCAATTGCGGTCTCGTTCCTGGCGGCAACGTATCGTTGACCACCAACATCTTTCGCGGCGGCGCCAACGTTCGGTTCTGACGCCGCACCCCGGTACGATGCGTGAATAAGCCCCGAACGTCTGGTTCGGGGCTTTTCATTTGAATGGTCCGGCGGATCAGCGCGGCGCAACGTAACGAGTTGCCTCGCTTCTTCACGAGACCCAACAATCGCGAACGTGCATTCGGCCTGCCAGGGCTCGACCCAACCCACGCGCTCGCAAAGAGCGAGAGATCATCGTTAGCCCTGCGGCGTGGTCGCGGCGAAGGCCGGCACGCGCGCGGCGAAGCTGTCGAGCCAGGCGACAAGGCGCGGATGGTCGCGTCGCCACGTGCCCTGGAAGCGGAAATCGCGGTAGCCGAGCGCGCAAGCAAGCGCGATCTGGCCCACATCGGGCGGTGCTGTGAGCGCCGGAGGCGCGGCTTCGAGCGCGGTGAGCGTGCGCGCGACCTTGCCGGCCTGGTGTTCGATCCACTTCGGCTCGTGCCGCTCGGTTGCCCGCCAGCGGCCTTCGTAGACCAAGAGGATCGAGGCATCCATCAGCCCATCGGCAAGCGCCTGCAGGCGCAGCGCGGCGAAACGGGCGCCGGCATCGGTGGGGATGATGCGGCCGCCGCCGGCGCGATGATCGAGGTAGTCCAGGATCACGCGCGAATCGAACAGCACGGTGCCGTCCTCGAGCACGAGTGCCGGAATCTTGCCGAGCGGATTCTGCTGCCGCACCGAGTCGCTCGGGCTCATCGTATCCGCGGGCTCAAGCATGATCTCGCGATCGAGCCCAAGCACGCTCGCGGCGATCCGCACTTTGCGGACGAAAGGCGAGGCGGGAGAGTTGCGCAGTGTCAACACGTGAACAGCACAGGGTGCATGGTGATCGATGGCCGGCGTGGACCCGCGGCGGCTTGCGCCGCGAGCAGTTGGGCGGCGACCGCGTCCGCTGGTCAGCCGGTGATGACGAGGTTCACGGCCTTCGGGCCCTTGCCCTTCTTGTCGGGCTCGACGTCGAAGGAGATGCGCTGCCCCTCGGTCAACGATTTGAGCCCGGCCCGTTCGACAGCGGTGACGTGTACGAACACGTCCCGGCCACCGTCGTCCGGTTTGATGAAACCGTAGCCGCGCTCGGCATTGAAGAACTTGACCGTACCTGCCATGGCCATCGGGAAACTCCTCTCCCCGTGGTTGCTCCGCCGCCGACCTCCACGGCACGGCGGCTCGGCCGGACATTCACAAACGGGGAAAGCAGCGGCCTTACGGCCTCCGTCACTCCGCCGGCCCCCACAGGAGGCGGAACGTCAAAGCCAACCCGGTCAAAATAGGCCAATCCAGGGCTGTGGAAAAGTGGCGAAACTACCTTTCGCCGGCGAGCCAATCGAGGCGGTGGGCGCCACCGCTTTGCCCGGAGAGGGCAGCTGCAAGCTCCGGCAGCAGCATCGCAAGCTCGTCGGCAAGCGTCCAGGGCGGGTTGATGACGATGAGGCCGCAGGCGGCGAGCCGGGTCGGCTCGCGCGGCGCGGCGACGGAAAGTTCGGCGCGCAAGACCTTCGGAATGCCGCTATTGCGCAGCCGCCGCGCCAACGCATCGGGCGCTGTGCGCTCCTTGATCGGGTACCAGCCGAGAAAGATGCCGCTCGCCCATTTGCGATGCGCGGCCACCAGCCCCTGGCCGAGCCGCGCGAAATCGCCGGCATCTTCATAGGCCGGATCGACCAGTAGCAGGCCGCGCCGTTCCTTTGGCGGCACATAAGCTTTGAGCGCGGTCCAGCCGTCGATCGCCACCGCCTTCGTGCGCAAGTCGCCTGCGAGATTGCGGGCGAGTGCCGCCGCGGCATTGGGCTCGAGCTCGCAGGCGATGAGCCGGTCCTGCGCGCGCAGGAACGCGCCCGCGAGCGCCGGCGAGCCGGGATAGATCGTCAATCGGCCGGCAACGTTGCAAGCGGCGACTGCATCGAGGTACGGGGCAAGGAGCGTCCGCATGCGGGCGGCAATCGGCCCCCCGACGAGCCGACCGATTCCATCGCGCCATTCGCCGCTGCGTTGCGCCTCCTCCCCGGCGAGGTCGTAGCGGCCGGCACCGGCGTGGGTGTCGATGACACGGAACGGCGCCGGCTTCTGGCGCAGATACGCGAGGATGCGCACCAACACCGCGTGCTTGACCACATCGGCGAAGTTGCCGGCGTGAAAGGCGTGACGATAATTCATGCGCGCGAAGTCATGCGCGCAAATTCAGATCTGTAAGTCGCGACGTGCAGTTCTACAAAGATGGAAACAGCACGGCTCGGTCTGCACCCTGTTCCCGCTGCTAAGCGGGGCGAGGGTGCGTACCGACTGGGCATCGCGGTTCTCGATCAATTGCAATGGCGCGCTAGCGCGCTTGCGCTGCGCTCGCGCCGCGTACCGGCGGCATGACGATCTGCTCGCGGCGGCAGGCGCGTGCATCGATCTCGGGGCAGGCGCGGAGGCGAAAGTCCTTGCCGAGGCAAATGCGCACCTCGCCCAAGCGCCGGCTGTCGCAGGTCACCGCGATGCCGTCGCGGGGAAGCCCGGGATTGGCCTTCACGAACGCTTCCTCGACCTCGTCGGGCGTGACCGTGAGCGGCGCGTTCAGCGCGATATAGGCCTCCGGTATCTTCACCACCGCGCGCGCCTTGCGCACGGTTTCGAAATAGGCGTTGGGAGAAAGCCCCGAGCAGGTGCCGTGCCGGTCCCACTCGCGGAAGATGAGCCGCGGCGCCGGCATCAGATCGAGCATGGAGGAAACGATGTTGCGGTCGAGCCGCGGTGCCGGTTGCTGGCAGAACTCAGGGAATCCTTTCTCGTATTGCGGCCACAGCCCGTGCACCACGAACGAGTAGGGCCGCGCCTCGCATTGCTGCTGCGGCGGCGTGCCGCGCTCGCCCGAGGCCTCGCAGAATGACGGTGACCAAGAGAGCGCGAGCACGTAGAAATCGAACTGACCGGGCTCATTCTGGCGCCGATCCTGCGCTGGTGCGATGTCGGCGATACCAACCGTGAGCCACACCGCCAGCGCGGCGAACGCAACGCGACCGAAATGACGAACCATGGGAGACTCCCATTACCCCGGAGACGATAGCCAATCGTAGCATGGCCGCTCGAACATTTCAAGAACAAAACGGAAATAAAAGCGGTCCGTGGGGCCGCCGCCGACTTGCGCCATCGCTTGTGCTACGATCACCAAAGCCGAGGAGGCGAACATGACGCGGGTGTTGTTGATCGTCGCGGTTACCGGCCTCGTCTTCTCCGCCCCGGGCGTAGCCCATGCCAAAGACAAGGCGCAAGCGGCTGCAGGCCAATCGCAACAGAGCGCGGCCACGACGCCAAGAAGGGCCATGACCCTGAAGTCCAGCTTTCGCGGGGACGAGCGGACCTCGGTGCCAAGTGCGAACCGAGATTACTGCCCGGGCCAGTACTAAGCGGGACGGCCGCGTCTATCCCGGCGCAACTCGAGACGGTTACGGCCGCGCCATCTTGCAGGCCGGGTTGTACGCCCAGTTGCGGTCGAGCCCGACGATGCACCACTCGACACCCCAGCTCGCGCCGATCATCCCGGTATCCTCGGCGATGGAATAGTGGATGACGTGCCTGCGGCCGTCCGAGATTTCGACAATGCCGCTGCAGTATCGGCGGGGAATGGTCTGCGCCGCCCACGGGCGAAAGGCGGTCTCGCGCACCTTCTCGAAATTGAGGATGCGCAGATCGGTCGCCCAGTACATGTTTTCCTTCTGGTTGAAGCGCGAGGCGATTCGCACCAGCGCGTCGGGATAGTCGCACGGCGGCAGCTTGCCCTCGTATTCCGGGCCGGACATATAGAAATTCATCTCGAACCAGTTGGCAGCGCTGGCCGGCGCCGCCGGCGCCGCGGCGAGCGCCGCAGCAAATGCGCAAGCGAGCAACAGCGCGCGGCCGGACATGATTCGGTCCCCAACGATGGCTTCACGCAACGGTGACCCTCGAACCCCGGCGAAATCAAGGTAGCTCTCGACTCTCCATGCAAGAAAGCGGCGACTGTGGCGTTCCGGCCACGCTTGAGCTTTCATTGCCGAGGCTGCTTTGCAGCGCCCAACGCGCCGTCTAAGATTCGGGCGGGGCAAACGGGGAGGCGCGAATGCTGCGCGCGGCGTTTCTGGCTTTAGTCGGCGTTCTGCTGCTGGGCGCGGCCGCCCGCGCTGAGATCTATATCTACCACGCCAACGACACCGGCGGCATCATTCCGTGGTCGTGCGAGAACGAGGCCATCGCGCAGCAGGTCGCCGCCGCCTATTGCGCGCGCTGGGACAAGTATCACCGCATCACCAGCGTGCACCGGCAGTATGGCGACTTCATCGCCTTCAGCTGCCTATGGTCGCCTTACGTCAACCCCTACGCGCTGCCGGCGGTACGGACCCGCGCCACCTGTTATTATCCGCGACCTCTGCCGGTGATCATTACCAAGTGATCGCTTGCTAACGGCGCGTTCCGCTGCGGGGGATGGCAGCTGTCCTCAGCCCCATTTCACATGATGGCGCGCCAGAATCTCGCGCACGGCGTCGACGAGCTTGTCTTCGGCAACCGCGAACTGCGCCTCCGCCTGCTTCTTCAAGTAGTCCTCGCGGTCCTTGCTCAGTCCCGCAATCTCGGCCCCGAGAATGAGGTCTTTGATCTGGATTTCGCCCTTTGCCTTTTCGTTCCCGCCCTGGATCACCGCGCACGGACTGTCGCGCTTGTCGGCGTATTTCATCTGCGCGCCGAACTTGCCGTCACCGAGATAAAGCTCGGCGCGGATCTTCTTTCCCGGCGCGTATTCGGCGTCGCGTAGCTTTGCCACAAGCCGCTGATAGTGCGCGATGGGAATGTCGGGAAAGACGGTGACCACCACCGGTCCGGGCTCCGGTCGGCTCTCGATCTTGCCGAGATGTTGCAGCGCCGCCATCAGCCGCGACACGCCGATGGAGAAACCGGTCGCCGGCACCGCCTCACCGCGAAAGCGCTCGATCAATCCATCGTAGCGCCCGCCGCCGCCAACCGAGCCGAAACGGACGCGACGGCCGTGCTCGTCCTTCGTCTCGAAAGTCAAATCCACTTCGTAGACTGGACCGGTGTAGTACTCGAGGCCACGAACGACAGAGGGATCGATTCTAATTCTGTCCTGTCCATATCCCGCCCCTTCGCACAGCAGGTAAATTTCCTTGAGTTCCTGGATGGCGTTTCGAGAAGTCATGTTATTTCCGAAATGGACACCCAACTGTTCAACCGTCGCGGAATTACTTTCAACGTGATGCGCTACGACACCATCTTCGGATACAAACTCATGCACAGTGCCCCTCGTTGCTCTTTCGGCAGAAGAAAGGTTTGTCACGTCTCCGAGCAGCGTCATTTCTTGCAGCGCGACAAACACCATGACGCGCTTGATTTGCGCTTCGTCGAGCCCCGCGCCTTTCGTATAGTCACCACTTTCATCCTTTCGACCGGCCCCCAGCAGTGCGCGAACGCCGTCTGATCCGAGTCGATCATATTTGTCGATAGCGCGGAGCACCGTGAGGCGCTTGGCAGCATTCGCCTCACCACCGAGGCCAATCGACTCCAGAACTCCATCGAGCACCTTGCGGTTGCTCACCTTCACCACGTAGCTGCCGCGCGGGATGCCCAGCGCCTCCATGGTGTCGGCGGCCATCATGCACATCTCGGCATCGGCGGCCATCGAGGCCGAGCCTACGGTGTCGGCGTCGAACTGCATGAACTGGCGAAAGCGTCCCGGCCCTGGTTTCTCGTTGCGGAACACCCAGCCCTCGCGATAGCTGCGGTAGGGCTTGGGCAGGGAATCGAAATTTTCCGCCACGTAGCGCGCGAGCGGCGCGGTCAAGTCGTAGCGCAGCGACAGCCACTGCTCGTCGTCGTCCTGGAACGAGAACACACCTTCGTTGGGCCGGTCCTGGTCGGGCAGAAATTTTCCCAGCGCGTCGGTATATTCGATCGCCGGCGTCTCCAGCGCCTCGAACCCGTAGCGCTCGTACACCGTGCGGATCGTGTCGAGCATGCGCCGCGTGGCGGCGATCTCGGCACCGCTGCGATCGGCGAACCCGCGCGGCAGGCGGGCCTTGAGCTTGTTGGTTTTATCGGGCTTGTCGGCCATTATTGTCCCGCATCGCCCGCGGGTGGTAGCAGCCGCCTTGCGCACCGGCAAGGGACGGGCACTATCAAGCAAGGCCATCGAGCGCGGCATCGAGGAAGAGCAAGCAAGGGAGATCGCGCCATGCCAACCGCACCAGCACAGCGAGCAACCGCGGTCCCCAACGACCTCGAAGCCTATTGGCTTCCGTTCACGGCGAACCGGGCGTTCAAGGCGGCACCGCGCTTCATCGCCCGCGCCAAGGACATGCATTACTACACGCCGGACGGCCGCGCGGTGCTCGACGGCACGGCGGGGATGTGGTGCACCAATGCGGGGCACAATCGCGATCCGATCGTGGAGGCGATCCGCGCCGAGGCGGCCGAACTCGACTACGCGCCGGCCTTCCAATTCGCCCATCCCAAGGCCTTCGAGCTCGCGAGCCGCGTCGCCGCGCTTGCGCCCGGCGACCTCGACCACGTGTTCTTCTGCAATTCGGGCTCGGAGGCGGTCGACACCGCGCTCAAGATCGCGCTCGCCTATCACAACGTGCGCGGCGAAGGCGCGCGCACCCGCCTGATCGGGCGTGAACGCGGCTATCACGGCGTCGGTTTCGGCGGGATTTCGGTCGGCGGCATGGTCAACAACCGCAAATTCTTCGGAGCGCTGCTCGCCGGCGTCGACCATCTGCCGACAACCTACAATCGCGAGCACCAGGCCTTCAGCAAAGGCGAGCCGGACTGGGGCGCGCATCTCGCCGACGAGCTCGAGCGCATTGTCACGCTACACGATGCTTCCACCATCGCCGCGGTGATCGTCGAGCCGATGGCGGGCTCGACCGGCGTGCTGCCCGCGCCCAAGGGCTACCTGCCGCGGCTGCGCGCGATCTGCGACAAGCACGGCATCCTGCTCATCTTCGACGAGGTCATCACCGGTTACGGCCGTCTCGGCCACGCGTTCGCGGCCGAGCGGTATGGAGTCAATCCCGACATGATCACCTTCGCCAAAGGCATCACCTCGGGCAGCGTGCCCATGGGCGGCGTGATCGTGCGCAAGGGGATTTACGACGCCTTCATGCGCGGGCCCATGCACGTGGTCGAGCTGTTTCACGGCTACACCTATTCGGCGCATCCGCTTGCTTGCGCGGCGGGGCTCGCGACGCTCGACCTCTACCGCGAGGAGGGCCTGTTCGAGCGCGCGCGCAAGCTCGAGCCGGTCTGGGCCGAGGCGGCGATGTCGCTCAAGGGCCTGCCCAATGTGCTCGACATCCGCTGCGTTGGCCTCACCGCCGGCATCGATCTGGCCTCGCGGCCGGGCGAGGTCGGCAAGCGCGCGTATGACGCCATGGATAAAGCCTTCCATGAGCACGATCTGGTAATCCGCGCCGCTGGCGAAACGCTGGTGCTTACGCCCCCGCTAATCGTGAGCGAACGCGAGATCGGTCTTTATCGCCCTGCGAAGGCGGGTTGCGGCCGCAGGATTGCCCAGCCGACGATGAGCACGCGATCGTCGCGCCGGAACGGCAGCGTGAACGGCGGCTGAATCTGGGCGTCGCCCGCAACCGCGCGCAGGCCGACCGGCATCACGGTCGGATCAAAGTCCGCTTCCTTCAGTCGGTCGACATTCCCGGCGGCGGCGTTGCCGGTCCACACCACCACTGCGCCCTTGCTGCGCAGGTCGCCGAGGTCGATCCAGGGCGCGCGGCGCCAATCGCCGTCGATCAGCACGCGCGGCTGCTCCCGCGCGTAATGGGCGACGTTGCCGCCGTCCCACATGGTGCCGATGACATAGGTCAGCGGTCGGCCTGTGGCGGCACGAAAGCGGCGCGCGAGTTCGTCGGCGAGCCGATCGCCGGGATAGAAGACGGCGCGATAGCGGTGATCGATCGCCGGCAGAACCGAATAGCTCGCGGCAAAGACGATCGCGAACAGCGCGAACACGCCCGCCCACACGCCCGCGACCCGCCGCAGCCGCGTGGGCTCGATCGCGGTGCGCGCGGAGAGCACGATCCAAAGCCCGAGAAAGAGCCACAGCGGATAGCCCCACATGGCGATGGCGCCGCGTCCGGTGAGCGCCGAGACGGCGACCGTGGTCACCGCCGGACCGAAGGCCAACAGCGTCACGATGCGCCGGTCGAAGGCATCCGCATCCGCCGCAATGGGCGGCACGGCGTTCTCCGGCGCTTTGGGCCGCGGCCAAACCACGCCGGCGGCGAAGCGCAAACATCAGCGGATGCAGGACGTGATCGAACAGACCGCGCGACGGCGCCGCGCGGGCGCTCGCATAGGCAAAGGGAAGAAAGTCGGTGCGCACGAGCCAGACGAGATGCGGCGTCATGATCAGGAGCGCGACGGCGAGCGCGACGAAGGGCCCGGGCGTGGCGAGCGCACGACGCGCATCGCGGTCGAACAGCAAGAACAATGCGAGCGGTGCCGCCAGCACGACCACGAAATATTTCGCCCACAAGGCAAGTCCGATGGTGATGCCGAGGAGTAGCCAGTGGACCATGCGGCCGCGCCGCAACGCGGCGTGGAAGGCGTAGCCGGCGAACGCCCACAGAGGCAATTGAATGACATCGTGATTGAATTTGGCGGCGGTGAAATGGAAATAATGCAGGCCGTCGAGAATGAGCACGGCGACCAGCGCGCCGACGGCGCCGACCAGCTCGCGAGCCGTCAGCCAAACCGCGACAAAGGCCAACGCCACCGCGATCTGCGCCAGCGCGTAGTAGGCGGCATCGATGCCGATCGCGCGGTGGACGACCTCGACCAGCCACCACGGCAACGGCGGCAGCTTGTCATAGCCGAGCTGCCACTCGCGGCCATAGGTCAGCGCCTCGATCAGGTCGAGCGGTAGATTCGGATAAAGCAGCGCCGGCAGCGCCGTCCAGAGCACAACGTGCAGCGCGAGGAACACGGCAAAGGCTGCCTGCGGACGGCGCTCGATGATGGCGATCAATCTGGACATCGACTGCGGCGGCTTCCCTCGCGTGCGAATTGCGGGATGGCTTATAGCGGCTGCAGGTGCGATAGGGCAAAGCGGTCGGACGTGGTTGACATCGAGCGATCGACAGCGGAAGACGGGAAGCGGGACGATGCGGCCCATCGCCCAGCCTCCGTTCCTTTTTGACTCGTCCGCGGTCGTCCGCTGTTCCGCCCACGCAACATGTCGGTTGTGCTCCCGCCATTCACCGCTCATTTCGCGACGCTCGCCGGCGACTACGACGTCGTGCTCAGCGACGTCTGGGGCGTCGTACACAATGGTGCCGTCGCCTCGGCCGAGGCCTGCGATGCGCTCGCGCGGTTTCGAAAACGCGGCGGCACCGTCGTGCTGATCACCAACGCGCCGCGGCCGGGCGCGGCGGTGGCACGCCTGACGCTCGATCGGCTGGGCGTGCCGCGCGCCGCCTATGACGGCATCGTAAGTTCGGGCGATGTCACGCACGCGCTCATTGCGGCACGAGCAGGAGCGCGCGTGTTTCACATCGGGCCCGAGCGGGATCTGGGCCTGTTCGATGGGCTCGACGCGCCGCTAGTACCGTTGGAGCGCGCCGACTACGCAGTCTGTTCGGGGCTTGTCGATGATACCGTCGAGACGCCGCAGGACTACCAGGATCTCATCGCGCGAATGCGCGAGCGCTCGCTCCCGATGATCTGCGCCAACCCCGACGTGGTGGTCGAGCGCGGCGACAAGCTCGTCTATTGCGCGGGCGCGATCGCCGATCTCTATGCCGCCGCCGGCGGCGAGGTCATCTATGCCGGCAAGCCCTATCGTCCGATCTACGACCAGGCACTCGCCCTGGCCGAAGGCGTGCGCGGGGAACGGGTGGCGCACCACCGCGTGCTGGCGATCGGCGATTCGGTGCGCACCGACCTCAAGGGCGCGGCGGCCTTCGGCATCGACTGCTTGTTCGTGACCGCGGGCATCCACGCCGAGGAGCTCGGTGGCCGCAGCGATCCGGACCCGGCCGCACTGTCAGGCATTTTCGCCGCAGCCGGCGTGGCGCCGAAGGCGGTGATGCACCGGCTGAGCTGGTGACCTGCCGGACCGGCTCTGGGCCTGCTTGAACAAACGCAGCAGCCTTGCAATGACAGGCACGACCTCGTGATCAATTCCGACGATGCAAGCCCCGTTGCACCCGCCGCCATGAACAACCAGCCGCCAAAGCCGTTCGTCGTGGTGCGGGGCGAAGCGTCCGCGGAGCATGCCCTCGACGGCGCAGTCGTCGCCATCGGCAATTTCGACGGGGTGCACCGCGGACATCGCGCGGTGATCGCGGCGGCGCTAGCGCGCGCCAAGGCGCTGTCCCGGCCGGCCGCCGCGCTCACCTTCGAGCCGCATCCGCGCCGGTTTTTCCGGCCGGACGAGCCGCTGTTCCGCCTCACCGACGAGCGCGCGAAGCTACGGCTCTTGGCAGCGACCGGGCTCAGCGGCGCGATCGTACTGCGCTTCGACGCGGCGCTCGCGAGCCTCTCCGCGCACGACTTCATTGCCCGTGTTCTCCTCGCCCGTTTCACCGTCGCCGGCGTCGCGATCGGCTTCGATTTTCATTTCGGCCTCAATCGCGCGGGCTCCCCCGATTATCTTGCGGCGCAGGGGGCAAAGCTCGGCTTTGCGGTCGACATCGTGCCGCGGTTCGAGGACGCGGGACGGCCGGTGCGCTCCGGGCCGATCCGCGCGGCGCTCGCCGCCGGACGCATTGCGGAAGCCAACACGCTCCTCGGCTACCCCTGGTTCGTCAGCGGGAAGGTGATCCACGGCGACAAGCGCGGCCGGGAGCTCGGCTATCCCACCGCCAACATGCGACTCGACCCGGACTGCGGTCTCAAGCACGGCATCTACGCGGTGCGCGTAGGCGTGGGCGAGCGCCGCTACGACGGCGTCGCGAGCTTCGGACGCCGACCGATGTTCGACCAGGGCACGGTTCTGCTTGAAGTCTTCTTGTTCGATTTTGCCGGCGATCTCTACGGCGAGATGATCGACGTCGCCTTCCTCGAGTGGATCAGGCCGGAGCGCACGTTCGACAGCGTCGAGGACCTTGTGCGGCGGATGAACGAGGATGCACAGCTCGCACGCGCGGCGCTGGCAGCTGCGCCCGACGCCTTTCCGAGGCTCGGACAAGTCTCGCTTTAGTCCTCGGCCGCCGCCTCGTCGCCACCGGCATCCGCCTTTTCGCGGCCGGACAACTCTCTTGTCACGCCAGCGGCGAGGATGGCGAGCGCGGCGAGAGAAGCAAGGCGGCGCCAGCCGATTGTCTGTCCGATCTGCGCCGCCACTGCCAAGAATTTCGGGTCAAACCAGTTGCTGCTGCGCGCCGCGAGTTCGAGGCGGGCGCGCTCCATGTTGCGGCGACGGATGATGAGGCAAGTCACCAGCCCAATCAGCGCGATCAGTGCGAACGCGCAGCCCAGGATCACGCCGGCGATGAACCCGTCGTAGATATCCGCGAGCCAGACGAAGAGGGCGACCAGGAGAAAGATGGCCGCGCCGACAGCGGCCAGTGCGGCGATGATCGCCCAGGTCAGGACGGCTACGCTCAGCCCGGTGCGACTCTGGGCGTTCAGCGTGAAGTAGCGGAGCCAGCCGCGCATGCGTTCCACTCATCGACGCCGGAAGCGGCGGGCACCGTCAGCGGCTACCTCATCTTACCTACGCCACATCGCGCCGAACAGGAATCCGATGCCGAGCGCAATGGCGAGCGTCGTGTAAGGCCGAGTCCTCAGCGACTCATCGATGGCGTCGACCATTCTGTCGCTGACTTCTTGCACGGCGTCGACGGCTTCCTGCCCCTTGGCGCTGACATCGGAAACCACGTCCTCGACATTGGATTTCGCGCGCGTCCAGGCCGCGTTGCCTTTGGCCGCGAAAATGTCGGTGATCTGCGAAGCAAGCCGCGTCACGTCGTCTCGCAGTGCTTGCAGATCCGCCTGGATATCGCCGCTCGCGGCAGATGCGGCTTTGCCGCTCTCGCGCACCGCATCCTTGGCGTCTCGCGTCGTCTCCCGAACCGTATCCCTGATCGTGCCGGATGTGCTGGACATGGACGTGCTCCACTGTGAGCTTGAAATATTCCCGTGCCGCCAACCGGGCGCAAGGGGAAAAGTTCCCCGCCGGCGGCGCGCACGCGTTTGTCAGTCGGGCAGCTTACTCTCCTCCGGCGGAAATAGGTGTGTCATCGTGACCAGGATGACGATTGTCAGCGGCACGGCGAGAAAGGCTCCTATTGGGCCCCATAGCCAGGCCCAGAACGCGATGGCCAACAGAACCACGAGCGGATTGAGCGTGAGCCGGTGGCCCAGCACGGTCGGCGTGATGAACTGGCCTTCGATCGTTGCCAGGGCGACGAAGGCCGCCGGCGGCATGAGCGCGTAGCCGAGAGAAGGGAACGTCACGAGTCCAAGCCCAAGAAGGACAACGGTCGTGCAGGCGGGACCGATATACGGGATGTAATTGAGCACCATCGCCACCAGCCCCAAGATGACCGGGCTTGGCAAGCCGAAGAGCCACGCGCCGATGGCCACAACCACGCCCAGGCCGAAATTGATCATCGTCACGACGGCGACGTAAGAGGCAAGATGTTCCTCGATGTCGTTGCTGATGCGGATGAAGCGAAGCTTGGCGTCGCGGGTGGTGAAGAACGACACCACGTATCTGCGAAAATCCATTTGTGTGGCGAGAAAGAAGATCAACGTCACGAAGAACAGGGTGATCTGAACCACCGCCGGTGTGACGAATGCAACGACCGGGGTGAGGATGCCCAATTGCGATGGCTCGACCGCGACGACGTTTCCCGCCGATGGCAACAACACTTCCTGTAGTTCGCGCAACGCCGCCAATGGGCGATCCAGCACGTAAAGCTTCTGCTTGATCGCCGCACCGACGTCCGGCGCCTTGGCGATCCATTCGCTGACCGGACTGGCCAGCAACGTGACGGCGGTCGCGGCAGCGACGAGGAGAACGGCGCCGAGAGCGACGGCGGTCGCCCAGGGCGAGATCCGATAGCGCACAGCGCGTTTGACGATGGGTGCCAGCGTCGTGCCGATGATCAGCGCCGCCACCACCGGCACCAGAATCGGGCGGGAGAAATAAAGGCAGACGCCCAGCAACAGAACGAAAATTCCGACGGTCGCCATGTGCGCGGCCGGCGTCCAGATGTCCTCGCCGGCCGCGACCCGTTCCGCGTCTTTGTCGGCGACCGCGTTGCCTTGTTCGCGACGGCCGCGGGAAAACTCCACTTTGCACTCCAACAGCCCGGCGATGCGTCCCCTCGCGCGGACCTCAACGCCACATTATCGGCCTAGGTTCCCTGCCGGGCCGCGCGATCGCATGCCCAGGACGACGCCTTTCCCCCTCTCGGGCGATCTGCTAGGAAAACCCCCATGATGGCGCGCGTTTCATTCGCTGCTTTGCTCGGATCGGCTGCTCGGCGAATTATAAGCCCGGCCTCCGCTTGACCATTGGTCGGCGGGACCGGGTGCCATTCTTGCCATCCAATTCCACGTAGACCGCCAGCACGATCATGACCGACGCCGGCCGCGATTACAGCGAGACTCTATTTCTACCCAAGACCGACTTTCCCATGCGCGCGGGGCTGCCGCAGAAGGAGCCCGAAATCCTCGCCCGCTGGCAGAACCTCAATGTCTATGAACGGCTGCGCGCCGCAGCGCGCGGCCGCGTGAAATTCATCCTCCACGACGGCCCGCCCTATGCCAACGGCAACATCCATATCGGACACGCGCTCAACAAGATCCTCAAGGACGTCGTGACCCGAAGCCAACAGATGCTCGGCTACGATTCCAATTATGTGCCGGGCTGGGACTGCCATGGCTTGCCGATCGAGTGGAAGATTGAAGAGGAAAACTACCGCTCCAAGAACAAGCAGAAGCCGGACCTCTCGGATCCGCAAGCGATGATCGAGTTTCGCAAGGAGTGCCGCGCCTACGCTCAATACTGGCTCGATGTACAGCGCGAAGAATTCAAGCGGCTCGGCGTCGAGGGGGATTGGGAGCATCCCTACACCACCATGGATTTTCCCGCCGAGGCGCAGATCGCGCGCGAACTGATGAAGTTCGCGCAGAACGGCACGCTCTATCGCGGCTCGAAGCCGGTGATGTGGTCGGTGGTGGAGAAGACCGCGCTGGCAGAAGCGGAGATCGAGTACGAGGACTATGTCTCGGACCAGGTCTGGGTGAAGTTTCCGGTGAAGGAGGCTGGTTGGGGTCCGCAAGGCCAACGCTTGGATCCCACGAAACCGATGCCGGTAAGAAGAGAGGTAATTCCAAAAAATGCATTCATCGTCATCTGGACTACGACTCCTTGGACAATCCCCGGAAATCGCGCCATCAGTTATTCATCGACCGTAGCTAGTGATCCGACACGTGGTTACGGGCTCTATGAAGTAACCGCCCCTGCTGCAAATTGGGCAAAGGCTGGCGATAAGTTCCTTCTCGCAAATCGGCTTGCCAAGGAGGTGTTCGCCAATGCTCGCGTGGAAGGGAAAGACTGGAAAAAGTTGCATGATGTTGGTCCCGACGCGCTTCACGATCTGAGCTGCGAGCATCCGCTTGCAATATTCAATTCCGGTTATGGGTTTACCGTCCCTCTCCTCGAGGGAGACCATGTTGGGGATGATGTCGGTACCGGCTTCGTGCACACCGCGCCGGGCCACGGCCGCGAGGACTTCGAGGTCTGGACGGACAACGCCTTTAATCTGATGGACCGGAATATCAACACCACGATTCCTTTCACTGTGGACGAGAATGGCATCTTCACCAACGACGCGCCTGGATTTGAGGGCCGGCGCGTACTAACTGCCGAAGGTGATAGGGGCGATGCCAACGACGTCGTCATCAAGGCGCTGACTGACGCCGGTATGCTGATCGCGCGCGGCCGCCTCAAGCACCAATATCCCCATTCCTGGCGGTCGAAGAAGCCGGTGATCTTCCGCAACACACCGCAATGGTTCATCGCGATGGATAAGGATATCGCCGATGCAGGCGACACACTGCGGCACCGCGCGCTCGCTGCCATCAAGGTCACCAGTTGGGTTCCGCCACAAGGCGAGAACCGTATCATCGGCATGATCGAGAATCGGCCCGACTGGGTGATCTCGCGCCAGCGCGCCTGGGGTGTGCCGATTACCGTTTTTCGAAACACCAAGAAGAATTCGACATGGGAAGACGAGATCCTTCCAAGCTCACATCCTGATTGGAAACGTGAGTCTGAAGAGCTCGTCCGGAGAATTAGCATTGCCTTCGAACGCGAGGGTGCTGATGCCTGGTATAACGAGGCTGCACGCGAGCGCTTTCTTTCTGGCTTGGTCGACAATCCGGCTGATTGGGAGAAGGTCGACGATATTCTCGACGTCTGGTTCGACTCGGGCTCGACGCATGCCTTCGTCCTGGAGGATCCTGCGCACTTTCCTTCGCTCGCAGGAATCAAGCGCAAGCGGGACGGCGGACCCGACACGGTGATGTATCTGGAAGGCTCGGACCAGCACCGCGGCTGGTTTCAGTCCTCGCTGCTCGAATCCTGCGGCACGCGCGGCATCGCGCCCTTCGACGTGGTGCTCACGCACGGCTTCGTGCTCGACGAGGACGGGTACAAAATGTCGAAGTCGCTCGGCAACGTGACGGCGCCGCAAGACGTGATCCGCCAATCCGGTGCCGACATCCTGCGGCTGTGGGTGTGCGCATCCGATTACGCCGACGATCTGCGCATCGGGCCGGAGATCCTCAAGACCACGGTCGAAACCTACCGCAAGCTGCGTAACACCGTCCGCTGGATGCTGGGTTCGCTCGCGCACTTGCAGGACGAGGACCGCATCGCCCCCGCCAAGATGCCCGAGCTCGAGCGGCTGATGCTGCACCGACTCAGCGAACTCGACGGGCTGGTGCGCCAGGCCTACGACGATTTCGACTACAAGCGCATTTTCGCCGCGCTCAACGCGTTCATGACCGCCGAGCTCTCCGCCTTCTACTTCGATATTCGCAAGGACGCGCTCTACTGCGATCCGATCTCCTCGACCACGCGCAAGTCGTCTCTCACGGTGCTCGAGCATCTGTTCCGCGCCACCGTCACGTGGCTTGCGCCGATGCTGCCCTTTACCGCCGAGGAGGCGTGGCTTGCGCGTTATCCGTCGGCCGAGGGCTCCGTGCATCTGGAATTATTCCCCGAGGTGCCGTCCGCCTGGCGCGACGACGCGCTGGCGGAGAAATGGCGCCGGGTGCGCAACGTCCGTCGCGTCGTCACCGGCGCGCTCGAGATCGAGCGGGCGCATAAGCGCATCGGCTCCTCGCTCGAGGCCGCGCCCGTCGTCTTCGTTTCCGATCCCGAGCTGTTCGCGGCGCTGGTCGACGTCGACCTGGCGGAGGTCGCGATCACCTCGGCGGCGACCTTGGTGGGAGGCGAAGGCCCGCCGGAGGCCTTCCGACTCGACGAGGTCAAGGGCGTGGCCGTCGTGGTGCAGCTTGCGCAGGGACGAAAGTGCGCGCGATCGTGGAAGATCCTGCCGAGCGTCGGTTCCGATCCGGCCTATCCCGACGTCTCCCCGCGCGATGCCCAGGCGCTGCGCGAGTGGGAGGCGATGCGCAAAGCGGCGGAGTGACGGTGGAACCCCTCGGCGCCGAGTCTCAATCTCGCGGCTCCCTCCTGAGGGGGCCGCTCACTCGATTCGGGCTCGCGGTCGCTGCAGCCGCTGCGGTGCTCGACCAGGCGAGCAAGCTCTGGCTCCTGTTCGTCGTCGACCTGCCGGCACGGGGCATCGTGCGCCTCACTCCGTTCCTCGACCTCGTGCTCGCCTGGAACACCGGCATTAGCTATGGCCTGTTCCGGCAGGAAGGACCGTTGGGCCAAGCGGCGCTGCTGGCGCTGAAGGCGCTCGCGGTGGTTTTGCTGTGGATTTGGCTGGCGCGGACGTCCTCCCGGCTCGCCGCGGTCAGCCTCGGGCTCATCATCGGCGGGGCGATCGGCAATGCGATCGACCGCTTTGCCTATGGAGCAGTTGCCGATTTCGTGCTGTTTCACGTCACGACGGCCAATTTCAGCTTCAATTGGTACGTTTTTAACCTTGCCGACGTGGCGATCGTTGCCGGGGTGATCGGGCTGTTGTTGGAGACCCTGGTCGGGGCTGGCGCCGCAAAAGCGCCCTGATCGCGACCACAATAGTCCCCGGGGAGACGGTACATTCTGCCGTCATTTGAGGGGGATAGCCAATGCGGGACCAAACTCCGAAGCGCCCGCGGCGCCTCGCGGCCGCCGCGGCCATCACGCTGGCCTTGGCGCTGGCGTTGGGCGCGGGCAGCGCGCGCGCTGAAGACGACGACGAGAACGTGCCGCTCGACACCAAGCTCTGGCGCCAGTTCATGAAGGACATCGGCCTGCAAAGGGACGGCGAAGCCATGATCGACTACCGCGAGCGCGCGCCGCTGGTGGTGCCGCCCAGCCGCGATCTGCCGCCGCCGCGCAGCGAAGATGAGCTGACCGCCAAAACTGCGGCATGGCCGAAGGACCCGGACGTCAAACGCGCCAAGGAGCACGCAGCGGCCGAAAAAGCGCGCCTCAAAGGCAACAACTCCGTGGAAGAGCAAATGCGCGCGCTGCGGCCGGACGAACTCGACAAGCCCGGCCGCGCGGCGAAAGGCAGCGACGCCAAGGGCGCCGGCAAGACCCCCGAGGAATCGTCCCGTCCGCTGATGCCCTCCGAGCTCGGCACCAAAACGAAGAAATTGTTCGGCTCGATCATGTCGTCCTTCACACCGGCGCAGCCGGAAGCCGAGCCGTTCACCGGCGAGCCGACGCGCGACAGCATGACCGCCCCGCCCACCGGCTATCAGACGCCGTCTCCCAACTATCCCTACGGGGTCGGCACGCAGGACAAGCGCGGCAAGGCGACGACGCTCGAGGAGCGGATGGAACCCAAGCGTTGACACGGAACCTTCCGCGACAACGCGCCCCATACACATTTGACCGCAAGCGGTTGAGGTTTGCTCTCGCGTTCTACGGCCGGAACGTGCATCGTGGGGGCGACAGCTAGTCCCACGAGAGCGAATTCGTGCCCAACAAACTGATCCTTCCCATCGCCGCCCTTGCCTGCGCGGTGCTCGCCGGTTCGGCGCATGCCGGCATCGGCGCGCAGGTCACCAACTTCACCCTATCGAACGGGCTCGAGGTCGTGGTCATTCCCGATCATCGCGCGCCGGTCGTGACCCACATGGTCTGGTACAAGGTCGGCTCCGCCGATGAGACGCCGGGCAAGTCGGGCCTCGCCCATTTCCTCGAACATCTGATGTTCAAGGGCACGGAGAAGAATCCATCCGGGCGCTTCTCCCAAGTCGTTGCCACCATCGGCGGACAGGAGAACGCGTTTACGTCGGCCGACTATACCGGCTACTTCCAGCGCGTGCCGCGCGACCAGCTCAAGGGCATGATGGAGTTCGAAGCCGACCGCATGACCGGATTGGTGCTCACCGACGACGTGGTGCGGCCCGAGCTCAATGTCGTGCTGGAAGAGCAGAACATGCGGGTCGGCAATAATCCCGGCGCGCGGCTCGGCGAGCAGATGGATGCTGCGCTCTACCTCAACCATCCCTACGGCAGGCCGGTCATCGGCTGGCGGCACGAAATCGAGCAACTCGACCGCGAGGGTGCGCTGGAATTCTACCGGCGTTTCTACACCCCCAACAATGCGATTGTCGTCATCGCCGGAGACGTGAACGCGGAAGAGGTTCGCGCGCTGGCGCAAGAGACTTACGGCAAGGTTCCCCGGGTCACCGATGTCAAGCCGCGGCTTCGTCCACAGGAGCCGGTGCAGCAAGCGGCACGCACGGTCACGCTGAAGGATCCGCGCGTCACCCAGCCCAGCATGAGCCGGTATTATCTCGTTCCCTCGAGCACGACCGCGCGGCCGGGCGAGAGCGAGGCGCTCGACGTGCTCGCCCATATTCTCGGGCGCGGTGCGAACAGCCGCCTGTATCAGACGCTGGTGATCGACAAGGGGATCGCGGTGAATGCGGGCGCGAGCTATGACGGCACCGCCGTCGACAACACGCGTTTGAGCGTCTACGGAACGCCCAAGCCGGAAACGAGCCTGCCCGAGCTCGAAGCGGCGATCGACGCCGTGCTCACCGATGTCGTCGAGCACGGGGTGACCGCCGAGGAGCTCGAGCGCTCCAAGAACCGAATGATCGCCGACGCCGTCTACGCCAACGACAATCAGCGCACGTTGGCGCAGTGGTATGGCTCCTCGCTGGCGACCGGCGCAACGGTCGAGCAGGTCCGCACGTGGCCCGACCGCATACGCGACGTCAGCGCCGAAGCGGTGCACGAGGCCGCCCGCCGCTGGCTCGACAAGCGCCGCTCGGTCACCGGCTATCTGGTCAAGGAGAGCCGCCACGAGGAGAATCGCTCGTGACTGCCTTCGCATGGATGCGCGCCGGATCGCGCGCCCTGATCACGCTCGCGGCGGGCGCGGGCATCGCCCTTGCCGCTCCCGCGGCACGCGCGATGACCATCGAGCGGGTGATCAGCCCCGGCGGCATCGAGGCTTGGCTGGTGCGCGATCACACGCTGCCGCTGATCGCCGTCGAGTTCGCCTTTCTCGGCGGCGGCGATCAAGACCCGATGGACAAGCCCGGCGTCGCCAATCTGGCGACCAGCCTGCTCGACGAGGGCGCCGGCCCGTTCGATGCCAACGCGTTTCATGATCGGCTCGAACGCAAGGCGATCGAGCTCAGCTTCCGCACCGGACGCGACTATCTGCGCGGCACATTGCGCACGCTCGCGGCCAACCGCGACGAAGCGTTCGACTATCTGCGGCTGGCGCTCAACGAGCCGCGCTTCGAGCCGGCGGCGGTGGAGCGCATGCGCGCGCAGATGATGGCACGGCTGCGCCGCGAGATACTCAGCCCGAACGACATGGCGAACCGGGCTTGGTGGGCAACGGCTTTTCCCGATCATCCCTACGGTCTTCCGGTAAACGGCACGCTCGAATCGGTGCCGCAGATCACCGTGGAGGACATGAAATCCTACACCCGGCGCGCGCTGGCTCGCGACAACGTCAAGATCGCGATCGTCGGCGACATCGATGCCGAGACCACCGGCAAGCTCCTCGATCGCACCTTCGGGCCTCTGCCGGCCAAGGCCGACCTCAAGCCCGTTGCGCCGGTGCTGCCGCAGGGGCTCGGCCGCCGCATCGTGATCGATCTCGACGTGCCGCAGGCGGTGGTGAATTTCGGTGGGCCGGGCATTGCGCGCAGCGATCCCGATTTCATGGCCGCCTATATCGTCAATCACATCCTGGGCGGCAGCGCGTTCTCCTCGCGGCTCTATGTCGAGGTGCGGGAGAAGCGCGGCCTCGCCTATGGCATCTCGGACAGCCTGGTGTGGCTCACTCGCACCGCGCTGCTGCTCGGCCATACCGCCACGCGCGCCGATGCGACGGGGCAGACCATCGAGCTCATCGAGCGCGAGATCGGCCGGCTCGCCGAGGAGGGACCGAGCGAAGCCGAGTTCACCAAGGCCAAGACCTATCTCAAGGGTGCGTTTGCGCTCGGCCTCGACACGTCGAACCGGATCGCGAGCCAGCTCGTGCAGATGCAGATCGACGATCTCGGCATCGATTATATCGATCGCCGCGCGGGCCTGATCGATGCCGTCACGCTGGACGATGCCAAGCGCGTGGCCAAACGATTGCTCTACGCCGGCATGCTCGTCACCGTCGTCGGCCGCCCCGAGGGCCTCACCTCGACGGAGAGCGCTGCCGGAGGATCGCCCGGCCCCCTCGGCAAGCCGCGCGAAACGTCCGTGGGTCGGGTACCGGAGCAGCGGTAGCTGCGCGTGCATGTGCCCGCGGCACGTCTCGCCGTTCCGGCTGACCCCCGCTCGATGCCCCAGCGGCACTAACCGGATTTCGCTGACGCCCGGTTCGCGCTAGAAGCGCGCACAGCGCGTTGGGAGCGCCTCGCGCGTTTCGATGCGCGTCCGCGCGACAGGGTCAGCGATGATTCGCATCACCCCTTCCATCGGCATCGGCGAGGACGAGCTCGAGGAGCACTTCATCCGCGCCTCGGGCCCGGGCGGGCAGAACGTCAACAAGCTTGCGAGCGCGGTGCAGCTTCGTTTCGACGTGCGCCGCTCGCCAAACCTTCCCGACGACGTGCGCGCGCGGCTCGAGCGGCTTGCCGGCAGACGCCTCACGCGCGAGGGCGTGCTGGTGATCAACGCGCAACGCCATCGCACCCAGGAGCGCAATCGCGAGGACGCGCGCGACCGGCTCTTCGACTTGATTGGCCGCGCTGCCGTGGCGCCGCGTGCGCGCCGGCCGACCAAACCGACCGCCGGCGCGCGCGAGCGCCGGCTCGAGTCCAAAAAGCGCCGCTCCGCGATTAAAGGCCTGCGCCGGGGAAACCCACCGCTCGAGTAGCGTTCTCAGATTGGGTTCGTTTGGCCAAAATGGCCGCCCTTTCGGCTCGACACGTTCGGGTTGCACGGTTCCCTGTAAAGAACAGGCGCGAAACAGGAGAGCCGAGCCGGCGCCTTTTTCCTGCAGCCGCAGGTTGGTGCTGCACGCATGTCGCCCCGGCCGAGCCCGCGAACAGCAGTAGGGTGGGCAAAGGCGCGGTGCTCGCCTTCTCCGCGTGGGCAAAATCGTGCGCGCGATTTTGCCCGCCCTACTTCTGCGATGCGTCTCGAAGCATGAGGGCAAGGAATCGCTCGCCTCATCCTTCGAGACGGCGCTTCGCGCCTCCTCAGGATGAGGCTTCCAAAGACGCGAACGCCGCGCCGGTCGGTCCGCTCCCTGTATTTTCCTGTTTTTCTGCAGACACCGATCTCGGGTTTACCCGAGATCGGCGCCCAATGTGCGCAAGTCGGGTAAACCCGACTTGCGTGGACCGTTCCAGTCCATGGCGGTCCCGGATCAGCGGTGCACCGCTTCGCGCCGCACCGCATCCGGGACACGCGTAATCGCACCAGCTCAATCAATCCACACTCCCTCGTTCCCGCGCCCGCATTGCTGCGCCCGGGTTTTGCGTCTTTGCTTCGCCCGCCTTCGCTGAAGCTTCGGCGGGCAAGTGACCATGGCCGCCAGAGCCCTGGCTGCGGCGGCCGCTCACCCGGATTGAGGGGTGGGCGGAGCGCCCCCTCAAAGAGCGAGGCTGCGAATCTTCTAATACAGATACGATACGTAGTCAATAGAGTAGTTACGTTGTAGCTGAAAAAAGTGGATTGCCCGTGAGCCAGGCAACTGCGTGTTCTACGGATGCAGGCCTTTCTATCGCAGCTTCAGAGAGCTCCCAGCAGCCGCCAAATTAGGAGAGCTCTTACATGTGATAGATTATGGTGCGTCACTTCTGCTCCGTTGCCGCACGTTGCATCCTCTGCGAAACGGGACTTTGATCCGCCACAGACATAGAACCCGATCCGAAGGTCCACAGCCTACGTGCCCTTGAAATGCTCCTGCGTTTCGATGTAGCGCGCAGCCCTTATCAAAACGAATCTCGGTTGATCGCACTCACGGCATGGCGGGAAACGTTTTCCGAATATGCACGTAACCTCATGCTCCTGTGCATGTTCAGGATCGTGGATCACCCGATAAATTCCTGAGTGGGGCACTGCCTCCCCAGGCTTAAATTGGGCGCCGATTGCGACCATGGTTCAATCTCCGCCATGAGACGTATTCATTCATTCTACGCCACCGGTTGACCTTCCGCGCGCGTCGGGCCTCTCTTGGTGACTATTATTGCCGAGAAAAGAGGAACGCTATCAAACGGCGGAGCCGGTCATCATGCTCAATTAACCGCGGCCCGCATCGAAAACGAAAAAAGGCCGCTCATATTCGAGCGGCCCTCATCGGCAGGCCGGATAGTGCCAACCCCTATGTCCGCAGCGCACTCCTATCCGAGGTCGTATCTGCGAACGTGGTACAAAGAATACTAGCGCGGGAGATTGTCAGCTGTAGCGGTGGCGACACACAGAAGAAAATTACGCAGGCAATACTGCGGCGCAGCGCGAAGGAGTGCGATGCGAAGAATAGCGAAGCTGTTTGTAGAACAACGAAGCTGTTTGCTGCGGCGCAGTAGGCTTTCAAGGCACGTCGCGGCGATCGGGCGCGATAGCAGAAAACCGTTTCGATCCGAAGGGGACGCGCGCGTTCAACCGCCGATCTCGTGCGATACGCCATTCGCAACAAGCTGGTTGAACTCTAAGCCAAGCTGGTTGAACTCTAAGCCTTGGGTGCTGTTAACGGACTTGTTCGCGGGCCAGGCCCATTGTGCCCGTCGCTCCGGACCCCGCTCCTCCTAATTTGAGCCAATCTTCAAAACTCGTTTTTTGCGGCACTTATCATTTCCGCCTGGATCGCGTCGTAGAGCACGATCCACGCCTGATGCATCTCTGGAGTAAACGCGGGACCAAATTGCCGTTGCAAACCCCATATCAGAGCCTCACCGAACGCAATGAAATGCGACGTCTGTACTCCGAAGTCCGCGTGCTTGCGTCCGGTGTGGCTGATGATGGATTGGAATATTTCACCTTGATCGAGCGAAGCAACAATCGCGGCGATCGTATCCATCAGCTTCAGCTGCTGCCTTTCCATGTCGTCGGGGAAAAGGCGTCGTGTATCGGGCGCGAGTTCAAAGAATCGGCCGTAGAACTGCTCGGCGAGCTTTCGACGGAATGGCCACAACGCGTCGAATGATTTCCTAACTAAATCGATCTGCTCGGGCGTCATCGAATGGCGCTGCATTTTACCACTCGTTCATTCGATCACCTGGTCGGGGCCGGAGGAGCGATTCCTACACGACAGCCCCCAGCGCGCGTACTCCATCGTCGCTCTAGCTCGTTGCATGTTCCCGTAGGCGCAGCGAAAGCCAGATCTCGAGAATACCGTAGAGGATCGCGTAGATACCGATGACGTAAAGCAAGGCCAACGCGCCTGTTCCGGGCTGGGCCACCAGAATCAATCCGAAGATGACCGAGAGTACGCCGCTCGCGATCAGCAGCCACTCGTTGTCGATCTCCTTGCGCAGCCTGATCGCGCCCACGATTTGCAGGACCCCGGTCGCGATCGCCCAGCCGGCGATGAACAAGAGCAGCACGAGCGCAGTGAT
>WNGE01001924.1_pt1 | contig 25854 bp, 20 predicted proteins | sample 5400651 | NCBI WGS metagenome assembly WNGE01 (sample SAMN13153370, study PRJNA577476) | soil metagenome | isolation source: 60 cm soil or saprolite under grassland replicate 2 | place: USA:California | collected 2016-06-15 | reverse complement strand
CCTACGCCGGCCGACCGATGATGATCGACTTTGCGGCAAGCTGCGCGATGCACCACACCAGCTGGTCGCGTGACCCGCACTGCACCGTCTGTGCGGAGGCGCCGGGCGATCCCCGCCCCGCGCCGCTGACGACGCTGGCCGAGAGGAGGTGACATTCCACTGTCATCGCCGCCCCCATCCGCTCGATGCCTCGGATCTGTAGGTTACCCGCCTCCGGACCACAGTCAGCCGGCAGGTGGGCGAGCGCCCACCGGGGGCACGTGCTGGTTCGCCTCGATCGCCCGCATCAGCCGTACCTCGGTGGCGACCTCCGCGACGAGGTCAACGAAGGACACCGATGGATGATCGGCGTACGACTGCACCGCGGCCTGGGCATGATCATTCGGGCAGACAGCCGCCACAGGACCGAACTCGCTTGCTTGAGGACTAGGCTGCGGAAGGTGTTCACCCGGGTCCGGCTCCTGATCGTCGGTGCGTGCGCGCTGGTTCTCCTGGCCGCTCTGCTGGTGATCACCCGCCCGTGGCAGTCGCCGGCGCATCCGGCCGGCACGGTCTGGGCCGACCCGGCGACGTCCGACTCCGCCGGAGTGGCATCGTCCGGCTCGCCCAGCCCGTCACCGCGGCGGTCTGTGTCGCCCGCGCCCGGCGCGTCGGCCAAGCCCGCCCCGCCGGGGTGGCAGCCCGGCTTTCCGATCCGGGCTACGTTCTACTACCCCTGGTTCCCCGAAGGCTGGAAGCAGCAGGGGATGAACCCGTTCACCAGGTTCCATCCGACGCTGGGCAGTTACGACCTCAACTCCGCCCAGGTGCTGGCCGCGCACATCAAGGCGCTGCGCTATGCCGGACAGCAGGCCGGGATCGCGTCGTGGTGGGGCGCGGGCGCCGTCACCGACCGGCACCTGGGCCAGCTCCTCCGGGCGACCGCTGGGCAGCAGTTCCGGTGGAGCGTGTACCACGAGGGCGAGGGGCAGGCCGACCCGTCCGTCAGCCAGCTCACCGCCGACCTGACCTACCTGCGCGACCACTACGGCAACGACCCGAGCTTCCTGCGCATCGGCGGTCGGTTCGTGGTGTTCGTGTACGCGGACGGCAACGACGCGTGCGGTATGGCCGACCGGTGGAAGCGGGCCAACACGGTCGGGGCGTACATCGTGCTCAAGGTCTTCCCGGGGTTCAAGGGCTGCGCGTCGCAGCCGGACGGCTGGCACCAGTACGGTCCCGCTTCACCGCACAGTGACCAGTCGCCGTACTCGTACACGATCTCGCCGGGCTTCTGGAAGGCGAACGAGCCCTCCGCGCGACTGCCCCGCAATCCGGCCACGTTCCGGCAGGACGTACAGAGCATGGCCGCGTCGGGCGCCCGGTTCCAGTTGGTGACGACGTTCAACGAGTGGGGCGAGGGTACCGCCGTCGAGAACGCCAGCGAGTGGGCCAGCGGCTCGGGCATGGGCCAGTACCTCGACGCGCTGCACGATGTTTTCGGCCCGGTGTAGCGAGCGCTCGCCGGCTCAGGCGACATGCCCCAGGTAGCCGGCGATGGAGGCGGCGCCGCCGCCGCTGTGGTTCCTCCTTGTGACACAGGCTGACCCGATCACCTGCGACTACCCGACGGTGGTACCGGGCACCCGGGAAGCCATGTTGAATGGCATGATGCGCCAGCCCGTCCGCGCCCGCTCGCGTCGCGCGCTCTGCGATGCCCTCGTCGCCGCCTGTCTCGCGCTGACCGGGTGCGCGGCCGGCCAGCACACGACCTGGGCCGACCCGGCCCCATCGGAGGTCCCGTTGGCGTCGGCCTCGGGGTCGGCCTCGCCGTCGCCGTCGCCGTCCCCGTCGCCCTCCGCGTCCCGGTCGGCGTCCGCGGCCCCGGGGGCCGCCACGGGAGGGGTACCGCGCTTCGACCACATCGTCATCGCGGTCTTCGAGAACCACGGGTACGACCAGGTGATCGGCGGCGGCAAGGCGCCGTACCTGAACCAGCTGGCCAATCGGGGCGCGCTGCTGACCAACTCGCACGGGGTCACCCATCCGAGCCAGCCCAACTACCTCGCGATGTTCTCCGGCTCGGCCCACGGGGTGTCCGACGACAGCTGCCCGCGGGACATCGCCGGTACCGCCAACCTGGGCAGCCAGCTCGCCGCCGCCGGGCTGACCTTCGCCGGATACTCCGAGGGGATGCCGTCGACGGGGTACCGGGGCTGCGGTGGTGGCGACAGGTACGCCCGCAAGCACAACGCCTGGGTCGACTTCACCGTCCTGCCCGCGTCGGTCAACCGAACCTTCGCCGACTTCCCGGCCGACCATGCCAGCCTGCCCACGGTCAGCTTTGTGGTGCCGAACCTGTGCAACGACATGCACGACTGCTCGGTGTCCACCGGCGACTCGTGGGCGCAGGCCAACCTGGACCCGTACGTGCGGTGGGCGGCGGGCCACAACGGCCTGCTGATCGTCACCTGGGACGAGGACGAGAACACGGGCGGCAGCCCGGCCAGCGGCGGGCACATCCCGACCATCTTCGCGGGCGCGCACGTTACGCCGGGGAGCCGGTACACCGCCACCGTTGACCACTACGGTGTCCTACGCACGGTGGAGGCGGCCTACGGACTTCCCGGCCTCGGCGCGGCCGGCTCCCGCCGGCCGGTCACCGGGATCTGGCGGTAGCTGTCCGGGACACGAAGTACGGCGGCAATCCCCCATGATCGCGGCGACTTGTCGGGACCCGAAGAAGTGAGATCCACCTACTTCAGGTCAAGTGGCTGGAGGGCGGACGGGGACACGGTGATGTCGTCGAGAACGATGTCGTAGGTGCGCCCGCTGGTCGTCTCGCCCAGCTGGAGCTTGGCGATCGGCGTGGTGCCCAGGTTCTGGCCGGTGAGTGTCAGTCCCGGCACCGCGGTACCGTCCACGGACACGTCGAGGTTGCTGGACGTACCGTTCACCAGCGCGTGCAGTACGAACCGGTGCCAGCCGCCGGCCGCGATCGTGGTGGTGCCGTACGTGGTCACGCTCCCGACGTTGTTACGCAAGGAGACCCGGCCGTTGGTGTCGATGTACACGTTGACGATCGAGCCACCGCCGCTGGTGCGGTATCCGAACAGGTTGGCCGAGGTGGACCGGCTCGAGACGTACACCCACGCCTGCGTCCACAGTTCCGGGTAGGTCGCCGGCAGCGTCGCGTACGCGTAGGTCACCGTACCGGAGCTGGTCTCCCGGACCGCGTACCCACCGGTGTGCACGATGGAGCCCTGGACGGTCAGACCGGTGACGGTGTTCCACTGGCCCAGCCCGCCGGACTCGAATCCGTCGTAGAACACCGAGCCGGTGGCCAGGGTGGTGACCGTCAAGGCACCGCTGGTGCTGGAGTTGCCGGCCACGTCGTAGGCCTGGACCGCGTACGTGTACGTGGTCGCCGGCGCCACTGTGGTGTCGCTGAAGGAGGTACCGGTCGCGGTGTCCAGCAGCGTTCCGTCGCGCAGGATGTCGTAGCGCAGTACGCCGACGTCGTCGGAGGACGCGGTCCACGAGATCCGCACCTGGCTCGATGTCACGCTGGTCGCCACCGGAGTGCCGGGTACGGTCGGTGGGGTGGTGTCCGCCGCGGTGGTCACGGTGATCGCATCGGTTGGCGCCGACAGGTTGCCAGCGGTGTCCTTGGCCTGCACCTGGTACGTGTAGGAGGTGCCGGGCGTCAGGCCGGTGTCGGCGTACGAGGTGGTGCCGGCCGGTACCGAGGCCACCGCGAGGCCGCCGCGCAGCACCGTGTAGCTGGCGACCGCGACGTTGTCGGTCGAGGCGGTCCAGGACAGCCCGGCGGTGGTCGCCCCGGTGGCGGAGGCGGCGAAATCGCCCGGCGTGGTCGGCGGTTCGGTGTCCGTGGCACCGCCGCCGTTGACCGACACCGTCGCGTTGGCGATGTTGCCGGCGAGGTCGCGGGCGGCCACCCGGTAGGTGTATCCGGCCCCGGCGATGACCGTGCCGTCGGTGTATCCGGTCACGGCCGGCGGTACGGTCGCGAGCCAGGTGTCGTTGCGGTACAGGTCGTAGGCGTTGACGCCGATGTTGTCCGACGCCGCCGTCCACGACAGTGCGACCTTGGTCGAGGTCGGCTGGTTCGCGGTGAGGCTCTCCGGGGCGGTTGGCGCTGTGGGGTCCGGGCCGAAGTTGTAGGTCTGCACGTCGAAGGTGTGGCCCTGCGAGTCGGTCGGGGTCACCGTCACGGTGCTCCCGCTGGCGGTGACCTTCAGGAAGTGGTACACCTGGGCATCACTCGCGGGCACCGGCGCGCCGCCGCAGACCGTGCCTTTGGACTTGGTGTACGACCAGCCGATGCCGTACGCGTCGGTACTCAGGCAGCCGCTGCTGGCGATCGACGTCGCCCGCGCGCCGCCGCCACCGGTGACGTAACTGGTGACTCCGCCCGGGGTGGACACGTGCCGCTGGTACGAGTGCGAGTGGCCGTTGAACACCAGCCCGACGCCGTTGTCGTGTAACAACTGCTCCAGGCTGCTGGTGCTGCCTGGGGTGTTCTGCAGGTACGCGTCACTGGGCTGGGCCGCGTCGTCCGAGCGCAGCGGGAAGTGGAACGCGGCCATCTTGAGCCCGCCCGGGTGGGTGGCCAGGTCGTGGGCCAGCCAGGTGTACTCGTCGGAGGTGAGTGTCCAGTGGGCGTCGTGGTCGACCTGGTACATCGCGCAGTGCGAACCACAGGCACCACCGGTGGCGGTCCCGACGTTGTTGTTTCCCCACGTCGCCTCAAGGATGTAGAACCGGACCCCGCCGGTGCTGAACGCGTAGTACGCGGTGGCGTAGTTGCCGGGGGTACTGCCGTCGATCGATGGGTAGGGCTCCATCCCGTACACCCCACCGGAGGCGGCCACCGCGGCGGTCTGCGGCCACGTGGTGAGAAACAGCGAGTTGAAGCCGTGGTTACCGGTCACCCCGTGCAGCGCGACGCTCTGCCCGGGCACCGCCCAGTAGGACGGGCCGAAGACACCGCTGATGTCGACGCCGGTCTGGTTGAGGTCGCCGTAGTTGGTCTGGGTGCCGCCCTGGTACCCGACATCGCCGGTGGAGATGGCGAAACGCGCGCCGCTCGCGGCGATCTGCGCGTCGATGCCGGCCTGGTTGACGTTGAGGCTCCCGTCGTTGACGCCGCTGTTGGTGGTGTCGCCCCAGTCACCGAACACGTCGAAGGTGAACGGCGCGGTGCTGCCCGGTGCCTCCAGCGTGGTGAACTGCGGGGAGGCGTTGCCGCCGAGCAGATCCACCGGGATCGGGTCACCGGTGTAGACCCGGTAGCAGTAGGTGGTACCGGCGGCCAGGTTGGTGATGGTGAGGTTGTTCCGGTACTCGGTCACCCCGTTCACCGTGATCGGGTTGCCCGAGTTGTCGGCGAGCACCGGGTTGGCGGTGCAGTCGCCAGGTGGCCCGTAGCGCACCAGTCCCCGGCTCTGCGTGGTGTTCGCCCAGGTGACCTCCACCGACGACGAGGTCAGGTCGGACAGGTACGGTGCGCGGGTCAGCTGCGCGTCGGCGCCCGGCAGCGCGGCCTGGGCGGTACTGGCCGGTAGCCCGATGAGGACCGGGGTGAGGGTGAGAACGAACGCGGCACGGCGCGGGTGCGACGTCACGGCTTCCTCCTGAGGAGGGCTGGCGGAGTCCGGTGCGACGCCTCCCCAGGTACGCTCGTTCCGAGTTCAATTGTGGCCTATCTGAAGCGGCTGGCTTCTCCTACGAGGGTTGCCTCTGGTTCGTCCGTTCTTCCACTTCTGCGTCGCCGTACGGCGATCAGACCGACCCCGATCGCCAGCACGATCGGGAATGCGATAAGCAGTGCGGTGGGCCAGTACCGGCCGTAACCGTCCGCAGTGGACAGTGCGGGTCCGTCACCGGAGTCCGGACCGATCCCGCCATCGGCACCGGACCCCGATGTGCCGGCCGTCCCGGAAAGCGGCTCGGTACCCAGTTCCCGCAGCACGTCCAGGTACCGCCGGCCGAACTTGACCGACGGCTCAACGTAGGAGTTCTCGCTGAACTCGTTCCAACTGATCAGGCCGAGCGCGTCGGGCGAGGAATGCAACGCCGTCGCGTACTCGGTGCGCAGTATCGCGCCGTCCTTGCGGTCCACCACGTTGGAACCGCCGACCAGTCGCGCGTCGAACCCCGGAGCGAACGGGGCGATCCAGTACTTGCGGTCCTGGTGGATCGCGTCAGCCATCGCGTTGAGCTTCGTACCGTAGTTCGGGTTGGTGTCGGGATTGACCGAGGACCAGTAGTACGCGTCCCCGTCGGTGACATTGGCGATGCGCTGGTAGTCCGCCACCCCCTTCTCGGTGTTCAGCACCAGCATGCTCCCCCGCACCGGGTCGGTCACCTGGGCCACGTCGGCGTGGCTGAACGCCCACGTCCCGCTCCAGATGGTCAGCGGCTTGCCGGCCACGCGGTAGAACACCGGGTCATTGGCGAACTGGTCGCGGAAGGTCACGAAGTCCGCGGCCACCTGTGCCACCGGTAGCGGGTTGCGGCTGAAGTCCAGGCCCTGGTAGATCATGGCGAGCTTGAAGTTGGCCTTGCGGGCCACGTCCATCAGCAGGCGTAGCCGGCGGTCATTGTTGGTGTTGTCCTTCCAGCTGACGATGAAGCCGTCGATGCCGGCCGCCTTCGCCCATTCGATGTGCTGTGCCATCACTCTCGGATCGTCGCTGGAGTACCGGCCGAGGGACGGGTAGTCGATCTTCGCCCGGTCCCACGAACTGGGGTCGAACCAGATGTAGTAGAACGCGAACAGCGGGACGCGCGGCGCTACCGGCTGCGCGGTCGGGGCGGCCCCGACCGGTACCGGCGCCAGGCTCAACGACAGCACCGAGCACACGACGACGAGTAGAAGCCTTACGGCAACCCCGGATCCGGTACGGCGTAGCCTGGTCATTTCGAAGACCTCCCTGTCTCAGACTCCGCGGCCGCACCGGAAACGGTGACGTCGTCCTCGCCTACCGCCGGATCGCGCACCTGCGTCCCGGTCGGCGCGGGGCTCACCGGGGCAGAGTGGGCGGCCCGGTCCCGGCGCAGGTTCGGGATACGGTCCGCCAGGCGGGTACCGGTACGGACCGCGAACTCGCCCAACCTCGCCGCCCGCCACCCGCGTGCCGCCTGTCGCCGCATCCAGGCGGGTACCGCGCGCACGAAACGGCGCAGCCGCGCCCGACCCAAGAACAACAAGCCCACCGCGAGTACCAGCCCGGCCGCGCCGAACACGACGAGATCGGTCCGGCTCAGCACCGCCACGTCCAGCGCCTTGTCCCGGGACAGGGTGAACTGTTCGGAAAGCACCATCCCGTTGCTGAGCACCGAGACCGTGTACGTCCCGCGTGGCAGGTGCCACAGGGTCACCGAGTGGTCCGGCCCGAACGGACCGGTCCAGACCGTACCGTCGGGGTAGGTCACCTTCGCCTGCTGGCCGATCGGTCCGCCGGACAACGCGTCGTGCGCCCGCACGGTCAGATCGTGGAACTGCCCGACGAGGGTGACCGTGCCTGCCCTGGCCGGCATGAACTTCTGCCGTCCAGCGTCAACGATGTTGGTACCGCCCATCATGACGCTCTGCAGGGAGTAGGAGACATCGCTCTCCACCAGCCGGCTCTTGTTGTACAGGGGAACGGTGCCGTCCAGCCAGATCGGGCCGGTCCTGGGAAAGTCGATGACCTGACCGCTGTCGCTCTTCACCCGGACGGCGGCGATCTGGTCGAGGTCGAGTGGCTGCCCTTTCTCGTCGACGAACCGCGCCTGCACCGGATACTGCACGCTGAACGCGGCGGTGATGGTGTAGTTGCGCCGCATCGGCAGGTTGGTGACCGTCGGCCGGAACGCCTGTCCCGGATCGCGTTGACCCGACCACCGAACGAACCGGTACCGGCGGTCCGGCTGCTCGACCTTGGTATCCACCAGGTTCAATACGTGCAGCGAGAAGTTGTGCTCGTGGGTCCACGACGCGACCCCGCGGGCGTCGGTCGTGCGTTGCACCCCGTCGAGCGTCACCCGCAGCCCGGGCAACGCCGGCACGGTCCGCACCGTGATGGTGGTGGGCCACGGCTTGCGGTGCGGGTGCGGTCGCTGGGGCCGCGGGGTGGTGGCGGTGCTGACGACCGGCGTTGTGCCGGGCGCTGTCCCGGCCGACACGGGTGCCGCGAGCGGAACGGCGGCGACCAGTGCGCCGGTCACCATGGCGATGAGGAAGCGACCGGTGCGGCTCATGGGACGGTAACCTCCGCTGCGCCCGACGCCGGCTCGGTCTGCCTGGCAGGCGTGGCCGGTCTGGTCAGGAAGCGGGATCGGAGCCCGGCGAACGCGGTCAGCAGCAGGGCCAGCACCGTTGCCGTTCCGTAGAACCAGTAGATGATCCCGGTACGCACGAGCGGCGGATGCTCCTTGGCACCGCCCGCCGGGATGACCTCTGCCCGCCGGGGCGGGGCGGCGAAGTCGAACGCGCTAGCGATGCTGGTCGCCCCGGCGTCCCGCTGGGTCAGCGGGTCCACGCCCCAGTTCTGCTCGATGAACTTCAACGCGCTGGTGTAGTCGAGGGTGTGATCGTTCACCTGTCCCCGCTTGGCGTACGGGCTGACCAGCAGCGCCGGTACCCGCAGGCCCCGCCCGGCCGGCGGGGGTACGTGGTCGTACCAGCCGCCCGACCCGTCGTACGACCACATCAGCGCCGAGCTGCCCCAGGACGGGCTGAGCATCAGCTGGGACACCAGGTTGCGCACCAGGTTCTGCCCGCTGGGCATGGACCGGGCGGACCGCTCGATGGCTCCCGAACTCGCCACGTACGCCACCGCCGGCAGGGAGCCATCGGTGAGGTCGCGGTAGTACTCGTCGAGGTCGACGATGTGTGAGCGCAGTGCCGGGTCGTCGACGAACCGCGCGTAGTTGAGCAGCGGCACGCGTACCGTCTGGGTGGCCGGCTCGGTGTCCGACATCGCGCGGAACGTCTCCTGTGGACGGTAGTCCTGGACGTAGAACTTCCAGCTGATCCCGGCCGCCTGCAAACGGTCGAAGATGGTCGGCAGGTTCCCGTACCCGCCCGCCGGTACCCGATCGGCCGCGCCCGGCTGCGCCGCGGCCGCCACCCAGTACGAGCGGTTGGTCCGGTACCCGAACGGGGTCGCCGCGAAGAACCGGTCGAAGAGCACGTACCGGTCGGCGACGTTCCAGTAGTACTGCAGGTCGCGGTTGTCGTAGTAGCCCATCGCCGCGGTACCGTCCCGGCCCTGCGCCGCGTACGCCGCGACGAACCCGTCCAGCTTGCCGCCGTCCAGCTGCGCGTCGATGATGCTCTTGCCCGGCTCCAGCGGCATCGGCGTCGTGCCGTGCAACGGGAACGGCTTCACGCAACCGCTCTGCGGCCGCTCCAGGACAAGCGGCTGGCAGGTGCCGGCCGGGATGCCGTCGGCGCCAGGGTAGGTACCGAAGTAGTTGTCGAACGTCCGGTCGCCCTGCATCAGGAAGACGAAGTGCCGGATCGGTGTGATGGTACGGCTCGACGGATCCTCCGCGGCGGCCGGTGTTGCCGGGCCCAGGACAGCCACCAGCGCGGCGATCACTGCGAGCGTCCTTCTCATACCCCACGCACCAGATAGACGACGATGATCGGTACCTCGGTCCGTTCGCCGGACGCGGACCGCGCCGGGCGGCCCACCGTGAACACCGGTACGCCGTGGAACTTGTCGACCAGTCGCCTAGTCTCTTTCGCGAAGAACGGCGCCCGCACCGCGGTGTAGGAATCCCAGACGATGTACTGGAACTGGCCGTTGCGCAGCGCGCGGTCCGGGTTGGGTACCGGGATATAGGCGGGGTTGCGCTCGTTGGGGTTGCTGCTGACCGACAGCGCGAACACCCGCCGGCCGCCGTAGAACTCCAACACGTTGGCGATGGACGGGCCACTGGCCAACAGCTGGGCCCCGGCAGGCACGTGGTCGCGTACCCACCAGCCGGCCTCCCGACCGCCGGGCAGCCCGCCGGTACCGGCGAGGAAGCTCCCGGTCGGAGACGGGTTCACCTGGTGCCAGCTCGGGATCGCCAGGCTCAGCGCGACCGCGAAGGCGGCCGCGGCCACGGTCGCGCGGGGCAGCCATGCCGGGCGCACCCCGCCTGGGCGGCTCAGCGCCGGTATCCCGGACAGCCGCGACAGGGTCCGACCGGCCAGAACCGCCACCGCCGGCGCGATCGGCAGCAGGTACTGGTACCCCTTCACCGGCCAGAGCGTGAAGAACGCGATGGGTACCGCGAGCCAGCACAGCAGCAGCCGCTCCCGCCAGGTGTTCCGGCGCCGCAGCCAGAGCAGGCCGGCCACCGCGGCAGCCAGCACCGCCAGGCCGAGCGCGGAGGGCACCACCTGCAAGTAGAAGTACCAGCCGTGGTTGGCCCGGCGCACCACCTGCCACAACAGGTAGTTCTGACCGGTGCCAGCGCGGCCGGACAGGGACAGCACGAGCGGGTGCGGCGCCACCCCGAGAATCATCACCAGCGTCGCGAGGGCCAGGTGCCGGACCCGCATCCGCACCGCGGGGGTGAGCGCGAAGAAGGCGTACAGCCCGCCGAGCAGGACCAGGCTGGTCTCCTTGGCCAGCACCGTGGCACCCATCATCGCGCCGGCCGACAGCAGCCACAGTAGTTGCCCGGACTCGGCGTAACGGACCACGCAGTAGAGCACCATGGTCGCGCAGAGCGTCATCAGTCCGTCGAGCAGCACCTGACGGGAGACCACCACGTGGTACGGCATCACCGCGAGCAGCAGCGCGGCGATCAGCCCGGCGGTGCGCCCGTACAGCCGCCTGCCCAACAGGTAGGTCAGCACGACGGTGAGGACGCCGATACCGGCCGGCACTGCCCGGGCAGCCCACTCGCTGGGCCGGTGGCCGTGTCCGGCCAACGCCACCAGCATCTGGAAGAACAGCGGATGCGCCCGGAAGACAGGGAACATGCCGCGCAGCGACTGGTCCCCCGCGATCGACGCGGCCGTGCCGGCGTACACCGCCTCGTCGCTGTTGAACCCGATCGCGGTCAGCTGCCAGAAGCGCAGGAACGCGGCCAGCCCGGCGATCGCGGTGAGCGGGGCGATCCGGACCAGCCCGGGCAGCCCCCGGCCGACCAGCCAAGCCTGGACCACCCGCCAGGTCCGGGCCGCCGCGGCCGGGGGCTGCGCCACCACTCGACCCGGATCGACCGTCGGGCCGATCCGTTCCGGCGTCGTCGTGCTACCGGTCACGCCGCCCCGCCGGCGACGGCCAGCTGGCCGTTCCACCGCGGGAAACTGTCCACAGTGGACCGTGCTCCCGGCGACGGATCCGCCTGGTCCGGCCGGCCAGCCGGCCGCTCGGCCGCCAGCAGGCGCGGAATCTCGTCAGCCCAGCCGAAGTTGTCCGAAGCGATCACCCGGGTATGCACGTTGGCAAGGAACGAGTCCAGGATCTCCCTCTCCATGGCGCGTAGTTCGGGGTACCCCTTGCCGGCGATGGTGACGGCCGGGGCGAGGTAGCGGAACGGTGGGAACCCGTATGCGTCGTCGGTGTTCTCGATCATCCGCTCCAGCGTGGTGGTGTGGTCGAGGTCGCGGATCCCCGGGGTACCGCGCTCGATGATGAACAGCTCCTCGACGCGCGTCGAGGAACCCAGCCGGCAGGGTACCAACCGGTCCACCGTGTACTTCGGCGGCGGCACCAGGATCTGGGTGATCGCGTTGATCCCCATGATGGGTACGTTGAACCGGCTCAACGTCAGCGCCAGTGACCGGCCGCCCTTGGAATGCAGCCGGCTCTGGAAGCGCAACCGGCGCCACTCCTTCGGCGTCAGGTCCTGCGCCTGTACCGCCCGAAGTGTATGCGAACTGATCGTCAACGGCTTGGGGAAGCACGTCGCGTTGCCGTGCGCGTCCACGACCGTCATGTCATCGGAGAGGAACAGTCCACCGTGGTCGCGCAGCAGCCGCAGCACGGTGGCGGTCTTTCCGGTGTCGGTCAGCGCCGACAGCATCACTCCGACCCCGTCCAGGCTCACGCAGGCCGAGTGCAACAGCATCCGGCCCCGCGACACGAGGACGAAGCGTAGCAACGCCTCGATCACGTTGGTGTACACCACGTGCGGCGACCGGGCCAGCAACGGCCCGACCAGAATGCTGATCGGCTCACCCAGCTCCACCCGGAAGTTCGCGCCCAGCCGGCCCAGGTGCTCCTCGTACCGCAGGGTGCTGGTGCTCGCGTACGCGGTCATCGCCGCCCGCCGGCGCGGGCGCCGGTAACCCACGTCGCCGACCCGTACCGCGATGTCCACCTCCGCGTCGGAGACCCACTGCGCCCGGAAGAACTCCAACTCCGGCAACAGGATCTGTGAGCCGATCCGGACGATGCCCGCGATGTCATAGCGGTACCTGAGATAGGTGGAGCGCTTCGCCGACGGGGTGACCTCGTCCACCTTGCCCATGTCGACCAGCACCCGTACCGGATCCCGCTTGACCTCCCACGCCGCCCCGTAGATCACCCGGTCGCTGACGATGAACCGCACCAGGAACAGCCCGACCAAGGTGACACCGTTGGCCCACAACACTTCCATCCCAGCCGACACGAGCGCCTGCAGTACCGGCAGCCGCGCCAGCAGCAGCACGTTGTTCATCAACGCGAAGCGCAGGTACCGGCCGAACCGGGTACCGCTACCCTTCCCCCGATACACCAGCCCTTCGACCAGCAGGAAATTCCACAAGGTTGAGGCCTGGGTAGCCAGGGTCGCGCCGACCAGATGGTTGAGGCCGAGCATCCGGTAGAAGAACCACAGCGCGCCGGTGTTCACCGCGACACCCGAGAGCCCGACCAGACCGAACAGCACCATGCGCAGCAACTGCTGCAACCGCTCCCGCCGGGTCGGCGGCCGCTCACGGATCTGCCGAACCAGCCGCTGGCGCCGTAGCCGGACCAGGTGCCGCAGGAACGTGATGCCTACCCGGAACGACGCCTTCGAGTCACCGGCGTGACGCGCGGCCATCTCGTACGTGACCTCGGCCACGCGTACCGACGGGTGACGTACCAGGATCTCCAACAAGATTTTGAAGCCGACCGGGTTGAGCCGGTCCGGGTCGACCGCTGCGGCGCGGAACGCGAACAGCCCGCTCATCGGGTCGGTGATGGTGGCCAGCCGGCGCGGGAACAGCGCCTTGGCCAGGCGGGTGGCCGACGAGGACGTGGCCGCCCGCCCGGTGCCGCCCAGCCCTTCACCGGAGCCGGTGCCGGCATACCGGGTGCCCACGACCAGGTCCACCTCATGGCGCATTGCGGTGCGCGCCAGGTTCACCGCCGTCTGCGGCGGGTGCTGTAGATCAGCGTCCATCACCAGGATCCAGGCGCCGCGCGCACCGCGGATACCGGCGACCACCGCGCCGCTCAGCCCACCCCGGCGAGCACCGGCGTCGCGGTGCAGCAGCCGGACCGCCGCCGGGCAGTCCGGGGCGTGGCGAGCCGCCAGATCCGGGGTGTCGTCATCGCTGTCATCCACGAGGAGAATTTCGGCGCGGATCCCACGCACGGCCGCACCGAGCCGCTCCAGCAGCGCTGGAATGTTCCCGGCCTCATTCCGGGTCGGTACCAGCACGCTCAGCTCGACGGTGGAAAGGGTGACCGAGTTGAGGTCGAACACCGCACCCCGGTCACGCCCAGCGCCAACGTCGGCGATCAGCGGCCGACTACCCGGGCCGGTCGATTCGAGCACGGTGGTATTCGCGAGATCAGACATGCATCCTCCGGTCAAGAACGGCGCCCGACACACGGCGACGCGTCCGGCGCGGGCTTCGTCATCCGGGACGCGGCCACGACGAATACCGGTGCGAACAAGCGCCCGGAGCGCATTTCGACCGGCCGGTACCCACGACAAAGACCCAAGGGCTCATACGGACACGGGCGAAGACCCACCCGTATGGCAGCGACAATTGGCCGCTACAGAAGTGCCCAGCGATACCCGTGCTGGACACGAAACACTGAGATGCTGACTTCCACGGCGCTTCCCTCGGACGCCGTGACCCCAGCCGAACCCGACTCTCCCCTGACGCCTCCCTCTCGGCCTGCCGGAGACCCATCGCACCAGCTCAGACCGGCAAAGCTAATTTCAGCCCGACACGCGACACTGCTGATAACGTTTTCTAACAGCTGACGGCGAGCCGAACAATAGGTTAACTCGACATTTTCTCTGCATATGTTTCTGGGCGATTAAAGGGCTGGCCAATGGGCCCCAGCCATCGACAATAACTGAATTCTCATGTTGACCAATCAAGGCGAAACCGATTCGGTCCGGCCCCTCCGGCGGGCGTGGGCCCGACAAAGTGTCGGCAAAGAGTCGGGCGTGTCGCCGTCACGTCACTCGTTTCGCCGATTGGCCACAACCGAACGGCCGATCCTTGGCGCTTTCCCGATACCATCTGGCAGCCGCGCAGCTACGTCAATATTCTCCTTTCACGCAACTACCCCGGAACACCGCGAAACGATCCACCGCAACCCGCTCGGCCCTGGGCTCCATCGATTGACGCACCCCGTCGGTGCCGGCCCAGCGGGGCGCTGGTCATCCTGCACTTCGCGTACGCCTGCACACGTGACCACGCTCATGATCAACTCGTCGCCCCGAAAGGCTCAGTCGGTGCGGAAGGTAAGCCCGGTCTCCATTTGGCGATCTCGCTTCGGTTCGTTCTTCAGTAGGCTCCCGGGGCATCAAGCCCGGCCGGCCACGCATGCTCGACGGCACTGTTGCGTTAAGGCATCCCGGATCCCGGCCGCCGCAAATCCTCCAGCGGAGCCAGGTTGAGCCCTGGCTGGACGAACCCCAATCGGCTCGCCTCACGAAGGTCTCGTTTACATTTGGGCGGTTTGCGCGCTCGCGAGGTCGTCGCTGATGAAGTCGAGGAACTGCCCGGTCTGCTCGGGTGTCCAGACCATGACCGGCGAGGGCCGTTCGGTGTCGTCGAGGTCGTCGATCTCGGCGGTCAGCCGGGCGACGGCCGCCTCGTCGCCGCGCTCGCGGGCGGCTTCGAGTTCGACCGCGGCGGCGTCGCGGCGAGCCCGATTGTCCCGCCAGGCGGCGACATGCTCGTCGGTCCACATCTTCGCTTTCGGGCGCTTGCCCGATTCCAACTCGACGAACGCCGCGTGGTTGACGGTGATCAGTTGCTCCTGCTTGATGGCGCGGTTGAGGGCGGCGCGCAGGGTGGCCCGGATGCGCTGCTTGGTGGCCGGGCTGACGGTGCGCCGGCCCTTCACCGCGGCCCGTTGCTTCGCATCGCCGGAGGCGCGGGCGGCGCGGATGAACTCGTTGTCGGCGTCGATCGCGTCGAACATCGCCGCGATGTGCACCACGCGCAGCCGGTCGATGGGCAGGTGCCCGAGGTGGGGCCGCAGGTAGAGCCGGATGTGCGCCTCGTACGAGCGGCGGGTGCTCTTGCGGATCTTGCGGCGGCCGGCCAGCCACTCGTCCAGCCACTGCCCGACCGTCATGGTTGCGTCGATCGCTTGCCCGGCGGCGTAGCGGCGGCGCATCTCGTCGTAGTCGGGCAGGGCGGTCCGATTCTTGAGCGCTTTCTCGATCGCGGTCAGCAGGTCGCGGCGGGCTTGGTCGCCGGTCGGGCCCGCCTCAGGGATGGCCAGCAGCCGGTCGATCTTCTGCCGAGGCTGCTCCGCTTCGGCCTGGGTCGGGTAGCCGCCGCGCTTCATCACCTTGCGCGGCGCGCCGTGAACCGTCGGCACATCGAGGCGGAAGTACCACTGGCCGTGCCGCGGGTTCCAGGTGCCGTCCTTGCGGTGCAGCGACGGGCACTCTGCACCCAGTTCCCTGCTGATTGCGTCGCGGCAGCGGCAGCGTTTGTACGTTGATCCGTTCACCTAGCATGCGTCCACGTCCCGCCTCTTCGATTGGATCGACGTGTTGACGTCGTGTCGGAGGGCGCGGCCCGTCCGAACTCCCGCCGGACTACGTAGCGGCCGGGCGGTGGCCCCGTACCCGGGGGCACGGGTCTCCGGCCGGCGAACTGCTACACACCGCCTTGATCCGCCTCCCGCTCAAGGGCGTCGAAGTCGCTCTCGGCTACGGTCGCCTGCTCGGGGCTCAGGGTCCCGTGTCGTAGGCCGGTAATCCATTGTTGTAGCCGTGCCATTGAAATGTCCTGATTTCGCCGTAGGTTCTCGATGACCCGACCCACGCGGGTCGGCAGGATATTGTTGTCCGGTTCTTCGACTTCGTTCAGTCGGGCCTCCAGCTCATCGAGGTGGACGCGCTCATCAGGATCCGGCGTCTGCCCCTGGCGATAGCGGATGACTGCGGCCACACCGGCCGCCGCCAGCGCGGCAACGGCAACGCCGGCCAGCACCCTCGTGGTTGTCTTCGTCATAGCCGCTCCTGTGTGCTTGAGTAGAGCGTTGACAGGCCCTTTCCGGGCGTCCGGCTTCCCGGTTCCTATGCATCTGCGGGTGGCCATCCGATGGTATTCGTCGATCGGATCCGGCTCGTGACGGACTAAATGTGATCAAGTGGATCGGGAAGTTCTGGCCGCGCGGATGATGAGGTCAGCCCTGGCCGGGCGGGGAGTTTCAGGCACTTTGGTGTGCCAGATGCTGCCTGGAATGTCGATGGTTGCGGGTATCGGGCAGGGCCGATCCAACCGGCAGATCGCCGCCCGGCTGGTCGCCTCCAGCGCACCGTCGAGTCCCACGTGGAGAACGTCCTGCGCAAACTCGGACTTGCCTCCCGCGTCCAGGTCGCCGTCTGGATCACCACCCAGCACCGGGGCGGGAGTCCTGACCGGCCGGGTGGATCAACCGCGGGTAGGGACGCACCCACGAGCGGCGCGAGCGGCGGCGCCAGCGAGCCGTGCATCCACTGGCAGAAGGAAACCTGCGTGTCTGGTCCTGCTGGTCTTGGCGCGGGGCGTCGGGTCTGAACAGGCGTAGGATGGGGATGTCGCTCGGGACCCCGGTGGCTGACAGTCCACTCGTCGGTGGATGCACCGCCTGCGATCGAGGCCGGTATGGCCGGGTACCCCGAGATGAGACCTTCTCTTCCCCATGGCTGCCGTTGCCCGTGCGGCAGACGCCGTGTCGTCGCCGTGGCCGGGCACGCCGCCGGTCCGGACCGCCGAAGCGCGCCGCTTGGCGGGGCTGGTCTCGGGGCGGCGACACGGCCGCGCCGGTCACGCCCAACGATTGATCGACAATGAGCTCTTTTAGGACGATGAGAGGCGGCGGTTTGTGATGACCGCGACGCAGGACCGTCCGGACCCGCCGGGCCCGGATGTTGCGGCGACCAGGCCCGGCCGTCGCGGCGAGCCGGGTGACCGTGGGTCGGGTGCCCGGGGAAGGGTGCCGCGCAGCCGGATGGGCGGGGTGTGGGTGGCCTTGGTCGTGGCCGCCTTGGTGTTCCTCCTTTTGTTGATCTTCATCCTGCAGAACGGTCAGCGGGCCCAGGTGTCCTTCCTCGGCGCGCACGGGCACCTGCCGATGGGGGTTGCGCTGCTGCTCGCGGCGGTCTTCGGGGTGCTGCTGGTGGCGCTGCCAGGCACGGCCCGCATCATCCAACTACGGATGTTGGGCCGCCGCCGCGGCACTGCCGTCGAACCGCAGCCGCCCCCGCCCGCCGCCGACCCGGCCGGCTCGTAGCCCCATCACCGGGCCGCGGTGCACTGCTCGCACGGACCGACTCCGCGGCCCCTGATCCGGCAGCCACCATTGCCGCGCTCACCACCTTCCCTTTGCTCTGATCGGATCGACCACCAGGACGGCTGCCATGACCACCAACGACATCCAACGCGCGACGATCGTGGCGTCTTCGCCATCCTCGCCGGCTCGACTGCACCTGGCCCCGGTCCGAGCCGGCCAGGCGGTCCTGGACGGCGGCTGGTGGCCGCGGTCCTGGGATCCGGTCGCGGAACTACCCGGCCTGATCCTGGCCCTCGACGCCCGGTTCGGGCCGATCCGGCAGGTGCTGCTCAACATCGACGCCTGGGACTGCCGGTTCCGGCGGCTGGCGGTGGGCGCGCGGGTGGTCCGGATGGGCTGGTTCACCAGCCTCGACCCGGCGCTGCTGATCGCCACCACCGAGCGGGGCGACCAGCTCGACCTGCTCGTCGTCCCACCCGGCACCGCCCGAGCGGCGGCGCGGGCCGCGATGGCGCGGGCGGCCGACCCGGCCGACACGACCCGCGCACCCGCCATCCTCGCCACCATGCCGGCCGCCCTGATCGTCCCGCCGGACGACGTCACCTCGGCGTCGGTGTGGGACAACGAGGGCGGCCATCTGGCCGAGGCTCGCCCACCCCGACCCACCGGCGCACTGTCCACCCCCGTTCGCGCTGAGGAACCCCTTGTCATGAGCCTTCTGCAGACAAGCATCGCCATCGTGATCATCGCGTTCGGTGTCGCCGGTCTGATCACTGCGCCGCGTCTCGAATCTGTTCTGGCAAGATGACCACCACACCGGTCGCGGCCCGCCCCGACGCACCCGCAGGCGGGTCCGGGTCCAACGGGTCCGGGGCCAACCCCCGGGCCCGCACCCGGCTCTACCGCGACGGGACATGCCTGCTGCGCGACTTCCCGGTCGCCGACATCTCCGAGCACCTGAGCGATCCGGGGTCGGTGGTGTGGCTGGACCTGTGCCGCCCCACCGCCGGCGACTTCGACATGATCAACGAGGAGTTCGGGCTGCACGAACTGGCCGTCGAGGACGCCGTCGGCGAGTCGCAGCGGCCCAAGCTGGACCGTTACGCCACGCACCTGTTCCTCAGCGCCTACGCGGTCGCCCTCGAAGCCGAGGCGACGAGGTTGGACGCAAGCGAGATCGCGGTGTTCATCACCGGCCAGGCGTTGATCACGGTACGCAAGGACGACCGGTTCGACATCACCCCGGTACTCGCCCGCTGGGACGCCTCACCCGATCTCGCCGGCCACGGCGTCGGGTTCCTGCTCTACGGCCTGCTCGACCACCTCGTCGACGGCCACTTCACCGCCGTACAGCAGCTCGACGAGGGCATCGAGGAACTCGAAGACCTGCTCTTCGACGAACGCCGCGCCCAGATCCAGGCTGTCCAGCGGCGCTCGTTCCAACTGCGCAAGAACCTCGTCGTGCTACGCCGCGTGGTGCTGCCCATGCGGGAGGTCCTCAACACCCTGCTGCGCCGTGACCTGCCCACCGTCGACGCCGCGATGGCTCCCTACTACCAGGACGTCTACGACCACGTGCTGCGCGCCACCGAATGGACCGAATCCCTGCGCGACCTGGTCGCCACGACCGTCGAGACCAACCTGACCGTGCAGGCCAACCGGATGAACCTCATCATGAAGAAGGTGACCAGCTGGGCCGCGATCATCGCGGTACCCACCGCGATCACCGGCTTCTACGGCCAGAACCTGCCCTACCCCGGCTACGCCACCCACTGGGGATTCGCGGCCTCCACCGCCCTCATCGCCGCCCTGTCCACACTGCTCTACCTCGCCTTCAAACGAAAAGACTGGCTCTGACCGCCCGGCAGCCGCCTCGATCCACCCGCAGGCAGGGTCGAGAGGCGAGCATCGGCACGGCCACAAACGTCGCCATCGAGATGGGCGGCACGGAGAAAGGTACGTGGTGCCGCCGGACCGGCCGGATTGACTGGACGGCATCCTGATCGCCGCGGTCCAGTGGTACCCCGGTTCGACTACGTACATGTCGACCGACACTCGCGGCGCGCTGCCGTGCCGGGGCTGCGCTGGGCTGGGAACCTGCCGGACCGACGTTTTCGCCGGACGGCCGGGCGAGGGGTCGCACCCGGTGTCGGCCCTCGGCAAGCGGGACTGTGAGTCGCCTGTCTCTTGCGCTCTGGGGGAACAAGTGCTGCACTGTGGTTAGCACTCGCCACTTGTGAGTGCTAACCGAATGGGATGAAACCCCAGGACGGACGTCCTGTGCCGCGGTCATCGCAGGTCGGTCCGAGCAGTGCTGTACGTCGGCACGACGATGTAGAGGACGACGCAGATGGCCAAGTTGATCGTTTTCGGGGAAGAGGCCCGTCGCGGCCTGGAACGTGGCATGAACATTCTCGCCGACACGGTACGGGTGACGCTGGGTCCGAAAGGCCGCAACGTGGTCCTGGGCACGCAATGGGGCGCGCCCACCATCACCAATGACGGGGTGAGCATCGCCAGACAGATCGAGCTCGACGACCCGTACGAGAAGCTGGGCGCCGAGCTGGTCAAGGAGGTCGCCAAGAAGACCGACGACGTGGCCGGCGACGGCACCACGACGGCGACCGTCCTGGCCCAGGCGCTCGTGCGCGAGGGCCTGCGCAACGTCGCCGCCGGTACCAACCCGATCGCGCTCAAACGCGGCATCGAGACCGCCGTGGCGGCGGTGACCGAGGCGCTGGCCAACCAGGCCCAGGACGTGCAGACCCGGGAGCAGATCGCGGCCACCGCGTCGATCTCCGCAGCCGACCCGACGATCGGCGAGATCATTGCCGAGGCGATGGACAAGGTCGGCAAGGAAGGCGTCATCACCGTCGAGGAGAGCAACACCTTCGGGCTGGAGCTGGAGCTCACCGAGGGTATGCGCTTCGACAAGGGGTACATCTCGCCGTACTTCGTCACCGACCCCGAGCGGATGGAAGCCGTCCTGGACGACCCGCACGTCCTGGTCGTCGAAAACAGGGTTTCGAACCTGGATGACCTGCTGCCGATCCTGGAGAAGGTCATGCAGGGCGGCAAGCCGCTGCTGATCATCGCCGAGGACATGGACGGCGAGGCCCTGGCGACGCTGGTCGTGAACAAGGTGCGCGGCACCTTCAAGTCGGCGGCGGTCAAGGCACCGGCCTTCGGTGAGCGCCGCAAGGCCATGCTGGCCGATATCGCCGTCCTCACCGGTGGGCAGGTCGTCTCCGCGACGGCCGGTCTCCGGCTGGACAGCGTCGGGTTGGACGTGCTGGGCCGGGCCCGCAAGGTCGTCGTCACCAAGGACGAGACCACGATCGTGGACGGTGCCGGCGACGCGGACGAGATCCAGGGTCGGGTCAACCAGATCCGGGCCGAGATCGACAAGAGCGACTCCGACTACGACCGGGAGAAGTTGCAGGAGCGGCTGGCCAAGCTCGCCGGAGGCGTCGCGGTCATCAAGGTCGGCGCGGCCACCGAGGTCGAGCTCAAGGAGCGCAAGCACCGCATCGAGGACGCCGTACGCAACGCCAAGGCCGCCATCGAGGAGGGCCTACTGCCCGGTGGCGGGGTGGCCCTGGCCAACGCCGCGGCCACCGTGTTCGACAAGCTCGACCTGACCGGTGACGAGGCCACCGGGGCGAACATCGTGCGGGTCGCGCTCACCGCACCGCTCAAGCAGATCGCCATCAACGCCGGCCTGGAAGGCAGCGTCGTGGCAGAGAAGGTCAGCTCACTTCCCCCGGGCCACGGCCTCAACGCCGAAACCGGCGAGTACGTCGACATGATCAAGGCGGGCATCGTCGAACCCGCCAAGGTCACCCGGTGCGCGCTGCAGAACGCCGCATCGATCGCCGCGCTGTTCCTGACCACCGAGGTACTCGTCGCCGACAAGCCCTGACCTCAAGCACCGAATCGCCGGACGGCGACAGCGGCGTACTGAGCCTGCCCGACAGCGGCCGCCCGCTACACCTCACTGGACACCAGGACCGGCAAACCCGGTGCCGACGGGCAACGCCGCCCCAGGTTGGCCACCCGGTCGAGCGCTCCGCCAGGCCGAACCCGTACCGCACCTCAGTCCCACGAGCGACCGACGCAAACCGGAGGAGGAGAACGCCATGACAATCGCCGCGCTCTCTACCACCCACCCAACCACACCCCGTCAAGACACCACCGCACACACCACACGCCGACAGCAGGCCGGACGGACCATCCGCCTACGCATACGCCGCATCCCCGGATTCCTGCTGGTCGTCGCCCTACTGCTACCCCTCTTGATCACCGCGGTGTTCGGTAACCGCTGACCTGTTGCCAGCTGCTTCGCAACCAAGTTCACGCCGTGACTAGGCAAGACGTGGGTGCAACCAACTCGCAAGATCAATTGCCTGCCCAGGTCGGTCGGTCCATTGTGGACGTCGGGTTCTCGCCGCGTCAGTCGCGGCCCATCTCGGCGTATCCGGCAGTTGCCTCGACTCGTCGGGCGCGTCCACCGACGATGGATTGTCCAGCCATCGGGGGATCCGGGCAGCGCGTTGGGCCTACTCCGATGTCGTGGTGTTGGTCCGTGGTGCCGGCGGGTACTAGGCTTGGCCTGCATGGTCGTCTGACCATTTCTGCTCTGGGTGGTGGGCGTCGTCTGGTGCCCATGCTGCGCGGCGTGTTCGCCGCCAGCACCACGATGTTGTGAGGAAGGACCGTCGTGTCCGAAAAGTCTCCGCAGAAGAGCAACGCGAAGAAGCTGGGCAAGAGTCTGAAGGAGAAGCGGGCGGCGAAGAAGGCCAAGCAGGCCGTCAAGCCCTCGCTGATCCCGCCGACCGGCCACTGAGCACGGCCCATTTTCCGAGGGCCGCTCCGACCAGCGTAGAGTGGGCGTGCGTACCTTTGCTGCGCGTCCATCTCTGATCATGCCGTTCAGGACCCCGGCGGCGTACCAACCCGGATGGCTCGTGTCTTCCGGGGGTTCGACACCCTTCCGCCGGTGCCGTCCGACCGCCGCCCTTTCCGCGTGAGCGGCGGCTTTGCCTTGGCACCCGCGGACCGCCGCGAACCCACCGGAGGTGGGCACGTGGTACTGCGACTGTACGGCAATCCGCAACGAGCCAGAGCTACCGCACGAGGACCGTCCCGCTACGGCAGCTTCGGTCTGCTCGACACCTACCCGCCGACCCAGTGCGGTTTGGCCAGCTTCGCCGCCGCGCTGCGCGACGGCCTGCTGGCCGGCTCTCCAGGCACCGAGGTTGGCGTCGTGCGGATGGTCGACGGGCCGGCCGCGGCCTCGGGCACCGAGGTGGTGTACGAGCTGAGCGCCGATCGCCGGGGCGACCCGGTGCGGGCGGCGGCCTGACTCAACCGGTACGACGTGGTGGTGGTCCAGCACGAGTACGGCATTCTCGGGTGCTCGGCGGTCTGCCCGACCACTTCGACGCGGTCTCGTTGCGGCGGGCGGTCGGCGCGGTGCATCCGCAACTGTCCGCCCGGCAGGCCGGGGCATCTGGCGATCGAGCAGATCGACCGGGTCGCGGCCGGTGAGTACGGGGTGACCTTTCCGCCGGACACCGCGATCAGCGAACGCCTGCTGTGGCCCGCCAGCGCCGCGGAGAGTCATGGCATGGAGGACGTGCGCCTGGTCCGGTTCACCGACGACGACGGCGAAATCACCTACTACGGCACCTACACCGCCTACGACGGCGACCACATCGCGCCCCAGCTGTTGGCGACAAAGGACTTCGCCACCTTCGAGGTCGGCCAGCTCGCCGGACCCGCGGCCCGCGACAAGGGCATGGCGCTGTTCCCCCGCAAGGTGGGCGGCCGGTATCTGGCGCTGTCCCGCTGGGATCGGGAGAACATCAGCCTCAGCACCTCCGCCGACGCCCGCGTCTGGCACCGTGCCGGGATCCTGCGCGCTCCCCGCGAAGGATGGCAGTTGGTACAGGTCGGCAACTGCGGGTCGCCGATCGAGACCGATGACGGTTGGCTGGTACTGACCCACGGCGTAGGGGCGATGCGCACGTACCGGATCGGTGCGCTGCTCCTCGACATGGACGATCCGGCCCGGATCCGGGCCGTCCTACGGGAGCCGCTGCTGTCCGCCAACGCGCAGGACCGGGACGGCTACGTACCCAACGTCGTGTACTCCTGCGGTGCCCTGCGACCGTCCCGTACGGCATCAGCGACACCACGATCGGCTTCGCCCAGGTCGACCTGTCGGCGCTCATCCACCGGATGGGTCGATCCCGGTCCCACGTCGGGTGACAGACCGACCGGGCCGGTCAAGGCGGCTGTTGTACCGCATTGACCGGCCCGGTCGGTGGGGACAGCGGATCGGATCAGGAGTTGACGGTGAGGTTGTTCTGTACGCTCGTCACGCCGGCGGCTTCCCACGCGACGTACTCGGCCTGACGGCGTTCGGCCCAGGACCGGACGGTTCCGCCCAATGTCACTTCCGGGCCGTCGACGTCGACATTGATCTTGCGGGAGTCGAGCTGGGCATTGCGCAGGATCGCCGCGTCGATCGCGGCCTTCGCCCCGGAGGCTGGTGCGGTCGCGGTCAGCGAGATGGTGTTGGCGACCGCGGTGACGCCCTCGATGTACATGACCGCGCGGGCGGCGGCCTCGCGCTGGTACTGCCAGTTGACGGCGCCCGACAGCGTGATCGTGTGGTTGCGGACGCCGGCCTCGACCATGTCGGAGGGTACGTCTACCGCCCACTTGAGCATCTGGGCGGCCGCCTCGGCGATCTCGCTGTCCTTCGTGCCGTACGCGCCCGGGTCGCGTACCACCATGTCGTCGGCGACAGCCTTCACGCCCCACACCCTTAGCGCCGCCCGCTTCGCGGCGTGCTGCTCGGGCAGGCTGGCGACGTCTCCGGAGAGCGTCACCACCCCGTCGTTGGCCAATACGACAAGGTGCGCCGGGTCGATGCTGGGGTTGTACGACAGTTCCTCGGTGACGGTGGTCTGCAGTTCCTTATCGCTTCGACGGGCCGTTTGTGTCATGTGCCAACCATGGCCCTCCGGCGGGAAACAAGCCAGGTTATTTGGAATGTATTTTAAGAATTCTTCGAATTCATCTAAATGTGCCTACGTTTAAGCGGTTATGACGTGTCCATTCACGGGTGGGGTGTGGCCCGCGAGGTTGAGGATGGATGCGGGCGGCACGCTGTCTGAGCGGGGATGCTTGATTTCCGGTGTGGATGGTGATGATCGTGGCTTGTGTCCGACGTTCCCGCTGCGGAGTTGCTTGAGCAGCTTCTCCGCGAGAACGCGGGGTTGCGGGACCTGCTGGCAGTCAGGGACGGCGAGTTGGCCGCCAAGAACGCCGAGATCGAGGCGTTGCAGCATGCCAGGGATGTCGAGAACGCTGAACTGCGCGCGGTGGTAGGCGCGCTGACGCTGCGGATCGCGGAGTTGGAGCGCCAGCTGAGGTCGGGCAGCGACGACTCCGGAACGCCGACGTCGAAGGAATCTATCGCGGCCAAGGCCCGCCGCAAGGCTGAGGGTAAGGCCCGTCGGGAGCAGGGCAAGGGTGGTTCGTCGCGGCAGCGCTCGGCGGACCGGTCGCGGGGTGGGCAGCCGGGCCATCCCGGACACGGCCTGGTCCGGGATCCCGATCCCCAGCAGCGTGAGCAGGTGGCCCCGCCGACACAGTGCCGCGGCTGCGGGGATGATCTGGCCGGCGCTGACGATGCCGGGACCGCTTGGTCGCAGATCTGGGACGTGAAGGTGATCCGGTGGCGCACCGAGTATCTGCTGCCGCGGCGGCGGTGCGGGTGCGCGACAACCACCACGGCGTGCCCGCCGGCTGGTGGGGTGGTCAACGGGTCAGTTACGGGCCGGTCCTGAATTGCGCCGCGGTGGCGTTGACCGCGTTCGGTAACGTGCCGGTCGAGCGTGCCGGCACCCTGATCGAGATCCTGTACGGGCAGCAAGTGTCGGCCGGGTTCGTGGACCGGGCCAGCGCGCGGCTGGCCCAACAGCTGGGCGCCGCCGGGTTCGGCGCGGCTATGCGGGCGGCGTTGTTGGCCGAGCCGGTGTTGACCGCCGACGAGTCACCGGTCGAGGTGGTCAGGCCCGCCGCCGATCCGCAGACGGGTCAGCCCGTGGCTGGGTCGCCGCATGTGATGGTCATCCGCACCCCGGACGAGCGCCTGGTCTGGTTGATCGGCCTG
>WNGE01001923.1_pt1 | contig 25858 bp, 30 predicted proteins | sample 5400651 | NCBI WGS metagenome assembly WNGE01 (sample SAMN13153370, study PRJNA577476) | soil metagenome | isolation source: 60 cm soil or saprolite under grassland replicate 2 | place: USA:California | collected 2016-06-15 | reverse complement strand
GGCCACCTGATCGAGCTCCTCGGCATTCAGGATCAGGTACACCTTCTTGCGCGCCATGATCGGCCGCAGCTGCGCATCGCTCTGGATGAAGTCGACATAATCGACCGCATCCCGCGGGCTGCCAGATGGTGCTGCGTGGAGCATGATTGCGCGGCGCTCGCCGCGCCGCACGATGCGCAGGTCGGGATGGACGTTGCGCTCGATGAGCCGGCACTGCTGACACGTCCTGTCCGGGCGCGCCTCGACCTCCTGGGCCAGGCAGTTCAGCGCCATCGCCACCTCGAGCGCAAACGTGCGCCGCCCGACGCCGCGCGGCCCGCTGATCAGGTACGCGTGCGCGAGCCGATCGGTCGCGACTGCTCGGCGCAGCCATGCGCGCGCCTCGGTATGACCGATCACATGCCTGTCAGCGGCGGCGGCTGCACCCGCAGATCGTTGTCGATCGTCCGCACGCCTTCGATCGCCCGCACCACCTGCTCGACCGCGTCGCGGTCATCCTCGGTGATCACCTCGCCCTCGAGCTGTACTCGCCCATCCTGGGCGACCACTTTGAGGCCGTTGACCCAGACCGAAGGATCGCTCAACACCGTCGACTCGACCCGACTGGCCAGGACGAGATTGCCGAGACGCTGTCGATCGGCCGCCGACGGCTCGAGCATGCCGCTCTGCACGATCGCCGAGATGATCGACACCGTCTCGGGCACGCTGAATCGAGCGGTATTGATGACCAGGTCCCAGTGGTGCGGCTCCATCCAATCGATGTTGAACAGGTAGCGCATGTAGCCGCTGTTGTCGCGGTCGCGGCTGCGGATCAGGTCGCGTGCCTGGTCGCGACTGAGCGGGCCAGCAATGTCGTCGAAGCCGCGCTCCATGACGCGTTCCAGCCGCACGTCAAGGGGCGCAATGATCTGCAGCCGCAGGACGTTGCGTAGCCCCTTGAGCAATTGCCCGGCGCCCAGCCCGACGATGACGACGTCGCCTTCGTCGGCCAGATGCGTGGTGACTCGACGCAGAACGCTCGCGTAGCGGCGGCGCTCTTCGTTCAGGCGTTCCCAGAACGAAGGTGAGCGCTCGCGGAGCTCCGGTGAGCGCTCCCAGGCCGCGTCAGGCCCGCCGATACGTTCGGCCAGCTGTACGAGCTCCGTACGCTCTACGAGTCGATACTGGAGGCGCTCGGCGAGCGAGCGCGCCAACGTGTCGCCCATGGAGCCAGGCACCCGGGAGACCGTGATTACTCCCATACAGCCCCTCTGGCGCCCATTGTAGGCCCCCGGTGCACCTACAATGCCCTTCGCCTCCGGCTTCGCACTCTATGTACTCCAACCGCGGCTGGTCGTATTCGCCGCAGCCATCTCTCCAGAAGACCTCGGCGTATCGCCGCCGCTTGCCGCGCCTGCCGCGCTTCCCGCGGCTTCCGAACCTTGGCCCACTCCCCTTTGCCGTACTCCTGGTCGGGGCTGCCGCCTGGTACCACTTCAGCTTCGAGGGCTTCAGTGTCAGCGGCAGCATCGTCGACGCTGCGTCGGGCGCACCCATCGCGGCTGCGCGCGTGTGGTCGACACAGTCCAACGCGGTTGCCCATGAGGACGGCAGCTTCACGCTTACGCGAGTCAAGCCGCCCGAGATGTTGGCCGCCGATGCGCCTGGCTATCGCGGCTGGACCGATCGGCTGAGCACGCCCTTCGATCTGCTGGCGCTGCGGCTCGAGCCAGTCGGCGTCGACGTGCTGACGATCGATGCCGATACGGGCCTGCCCATCGCTTCCAACATCACCTCGCCGACCACCCCGCGCACTGTGGCGCCCGGCTCGTTCCACATCGCGCCCGTTCGGCCCGCGCAGCAGTTCACCCTGAGCGCGGACGGTTACGTCCCGGCATCGGTCACCTACAACGGTGAGGCGTCGCTTCGAGTCCAGCTCCAGCCGCGCCTGAACGGGCGAATCGTAGACGCCCGCAGCGGCAGGGCCGTTGCGGGTGCGCGGGTAACGGTCGGCAGCCAGATCCTGGCCACCGACGCCGACGGCAACTTCGAGATCAAGCGGCGCCCCACCGAGGGCCAGCTGCAGGTGCTGGCGCCGGGTTACCGTCGCGCACGGGTCGACCTCGCGCAGCATCCCGGGCTCGATCTGCAGCTGCAGCCGATGGAAGTCCGCGCCATGTACATGACGTACTTCGCCATCGGCGGCGCGGAGTATCGCCAGGACATGTATCGGATGCTCGATACGACTGAGGTCAACGCAGTCGTAATCGACGTCAAGGGCGACTATGGCCTGCTCAGCTATCGCAGCGACGTGCCCCTGGCGCGAGCCATTGGCGCCGATTCCGAGCCCACCATTGCCGATCCCGACCAGTTGCTGCGCACGCTCCACGAACATGGCGCGTATGTGATCGCGCGCATTGTCGTGTTCAAGGACACCATGCTGGCGCGCAATGGACCCAGGGCTGGTGTGGATGTGGGCGTCAAGGACCGCCGCACGGGCGACTTGTGGTCGGACCTCGAGGACCAGGTGTGGGTCGATCCGTTCCAGCCGGCGGCGTGGGATTACAACACAGCGCTCGCGCGCGAGGCGATCGCGCACGGCTTCGACGAAGTCCAGTTCGACTACATCCGCTTTCCCACCGACCCCTCCACCAATAGCAGCATCGGCGACGTCGTGTACTCGCAGCCGATGACCGAGGAGGCGCGCGTAGCCGCGCTGAAGAGCTTCCTCGGTCAGGCGCATCGTGCGGTCAACGAGGCCGGTGGGTATCTGGGTATGGACACCTTCGGCTACACGACGTGGTGGGACGATGACGGCGGCATCGGTCAGGACCTCGAGATCCTGGCCGATGACATCGACTACTACTGCCCGATGGTCTATCCGTCGACGTTCAGCGCTGGCCTGCCTGGCGCTATCCCCTACCCCGACGTGGTCAGCCGGCCGTACGACGTCGTGTTCGAGAGTCTTCGGCACGTCCAGCAGAAACTCGAAGGCAAACGCGTCGTGGTCCGCCCGTGGCTGCAGTATTTCGACGATTACCCGTGGGCGACGAAGTTCCGTTACGACGCCCCGCAGATCGAAGCCCAGAAGAAAGCCGTGGTGGACTCCAGAAGCTTCGGCTGGATGCTGTGGAACGCGGGCAGCCTCTTCAAACGAGGCGGAATAGCCCCCAAATAGGTGTCGGGTGTCGGGTTTTAGGTCTCCGGCCAGGCCGTTCCGGGCTAGACTTCGCCAAGCGTGACCAGTACCGCTCTTTCCGACACCCGACACCCGACACCTGGCACCGTGAGCGCAGCGAGCATGGGCCTCGGCCCGGCCCTGCTGGGCCTGCCGCTGTTCCTCAAAGTGCTCATCGCCAACTGCGTCGTGGTCCTGCTCGGCGTCGGTCTTGGCACCTGGTTCACGCTCACGTTCGTGGCCGATCCGGGCGGGATCCACTGGCCAGCTGTCGCGGTGATGCTGGTGGTGGGCTTCGCGGGCAGCGTGCTGATCAACGCCGCCGTCCTCACCCTGGCCCTGCAGCCGCTGCACGCGCTGGAGCGGACCGTCGATCGCGTCGCCGCCGGCGACCTGTCGGCACGAGCCCAGCCGGTTCTGTTCCGCGATCCAGACGTCGAGCGCCTCGGCGAAACACTCAACACCATGCTCGATGTGCTCGGCGAGCATCGCGGCCTCCTCCAGAAGCTGTCCGAGCAAGTGCTGGCAGCGCAGGAGGACGAGCGCAAGCGCATCGCCCGCGAGCTCCATGACGAGACGGCCCAATCCCTGACCACGCTGCTCATCCGCCTCAAGATCCTGGAGCGCGCCAAGACCGCCACCGAGATGCGCGGCCAGATCAATGAGCTGCGCGAGCTGACCGCCGAAACCCTCGAAGCGGTACGCACACTTGCCGTCGAGCTACGACCAGCAACGCTGGATGACCTCGGCCTGGTGGCGGCGCTGGAGGCGTATACCGAAGGCTTCGCGGCTCGCATTCCGCTCTCGCTGGAGTTCAGCGCGCACGGCTTCGACGATCACTCGGGCCGCTTGCCGCCGCAGCTCGAGCTGGTGCTGTATCGGGTGGTGCAGGAGGCCTTGACGAATGCGGCCAAGCACTCGGCGGCGGAGCGGGTGCGGGTGGAGCTGCGGCGCGGTACCAGCGAGGTGGTCGCGCGGGTGATCGACGATGGCCACGGCTTCGACGTCGAGGATGTGATGCGCTCGCGTGAGCGGGGCCTGGGTTTGTTTGGGATGCAAGAGCGGCTGGCGCTGGTGCGCGGCCAGCTGGTGATCGACAGCGCGCCTGGCCACGGGGCGCGCATCGAAGCGCACGTGCCGATCTGGCCGCGCACGGGGCTCGCGGTATGACCGAAGACACGAAAATCCGCGTGGTGCTGGCCGACGATCACGCCGTGCTGCGGGCAGGGCTGAAGGCGCTGCTGAATGTGGAGCCCGATATCGAGGTGGTCGGTGAGGCGGCCGATGGCGTAGCGGCGGTTGAGGCTGCGCGCGAGGCCAAGCCCGACGTGATCGTGATGGACATCCAGATGCCGAAAATGAGTGGGTTGGAGGCCACGCGGGCGATCCGCGAGAGCGGCCTCAACTCCAAGGTGCTCATCCTGACCATGCACGCGGAGTCGCAGTACCTGCTGCCGCTACTGGAGGCGGGCGGCTCAGGCTACGTGCTGAAAGCTGGCGCCGATACCGAGCTGATCGAGGCCATCCGCACGGTGCACCGCGGTGAGGTGTTCCTGTATCCCGCGGCCACCAAGCTCCTGGTCGATGGCTACCTGGATCGCTCCGAGCGCGCGGAAGAGCCATTCGACGGTCTGACGGAGCGCGAGCGCGAGGTCCTGAAGCTGGTGGCCGAAGGCTACAGCGGCACCGAAATCGCCGAGCAGCTGGTCATCAGTCCCAAGACGGTAGACACCTACCGCGAGCGGATCATGCAAAAACTCGGCCTGCGCCATCGCTACGAGCTGGTCCGCTACGCGCTCCGCAAAGGCATGCTCAAAGCCGAGTAGCTCTCTGATTTCCTCGGCGCATGCGCCGCTCTCAGTTGTTAGGTGCTTTGGAACGCCCTTCGGGCGAGGGGGCAAGCCCCCTTCACCCCCGCTACATCGCCGCTCGCTGTGCAGCGCCGTGCGAACATCGTGTCTTTTTTCCAGGGTGCGGCTTTCGTTCGGTGAGGCCGCGGCACTCGCGGTTCCAGCCTCTGGCGTCGGGGACGTTCCGTACAAAAGGCTAACCCTGCACACAACCAGCGCTGTTCGCACGGTCCCGCACAGCGAGCGTGCGTAAAGCGGGGTGAAGGGGCAGCGCCCCTCGGCGCGCAGCGCCGTTCCAAATCAGCTAAACACTGACAGAGCGGCGCATGCGCCGAGGAAGCAGTCCTTCAGATGCCCATGCCTCTCATGTAGGATTGAAGGAAGTCAACGGATGTTGAACGAGCTGCGTCCCTTCCTCGAGGACCTCAGCCGCGGGCAATTCAGACGGGCCCTGACCGAGAACCGCATCTTCAAGGCGCTGTTCCGCACCGGTTACCCGTCCACGCCGCGCCAGCAGGCCCTCATCATGTTCAACAACGTCTTCCTGCACCTGCATCCGGTGCGGATCCGCCGCGAGAGCCTGCGTATTACCTACACGTTCTGCCTCGGCGGGCTGTCCTTCTTCCTGTTCTTGCTGCTGACCGTCACGGGCGTGCTCTTGATGTTCTATTACCGCCCCGCGACCAGCGTGGCGTACCAGGACATGAAGGACCTGGACACGCTCCTCAACTTCGGACTGCTGCTCAGGAACCTTCACCGCTACGCCGCGCACGCCATGGTCATCGTGGTGTTCCTGCACATGCTGCGGGTCTTCTATACAGGCTCCTACCGACCGCCGCGAGAGTTCAACTGGGCCATCGGCGCCATCCTGCTGTTCTGCACGTTCTTCCTGAGTTTCACGGGCTACCTGCTGCCGTGGGACCAGCTGGGCATCTGGGCCGTCACGGTGGGCACCAACATGGCCGGTGCCACGCCATTCGTGGGCGAGCAGACCCGCTTCTTGCTCATCGGCGGCTACGAGATCAGCGACAACACCCTGGTGCGCTGGTACGTCCTGCACGTGATCGGTTTTCCGCTGATCACTGCCGTACTGATGGCCGTGCATTTCTGGCGAATCCGCAAGGACGGCGGCATCTCCGGCCCGCTCTGATGGCGCTCGAACGAACCCCGGACATGGAGGGCTTGTCGCCCGCCGACCGCGCCAAGCTCTACAAAGAGCGCGCCGCCGCCGCGGGCATCGGCCAACCGCCCTCGGCTGCCAGTGGCCAACCAGCAGCCGCCGCTCGACCTGCAGCCGCGGCACCAGCCCCAGCCCCAACAGCGGCGCCCGCGGCCGCCACCGCCGTCGCCGAACGGCCGGCCGGCGCAGGCTTGCCCGCCAAAGTCGCCGAAGCCGCGGCAGCCAGACGCGAGCAAGTCGCCGCCGTCGCCAAGCGCGAGCCCGCCGCGGGCGCCCAGGAGCAGGGTGAGCGGCTGGTCTACGTCTGGCCGCACCTGGTCACGATCGAATTCCTGTCGGCGGTGCTCGTGCTACTCAGCATGGTCGTCGTCTCGATCATCCTGCAGGCGCCGCTGGAAGGCCACGCGAACCCTGACAAGACGCCGAACCCGTCGAAGGCGCCGTGGTACTTCCTCAATTTGCAGGAGCTGCTGCTGCACATGCACCCGTCGCTGGCGGGTGTGCTCATCCCCGCTGGTGTCGTGTTCGGCGCCATCCCGTTGATTCCGTACTTCGACCGCAACACCGCCGACGTCGGTAAGTGGTTCGGCACCCCCAAGGCCGTGCGAATCTGCCTCTTTACGACGGTCTACAGCACGATCGTGCTGATCGCGCTGGTGATCTTCGATGAGCGGATTGGCGTGAAGCCGCTGATGCAGAACCTGGCCGTGATGCTGCACGCCCCAATCCTGTCCGACGTGAACCCATTCGGCATTGGCGCCTTGAGCCTGCCGAACGTGATCGTGCCGATGATCCTGATGAACGTCCCGATCGTCGGGCTGATCCTGCTGATCCGCTTCATCTACCACCCGGATGGCGCGCGTGACTACATGCTCGCGCTATTTACGGGGTTTGTCGTCGCGTACGTCGTGTTGACCATCGTCGGCACGTTCTTCCGTGGCCAGCAGATGATCCTGATGTGGCCGTGGGACCCCAGACAGACCCGAATCGAGTAGCTCCCTCACCGTTGAAAGGTCACCTGTGGCAAAAACGTCCCGCGAACTAGGCCTCTTCGTTCCGCCCGATAAAGAGCGCGAGATTCGCGACCTCGAGCAGCTCGAAGAGGGACAGCGAGGTCGAGTCCGGCGTCGGCTGTGGTTCCGCTGGGTCGGCTGGGGCGCCGTGCTGGCAATCGCCGGCCAGTGGAGCATCGGCTTCATCAGCTTCTTCACGCCGAAGCGTCTGGGCGCCTTCGGCGGCACGGTCACCGCGGGCATCGCCACCGACTTCAAGCTCGGCGACGTCAAGGTGATCCGCGAAGGCAAGTTCTACGTCACGCGCGTCCCCGAGGGCTTCTTCGCGCTGTACTGGAAGTGCCCGCACTTGGGCTGCACCGTCCCGTGGGCGGACGGCGATCCGGCGATGCCCGGGCCGCCTGGCGCGGGTGACCAGGCGTTCACCGATCACGGCCGCTTCAAGTGCCCGTGCCACGGTTCGATCTACAACCGCTACGGACAGATCATCCAGGGTCCGGCGCCACGTCCGATGGACCGCTTCCCGGTGAACATCGACGGCACGGGCAAGATCAGCGTGGAGACCGGTCCGACAAAGGTGATCAGCCGCGACGTCGCGAAAGCCGAGGATGCCGTCCCTGGGCCAGGCTAACCCGCAACTCGAGTAGCTCGGATGGAACCAAATTACGGCGCGATCGCTCTGGCCGCCATCCTGCTGGCCATCCTCGGGGCTGTCCTGTGGTACGCCGCTCGGGTTGCCCAGCCACTGCCCGAGGCGCCCGCCGGTCCACCGACTGGTGCGCTGGCGATGGAGCGCAAGATCGTGGCGATCGTCGGCATGACCGCCGCGATGGCGCTGCTGTTCATGGGCTACGGCTTCCGCGAGCCCGCGCGGCAGGTCGACGCGCAGGCCCAGCAGCGGGACATCTCGATCGGTCGCGGGATCACGAATTTCAGCAGCCTGTGCTTCCCGTGCCACGGCGAGAAGGGCCAGGGCGCGGTCGTGCCCGACGTCACACCGCTGCGCCTGGCGCCACCGCTCAACCGACCCGACCTGCAGGTCGACGAGATCAAGGACCCGGACGCGTACAAGAAGCAGTACGAGTTCATCTTCAAGACGATCCAGCGCGGTCGGCCCGGCACGCCGATGCCTGCCTGGGGCCAGTCTGACGGCGGCACCCTGCTCGACGAGCACGTCAACGAGCTGGCGCTGATGATCCTGAATGGCAACAAGCCACTCCTTTTCGAGGGGAGCACGGAGACGCCGTGGCAGCACATCGAGGACAAGGTCAAGGAGCACGTCGCCGCGGGCGTTGGGCAGCTCCCCAAACAGCCCGATGTCGAGCAGCTGCCGTTCTATCAAGCGCTCGATCCGCAGAGCCAGCAGGGCGTGAAGTACATGCTGCAGTTCGGCTGCGGTAGCTGCCACACGGTTCCGAACATCCCAGGTGCCAGCGGCACGATCGGCCCGAACCTGGGCGGTCCGACGCCAATCGGCCAGCGCAAGCAGATCGCTGGCGGGGCGGTGCCCAACAACTCGCCGGCCGACCTGGCCGCGTGGATCACGGACCCGCCGTCACTCAAGCCCGGCACCGCTATGCCGAAGCTCAACCTGAGTCAGGATCAGGCCGCCGCGGTCGCCGCGTACCTGTACTCGATTCAGCCAGGTTCGTGACGCACGACCACGACGCCGAACACGAGCATGACGCTGAGCACGAGCACGACCATCCGCACCCGCACGTGTTCGGGAACAACACGGTGCGTGGCCTCACGCCCATCCTGAACGTCTCGAGTCTGCCCGACAGCTTCGAGTGGTTCGCCAGGTGGGGCTGGGCCAAGCTATGGGACGTCCAGGAGATCGAGGGCGTCTCGACCTTCGGGGCAGTCGGCAATGGCCAATGCGAGATCTTCCTGTGCCTGGATCACCAGGGTGGCCGAGGCGCCGACGGTGCGTGGATGTCCGTCTTCGTCGACGACGTGGATGCCATCGCCGAGGTGTGCGCGAGTGCTGGTCTTGACATTGCCCAGCCGCCGTCCGACCGGCCGTGGGGCATGCGCGAGATGCACCTCCGCCACCCCGACGGGCATGTTCTGCGCGTGGGCCACGGTCTGGGCGGCTAGCCCGCTTAGACCTCCGGCGCGAGGAGGTCGTCGTAGGTTTCGCGGCGTCGCACGAGCCTGGCCTGGCCATCGTTGACGACGACGACGGCTGGCCGCGGCACCAGGTTGTAGTTGCTGGCCATCGATAGCTGGTACGCGCCCGCGCTCGGGATCGCCACCAGATCGCCGACCGCGGGCCGAGGCAGGCGGGCGTCGCGGATGAGCACATCGCCTGATTCGCAGTACCGCCCGGCCACTGCGACCGTATCGGTCACTGGGTCACAGAGGCGATTGGCCAGCACCGCGGTGTAGCGTGCGCCGTACGTTGCGGGCCGAATGTTGTCGGCCATGCCGCCGTCGACCGCCACGTACGTCCGCACGCCGGCGATCTCCTTCACCGAGCCGACTCGGTACAGCGCTACCGCTGCAGGCGCCACGATCGAGCGGCCCGGCTCGATGGTCAGCTCGGGCAGCTCCCAGCCTCTGTGGTGCGCCTCACGGGTGACCGCGTCCGCAATGACCTGTGCCACCGCGTCTGGCGCCTGCGCCTGGTCGTCTTCGGCCGTGTAGCGCACGCCGAAGCCGCCACCCGGACTCAGCTCACGCAGCTCCACCCCGGCATCCGCGGCAAACTCGAATACCTTGCGGACGGTCGCCTGGTATGGCTCGACCTCGAAGATCTGCGAGCCGATGTGGGCGTGCAGCCCCATCAGTCGCAGCCCGGGGGCGCGCTGGATAGCCTCGACTGCCGCCCGGGCGGCGCCAGTGTCGATGCTGACTCCGAACTTGGTGTCGGGCGCGCCCGTGAGGATGTGCGCGTGGGTGTGCGCCTCGACGCCCGGCGCCACGCGCAGCAGCACGCCCTGCTCCAGGACACGGTCCGTCGCGAGCCGCGACAGCCGCTCGACCTCTTCGAGGTTGTCGATCACGACGCGGTGGACGCCCGCCTCGAGCGCCAGGAACAGCTCGTCCTCGCTCTTGTTGTTGCCGTGGAAGTAGATCTTCTGGACCGGAAAGCCTGCCCGCTGAGCCGCGTACAGCTCGCCGCCCGAGACCACGTCCAGGCCGAGCTGTTCGCTGGCAAGCACCTTGAGGAGCCACGGAGCGCAGTAGGCCTTGCCCGCGTAGCAGATCAGCGAAGTGCCGCTGTACGCGCCGCGGAGGGCCTCACGGTACGCCCGCGCCCGGGCTCTGATGGTCGCCTCGTCATAGACGTACAGCGGCGTCCTGTACTGGATCGCCAGGTCGACAAGATCGCACCCGCCGATCAAGAGGTGTCCCGAAGCCCCGACCGCCGCCGTATCCGGCAGTAGCTCCAGCACATTGCCGCCGCTGCCACCGTCGGTCATCGCATCCGAGAGGATACTCAGCCGTTCTCGCCGCGCTTGCGCTCCCTCGTGGTTACTCCCCCGCGCTGCCCCCGCCAGGGGCGACGTTTGCGCAGCTAGGGCGCCGTTCGCGAAGGTACCAGCGACCAGTCCGCCGGCAGCTCGTAGCGGTGCACGCGGTCCGTCGGCTGATTGTTGCGCAGTACCCGCACCCGACCCTTGCGTCGAATCTCGCAGTACGTGTTCTGAATCTGCACGATCCGCTTGGCTAACAGGTTGAACACCACAACCCCGGCTCGGACTGGCGAGAGGCTGGCCTCTTCGGTCCGCGGATCCACCACTCGAAACACGGGTGCCTCCTGCGGCGAGCAGTAATCCAGCGCGGCGTGCACCCAGCGAAAGTTGGTCGGCGAATTGTGCTCATCGAACACCGCCAGTCCGCTCAACACCCGCTCCGCCAGGTCGCCCATGAACGGCTCGGCGGCTTTCAAGAGCTGGTCCACGGTCCGCGGCTGGCTGTGGCTCGCGCACGCCGCGACCAGGGCCTCCAGGCTAGAGCAGGGGGCGACGAAACTGACTCGGCCGCGTGGATCGATCACCGTAAATCGCATTACGTCCCTCACGCCGCCTCCATCCGCCGAATCCAGCGCCCAGGGTCCCGGATTTCCGCCTCGGTTGGCAAGGTCTCCGGCGTTTGCCAGGCGCGATTGACGAAGGCGATGTCGCGCTCGCGGACGACGTGGTCGACGAACCGCTCACCCAGCCGATACTGCTCCATCTTCAACGACAACCCGGTGATCCTGAGGAACAGTTGCTCGGCCTGTGAGCGCTGTCGCTGGCGGTGCTCGACCCGCTCGTGGATCATCTGGAAGTGGGGCAGCAGGTCGCGCCCGACGTTGTTCATCACGTGGTTGGAGTAGCCCTCAGCCAGCGCCATCAGTGCTTGCAGCCGCGACATTAGCTCGCGTTGCTGCGCCGTCATTAAGGCATTGATGAAGTTGTGGCCCTGGCGCAAGTTGGTGATGAAGCGGTTGACGATCACCAGCATGGTGTTCTCGTCGCCGCGGCCGCGCATGTCCTCGATCAGCAGCCGCAGGTACTGTTTGAGGCTGTCGTTGAGGTAGGCGCGGACCCAGGGGTAGAGCTCGAACTCGTGGGCGTGGGTGGCCTCGTGCAGCGCGATCCAGCGTCGCAGCTCATCGGGCGGCACGGCCAGCGTCTGTTCGACCTGGCGTAGGTTGGGCTCGACAAAGTACAGCTTGGCCGCGGTCCGCGGGTCCAGACCGAACATCGAGATGTCGTACTGGCCGAGCACGCGGCGGGCGAGGTAGCCGACCAGGATGCCCACCTGGGCGCTGAGCATGAGCCGCGCGGCGTGCTGCATCGCGGGCGGCGGCCCGAACCTGCTTCTTGTCGCGGTCTCCCTGTAGAAGTCCTCGACGGGCTGCAGCAGCTCGCGGAAGTTGGCCATGTTGGCGCGGATCCAGGCTGCGCGGTCCTGCACCTCGACGTGGATGCTGGCCAGGCTGAGGTGGTTGCGCGTGTAGCTCGAGATGGGTCCTTCGATCTCGCGTAGGAGCCCCTCGTACTGTCGCTGCAGCTGAGCCCGAACGCCCGGGTGCATCATCGGCGTGCGGCCAGCGGTGCGAATCGCGACCCGCGCCGCCCACTCCCAGTCGATGAGCCGCGTGCTCTCGTCTGCTTGTGGATGGCCCTCGTCGAGGGTCCGCGGTGCGCGGGCGGGTGCCAGGTTGTCGCGCGCTACCGCGTAGAGCAGCGCTGCCCCGGCACCCAGAATCAGGCCGCGCCCGAAGGCGGTTCCGTAGCCTGGCATGGGCGTCGGGAGATTGTAGGGGATGCTCTGAGCCGTATGCTTGGACTCGCAGAGCCATGCTGCGTGAGCACTTCCGCGTCGCCTCGGTGGTCGGTCTGGACGGTCAGCCAGCCCCGCCCGAGATCGCCGACCGCTTCTCCGGCCGCGTGTTCACCAAACACGAGCTGGAGCAACGCGGCGTGCGCATCGCCGGCCGCGAGATCTGGTACCTGGCCAACGGCAAGGATTGGCGGCTGACCCTCGAGCCAGCCGTCTAGCCTCGCATGGGCAAGCGCCGCAGGTGCGCTCGTATAATCTTGAGTCCCCAGGGCCTGTAGCTCAGTTGGGAGAGCACTGCATTCGCATTGCAGGGGTCGCCAGTTCGAGTCTGGCCAGGTCCACTACTAAACAGTTAGCTGCGCAGCCGTCTTGAGGAGCAGTTTGGGCCAGTTGAACTGCACTGCCGTCCGATGTCGGTGGCAATTCGCGCACCGCACCTGACACTTCTCCAGTTCAGCCAGCACCGTGCGCCAGGGATAGCCGCTCCGAGCCAGGAAGCTCACCGCTTGCCGCTTCAGCTCGGGGTCCACGTGATCGAACTCGAGCACAACAGGATCAGATTCGCCGCAGTCAACGCATGGGTGCGCGACCAGGTACTCCCATAACCGTCGCATCCACCGTGAGCCGCGTTCACGCAGAAGCCGGCTGTTGCGCTGGATGTAAGCCTCACGGTTCAAGCGGTAGTGCGCCCGGCGATAGGCCCTGAAGCACTCACCACACACGGTGTGCCTCGAACCGGTTGGCCTGGATCGCATGTTGAATTCCTCGGTCGACCTGGCGAGCCCGCACCAGCGGCACACCTGCTGACCAGGCGTGATACTCAACAACGGCCCGGCCACGCCACTGCTCTTGGGCATTCGAGGTACGGCTGGCCGAAGTAGCCGCATCCTGGGCGTCGGCGTGTCCCCGCCTCCGTCGGTCACTACCTCGCCCTCGGTGAACGCCGCTCGCGGCCACGAGAATTGCACCGCGGTTCGGCGCCGATGGCAGTTCGAGCACCTCACCTCACACTTCTCGATCTCCGCGACAATCGTGTTCCACCCGTAGGCGCTCTGCACAAGCCAGTAGATCTCTAGCCGCTTGTCCCGGGGATCAAGGTGATCGAACTCGAGCACAACGAGGTCCGTTTCGCCGCAGTCGACACAGGGATGCTCCGCCAAATAGCTCCAAACCCTGGCCTTGTACTCACGCCTGCGGACACGCATGTTGCTGACGTTCCTGGCGATGTATGCCTGGCGATTCAACGCGTAGTGCCCCCGCCCATACGCCGCCACGCACACCTTGCACCGCCGATGCCGCCGCCCAGCAGGCAAGTTGCGAAACGCGAACGCCTCGAGTTCCTTCTCCTGACCACACCGAGTGCACACCCGCACGGCCTCCGGTTGTAGCACGTTTGTTCTAAAACTGCTCCGGATTTCCGCCGCGGTCGCCGACGCGGGGTCGTTTGGGAGATCCCGAGTGGGTTTGGGGGGCGAGCAGCCCCCCACTGCCAAGATCAAGGCGCTACATATCGGCCTGAGCATGCACCCGATGGCCGAACCCGGGAGACGTGTACCGCGTCGACGCAGGCAAGTCGCTCAGTCGCACGTAGGCACCCTGATACTCACGTCGCCGGTTCGAGTCCGGCCAGGTCCACCTTGATCCCGCGGTGCGTCGTTTGACGCGGCCGACTTCGTGGCCCGCGAGGGTGCGAGCGCATTATGAGGCGCTTGCCAGCCGCTGGGGTTGGCTTGACGAGACGGTGGCCGATTTTGTCGCGAGTTGCGAGTACATTCGCGGAGTCGCGGAAGCGACGCGCAGCGAGTTCGACGCGCTTGGCATCAAGCCACGCCGACCGGCTAACGTGCGCCTGAGATAGCGGTTCGAGTCCGATCAGGTCCACTCGTCGCATCGGTGGATTAACCTCGGCCGGCCATGGCTATCATTCGCCTCTACACGGGTGCCGATCAGCGTTCGCACTTCGAGGAGATCGAGCCTCACTTCGAACCGCGTGGTGATCGGTCGGAGTTCGCCGAGCTGGTTCCAGGGAGTGGAATACTCGTCAGGCGGTTCGAGCCAAATCGGACCAATCCCTGGCACCACGCGCCGGGGCGCTACGCGGTCTTTAGCCTGTCGGGCGCGGTCGATATCGAGGTTGGCGACGGGACCGTGCGGCGGATCGGGCCGGGAGACATCCTGATCGCCGAGGACCTCACCGGGCAAGGGCACGAAACCCGAGAGGTCGGACCGCAGGCGAGGGTGTCGGTGTTCGTTCCGCTGAGCTGAAGGCGGCAGCGGTTCGAGTCCGCTCAGGTCCAGCGTTACCGTTGGGCTGCCGCGAGCAGCGCGTCCAACTTCGTGAACGAGCTGTTCCAGCCTTCGCGGGCGCCGCCGGCCATGTGCATCGTAAACGGACCCTGACGCAGTACGAGGCGGGTCTTGCCGTCAACCTCGTGGAACTCGAGACGGATCTGCATCCGTGTGCCCGATCGGAGACCAAACTCCACCGGCAGCTCTTCAGACCCCACCACGAGCTCGTTCTCGATGACCTCGGTGAAGGTCGCGTTCACCGGTGAGGTCTGGCTGGGGTCCTGGTTGTTGACCATGACGAGCCTCTGGTAGCCGCCGACGCGCACCTCCATGTCGACTGACTCGCGCGGCACGCTCCAACCGACTGGCCCGAACCAGCGCGCCAGCTGATCAGGATCGGTGAAGGCGCGGTAGACGAGATGGCGCGGCGCGTCGAAGATGCGCTCGATCAGCAACTCCTGGGTCGCGATGGACTCGGTCATCCTCGGGCCCACGGTAGCACGGGACGATTCACGGCGGGTTACCGCTCACCATCGTGTGTACGCCTGCTGGGTGAGCAGCGGGGCGACTTGCTGGATGAACAGCTGTACGGTCTCGTGGTCGACCGGGTTGCGCTCCATCAACACGAACATCCCGAAGCCCAGGGCGGCGTAGGGCCGTAGCTGGGCGGCGACGTCTTCGGGCGAGCCGACGATGGCCATCTGGGCTGCCCGTTCGGGCGGGACCTGGCGTTCCTCCGCGAAGGTCGGGAGCTCGGCGCGGGCCTCAGCTGATGTGGGCCGCACGATCGCGCTTACGACGAGCTGCTTGCCGATCGTGCCGACGTCGCGACCGATCTTCTGGCAATGGTCTGCCAGGACGGACAGTTTGTGGGCCAGTTGATCTACGGGAAGTGGAAAGGCATTCCAGCCATCGGCGTGCTCGGCCACGATGCGCAGTGTCTTCTGCTCACCCATCCCGCCAACCCAGATGGGCGGATGTGGTCGCTGCAGCGGTTTTGGCTCGCACACCGCGCCGTCGAGCCTGAAGTGCTCGCCGAGGAAGTCGCTGCGCTCGTGTGTCCAGAGCAGCTTGCACACCTGCAGCGCCTCATCGAGCTGCGCCAGCCGGACGGCCGCGGACGGGAATGGCAAGCCATACATCCTGTACTCGGCTTCGGCGTACCCAGCACCCAGGCCGAGCTCCAGCCGACCACCCGAGATCACGTCGAGCGTCGCGGCCATCTTCGCGAGCACGGCTGGGTGGCGGTAGCCCACGCACGAGACGAGCGTACCGACGCGAATACGTGACGTCGCTTGCGCCAGCGCCGCGAGCTGTGTCCAGGCCTCGAGCCAGGGGTCGGTGTCATGTGCGCCGAAGACCGCTAGCCGCGACAGGTGGTCGCTGACGGAGGCCCAGTCGTAGCCAAGCCGCTCGGCGGTCTGCCAGAGCTCGCAGCGTGCCGAGTACGGGAGATCAGTCGGTCCGGCCTGGATCCCGAATCGAAGGCGGTGAGCGTCGGTCATGGGATCACCGTACGGCTGGAGGGGCAGTCCCTCTAGGGGCTGGGCGGCAGGTGGCGCTGCAGGAAGGCCGTTGTCAGTGGCCAGGCCTCGCGCGAGGCCTGGGGGTTGTGGAACATCGGCGAGGGGTTGTCGAAGGCGTGGCCGGCGCTCTCGTGCATGTGGATCTCGCAGGCAGGGTGGCTCGAAAACGCGGAGCGGATCTGTTCGGCCTCGGACACCGGCAGGTAGGCATCGTCCGCGCCGAAGTGGAAGATGATCGGGGCGGTGATCTGCGCGGCTTTGTCGAGCTGGGCGGCGATGCCTGAGCCGTAGTAGGACACCACGACGTCGGGCTTGGTCGCGGCAGCGAGCATGAACGCCAGGCGGCCGCCCATGCAGAAGCCCAGGACGCCGGCTTTGCCACCCGTCTCGGGCATCTTGCGCGCGTGGTCCAGGGCGGCCGCGGCATCGCGCACCGCCTGAGCCTCGTCCAGCCGCTGCATGTAGCCGAGTGCTTGCTGCAGGCCGTCGGGCGTGTTCTCGGGCACTTCGATGTCCGACCCGAGCCGCCAGTAGAGCTGCGGCACCAGCGCCACGTAGCCGAGCGCGGCGAGGTCGCGGGCGCGCTGCTTGATGTAGTCGGTAACGCCGAAGATTTCTTGCAGCACGATCACGCCCGGCCCGCGGCCTGAGCTCGGCAGGGCGACAAACGATGGCATACGCCCGCCGTCGGCAGTCGGGACGAGCTGGGTGCTGTCTGAGTGGGTCATGGCTCCGCTCCGACAGAGAATCGAGTGGCTATCGTATCGCACGCTCCCCAAGGCGATGGCACTTCCCCACTACACTGGGCGCGAGCCGCACGGCGGGTGGGGTCGAACGGTGCCCAGACTGGTCTTGATCAACGGCGCGCCTGGAACGGGCAAATCAACGCTCGCGCGACTGTACGCGGAACGCCACCCACTGACGCTGGCGCTCGACCTGGATGTGCTGCGGTCCATGCTCGGCGGCTGGGCCGAGTGGTCGACCGAGGCAGGCTTGCTGACGCGCGAGATGGCTATCGAGGCGGCGCGGGTGCACTTGCGGTCGGGGCACGATGTGCTGGTGCCGCAGCTCTTGGGCAGGATGGACTTCGTGTTGCGGCTGGAGCAGCTCGCGACGGAGGCAGGCGCGGCATTCGTGGAGATCGTGCTTGTCGCGGATGCGGCTCAGCTCGAGAAGCGGTTGGCTGAGTCAGGGATGGAACACCGGCTGAACGCGGCGCGCCAGCCGGACACGTACGAGCGGCTAGCCCGTGTGGTGGAGCAGCGGGCGGCCACACTTGCCATACAGTCGCGCGAGGGAGAGCTCGAGGAGATGTACAACGCGTTGTGCGCTGGCCTGAGACATGCTTCGACTTCGGCATGATCTTGATGCGAGGGCTCGCTGGGCTGGCGCTCCTGCTGGTCTCGTGCTCGAGCACAGTGGCGCAGAGCGAGTCGGAGACGCCCGCCGATCAGCCAGCGACCGTCCAGCTGGGCCAACCGTTCGAGCTGGCCGTGGGCGGCGCGGCCGTTATTGCCGAGACCGGGCTGCAGGTGACCCTGCGCGCGGTGCCCGAGGACTCGCGCTGCCCACCGGACGTCAATTGCATCTGGGCGGGGCGGGTGTCCATCGAGCTCGAGGCGCAGGCGCCAGGTGAGGCCGCGGAGACCTTCACGCTGTCGACATGCTGCGGTGTCGATGCCAGCCAGCGCAGCTATGCGGGGCAAACGACGCAGCTGGCAGACGTCGCGCCCGGTCCAGCACGAGCGGGGCAGAGCACCTCGGAGCAGGACTACCGTGTGCAGCTCGTGGTGTCTACTTGAGCCAATCCTCGAGCAGGCGCGCGAGGCGCCAGGTATCGCGGCGGTGCGCACGAGCACTGAATCAGTGAACTCGCGGTTGGCAGCTCAGACCGCGCCGACGAGCTTGCCGAACTCTTCCAGGCCGCCCATCCACAGAAAGTCGCTCACCTGGGTCATCACGATGGCCACGATGCCGCGGTGCGGATCGTTGAACCACGAGGTGCCGTACCCGCCTGACCAGCCGTAGCGGCCAGGGACGGGCCACTCGGCATCGGGCTCGGTCACCACGCCCACGCCGAAGCCCCAGCCGCGACCACCCAGGATCGGGTCGCCGGTCGACATCTGCTCGGGCGTGAGGTGGTTCGTGGTCATCAACTCGACCGATCGCTCCAAGAGCAGCCGCTGCCCGTTGTGCGAGCCCTTCTCGAGCAGCATGCGCGCAAACGCCAGGAAGTCGTCGACGGTGGACACCAGGCCGCCGGCACCCGAAGGGAACGCGGGCGGCGTGCTCCACTCCTCGGCTGTCGAGACGTCCCGTGGCTCCGCGCTGGTCATGTAGTAGCTCGGCAGCGTCCGCGTGACCTCGAGTGGCAGCCAGAAGCCCGTCGTACGCATGCCCAGCGGTGAGAAGATGCGCGTGGCCAGGAGGTCACCCAGGGGCTGGTTCGCAACGCGTGCCAGCAAGACCCCCAGGACCAGCGAGCCGACGTTGTATTGCCAGAGCTCGCCCGGCTGGTACATCAGCGGCAGCGTTCCGAAGAGCTTGATCCACGCTTCAGGTGGATGGGGAGTGCGCGGGTCCGGTGGTCCGAGGACGAGCTGCATCTCGTTGGCGCGGTTCACGATCGGCAGCGGCGGATCGATGCGTCCGTCAAAGAACAGATGGCCAGTGCCCATGCGGAAGGTGAGTAAGTCGTCGACGGTCAGCGGCCGATTGGCAGGCACCGTGTCCTCGAGCGGACCATCTACGCGCTTCAACACACGGCGGTTGGCCAGCTCGGGCAGCCAGCGCTCGACCGGATCGTCGAGCGCGAGCTTGCCGTCCTCGACCAGCATCATCGTGGCGGCCGCCACGATCGGTTTGGTCATCGAGGCGATGCGAAACAGCGTGTCGCGGCGCATCGGTTGAGCGCTGCCGAACGCGGTGCAGCCGATGGCGTCGACGTGCACCTCGTCGCCCCGCGCGAGCAGGACGACCATGCCAGGCATCTCGTTCTTGTCGACGCGAGCGGCCATCGCGGCGTGCAGCTGATCGAGCGCCGGTCGGGACATCACGTGAACTCGACCTCCGCCTCGATCTCGACCGGGATGTTGAACGGCAGCGAAGCCATGCCAACGGCTGAGCGCGCGTGCTGACCGGCCTCGCCATACAGCTCGAGCAGCAGATCGGAGCAGCCGTTGATGACGTCCGGGTGGCGCTTGAAATCGGACGTGGCGTTCACCATGCCGAAGATGCGCACCCAGGCGGTCACGCGGTCGAGATCGTCGAGGGCGCGCTTGAGGCTGGCGAGCATGGCCAGGCAGACCAGTCGGGCGGACGCATTGGCCTGCTCAGGCGTCACCTCGGTCGGCACCTTGCCGAACGGCCCGGCAAGCGAGCCATCAGGCAGCGTTGGGCCATGCCCGGCCACGAACGCTCGGCCGTGTGACAGCCGAACAAATGCGAAGGGCAGACGGGTCCCGGGCGGGGGCCGCATCGGCTCGGGGAGGACCAGCCCGAGCTCAGCTAGACGTGCTTCGACGCGCACCCAACGCAGGATACGAGGAACAACAACTCACGCCGGGCGATGATCGCCCACCACGCCATCGATCAACTCACGCACGATGTCTATGTGCCCAGCGTGCCGCGCGGTCTCCTCGACCATGTGGATCAGCACCCAGCGCATGGAAACCGTCTCGCCGAACCACGCGGTGCCAGTCGCGTCGAGATCGAGCTCATCGATGGCCCGATCGGCCGCGGCTCGCGCTCGCGCGTAGTACGCCAGGATGTCCTGGGTGGTCTCGCCGGGGGCGGCGCGCATGTCGGCGTCAGGATCGTTTTCGTCGAACTGCAGCGCCTCATGCTCGCGGTCGAACGTGCTACAGAACCAGCCGTACTCGACTGAGGCCAGGTGCTTGACCAGGCCCAGCAGGCTGGTCCCGGAGGGCGTCATCACCTGCCGCAAGCGCTCATCGTCCAGGCCCTCGAGCTTCCACAGGATCGCGTCGCGGTGGCGATCGAGCGCGACGTGCAGGCTCTCTTTTTCAGCGCCGGTAAACGGAACTCGGCGCGGCATATGCGTGTTCCAGTCTATTAGGCTAGGCAGCGTGCGGATCGCGACCTGGAACGTGAACTCAGTCAAGCAGCGGGTGCCGCGGCTGTTGCCGTGGCTGGATGAGCGGCAGCCCCATGTGGTGTGCCTGCAGGAGACAAAACTCGGCGACGATGCTTTCCAAGAGCTGCTGCACGACGAGCTCGAGCGTCGCGGCTACGAAGTCGCAACCTACGGTGAGGCGGCGTGGAACGGCGTAGCGATTCTGTCCCGGGTTGGACTACAGGATGTGCTGCGCGGCGTGCCCGGCGCCCCAGGCTTCCCGCATCCCGAAGCGCGCGCCGTGGCGGCCACCTGTGGCGGCATTCGCGTCTACTCGGTGTACGTGCCGAACGGCCGCATGCCTGAGTCCGACCACTACTACTACAAGCTTGCGTGGTTGGCCGCGTTGAAGGACGTGGTAGCCAACGGGCCGCAGCCAGCCATCGTGTTGGGCGACTTCAACATCGCGCCCACCGACGATGACGTCTTCGATCCCGATGCCTATATCGGCGAAACGCACGTCACGCCACCCGAACGCGACGCCCTCGCCAACTTGCAGTCGGTCGGCCTGCATGACATCGTGCGCGAGCACTGGCCGACCAACCGCGTCTTTACCTACTGGGACTATCGCGCGGGCATGTTCCACAAAGACCTCGGAATGCGCATCGACCTGGTCCTGGCGACGAATCCGATCGCGAGCCGCGTCCAGGCGGCGTGGGTGGATCGCCATGCCCGCAAAGGCACGCTGCCCAGCGACCACGCGCCGGTGATCGTGGACCTGGACGAGGCGCCCGATGGCAACATCGGCCCGGTTGTCCCGCCACCGTCGGCCGCGGCGCCCAAGCGCGGGTCGGTGACGCTGCCGCAAGCGCGCTGAGGCTGGCGATACTAAAGTAAATGCTTTAGTATTTGCGGCATCATGCCGAAGCTACGTGTCCACAACTTCGCCATCTCCCTCGATGGCTACGGCGCTGGACCCAACCAGAGCCGCGACGATCCCCTCGGCGTCGGCGGGGAGCGACTCCACGAGTGGATCTTCGAAACACGCTTTTGGCGGCAGATGCTCGGCCAGGCGGGCGGCGACGAAGGACTGGACAACCAGTTCCTGATGCGCGGCGACGAAGGCATCGGCGCCACGATCATGGGCCGCAACATGTTCGGGCCGATTCGCGGGGCGTGGGGCAGCGAACAGTGGCGCGGCTGGTGGGGCGACGACCCGCCGTATCACCACCCGGTGTTCGTGCTCACCCATCATCCCCAGCCGCCGATTCCGATGCAGGGCGGCACGACGTTCCACTTCGTCGACGATCCGATCGAGGTGGTGCTGCAGCGGGCGTTCGAGGCGGCCCAGGGCAAGGACGTGCGATTGGGCGGGGGCGCCTCGACGATCCAGCAATACCTGCGCGCGGGCTTGGTCGACGAGATCCATGTGCCGATCGTGCCGATCATGCTCGGTGGCGGCGAGCGGCTGTTCGATCAGCTCGGTGGCGCCGTGGACGGGTACGAGTGCGTGGAGCTGGTCAGCACTCCCGGAGTCGCCCACGTGCGGCTGGCGCGGAAGTCGGCGCAGCCTACGAGCTAGACGGCTTGGGTACAAAGCGCATCAGCATCGCCGCGAGCAGCGGCAAACACGCTACGGCCGAGACGACCACGCCCAGACCCACGACTTCGGCAACGACGCCGATCGGCGTCACGGCGAGGCCGCCCAGGCCGATCGACAGACCCAGCATCAACCCGCTCATCATGGCGACGCTGCTCGGCACACTCTCCTGAGCCCGAACGGTCAGGGAGATCCACGAGCCGTTTAAGAAGAAGCCGCACAGACCCGCGGCTAGCCAGAACAGCATGCCGAATTGCCCGAGCAGACCGAGCGCGAGGCCGAAAGGCACGCTCAACAGCAACGAGCCGATCACGACGCGATCGCGTCCCAGTCGATCGGACAGCGTGCCGCCGACAAAGCCCCCGACGGCACCCGCGATCAGGAACACAGTAAGCACCTGCGCACCCGCGGCTGTGTCAGCGCCGCGTTCAGTCGCAAGCAAAGGTAAGAACGTTGTTATCGTGGACGAGGCCCAGCTGCGAAGCGCGACCACGCCGATCAATGCGCCGAGCAGCCGCCAATGTTGGCGCAGCAGCGACATCAGCGACGCCGGAGAAGCTCCGCCGCGGCCCGGCCGGACGGGCGCAACGCGCCAGATGAGCGCACCAACCAGCAGCGCGGGAATAGCTAGCAGCCACGTGCCGCCGAGGCCGCTCCGCACCAGGACGAGCCCGACCAGCAGCGGACCGATCCCCAGACCAAAGTTGCCGGCGCTGATGTAGGCACTCATCCAGAAGCCGCGCTGCGACGGCGGCGCGGCCTGCGCCACCAGCGCCGCGCTGACCGGGTGGAAGAGCGCTGCGCCAATTCCATTGAGGAGCATCGCGACGCCGAGCCCGGCGAAGCCGGGCACCAGACCCAGCAGAGCGGCGCCAACTCCCGAGATGCCGATGCCGGCCCACGCCATCCACCGGCCACCCCCCGAGCGGTCGGCCCAGTGCCCGAAGATTGGCTGCAGAAATGACGACGCCAACTGCTGGATCCCTACCAGCGCGGCGCCCGTTGCGATCGTCAGCCCCGCTTGAGCGACCAGGAGCGGCAACAGCGGCGGCAAGATGTAGGCGTAGCTATCGTTGACGGCGTGGCCCAGCGCGATGGCGCCCGCGCCCAGGATCTGACCACGTCGCGCCGCCGCGCGGCCCTGGCTGCTCAGGTGAGTCGCGGCCCTGGCTCGAGGCCGAGAAAGGCGCGGCCGGTGAGCGCGTACCAGTCGGGCGCGATGCTGGCGGCCTGCGCGACGACGTGCAGGTCGCGCCAGCAGCGGGCCAACTGGTGGGAGCGCTGGCTGGAGGTGGTGCCGCCCGCGCGGTACATCAGGTCCATCGCCTGGCGGGCGCTGTCGACGGCGAAGGTCGCGGCCAGGCGGCAGCGAGCGCGCTGTGCGAGGGTTGATTCCTCTCCTCGTGCCACGGTGGCCCAGAGGTCTTCGATGGCCGCCGCTCGAAAGGTCTGCGCTGCGCCGAGGACTGCTTCCGCGCGGGCAACGGCTTCCTGGACCTGGGTCTGCTCGCGCAGCATGTTCGTGCGACCGCGCGGCACCTTGGCGCCCGCGAGGTCCGTAAGCGCGTCGATGCCCGCTCGGGCGATGCCGGTGGCCGCGACGCTGTGGTGTGGCCCGACCAGCGCGTGCACTGGCAGCTGGTACAGGGTGCCCGGCCACTTCTGCCACTGGTTGGTCAGCAAGCGGCCGTTGACCTGCACGGTGCGGTGCTCGGGCACGAACACCTCGTCGACGGTCCAGTCGTGGCTGCCGGTGCCGCGCATGCCGGTCATGTCCCAGTTGTCAAGGACGGTGCACTCGCTTGGGCGGAGAAAGGCACGGTACAGCGCACGGTTAAAATCGAAGTTGGCCAGCATCCACTGGCTTTCGCGACAGCCGCTGCCGAACGGCCAGCGCCCGCTCACCACGTAGCCGCCCTCGACGCGCGTGGCGGTGCCGCCGCCGGGCACGGCTGTGCCAGCGACGATGGAATCCGGCCCGTTCTGGAAGACCTCGTCGATGCCAGCCCGCGGCAAGCTCAGCGCGATCAGCTGGCCGACCGCGTTGTTGCCGATGTTCCAACCGACCGACCCATCGGCTTCGGCCATGATCTCGGCTGCACGGAGAAAGGTCATGGCGTCTGCCTGCAGGCCGCCGAGCGCGGTCGGGATGACCATGCGATACAGCCCGGCGGCCTTGAGCTGCTGCACGAGGGGCGTCGGAATGCGGAGCTCGCGCTCGATTTCCTCCTGGTAGCCACGTACGGCGGGCAGCAGTCTGGTAGCCGCGTTCAGGACGGTCGTGACGGGCGGGTCGGCAATCCCGGACATGGCTCGATTCGATACTATGCCGCCCCGAGCGGGGAGAGTCGGATGAAGTCTCTTGTTGTCGTTGGTGTGGTCGTTGGTCTGCTGGTGCTGGTCAACGGCGTGGTGGCGCAGAGCGCACCCTTGCGGATCGTCCAGGCGAGCGACGGCACGCTGTATGTGCTGAAGGACGGAGCGCGGTATGCGATCGTCGCCGATGCCATCGAAGACGAGGAATTGGCTGCCTATGAGGACGGCGGCACGAACGGCACGGCGCTGTTGCTGAGTCCGAACGCATCGGTCACCAGCGCAGCGCGGGTAGCCGAGGTCGCCCCAATCGCGCAGTAGCAGGCGCCTCCCGGGCAGGCGGATACGCCTCCGCCGTCAGAGGCGCCCGCGCCGCCGCCCGAAGTGCCCGCGCAGCCGGCGCCGTCGTGCACGGGGCCGCCCGGGGCCAAGCCAACCGTGGGATGCAGGGCCCTGCCACCTGCCGCGCCCGCGGCGACTCCGGTTCCGGCTGAGGTTCGGTTTACGGGTGTGCGGGGTGCTGTGCCTGGGCGGAACGCCTCGGTCAGCGTCCAGGCTGCGCCAGGTGCGGTGTGCGGGTTGACGTACACAGCGCCAGGGGCGTTGCGAGGCGCTTCGGCGGTGCTCGAGCAACAGACGGTCGGCGACCCCCGGGTGGTGACCTGGTCGTTCCCGATCCCCGCCGACTCGCCAACCGGCACCGGGACGGTGATCGCCACGTGCAACCGCGCCACGATCACCAGTCCAATCCAGATCGGCAGCGGCCTCAGCCGCTAGCGGATCAGGCTTCGATGCGGAAGATGGGGTGATTCGGAGAGATGCGCTGCAGGTCGGCTTCGGAGGCACTGGCGCCGACGCCTTCGAAGAACGCGCCTACTTCCCAGGACCATTTCTTGAGGTAGGCGCGTAGCACCGGGAGCTTGTCGGCATCCGCGATCTCGGTCACACGGATAGGTTCGATCCGCGAGCCAGGGCGTAATTCGCCTGCGCGGCTCACGCGTATGTTGCGCACCCAATCGGTGACTCCGCGCGGCGCGACCGCGTACCTCTGGCCCTCGAACTCGAGCAGGTTTACCGGGTTGGTCCGCCACGCGGCGCTCTTGCGGCCGCGTACCGCGAGCACCCGCGAGCCATAGACGCTCAGCCCGCGCGCGGTAAACCAGGCCACGAGCGGAGTGAAGATCGAGCGGGTGAACCAGTCTGGCCGAACGTAGCGGTCAGTAGCCATCACAGCACGTATCGCCAGACCGACCGCCGCTTACCGGATCGAACCTGCGTGAAGCCTGCCTCCTCGAACATGGCTTCCAGACCAGTGAAGGGATCGGCATCGCCCGGTTTGGACGGATAGCCCTCGACGATCGTTGCACCCCTGGCGCGGGCGTATTCCAGGGCGCCTTCGAGCAGCGCCACGGCGATGCCTCGCCGTTGGTACTGCCGCTCGATGTAGAAGCACACGACCGACCACACAGGCGCATCGTCAACCCGCGCGAGCGGTCGGCTGCTCTCCAGGCGCACGAACTCCTCGCGCGGCGCGATCGCGCACCAGCCGACGGCTCGACCATCGGCATACGCGAG
>WNGE01003854.1_pt1 | contig 25862 bp, 28 predicted proteins | sample 5400651 | NCBI WGS metagenome assembly WNGE01 (sample SAMN13153370, study PRJNA577476) | soil metagenome | isolation source: 60 cm soil or saprolite under grassland replicate 2 | place: USA:California | collected 2016-06-15 | reverse complement strand
GTTGTAATCAATGGAATTAAAGCATTGGCTGAAATACGGAAATGCCGGCCAGATCTCGTTATAACTGATCTGTTTATGCCATCACTTGATGGATATGAACTAATTGCTATACTATCTTGCGAGTTTCCAGAGATTCCGGTGTTGGCGGTGTCTAATCACGCGCAGAATAAAGCGGAAGTCGCTGCAAAAGTCGGTAGTTTGCCCCGGCAGTTCGAATTCGTTTCCAAGCCTCTTCCCTTGGAAGAGCTACTTGAGGCGGTGTGCCGCCTGATACCCCCTTCAAAAATTGTGGACGTGGTACCACAGGATACAGAGAGCATTGCGCGACTTAGCTAGTGAAGTCGGCGGGCGATCTCGGCGAACTGGGCGAGCGCGGCTTGGAGGTCTTCGACGATTTGAAACTCGTTCGTTGCCCGCACTCTCTCGATCCTACCCTCGTCACTTTACCTTCTATCTCGCTCATCCCATTCGCTCCATTCAGCGGCGGCGATGATATCGGGGTTAGGGAGATTGGCGCTGTCTTCGAGGCTTTCGTCTTTCAGCCAGAAATTGTTCGACGTTTGAGTTTCAGAGCCCGGGTAAACCCATGGAAATCGGAATCTATAATGAGGATCGGAGTTCTCCCTTGCGCAGGCTGAGTTAATTATGCGAGCACATTCCCGTCATTAATATGACGTATCGCTGCGACGACGATCACTGCTTTGCTCATAAGATACGAAGATGCGGCGACACCTACTTAAAGCCCTTGGAGAATTCGCCGAGTTTCCTTTAAATAGCACTTATCAGCTGACGTAATTCCATCTGCATCAAAGTGCATGACCTGGTTTCGGACCTTTCGCACACGTTCCAGTCGATTTAACAAAATCGCGCGGTCATGATTTAGACCGAGGCGCTTCCAGTACTCAGGGTTCTGGATGGCCCGGATCAGCTCCCCGAGCGTGAGATCATCAACGCGTGTGGCTTCCTCCGCTCGTGCTCTGTCTCGGTCGTCTGCTAAGGAGTTTCGTTCTTGCGGCGATAATCGCATTCGCTCCACCAAGTCGCGTAAGTGGTTCTCAATTTGGCCAAGAAAAAGAAAAGGCTCTGCTAAATCGATAAATATCTCTGCAACGTCGAGTTGAGTAACGAATCCACAAAGTCGGTTGTCTTTCGATCGTACTACAAGGACTCCATGACGGATTACTTCACGAACAGCGTCGAACAATGGCTTCTCCTCATTTACTTCTGCAAAGTTGTGGCTCATGCAGTCCTGAACGCGTTCTGGCTTTCGCCCCGCAAGTATTGCCTGGCCGTAGGATTGCCAGCACGGGCGGTCGGCCACCCGCAGGAATTCCCTGCCTAATTGTAATGATTACTTCTCGCTCGTCGGACTCAGCCTCCGGTGTTTCTTCTTCTGCGTCGTCATCTTCCGCGTCCGTAGCGCCTTTTAGTTCCGGTGGAACTTCGATTTCCAAACTTTCTGATTCTATTTCTTCCTCAGCTTCGTCCGGTAATTCGACGGCATCTAGAATCACCGGTTCGACGATCTCCTGATCGTTCTCGATGCTCGTTCTAGGAGGTCGCCCAAGCTTCGGCCCGAGCGTTAATCGAACCGGTGCGTCAATGTGAACATTTGCGAAATCCGGATCGCATTTTAGACGATGCCGTCGCAGAAGGCGACGCAACGCGTACCTGACCTGTTTACCGCGACGCTCCTGCCCGACGAGGGAAAGTAGACGGCGAACCCGAATACGTTTTGGTTTGCCTGTGGCTTCGATTTCCTTCGCAATATCTTTGAGTGATTGGTATGCGATCATAGTGTTTCTCTGTTTGATTTGGTGAAAGCGCCCGGCCAGCAGCCGTGTTTTTCGATGACTTTGTCAATCTCTGCTAGGAGGCGGATGGTTTCGGCGGAATTCCGGTTCATAAGAGTGCTTCGCTGCAAATGATTTGTGGCACTGGCCGATCGTCTGCTTCGAGACGCCGACGCTCGATTGCTTCTTTCATATTATGTTGCAGGTAAATTCTGCCCAACTCCCTGATCAAATCCGCACCGGTGATTGCATTTCTCCGGCATAAATTAATTTCGCGCTTGATCGCATTCGATAGCCGCGTCGAACGAAAGGCCTTTTCGAGAATGTTAATCTGCGCCTTTAGTTCTTCGTCTTCCGCTGTTCGGAAGACGACGCCCAATTCGCGCAGGATATAACGTTGACCATGCGTAAGCGAAACCGTGTGTTCCAATTCAGCTTGACGATGTTTCGCGTCTTCCGCGAATTGGCCCTTAATTTTCATCAATGCGGCGTTGTAATCGGCAGGCAGGCGCGAGATTTTCTCGTCGGCTCCGCATTTGATGGCACCGAGCACACGTGGTACATCTTTTGAAGCAACTCCTCCCTTCGAATCGACGAGGAAGAGTTGTTGAAACCTTCCCATCTGGCAGAACACAAACATCCCTTTCTGTACGAAATCGCGAGCACTTCGTATTCCGTCTCTTAGATGCGTGATCCGCTCGTACTCAGCGGGATTTTCACTCCGCAGTTGACGAAGAATTTCTTCGGCTTCGTTTAGGTCGAGTAGTTCCTCCCTTTCGTCCTCAAACAGGCTCAACTGTCCGCTCTTCGAGTCATAAATAGCGTACATCGCTTCCTCATTGAGTTCCTCGGTCTGATCGAGAATTTTCGCATCTTCTCCAATCGTCTCATGGATTTCTTGGATTCGATGGTGCAATTTCTCTTTGAGTCCTAGGTTTTTGTCCAAGCCAGTTTCCGGCAGGAAATTAAAGCCGTAAACCTTTTCGTGCTCACTGCCGATTCGATCGATGCGCCCGAATCTCTGAATCAAGCGAACGGGATTCCAATGCAGATCGTAATTGATCATCTTGTCGCAATCCTGAAGGTTTAGGCCTTCTGAAAGGACGTCTGTTGCGACAACGGTCGACAACTCAGATTCGCCACCGACGAATTTGTATTCAGGATTTGCTTTAGGCGCAAATCGCCCGACCACGCGCGCGGTGCTTTTATCTCCGCTAAAGATAACCTCGATATCGTCGCGCTTACTGCTTGGATTCAAGTTTTCGAATAAGTAACGCGCAGTGTCTGCGTACTGGGAGAAGATTAGACGCTTTCCTTTCTTCAACGGTGAAGCGTTAAGCCGTTCTTTCAGTTTTTGAAGCTTCGCGTCCTGTTCCGGGGAAATCGGCTCAACCAGTTTTCGAATTTTCCGGAGCAACCGAATGTCGTGCTCGATGGCTGTGCGAAGCTTTGCCGATTCGAAATCATCTGCATTGTAGCGCTGCGAGACCCCACGTAATGCATCCAGCAAATCGCTCTGATCGTCATAATCAGATTCGTAGAGAATCTTTTGTGCGTCCTGCCCCGCCGGGACAATGCCCTGGTCAAGCGCGGCAAGGAACGAGTCGTGCATCTTCAAGAGGCGGCGAATCGTTTCTTTAAATGCATAAACACTCGACTCGAAACGCTTGAAAAGCAGGACGCGCATCAAGCCGTGCAAGTTTGCGCCGGCACGATGCAAACTCACGTAAGGCTCTTGTTTTTTCTTCTCCTCGCGCACGTAATTCCAAAGGCCGTAACGTGCGTACGTCAGCTCTTCCGCATCTGGTTTTCGTTTCTTGCGCGGTTGACCGAGATAACCGCGCAGTTGTTGATAAAGACCCTGATAAGTGTCTTCAATGCTGTAATCGATAGTATCGAGTTCACGTTTCGGGAAAAATTGATGTTTTCCAGCGACGATAACGTATGCGCGTTTGCGTCCGTCGAGATATGCCTTGAATTCTGACGCGTCGATTGGTTGATGCGTCTCAGAGTCAAATCCGTACCAGCGCAGAATGTGATTTCGCGTCCGCCGAACAAGGATGTTTACAAGAATGTCGGGGAGCTTTTTGTCACCACGTTCGATCAATCGAAAGTATTCCTTCAAGTTTGGCGGATCGACAGGGAGATTCGTTTTGTCATCTTGGTGAAAAAGTTTGATCTGATTGTAAACGTCCCACGCGCTTTTGTTGCGCGGTGTCGCCGTCAAAAAGCAGCAGCGCTTACCGGCCGAAAGAAACGCTTGAAGAATTCGATAACGCTGCGTGTCGGAATGTCGAAAGTTGTGGCTCTCGTCTACAAGAATAAAATCGCGGTCACGATACTTAACATCCTGCAGCAGAAAATTTGGCGATCCATCCTCTTCTTCTTGCAAGTAGCCCATCGAGAGAACACGCGCGTTCAGCTCGTAAGTCTCGTCGTAGCGCTCCCACATCTCCACGAGCGCCGCGGGGCAGATGATTAACGGCCGCGCGTGGTCCGTCCGCTCAAAATGCTTGACGATCGCAGCACCGATAAAGCTTTTGCCCAGTCCGACCACATCAGCGACGAAGCCACCGCCGTTGTCCCGAATGATCTGGACAACCTGCTTGAACGCCGTCTTCTGGAAATCTGCGAGCGTTTTGTAAATCTCGTCGTCCCACATCAACTCGCGTTCATCTTCCGTTTCGAGTCGGTCGCGCACGAGCGCGTAAAGCGTCCTCATGTAAATGTCGTACGGCCGAACCAAATGCACGGCCCACGACTGTTGCATCTCGCGCATCAACGATTCGTCGAAGTCCTCTGCTTCGGCCCATAGTTCATCGAACCAGCGCACAAGTTCGGCGTGGTTGTCGTTGCCTTGCACGACGACGTTGAGCTCGGTGTTGTGCGTCACGCCAGAGAGCGTGAGATTCGACGAGCCCACGACTGCGATGCCATTCTCATGTCGTTCCACCTGTTTGCCGGCATCGTCATAAACCTTGCCGTAATCGAAGATGTAAGCCTTCGCGTGCATTCGGCCTTTCGTATAAACCTTCACCTTCAATCGCTTCTCCTCGATCAACTGCACGAGCGTCTTGACCAGTTCCTCGGCTTCATCCGTCTGATCCATTAACTCGACCGCGTTGCGCACGTTCGCCGCAGTCTCTGCCGCCATTCGCTGCTTCTCAGTTCGCTTTGGATAAGCTTGTTCCTCAGCGGCTTCGGCCAGAAGATCCAGCCGTCGATAACCTTCCGCGATTTGTTCCAACGTTTCGCGGTTTGTCGTGTTACCAATCAACAACCGCACTTCTTTGACGCCGCTGAGTGGTTTCGCGATCGCTTCCAGACCCGATAAAAAGAAATAGCCAACCGCAAACCGTACCGCCTCGGTTGTGCCGAGCATTTTCTGAATATGATCAACCAGCTTCTGACGCCTGTTATCGATTATATCATGCGCCGGCATTATCTAAACCTTGGTGAATTGATGCTCTCTCAGCAATTTGATCGTATCGAGAGCAAATTTAAGTTCACTCGTCACTAGTGTCGGAGTTCCCGAATGACTCAGCCGATTTAATACTGTCGATCGAACTGTCTCTACGTCTTGCATCAACGACGGGGCCATAAAGGCTGCCTGGGCGGCCGCTTGTCGCTTCTTTTGGCGGTCTACGATTGCTTCCCATAATTGATTGATACTTACATTCTTTGGGTCCGGTTCGTACGCGACTTTTACTCCGTGCTTGCGGCAAACGGTCTTGATGCGCGTTTCGAAGGCAGCACGAAGGTACACGGCTGTCGCCATCAAATCTCCGTTTACGAAATGACTCTCGGATTTCGTAAGGAGCTCTTGGGTTAAATCAATATTTGCATCGACGACGTGTGGGCGCCCCGGTTGTCCCGGCACAGTTTCAATCTCTCGTAAGACTAAACAAGCCCAACGACCGGTATGCTCCGTGTACTCTCTTGCCAAGTCGAACCATACGCGGTCGTAAGTAAACAGAAGCACCTGCCATTCGCTAAACTCGTCATTCAGAACTTTCAACACCGGAATCCTGTTAGCTAAATCCAAACCGATCAGCACGTCATCAAGAACCAGCAAGCGGACCGGTGTTGTCTCGTCACCAGAGCTTGCGAGTGACTGCAAGATTAGACGAGCCGAGCCGAGATAGATTGCGAGTGCCAAAGCCGTCAAGCGCGCTTCGTTAAGGAACAATTGCGGTTTAGCTAATGGTTGACCGTACAATTTGACTGCTAGGGCAATCTCCTCGCCGACAAAACGCCTTTCATAGCGATTATATTGAACAGTCTTGGGCTGAAGGTCGAAGACCAGCTCACCCTGGCCCATTTTGTCTAGAATGCGGTTCCCTTCTTTAACGACCTCGGGCAGATGATTAACAAGAGTTTGTGAAAAGGCCGCACAAGCACGATCTACTGACTTCAAGCGGCGCGGGCTGCGGTGATTGCTAGGCTTCGCGTTTAGCATTCGCTGATGAACGTTGCCGAGCCTTTCCTGTTTGCCGTCGATAATTACCGGCAAATCTCGCAGCACTTCGTTAACGAGCAGTTGATAAAGATTTGGAGTCGGTGTTCGATGTACAAAGTTTGTTTCTAAGAGTGAGCGATAATCGAGGAAGCGACAGCGTTCGGCGAAGAGCGCGTACGGCTGGCCCGCTGTTTCTCGCGGATGAGGATCGCCATAATCCCAACGAAATTCGCTGCTGCCACCGGCTGTTAATCCGACAGAGATGAAACCTTCTGTTCCTGGCGCGAAAAAGTGACGAAGATCCGAGAAGTTATCCGGCGGCGGTTGCGTTGCCATTAAATCGCGGATAGCGCGAAACAAGGAGGTTTTTCCGCTGCCGTTTTCTCCAAAAAGGAGGAGATTACGGCCGTCCGCGCCCAAGTTCCATTCGTACCCAGGACCGCTCGGAAAGGCTCGATAGTCGCTAACCCCTATTCTTGCTATCCGCGCAATGATGGCCGCTGTACTGGCTGAAGGAGAGACATTCGATGAGGGGTCGCTCATTCGACCTCATTGATTGCAGATGACGGATTCTCACCGGTCTCTTCTTCAATAATACGAACTGATTCCAAAGAGCGCAGATCGAAGAGGCTGCCACGTAGAGCAGCGCTAGGATCATAAGCCCTTTCGAACAACTCACGGAGATGCGCCATCTTGTCGACTTCGGACAGTTTCGCGAGTTTAGGTGGGTTCAGTTTCGCCGTTTCATCAAACAGTTTTAGCTTTCTCGCATGCAGCTCGTCGCGAAAAAACAACTCGTAGATCAGGCCATTAAGCCATTGCTCGAAATATCCAATTATCAGATTTGTATCTGAATCGCGAGCGCTCTTCGGCGAAGGTCTATGCAAACATATTAAAGCCTCGGCCAGTCGCTCACACAATGACTGCTGAGAAGAATCGGCTATTGGGATCGGCAGCGCCGAAATGTACATCGGTTTGAATTCGTAGAATCCACCTTGCTTTGACGGAAACGTTTGCCGGGTGATCCACCACGAAATCGGGGAGTTCGTGACGGCCAGCGCGAAAGGGACGGATGGAGGAATAAAAAACGATGTTTTGTCGTTCCCAAAAAACCCCGAAAAATCAGGTGCATAATTCGCTTCGTCTTCAATCGCAGGTACAAATACCTTCGCGTCGGAGAATTCGCGCCAATATTCAGAACCCCAGCGCTGCAGCGCGTACCATTCATACCGGATCCCTGTTTCCGCAGCATTCCGTTTGGACAATTCAGGTTTAAATGACCTAAGGTGTTCAAACACCGCAGGGTATCGTTTGGCGAATTCCCGCTCTGCTTTTGTCGAATCGGTTAATTAAGATGCGAGGTGAAAGTTGTCGATCTTGCACACGGAGTTGCTACGATTGTGCGACGAGCATAGCGGCACGCCTGTCTCCTCGCATGCCACCGCCCTGCGGCATCCGTACGTTGTAAAGCTCGGTGAACTTGCGGCCGTCGTCGGGCGTGACGAACTGCTGGAATTCTTTCAGGGTCTGGTCGCCGAGGTTGCCGCGGTCGACGAGGAAGAGGACGCGGCGCGCGCCGGCGAGCTTGATGAGGCGGTGAACGAAGTTGACGGTGGTGTAGGTCTTGCCGCTGCCGGTGGCCATCTGGATGAGGGCGCGGCGTTTGTTGGCGGCGAGAGATTTTCCGAGATTGCGAATCGCTTCGATCTGCGTGGACCACAGATTACTCTTCGGCATCTGATCAGTAGTCAGAAGATTCGCGAGACGGTGATTTAATTGCCCGTCGGTTTGGATCCGCTCCAGCAGTGTCTTGGGCCGGTGGAAGGCGAAGACGTTCCGGCTTTTTGGCGATGGATCGAGCTGGTTCGTGAATTGGGTTTCGACGCCGGTCGATTCGTAAGCGAAAGGCAATGGCTCTCGCCATTTGCCGTAAACATCGAGAAGATTCTTTCCGTATTTCCCGGATTGCTCTTCGACACCAGTAAGCGTGAACCCTTCGGGCTTCGCTTCGACGGTGCCGATTGCTTTTCCATCAACGAAAAGCAGATAGTCCACTTCGTCACGATCTTTCAGAAGCGCCTCGCGAATCGCAATCCCCTGCCCTGCGGACAAATTGATCGTGCTGCGGTTTTGCAGAATCCAGCCGCACTCTGTCAGCAACCTATCGATCTTTTCGCGGGCGAGTTCTTCTGGGGACGGCATGAGCCGCGAAAACTAACAGAATTCCAGTTATTTGAGGAGGAGTTTCTCCAAGTAAGAAGGAAAAATTCCTGACGAATTAAGAATTAAGAGGGAGGAAGGGGGGAGGGACGTGACACTGGCAAAGTTGTTGGGCCGCGCTGTTCAGAGCATATTGTTTGAATGAAGGACTCTGTTGTCAGAGGGCGCTTGCTGCAGTTTCTCTACCGACACCGCGACGAGGGCGCGATCGCCTTCGGCCACAGCAAAAAGGCGATTCGTCCTCCGCAAGGCATAAGCCGGCGTGACTGGCTCGGCGCCGTGGCGCAACTGGCAGAATGCGGGCTGATTGATTGGAAGCTCACGGAAGACCGAAGCGGGCGCGGTTTGTTAGAAGGTTTTGCCAGCATCAGCGAGTCTGGAATTAAAGTGATTGAAACCGCCTGCGAACCGCCGATCCGGATCGTTTTCGATCGCGACCGCCGAACTACTGCGACCAAGCCGTCACAACCGGTCACGGCGGCGAGTGTGGCCGAGCAAGCGGGCGTGACCGAGGCGATGGAAAAAGTGATCGCGGCAATCGAGCACGCGCGGGTCTCGGAGCAGGAGAAAAATGAAGCGAAGTCTTTGTTGCGAAGATTGTTGACTGGCCGAGCCGCTGCCAAGGTCCTAGGCGCTGCCGCGCGCTCGTTGCGGGCAAAATATCTCGCCGAATAGCGCGGCTGGGTGTCCGGGCCGGACTGGCATTAGCTGCGAGGGAAGCAGTGAGTGAGTGCGGGCAACGAGCGAATTTCAATTAAGAATTAGATCGCCTCGCCACGGCCAGTCCGTCCCCTGGCGGACACGGCGACTTCGTCCATCGGCGAAGAAGGGAGCGCGGAATACGAAGAAAACGCTCAACGTCGAACGTCCAACGCCGAACATCGAATAAAGAATGAGGAAGCGGGGAGCGACAGAAGGCAGAATTGCGGAATGCGGAATGTGAATCAGGGGTCGGCCTCCTTCGCGAGGCGGCTCCCGCTCGACTGCGCTCAGGGTAAGCATTGCCGATGTGTTGGAAAATCCCAGGATTAGGCTGTTCATCAGTATTTACTACGGGAAATGGCCGCGGAAAGGTCGACAGAAAATTCGAAAACGGGAGAACCAAATTAGCCATTAGCTAATTCCCTTGCGGTGGGGGCTGCATTTTCGCGACAATCGACGGCGTGAAGGCCGCGGTTGAGAAGGACAAACTCTACGAGGCGCACACGGAAATTCGGCACCTAAAGAACACGATCCAGGCGTTGCGCGATGAGTTGGAAGCGATGCGCGTGGGCAAGGATGAAGCGGTGCACGCGGTTATAGCCGCGGGAGCCGATGAAGCGCGCCAGTTGCAAGCGACCATTGCGGCGTTGCGCACCGAGCTGGAGCAAAAGGTTTTTCAGCACGCTGGTGATCTCGAACGTCAAAAGCACGTCGCTAGCGATGAATTCCGATTGTTGCGGGAGACGATTGCAGCTTTGCGGGGAGAACTAGAAAAAAAGCGTAGTGCGAACTCCCTTGAAGAAGTTGAGGGGGTCGAAAAGTTGAGCGGTTGAGGAGCTGGGAGCTAGAGATTAGAAGTCGGAAGGGGAAAGTAGAAAAACTAAAGTAGAAAGTAGAAGACGGAAATGCGGATTTCGGAGTGCGGAGTGCGGATTGAAGGGAAGTGGCGGGTAATGAGGTGAGAGTTGGGAGTTGGGAGTTGAGAGCGGCAAGCATGAGTAAGAGTAAGAAACGGTGATGATCGCGAGCACGAAATCGGTCCTAGGTGGTTATGAAAGGTAAAGGCAAGGGCTCGGAGAAAGCGAAACGTTCGTGGGAACGAAAAAAGCCGGAGCCGAGACGGCTGCCACGACAGAATATCGCGGCGCGCGAAAATTCGGCTGAGCTGCAATCAAGGCTGCGTCGAAGCGAATTGCTGCTGAATTTGGGGCGGCGCGTCGGATCGATCGAGAACCTGGACGAGCTGCTGGTCGCTCTCGTGGGGATCGTCGCGGCTGAGACCGACGCCGAGCGTGCCACGCTCTTCCTCAACGATCCGGCAACAAACGAGCTTTATTCGCGCGCCGCGCAAGGCGTGCTCAATCGCGAGATCCGGTTCCTCAACAATGAGGGCATCGCGGGCGCGGTTTTCCAGACCGGCCGCGGTGAGATCGTGCACGACGCTTACGGCGATCCGCGGTTTAATCGCGAGATCGATCGGCAGATCAATTTTACTACCAAGTCGATCGTTTGCGCGCCAGTCAAGACGACGAGGGGCGAAGTGATCGGTGTGGTGCAAGCGCTCAACAAACGCACGGGCCAGTTCACGCTGGAAGATCTCGACCTGCTCGAAGCGATGGCGACCCAGGCGTCGATGGCATTGCAGAGCTCGCAGTTCATCGAGCGAATGAAGAAGACGCGCCAGCAGGAAATGGAGTTCCTCAATCTGGTGGTCGATATCACCAGTTCGCTCGACCTTTCGATGCTCCTCCGCCGCGTGATGAGCGAGGCGACCCGCATGTTGAGGGCGGACCGTTCGACTCTCTTTTTGCACAATGAAAAGACGAAGGAGTTATGGTCCGAGGTGGGAGAGGGCCTGAACGCGGTGGAGATTCGCCTGCCGGATCACGTGGGCATTGCTGGCGCAGTTCTCCAATCGCGGAAGACAATCAATATTCCGTACGCCTACGCCGATCTGCGCTTTGACCCGTCGTTCGACAAAAAGACCGGTTATTTCACGCGCTCGATCCTTTGCGTGCCGGTGATTAACAAAAACGGCCGGTGCATCGGCGTCACCCAGTCGCTGAATAAAGCTGGCGGTCCATTCACGGCCGGGGACGAGGCCCGGCTCAAGGCGTTCACCGCCCACGTGTCGATCGCGCTCGAGAATGCCAGTCTGTTCGACGACGTGCAGAACATGAAGAACTACAACCAGTCTGTCCTGGAGAGCATGTCGAGCGGTGTGATTACTCTTGATGAGGACGGGCGCATCCACACGTGCAACGTGGCGGGTTATCGCATCCTGCGAACGCGCGAGGCGGACTTATTGAACCGCGTCGTGAGCGAGGTTTTCACTGGACCCAATCAATGGGTGACCGACCGAATTGCCAAGGTCGCTGAGACCAACGCGAACGACGTGTTGATGGATGCCGAGGTGGTCTTTGGTGACGAGAAACTCAACGTCAACGTTACTATCCAACCATTGATCAGCCTGAAGGGGAAGCGATTGGGGACGATGTTGATGATCGAGGACATCAGCAGCGAGAAGCGCATGAAGTCGACCATGTCGCGCTACATGGATCCGGGTCTGGCGGACAAGTTGCTCGCCGCCGGCGGCGACATCCTCGGGGGCCAGAGCGTGGAGGCCACCGTGTTGTTCTCCGACATCCGTGCCTTCACCACGCTCACCGAGGAGCTTGGCGCGCAAGGAACCGTGGCGCTGCTCAATGAGTATTTCTCAATCATGGTCAATTGCATCGCGCAGGAAGGCGGGATGCTCGACAAGTTCATTGGCGACGCGATCATGGCGGAGTTCGGCATTCCTATTCCGCACGGTGACGATCCCGACCGCGGCGTGCGCGCCGCCATCAGTATGATCACCGAGTTGAACGCGCTTAATCAACAGCGTCAAAGGCGTGGGCAAAAACCAATCCACATCGGCATTGGCCTCAACACCGACGCGATTGTTTCCGGCAATATCGGCTCACCGAAACGGATGGACTATACGGCGATTGGCGACGGTGTGAACCTCGCGTCGCGCCTCCAGAACGCCTGCAAGGAATATTCCGCGCAAATACTGTGCAGCGAGAACACCTATAAAAAACTGAAGGGCTCCTATCGGGCGCGGGAAATCGATCGGGTGATCGTCAAAGGCAAGACCGAGCCGGTCGGCGTGTACGAGATCCTCGATTTTCACACCGACGAGACATTTCCGAACATGCCGGAGGCCATTAATCTTTTCCGTGGCGGCTTAAAGTACTATCGAAGTGGCGAGTTCGATCGTGCGATTATCCAGTTTCGCGAAGTGCTTGCGTTGCATTCAGGGGACAAGCTGAGCGAGACGTATATCCAGCGCTGCGATTACCTAAAGGTAAATCCGCTCGATGGCGAGTGGAACGGCGTGTGGGTGATGAAGGGGAAGTAGAAGGCTAGGACCAAAATTAGAAAGGCTAAAGGCTAAATGAGAATTTCAGATTTCCGCTACGGCGGACAGGCTTCTTGCGGAAACCGAAGATGGGAGATGGGACGGCAGAGGATGGAAGCGGACAAAGGAAACGTCGAACGCTCAACATTCAACGTTCAACGGGCAGAGGGCCGGGCCTCGAAAGCAGAAAGAGAAAGGCTCGTTATCCCAACCTGCAGCCTGCAACTTCGGGACCACAAACTTTCTGCACGTGTCGGCTTCGCTGGGAATAAACCGCTCAAATTACCGGAATTCTAGTTCTCTGTGGAGGGGAAAAAGCAAGGCGCACAAAGGCGCCAGAGGTCAGAGATCAGACGCCAGCGGTCAGAAGAACTCTGCAGTAGCCTAACGCCAATGGTCGCGTGGCAGCGGTTTCAAAGCGGTTTACAGTCTGAGCCGCATGGACCAGCACCTGACTCAATTAATACCTCTCGTTGTAATCGCGCTTGTGATCCTAGCGGCCCTTGGCGTGTTCGCGCGTTTCCTTCAACAGCGTGGGCCGCTGCCGTATGAGCGAACCGAGAACCTGTTTAGTCCCGCTGAACGATCGTTCCTTGGTGTGCTTGAACAGGTCTTTGGCGATCAGTTCCGGATCCTTGGCAAGGTACGACTAAGCGATATCATTTGTGTTCGAAAAGGACTTTCCCGAAAGGCTTGGGCGATCGCGAATAATCGCATTGATCGCAGACACGTTGATTTTGCAATTTGTGATCTTCAAACGCTCGAAGTGATCAGTGTGATTGAACTAGATGATTCAAGCCACAAGAGAGATTCTCGGCGCGAAGCAGATCAGTTTGTGAACAGCGCGCTCGCTGCAGCAAGCGTTCCGGTTGTCCGCATTCCGGCGAGGCGCAATTATTCACCGGCCGAGATTCGTGAACAAGTTTCAGTGTTGTTGAAGTAGAAAGGGAGAACAGGGTCGGTCTGTGAATCGTGCAATTTTAAGAGGCCCGGCCGGCATCCAAAAACTCTGAAATTCTGAAGCACTGAAAGCTGAAACGAGCAGCGCGCGGAGTTTGGTTGAATCCGATCCGGCTGGTGGATATATGACCACAAACAATGGACCACAGACTACAGGACAACAGGACCACAGGAGCTGTCGCCAAAAGCTGAAACGCTGAAATCAGATGGCGGATGGCAGATCGGCAGACCCAGGCGAGCGCAATTTTTAGCTAAAGAGTTTGTCGAATTCGTTGTGCGTTCCGATCCAGGCCCACTCGACCGTATCACCATGCCGTTTGCCGACCACGCGAACATTCTCGGCTTACTCTCACCGACCAATAATCGGGGTAGCGGGGAAAAGTAGGAATTAAGAATTAAGAAGGAAGAACACAATCCCTCGTACGCCTGCCAAAAGGTCCGAGTAGCCCGGGAAATCACATGCGATTCAAATCGAGCGGCTCACTACCTTCAGCTGTCGCTTGCTCGATGAACGCCTTCAATTTGGGGCGCGGCATCGGTTCGTTAATGATCTGCTCCCAGCGATCGTCATCCACTTGCGCAAGCTCACGCAACTTGTCGAGGATGGCCTGTCGCTCTTCCTCCGTAAGTTTCGGCAGCTCGTCGATGATCTCGGATGCACTCACGTCCCCAGTATAATCCGGTCCCGACCATTTGTCAGCGTCGTCTGGTTGTCTCGTGTCGCGTAGTTCCGTGGTCCCGTAGTCAATGGTCCGCAGTCATAATGAGCACGTCGGCACAGTAGGATTATACCGTCGTCCCGTGCAAATCAAAACCTCCTAAGGGCGCGGCTCGATGGTTTTCATTATCCTTAAGAGATTAGGGTTGCTGTATGCCGCCTGTTTCTATTCTTGATCTCGCATTTGTTCCTGAAGGCGGAACGCCGGCGGATGCTTTGCGCAATACACTGGACCTGGCGCAGCATGCCGAGAGGTGGGGTTACCGGCGCTTCTGGCTGGCGGAACATCACAATATGATCGGCATCGCCAGCGCGGCGACGGCGGTTGTTATCTCGTATGTCGCGGCGGGCACGCGCACAATCCGGGTGGGCGCAGGTGGGATCATGCTGCCGAATCATTCGCCCCTGGTGATCGCGAACATGTCGCGAGATTGTTTCTCATGTTGAAACTTGACTGGTTTAACCAGTCGAGTTCTGGAGCCGGTGTTATGTGCTGGTAGATCGCCTCATCGGGTAGGTACAGTTTCAGGCGCAACAATTTTCGCCCGTCTGAGCCGGCGGACAAGACACGCCTCGACAAAATCAAAATGCCGAAGACGGCCGGATTTCGATTGACAAGTCGCTGAACTCGTCTATATAAAGGATACTAAAGGATACGTTCGCCGCGGCCAGTCGTCGTCAGAAGTCCGCGGGTCCCCCCAAGGGCTAGCGCGCCGGGGCTAGTTTCGAATCTGAAGTAAAAGCTGCATCCCTGCGGCTTTCGGCATCGAGAATGGCTTGCTTCACCCGAGACTCGGCGACATCGGAGCAACCCTGAAAACACCATGAAGTTTTTTTGCACAGTCACATTTTTATTATCGTTGGCATCAGTAGCTTTCGCGCATGAGGAGTCGATCCTTGCTCGCGTTACCAGTTATTGGGCGGGTGAGGGCTCCAAATACGCCAGTACCGGGCTGCGTTTGCGCGCCGGACATTGCGCGGTCGATTCGGAACGAATTCCGTACGGGAGCAAAATTGTTTTCCCTGATGGCGTCTGCACCGCGGTCGACACCGGACCGGCAGTGGTTAATCGCAAAGCCGCTCGCCTATGCGGACGAACGGCGAGCCAACTCAAGGCCATCGTGGTCGATCGATTTTTTGAAACGAAGGGAGAAGCGGTCGAGTGGACAAACGCACATTCGGAGTTCATGACCCTTCAAATTGTTCCGCCCGGATCTCACCGAGACCTGAGCGCGCCCTAGCCGACGCTTCGAAGCGCCCGGTGTCGAGCCGTACTGGACGGGTAAGAGCGCGAAAGAAGACGCGATCAGTTATGCGACAGGCCGCGCGTGAAATTCGGGTGCGGAGAGATTCGCGTGCTGAGAAGTAACTGCTCAATCGAGTCGTTGATTCGAGCGTAGGAAGGCGTTTGCGGGGTGGTCTGACGAAACGCTTCGGTGCGGAACTAAGGTTTGACGAAGTGATGCGTCGCGCCGTAAGAATTCCCACCCCAGCCAAGCGGCAAAACGGCGAAGCGCTCTGCGAAGAAGAGAAAATGAAAATCCTAGGAATCGATAAAGCCCGTTCCAAATCCGGCGAAATTGTTCTTATCATCGACCCTCAACTAACCCCTGAGGTCTTCGAGAAGTTTCGCGAACTGTGGAACGCAGATGATTTCAGCATTTCCAGCGGTTCCCTTGTGTGGACTGGTCCCGCTCACATAGACAGTGAATTTTGTCGGCAGGCGGAAACATACCTTACAGAAGCCGAGCACGCGATCAAAGCAGAGAAGAACCCAGCAGGGATTAGCAGAGATGAGTTTCTCCAAAAAGTTTCCGTGCAAACGGGTCTCCCGCTGCTTTAGTTGCTTGTTGATCCTTTTTAGTCAGGTCGGGCTCGCGTTTGATGTTCGATTGCTCGCAGGTGAGCTCGCGGAGCAGTCGCATCGCTAGCTTGCCTGGACTGTCATCAGTCCCATTCTTGTTTTGTTTTCTTCAATCGTGCAGGCCCGCGATTAGTTGAAAAGCTGCTCGATCTCGAGGGCTCGAATATCGTTAAACTAGAAGCTCCGGCACCATGATAAGCGTACTCGAATCGCGCAGGATTACGCAGTTTGAGTGTCCGAAATTGTCCGACCGTTTGCCTCGCGTATGAATTGATCCTTATAACGCTTGCAAGAGTCACAGGCTGGCCCTTTTCTCTTTGGTGAAAAGTCTGGTTAGTTTGCCAAGAGCTTGGCTAGACTCAGCAACGTTCTGCGGGCAAACGACGGAGGAAAAATTATGTTTCACTTAATCTGGTACATTCTTGTTGGGTTAATCGCGGGGGTTATCGCGAAATCGGTGATGCACGCGCACATGACCATTTTCTGGACGATCGTGCTGGGCATCATCGGATCAATCATCGGCGGCGCCGTAACCCACATGTTTTCGCGTCCGACAAACGAACGATATCATCCCGCCGGTCTCATTTTTTCCACACTCGGCGCGATCCTGGTTCTCTTCGTTTGCTATAAGCTGAAGATTCGCTTTCCCCACGTCTAATCTTGTATTCGCACAGGACCGTCTTACGAAGTTCGAGTGTCCGAAAGCCGCAGTCTCGCACGCCTCGTGCGCGCGTTAGTTCTGGCGAGACCGGCGCAGTTAGACCTTTAGCAGTCGGTCGAAGAACGCGCGGTACCGCTGTAGGGCTACCCGCAGGTCTATCACGCAGCTTTCTTAGCCAGCTTCGCCTGCAAAAACTTCAGGATCGCCACTTCGCTGGCGCGGAGATCGACTGCCTCGCTCTCGAGCGCTTCGTCGGTTTTGCGTTTCAAACCTTCGATGATATCTCCGTCGAGATAACTTTCGAGCACAACAGGATCAATGTAACACTTTCGGCAAATTGCCGGAGTGTTTCCAAGTATTTTTGCGACCGCGCCGATTGCATTTTTGATGTTCGCTTTGGCTTGTTTCTTTGTTTCAAACGCACCCGCGGCATTCAGGGCAATCGCGGCCAAAACAGTTCCCGCCCAAGTCCGAAAATCTTTGGCCGTGAAATCTTCTCCAGTGATCTGGCGGAGGTAATCATTCACGTCCTGCGAAGTAATGTCCCGCGCTTCGCCGTCATCATCCAGATATTGAAACAGATTCTGTCCCGGCAAATCTTGCACTTTGGCAACGATTTTTGCGATCCGTCGATCTTGTATATCGACGTCATGTTTGATCCCGCCTTTTCCTTGAAAACGAAAACGCATTTTCGAACCGCTTACATCCACATGCCGGCCCTTCATCGTCGTCAGGCCAAATGATTTGTTGTCGCGCGCGTACTCTTCATTGCCAACGCGAATAAATGTTCGTTGCAACAACTGGACAACGGTGGCGAGCACTTTGTTTTGTTGCAGGCCGGGCAAGGCAGCATCTGCTTCCACGCGTTTGCGAATCTTGGGCAGAGCCTCGCCAAAAAGCACCATCCGGTCATACTTGTTTTCGTCACGCGCGGCCCGCCAACGCTCATGATACCGATATTGCTTGCGGCGGCGCGCATCGCGCCCCATTGCCTGAATGTGTCCGTTGGTTGACGGACAAATCCACACATCCGTGTAAGCGGGCGGAATCGCGAGACGCTTTATTCGCAGTAACCGCTGCTCGTCGCGGATCGGTTTGCCCTCGGTGTCGAAATACTCGAAGTCGTCGCCCTTGGCTTTGCGCGTGTACCCGGGCTGATCGTCGCTCACGTAGCGTAATCCCGCCTCCTCCGCCACGTCGAGCGCATCTGTGACGATTTTTGGATCGGCAACCTTCTTTTTCTCTTGTCGAGTCATCCTGAACGGGGTGAAGGATCCCACCACCGGAGCGCTGCCAGAATAAAAATCAATCCAAATTAGGAGACTACCCGGCGTGGCGAGGGGTTGTGAAAAAGCTGAAAGCTCAATGCCTGCGCTCAGTGGCATGTCGCGCTATCGTCCCGGCTTGAAAGTTGTTGGTCTGGTCACCTTGCTAGCAATACTTCCTGCCGTGGCGCTGGCACGCGACGCGCGCGAGCAGCAGCGGATTGATTTCCTGATCCAAACGGTGGAGGCCTCGAAAGGGATCACTTTCATCCGGAACGGCTCTGAATATGATGGCGGCGCGGCCGCAAAACATCTGCGGATGAAGTTGAGCTATCTCAGCGAGCGCGTGAAGACGGCCGAGGAATTCGTGAAATATTGCGCGTCGGAATCTTCGATGACGCACCGAAAATACATGATCCGGCTGGCGGACAGCACGACGATCGACTCCGCCGCGTATTTCACTCGCCTGCTCCGCGAATTCGATCAGCAGAAACGCTAATTGGTCCGAGACCAGCTTCGGATCATTGGATGACGCAAACGCGACGGCGCGCGGAAGATAGCCAGGCATTGGCGTTTGGCACGGGCGCGCTTTTGCTCCTCATTTCGCTCAGCGGCTGTGCAAACCAGGGAGGCAAGAAGGTGACGCAGGAGGTGGCGCCGCTCTATTCGGCGGCATCGCCGGAGTTTCGGCAGGCGACAGGATCGCTGCTGGGAGGGAACTTTGTTTCCGGCAATAGCATCACCACGCTGGTGAACGGACGTGAAATTTTTCCAGCGATGCTGAGCGCGATCCGCTCCGCGCGGCGATCGATCGATTTCGAGACTTACGTTTTCTGGGACGGCGAGATCGGGAAGCGGTTCACTGAGGCGCTGGCGGAGCGCGCCCGGGCCGGCGTGAAAGTGAACGCGATCCTGGATGCACAAGGGGCAAAGAAGATCGGCAGCGCGAACTTGGAGCGTTTGCGCGCCGCCGGCGTCGACGTGGTGAACTATCACTCAATCGTCTGGCTGGACCCGCGACGTTTCAATAACCGCAGCCATCGCAAGCTGCTCATCATCGACGGCCGGGTGGCATTCGTCGGAGGTGTTGGAATTGCGGACGAATGGCTCGGCAATGGCGAGGCGCCGGAACATTGGCGCGATAATCATTACAAAGTGACAGGGCCTGTGGTGGCACAGTTGCAGGCAGTGTTCATGGATAACTGGCTGAAGACGCGGGGCGAAGTGCTGCACGGACCGGAATACTTCCCCCCGCTGGCCGCGACCGGGCCCTACACAGCGCAGGCTTTCAAAAGCTCACCGCGCCAGGGCGACATGGACATTCATTTGATGTACCTACTCGCGATCGCCTCCGCACAGCACACCTTGTTGATCGAGAATGCTTACTTTATTCCCGATGACTTGATGCGAAAGGAGCTAATCGACGCGGCGAAGCGGGGCGCACAGGTGGAGATCGTGGTGCCTGGCGAGCACATCGACCAAAAAGCAGTACGCGCAGCATCGCGAAAGCACTGGCCGGAGTTACTGAAGGCCGGAATCAAGATTTATGAGTATCAGCCGGCGATGGTGCATGTGAAGCTGATGATTGTGGACGGCGCGTTTGTATCGGTCGGCTCGGGGAACCTCGACATCCGATCGATCCGCTTGAATGACGAGGCGAACATGAATGTGCTAAGCCGGAGCTTCGCTTCAGAGCAGGCGCGGCTGTTCGATTTGGACAAGCGGCGTTCGCGAGAGATCACTCTGGATGAGACAAACCGGCTTGGTCCCGTGCATCCGCTGCAGCAAGCAGCGAGTGTCATGGGGCCGGAGTTGTAGTGTGGGAAGCGAGCGATCCGGAGCAGGGAGCGGGGGCGAGCGGGGAGCCCGCCACGGCGGATTCGTCTTTCGGCTGATTGGGAGATCGTAGGTTGAAGATGGGAGAGCGAGGAGAATTCGGATTTCGGAATGCGGAGTGCGGAACTCGAGGGAAAGAGCTGAAAGCGGAAACTCTGATCCTCCTTCGCTGCAGGGCTTCCATCTACGCCGAGGCTACGACGTGACAAGACGGCGTGACGAGAAAGCGGAAACGAGCAGCGCTCGCGGACTTTGGTTGAATCCGATCCGGCTGGTGGATATATCGTAACTCTGTTGTCAACGACTGGTCTTCCCGATCAGCCGTCGCTGAAGGCGCGCGGGTTAGCCTGGCGTTTGTTCAGCGCGTCCGAGGTGCTGCTGGGCGCGTTTAATGTCATTGGTCACAATGTTTTCCACGTCCTGCCGAATGAAGTGCCGATCTTATTTGTGCTCGGTCTCGTTTCGGTCCGCGTCCGCGATGGCGGATGGTCGGCGATCGGATTCAGTTTAAAACTAATTGTTGCAAACGCCAGACCTTCAGCAACCGGCAGCAGTCTAAAACTCGACTGGTTTAACCAGTCAACTTCTGGCCATTGTGAACCGACTTGTTGATCACTCTTTGGACGCTGGCGGCCAGTTACGAATAAGAAAATTTGGGCTGATGCCCCGTTTCTAGATCGCTGTCTTGTCGCAAACGATCCATCACAAGACCAACGATGGCGCTCGCTGCGCTCGAATAGACCAAGCCGAAGTCCACTTTCTTAAAGGCGTTAGTCTTATCAAGCAGCGCAATAACTTTGTAGGTTCGCCAAACTCTCTCGCGCAGATCTCGGCGCGCTGAAGATTACGAGGAGTCTCAGCGGATCCGCCGGTCCAACTGGCCAAGGCGCCGCCGCAGCGCCAATATGGCCAAGCCTCCCATACCGAGCAGGCACAAGGAGGATCCCGGTTCGGGCACCTGCACCGGCCTAACAGTCATGTTAAATCGATAGCCGGTGGTGGAAGGGTCTCCCTGCTGAATCAAAAAGGTATATGTCCCGGCAGCGAGCGGCGGCGTGAAACCGGTGGTGCCCGGGGCGAAGCTTGGGTCTGCCATCAGCGGCAGCAAATTGACGCCGACTGTTGATGACGACGTTGGATTGTTATCGGGATTATTCGCCTCGGTTCCAAAATGGGCGTAGCCGGCATAACTTAGTGCCATAAACTCGTCACCCGGAAACGACGAACCGACTTGAAACCCGGTAAACCCTTGATCGTCGCTCGAATTATACCTGGCGTTGACATAGGAAGTCATCACGAAGCCGGTGGGAATCGTGAATGAAACCCAATCCTGGGGGTCGGTCCCACCAAATTGGGGAAAGCCGGCGACGGTGCCAATGACCGAATTGAATCCGGGCGTCAACGTCAATGCAGTCGGAGCAGCCTTATCATTGGACAGGTCACCCGAGACGGCTTCATTATAGATGGTGGCTATCGCTGGCGCGGTGGCGAGCAACGCACAGATGGCCGCGGCGAATAAGGATTTTGTAACTGGCGTATAGTGCATATTGATTCCTTTCCGTTGAAAAACTCCAGCCAGCATTCCCGGGCCAGCATGACCCTGGCAAAAACACAGCATTGATCGCGCCGAGAAAGCACGAGAAGTCACAAGACCCTTAGCATCATAGATATATGGTGACTCATGGTGACTCGCGCAATTCTCGCTAATGTGTGCCGGTGTAAGCCAAACCGACGCTCGCGCGGGTACCCTGATTGTAAGCAGGGTAGTAAGCTTCTAAAAGTCAACTACTTCCCGTCAGTTGTATCGGTGTCGGATTTTCGACGAGCCGATGTAGGACGCGATCTGTCACTGTAGAGCGCGCCGAGGTAAGTTTTATCGTTGTGGAAATCGAGCTGGGTGCCGGCGGGCACATGAGGCGCGAGAATTTTGGAATCGACGGCGAAGTTGAGCATGGCGCGGTAACGCCAGTTCGCGGTCAGAAACGGCTTCAGTTATCGCTACCGGAACGGAAAATATCGACCGAAATTTCTCGCGCGGCGAGCTACACTTGTCCATGATCGAACGCGGTCGCTTTGGTCCGACGGATGAAGGTCAACCTTAAAACAAAGATCAAGTACAAGGGACAGGAGTACTCCAGTGTGGAGGAGCTGCCGCCGGAAGCGCGTTCCGCTTACGAGAAAGCAATCGCCGCGGACAGCGCAACCATCAGCACCAAGATCGTGTTCAACGAGCGGGAGTACGCGTCGCCTGAGCAAATGCCGACCGCCGAGCGTCAGCTCTACGAAGATGCGATGAAGCTGGCACACGACAGCGGCAGGATCGTTCCCGCCAAGAATGAGGCCAGCGCCGGTCTGCTGACGCCGGGACAGTGGCGGCTGATAATCTTGTTCGTCACGCTCGTGCTCATTGCGCTGATTGTACTGTTGCTTAACCGCTGAGCTGAGCGGCCGTGCGAGGCCAGAAGTCAGATCGCGTAAAAGCTTCGCTCACGCGACGGAGGGAAGATGACAGCTTCCGGCTCGTAGAGCTACAGCTCGGAGAGAGATCAGAGATCGGAGGGTGATTAGTGAGAAGTGATTGGTGAATGGTGGAACCCAACGGGGAGGAAGCAGAAGTACAAAGCAAACGCTCACCGCCCAACGTCGAACATTGAATAAAGAAGGAGAGAGCAGGGAGCTCGTCGCCGCGGACGTCAGGGGTTAAATCCTATGCGCGGTTTCGGCGGCGATGGCGGTAAAGTAGGCGGATCAATGATATCCATTACGCGTTGCAGAATGGTGACGATGGCCGCTTCGTGCACATCGAGCCGCTGCTTTAGCTCCTTCTCTAACACGGCGAGTTGTTTTGCCAGTTCGCGTTTGTCGCCTAACAACGCTCGCATTTTAAGAAATGCGCGCACGACCCGTTCGACTCCGCTCAGGGCAGGCTCCCACGCTCATCTGAACAGCGCGCCGACTGTTCAGAACATTGGCCGCCATGATGGCACCATGTTCAGTGAACGCGTAAGGTCGACCGCGACGACGGCCTCCATGAGTCGAACTTGAAGTGCCAATTTGGCATTTCAAGTTTTTCCATTCTGCCGGCGAAATCTGAAATTGGAAGTCCGTCGGAAAACGATCTCGATTACGTTTGACTGCTCGATTCAGCGCTCCAGTCGAGGTCCCATAAATACGCGCCAGGTCAGAGTCGAGCATTACTTTCTGCCCACGAATCTCGTAAATGAGTGCTTCCAGCTCTGGCAACCTTCGAGCGAGCGATTTCGTCCGCACGAGCAATTAATGCTCGAGCCACACGAAGAAGAAAGCACTAAGGTCGCAATTTGCGACCGTTGCGAATTACATCTGGCACGCGTCGGCGCATCCCGGCATCGAGCTTGCACAAGTCTTTCTCGGCCGAGCGACGAAAACTACTACCCGCCGGCGTCCCCGCACGGTGTGTTCAATGCTGGTGATTGCGCCGTCGCGATCGCGATCGCGATGGCGAACTTCTGTTCTCTCTCTGGTGCTAAAACTTGACTGGTTTAACCAGTCAAGTTCTGGAACGCGTTATGAGCGAAAGATGGCGCGCCGATCAGCGGCGCGGCACTTTTGAGGGGTCCGATGAGAAGCCGTAAAGGAATAAGATTTAGGTATTCGGGAAGTCCATGGCGCGCAGCGCCGCGTTATTCGCCACGCTTCCGGCTCGGAGAGCACTACCGCTCGGAGAGGCGAATCCGTCCGTTGGCGGATCGGTTAACGGTTCTCAGTTATCTGTCATCAGGGAGATCGGCGTTAACGACTTGGATCAAGCATGGTGCCGCGGCAATTTGCGCTGCCACAATGGCATGCATTCTCAGCTTTGACTGCGCGCGTGATCGGTTCGTCCACTTGGAGTTGATAATCATAAGACAATTCTTCGCCCGCGCGGATGTTGCGTAAGGCATGGATAAAGACGCGACCATCGTCTTCCTCGATCGCTTCGCAGTTCGGGTCGCAGGAGTGGTTGATCCAACGCGCTTCGTTCCCGCCGATCTCGGGGTCGATGACGTCGGTGCCATCGTTGATTCCAAAAAGAAATGTGTGCGCACCGTTCACATCGGCCGGAATACTTTTCCACGCGACGCGGCGACCCGTGTATTCAATGATGCGCCGCCCTTTCCGGATGGGTCGGGCCGCGAAAACGCCTCGACCGTGAACAGCAGATTGACGCACTTGAATGAGAGGCATGGGGAAGAAGCGCGATGCGCTTCGGTTAATGGTTAGTTGTTATCGGTTATAGAGAGCAAGGAGCTCGCCAAGGTGAGCTCGCCTCGCAGCCGACACGGCTGCCACCACAGAACCTGACAGGGATCGAGAAGCGCGGTGCGCTTCGGTTGTCAGTTATCAGTTATCCGGGGGAATGGAGTTTCGGGACGAGAGGTCAGCCTCCGGCCCATAGGGCCTACGCCCCGGTGGGAAGTCAGAAATTCCACCAACTAAAAACCGATCACGCCGTGAACTGGTTATGGCTCGGTCGTACGACGCTGCACTTCAACATACGAGCCATCTGCGATGAAGGCAGAGACAGGCTTTGCCTTGAGCGGCTCAACGAATTTTTCGCCGTAGAGTGTGGCGATGTCAGCGTTCAATTCGAAGGAATCGGCCGGCCAGATTTTCCACCGTGGATGTTCGACGCGGTACTCGCTGGTGCGTTCGCTCCGCGCGGTGTAGCCCCAGTAATGTTCGGTGATGAATTGTTCGTGAGAACCGGGAGATTTCGCTTCGCCGTGCGCGTTCATGGCGAGATGTTCCCATTTATTGCCGCGGCGCCACTCGTATTTCACTCGCACAATTCCGTCTCTGTCTTCCACTTCGCTGCGCATCGGGAGGGCGAGATAAGGTTCTCCGTAGAAAACGCGCGCGGTGACAGCGATGGCGATTTTGGGGACGAGTTCGCGGATGAAAACGACGCCGCGTCGCCAGGTGTCGGCGGATTTTTTGCGCACATAAAAGCGCAGATTTACTTCTTCGAAATTGCGATGCCGTGGAATGGGCAAGCCACAGACAATTGTGTGATAGAAAAGGAAGCCGACGACGCTGAGGTAGGTTTTGTCGTTGTGGAAATCGAGCTGGGTGCCGGCGGGCACATGAGGCGCGAGGATTTTCGAATCGACGGCGAAGTTGAGCATGGCAGCATAGGTGGCGCGGGAGTGCTAGGTGGGCGCGCTCATTCGACTGCCAATTGTAGGCGCGGTGATCTGATAGTCGTACACGCGGGTGAAAGGCAGAAAGAAGAATTAAGAAGCAGAATCGTCACGCTTTAATTGTTTCAGAATGGTGGCGCAGATGGCAGTCAGCCTGTCGCACTCCATTTCGGACTGGGAGCACGGAGCAAGGAGCAAGGAGCAAGGAGCAGAGGTCACTCATCATTCGCTGGAAGTTCTCGATTTCGGTTAGGTGATCTGATTTCATCGGCCCTCTCGCACACTTATGCGAATTCAAGCATGGAATCTCGTTTATCTGGTCGGCTTGATTGTCTACATCGGCATTCGCGGGGTCTTTGGCGGACGCACGAAGCGCAATGAGAAGGTGGTGAGCCGGGTCGACCCCGCCGATCGCGTGCTGGTGGCGTTGGTCTTTGTGGGAAGCATTATTCTGCCGGCACTCTATCTCTTCACACCCTGGCTTGGGTTCGCTGATTATCGTTTGCCGGCATTTGTTCCGTGGTGCGGGGCAGCGATAATGGTCATCGCGCTTTGGCTGTTTTGGCGCGCTCATGTCGATCTTGGCCTTAACTGGTCAATCACGCTTGAGATGCGCAAAGATCATGAACTAGTCGTGCACGGCGTTTATCGACACATCCGGCATCCAATGTATGCCGCGATTTTTCTGTTTGCCCTCGCCCAAGGGTTCTTGTTGCAGAACTGGCTCGCGGGTTGGGCAGGTTTGGTCACGGTTGCGCTTCTGTATCTAATCAGGACGCCGCGTGAGGAAAAGATGATGTGCGAATTCTTCGGCGATTC
>WNGE01002012.1_pt1 | contig 25863 bp, 29 predicted proteins | sample 5400651 | NCBI WGS metagenome assembly WNGE01 (sample SAMN13153370, study PRJNA577476) | soil metagenome | isolation source: 60 cm soil or saprolite under grassland replicate 2 | place: USA:California | collected 2016-06-15 | reverse complement strand
TACGCGGGCCATGCTCGCCTGGCTGACCTTCATCTCCGCGACGCTCGCGGCGACCTTCCAGGGACGCCGCGCAGTGCAGGGCTGGCTGTATGACCAGCTGGACCGCCGGGAGGCTCGCCGCGCCGACCTGGCCGGGTGGTCCCGCGGCGGCGTGGATACCTGGAGTGTGCGGATCGCCGAGCCCGGCTGCCCGGCCAAAACAGATGCACCGGAGCACGCGGCCGCAGTTACGGTGACCGTTTGCGATAAGCACGGGCAGCCGTCCCCGCTGCAGGCCGATCGGCTCCGCCGATACCTGGCGGAGCATGGGCACATCAGCAGGGCCCCTGGCCCGGCCGAGCTGGACACCCTGGACCAGGCCGCGGCGGACGGCGGCAGGCTCGCGCTGACCCAGCTCCGCGAGTTTGGCCTGCTGGTCGACGATCCCGCATGGCCTGAGCCTGACCGCCTGGCCGCGTTCCTCGGCCTGACCGGATCGGCCGCCTCGTGCTGCCGAGACGCGTCGCCGCGCGGAGTCCTGGGCCGCCACCAGCTCGGCCACCCGGGCCGACCTGACCAAACGCCCTCGGCCTCAGTGACCGCGGCCAGGCCGGCGAGGTCGCCCTGGAGCCGCCGGAACTCGGCCAGCGGCTCCGCCGTGGGCTCCTCGTCAGTCATCGGCGCCTCCCGGTCCGGCGCGAGGCTTCTTCCCGGCTTTGCCGTTTACGATCCTTTTATGAGCAGCGGTAGCAAACCGGCAGTCGAGATACTGACCGCTGAGATCCGCGTCCTTCAGGTCGGCTCCAAGCCGGTCGCGCTGAGTGCCGCCCGGCAGCTCGACTCCGTTGACGGGGCCGCGATTAAGCCGTTCGGCCGCGTGCGGATCGACACGAAACCCGCCGATGGCCTGATCGAGGTCATCGGCTCGGTGAACGGGATCCTGGCCAGGTCCTCGGCGCTCGCGCGCAAGGTCGAATGCCCCGGCTACATGTCCTCAGACTTTTCACGGGGCTACGGGCCGCCGCTGGTTGTATGCGCCCGCCACCGCGATACCTCGCCGGCGGCGTCTGCTGCCCGTCACGGCTGGACGGAGTACACCCCGTCGCAGGAGATCTATGAGGCGTGGCGGGCGCTGCCCCTGATCGTGCTCGCAGGACTCCGCTGAGGCCTGGTTGCGCTCCGGCGCGGGAGCGTCCGCGCGCAATTGCGTGCCGATAAGTGGGGCCCAGGCTCACACTTGGAGGCGTCATAACCACGCGTGCCCCGGGATCGCATCGGGGGCACGCGGAACTCCTCTTACCGCTGACCTCCCAGGGTGAGGGGGGTCAGCGCGCCGCGGGAGGCCTGGATGACAGCGAGAATCTGCGCCGGGCTGGTAACGGGGTCAGGCAGCAGGTCCTGGGTGCCGGCGATGACCAGGATGTGGCCGTGGCGGGCCGCGGATGTGCGCCAGGTGATGAACAGCGGATCATCAGGGCCGCCGGGATGGGAGTAGCCGGCGGTGAAGGCGCCGCTGTCGTCGCCGGGGCGGATGAGGTCCACATCAGTGGCGGTCAGCCGGGCGGCCAGCTGCCGGGTGACGGGGATGTCCAGTGGCCCGCGGCCCAGCCCGGCCAGCCTGGCCAGGCCCAGCGGGCCGCCGTGGCTTTTGAGGGCCTGGGCAGGGACGTAGACGGCGGGCGGCAGCGGCAGGCCCAGCAGATTCTCGGCCAGCAGCACCCAGGTGGCGGTCTGCTCGCGCGTGGCGGCGTGCCAGCGCACGCTGGCGGCGGCCAGCAGGCCTTTGCGGCGGCCGTCAGCGAACTCCCGGGCGCGGTCTTGGCCGGTGTAGGTGCGGGGGGAGCGGCCCGCGGGGATGCGGACGCCCAGGAACGGGCCGAAGAAAACCATGACCGAGCCGGTGCGGTCCGCCGCGGACAGCCAGCGGCGGTCCAGGTCCGGGCGGCCCTCGGCGAAGATTCCCGCATACGGGTCACATAGCTGAACGCCGCCGCCGGTGCGGTACAGGCCCCACCCATCGGCGGGCAGGCCGGCCATGACCCCCGGCGGCATCCGGTGCCATCCGCTGCTGACCAGCGCGTCGATGCGCCCATCCCGTGTCTGCTCGGTGATGGTGTCCTGGAGGGCGAGGATGTGCTCTGGCTCGAACAGCATCACCGGCACATCAGGGGCCGAACCTAGCGCGGTGATCAGGTCGCCTTCGGGAGTCACGCCGGTGACGCGGACGGCCCGGCCGCCGAATAGCGGGTCATCCAGGAACGTGGCCCGGCAGGGCATCAGCGTCTGCGCGGTTTCCTGCTCCAGCAGGGACAGAGCCGCAGCCCCTTGCAGGGGGCCGGTGAAACCACGCCGGCGCAGTTGCCGCTCGGCCTGCCGGCGCCGCCGGTTGCGTGCTGCCTTGCTCATGAACGGTCCTGCTTTCGTGTTTAGGACACCGGGACGAGGGCCGGGTCGGGGGAGCGGCCGAACAGCCGCATGACTGGCCCGGTCAGGTCGTTCAGCTGCCGTGTCAGGTCCCCGGTCAGTTCTTCCAGGTCGCCCATCCGGGCCAGGACGGGCGGGCTGAGCGGAAGCTGCTGGTCGTGATGCAGGGCCTGGCTGGCCTGGAGCAGGTCATGGCGGATCGTGTTCAGCAGCCGCGAGGCATCCCCGGCCGCCAGGTCACGGTTAGCCAGCCCAAAGCGCAGCTCGGCCAGGTACCGCCGGGCCGCGGCCAGGTAGAACCCGGCCTGGCCCGGGACCCCGCCAGGCCGGCCAGCCGGTGCCAGCGCGGTTTCCAGCATGGCGATGCGCTCACACACCGCCTGGACCGCGCCGCCCGGGTCCTCCGGTTCGGGCGCAGGCGCCAGGGCGGGGGCCATCAGGCCGTGGTGGGCATACACGGCGGCCAGGCCTGCCTCATCATCGAGGACCTGGTCCAGTACAGCGGCGATATCCGCCCGGGCCCGGGCCACCAGGACCTGCACCTGCTCTTCATCGATCCGCCCGCTCCCGCGGCGGCGCCGCTGCTTCCCGCTCACTGTCCATCCCTTTCCACCGGAGCCAGCAGCTGCCGCAGCCTGGCCGTGGCCCGGCTGCGGTTCTTGCGCACCGACGCCACCGAACCCCCCAGCTCGCGGGCGATCTCTGCATCGCTGAACCCGTCCCAGTGCCAGGCCATTACCAGCCGCTGCTTTACTGGCAGGGCGGCGATCCCCGCAGTCAGCACCTCCCGGGTGTCCGCCTGCTGCTCTAAGGCCACCGCGGAGGCCACCGCCGCCCTGCCCTCAGCCCCGGCCGCGGCTTCCAGCGGCACCTGACGTGCCGCCTTCTGAGCCCGGCGGGCATACTCCCGGCCGGCCACCGTGCGCAGCCACGCCCGCGGGCTGCGGATGCTGCCCCACGCCTTGAACGCCCGGATAAACGCTTCCTGGGCAACGTCTTCCGCCATGCCCGCATCCGGGCAGCCCAGGAACATCACAAACCGCACCAGCAGCCTGCGTTCAGCGGCGTAAAAGGCACTGAAATCCACTGGGGCCACGGTCTGTGGCATTCCCATCTCCGGAGCCCTCACCGCCAGCCCCGCCGGGCCGTGCAGCCCCGCCGGCTCCCGGCCCGGCGCGAGTCCGGCCGCCTCCGCGGCGGCCGCCGCGATGTAAGGTGCCAGCGCCGCGACAGCGGGCATCGGTACACCCGCAGGCGCACCCCGGCCGCCGCCCCCTGCCGTCGCGCCCCCTGCCACGCCGCGGCCCGGTCCAGGTAACTGACCTTCCCGCACCACGGGCACAATCCGGCCCGGCCAACCCAAGCAGCCACCCAGCGCTCACTTCCCTCTCCACCGCCCCGGCCGCAGCCAGCCGGGCATGACAGGTAGAGCCCATAGACCCCCGGACTGTGACCTCCCGCCCGGGACTTTTTTCCTGACCTGCGCTTCGGCCAGCAGCGTCGGCCCGGCCTGCGAACGGTGAGGCGAGGGCCCGTCAGGGCGTGGGATGCTGCTTGCCAGGCCCGGCGGGACGGCCAGCCCGGCACCGGGCCCGTGCAGGCCCCTTACCGCCGAGGCCCAGCGCTCCTGCGCAGCCAGGACCCGCCCGCCGTCCAGGAGGTCATCGCCGCCGGGCGACAGCAAAAACGCCCGACTTTCGGTTTGGTAGCCCCTGGCGGATACCGCCACCGGGGCCACTCCCTGACGGGACGGGGGCAGCGCCGGCTTGCGGTTACCGGTCAAACGGCTGCCTACGCGCGCTGACGGCGGGGCCTATTCCACGGTGATTACCGCCCGGGTCAGGCCCGGGGCTGCACTTCGTGCAGCAGGACCCACTGCTCACCGCCGCGCTGGCAGGTGATCTGCAGCCGGACCGGGCCCTCGCGCTGCTGCTGCCACTGCTCCGGGCTCATGCTCATCAGTGCCCGGGCCGTGTGCGCACCAGGCTGAGGCGTTCCCAGTTCTGGCCATCTGTCCGGGAGTACGGCCGAGGCCTGGTTGTCCTGTTATTGGTCACCTGCGCGCTGGCACCAGTGTTGAACTCCCACGGACCCCAGACGAAACGGAGCGCGTCTTTTTCGCCGAGCCCGCCGGGAAACCCATGCGCCCAGTGATCGGCGCCGGACTCGTCAAGGATGACGACGGTTACTTCATCGAGCGTGTCCAGGCCAGCCGGGCCGGTCAGCGTCAGCCTCAGTTCGCCGTGATCACCGATGCCGTTCTCTCCCGCCGTGCAGATGATCTCGAACTCAGGGGTTAGCTCGGCGTGCCTGCGCTGTACATCAAGCGCAGCCGTTGCCTCGGCGGCGGCGGCCGACCTCGCGGCCGAAAGGGCCGACCGGCGTGCATACCAGACAGCGCCCAGCGCCACCCGCTGCCGCCACGATCGACACCACCAGCGCCGCAATGACCATGACAGCGAACAGTAGCCCGGCTCGCTGGCCGCCGCCCGGGACCCGGGTGGCGCGTTTCGTGGGATGGGCTGGGTGCAGGCCGGCGTCACCGGTGGCTTATCAGCGCCCCAGCGCAGCAAATTGGTACGGCTTTTGCACGACTGGCCCGGCGGGCTGTCGGAGGAGCGCAATACGGTACGGCTTATGTCCGAAAGCCGTACCGAAGCGATCCCGGAGAGCAGCGCAGGCCGGTTCGGGCAGCAGCCAGGCCACCCGCCGCCGAACAAGGGCCGCAAGTACCCGGCCGAGCCGCTGACCGCCGCCGAGGTCGCGGCGCTCGCGGCCGGCTGCTCGGCAGCCGCGCCGACCGGGATCCGCAACCGGGCCCTGCTGGCACTGCTGTACCGCAGCGGGCTCCGGGTCTCAGAAATCCTGGCGCTGCGGCCCACGGATGTAGACCTCGCCCGCCACTCGATCCGGCTGCTGGGCACCAAGAGCGGCCAGGCGCAGACCCGCGGCTTCCACCCCACCGCCGATGACGCGCTGGCCCGCTGGCTGGACACGCGCAAGGCACTAGGCATCAGCGGCCGCGCCCGGCTGTTCTGCACCCTGCGCGGCGGCCCGCTGTCGGATGACTACGTGCGCGGCCTGCTGCGCCGCCTGGCCGCCGGGGCCGGCATCGCCAAGCGGGTGCACCCGCACGGCCTGCGGCACACCTTCGCCGTCGAGCTCGAGCAGGCCGGCACGCCCGTCACCACCATCAGCAAGCTCCTGGGGCACTCCAGCGTCGCCGTCACCGCCCGCTACCTCGACCACCTCACCAACGGGCAGGCCGTCACAGCCCTGGCAGCCGCCAGCCTGCCCGCCATCTAGCCGGCCAGGCCGCCCGGCCGCGCTGTCGATCTAACGGGCCAGGGCCGCCGCGATGGTACTGGCCGGTCCGCTTTTTTCCGTTGGCGGCCTCACGGCCAAGGTCCCGCCGGGACCTGTTCCGCAGAGGCGCATCAGCGGGATGCGCCCAGGCCCCTGAGGAGGGCGGCATGGCGGCCAGGACCACGGTTCCTGCGGGATCAGGGAGCACGCCGCCGCGGCGCAGCAAGCGCCGGCGCCGTGTCAGCGCGGGTACCGTGATCGGTGCTGCGACTGCGCGCTGGGCGGTGTCACGACGGTGTATGTGACCAGCCACTCCGTACCTGTCACGCTGACTGCTGCGGGCGCGGCGGTGCTGCTGGCCGGTCTTGCGGTGATCCGCGGCTAGCGACAGCCCGGAGGCGGCTGTGGCTACGGTTCCAGAAAAGAAATAGGAAATCCGGCCGCATCCCGTGCAGCCACGCCGCCATGGATGCCCTCGGGGCAGACCGCGCTGTCGAATACCTGCGCTGCCTGCTGGTTCGTTATGGTGTGCTGCCGCCCCGCGATCGGCGCCTGGCCGACTTCCAGCGCTGGGCCGCCGCCAAGCTCGGCGGCATCGACAACGCCGAGCACCGTCAGTTGCTCGAACGGTTCCTCCGGTGGCGCCTGCTGAGCCACCTGCGATCCAGCGGCAGCACCGCGGCGCCGCTTGGCTACGGCCCCTACCAGCGGGCCAAGCAGCGCCTCACCGTGGCGATCGCTTTCCTGGCCTAGCTGGCCGACCGCGGACGGCAACTCGGTGAATGCACCCAGCACGATCTCGACGAATGGTTCGGCACCGGGCCCACCACCCGGCGGCACGTCATCACCTTCCTGTCCTGGGCCCGCCAGCAGCGCATCATACGCGGCGTCCTCGTCCCTGTGATCAGCACCGAAGGGGCGGGGGCCTGCCCGCCGGGATCTGACGCCCGGCTCGCGGCGATCCGGCGGCTGCTGCTCGACGAGACCCTCGCGCCCGGAGGCTGCGGATGCGAGCTGCCAACACCCGGCACATCGTCGCCGCTGCCCGGCAGCGCCACGAGCTCACCCGGGCCAAGGCGATACAGGCCCTGCGCACCCTCGATGCCGGGGGCGCCCCAGTCACGTTCGAGACCGTCGCCCGCACGGCGATGGTCTCCCGGTCCTGGCTCTACGCCCAGCCTGATATCCGCGCCGAGATCGAGCAGCTCCGGGCGGCTTACCGCCGTGCCCCCTCAACGCCCATCCCGGCTCGCCAGCGGGCCTCCGACGCTTCCCTGCTGCGCAGGCTAGAAGCCGTCACCCAGCGCAACCGTAACCTAGCCGAGGAAAACCGTCAGCTTCGCGAGCAACTCGCCCGCGCCCTCGGCGAAGCGCGTGCGCCAGGATTGCGAACCGGGGCCTCCAGCCGCTGACATGCCGACCAGATTGGAAACCCGTGCCTACCATCGAAAGCCTGCTGCACCGCCGGACTGACCTGTCGACCTTCCTCGTCCACTTCACCCGCGACACGCCCACCCCGTCCGCCGCCGCCCGGGACAACCTGCTGAGCATCCTGGGAAGCCAGCGGCTGGAGGCGCGGAACACCTACGGGATGGCCAAGGATCTCGCCGGGAAGTTCCCGGAAGTGGCGGCCACGCAGAACACGGTGTGCTTCACCGAGACGCCGCTTGAGCATGCCTCGACGATGTGCGCCGACATCGAGGGCCGCAGCATCCGGTTCAACGGTTACGGCCTGGCCTTCACCAAGGCCTTCGCCCGCCTCCGGGGCGTTAATCCCGTCTGGTACCTGGACATAACCCCCGGCCACGACTGGCTGACCAAGCCGATCGAGCAGCTCGTCGGCGACGCGGCACGAGCGGCAACCCCCGGCGGCGCGACAGACCCATGCCCCATCACGCTGGCCTCGGCTCCGATCCTCCGGCTGTCCCCATTCATTGACCAGATGGGCAACCCGTCAGGGACCCGCAAGGAGTTCTGGTGGGAACGCGAATGGCGTCACATGGGTCACCTTGAATTCGCCGTGACCGATCTAGTCGTCGTGTTCGCGCCAGAACACGAGCATGCGATCCTGCGGGATTCGCTGGCCGGGCACCCCGGCTACGCAGCGACGATGCCCGGGTTCGTGGACGCCCAGTGGGGGCTTGAGCGCATGATCGCAACTCTGGCCGGCGTCTCCGACCTTGGCCCGTTCCCGCAGTGGCCTGCATCGGGTTGATAACAAGACGCGCGCCATAACCAGCCTTTCACTGCCGTCACCGAACACGTCTCGCACGACGTCCACAACGCAAGGCGCTGTCGGCGCAGGAGGAGCTGGATAAGATCCGGCCGGGCCTGAACGGCACCGAGATCATGGAGGTGCTGGGCATTCCGCCGGGGCCGCTGGTCGGGCAGGCGTACCGGTTCCTGCTCGAGCTGCGGATGGAACATGGTGGCCCGCTGGGCCACGATCGTGCCGTTCAGGAGCTGCTGCGCTGGGCCGGGGCGGAGGGCCTGGATGTGCCGGGCCCGCCGGCCCCGCCCGGTGCGGGCTGACGGCCCGCGATCCAGTAGCTCGCCGCGGTGACGGTGTCCCCGCTGCCACCAGCAGCTCCTCCGCTGGCCGATGACCGTTATCGTGCCGACCGCGAGCCCTGCGCGGACTCGGCCCCCAACGGCCCGGTCATCACCTCGGCGAACTCGTCACATCTGAATACGACGGGTTACCAGTTTTTCGCCGTGAGTTCAGCCTGACTGAAGGCTCCATCCCGGGAACTCGCGGTTGTCCGAGGCCTGACCGCCGTGATCGACATGGGTTCGCGGCCGTGCTCCGTCACTCGCCAGGATTATGGCGCCGAGGAACGACGGACAGACCAGGAACCGGCCAGGTGGCTGCCGGAACTGTCCGGCCCGGGGCACGCCCGGAACTTGCAACCGGGCGGGGCAGGTGGACCGGCTGCGGTGGTCCTTGAGGTCCGGGTGCCAGTCGCCGTGCTCGGGGCAGGTGAACGTGATCTTCACGGCACCAGTGTGCGCTGCCGATAGAGTGTCGCGGTGGATGCAGATGGCGACGCCAGCCTTGAGCCCACAGAGGACGCCAGCCTTGAGCTCACGCCGACGGAGGTGGACTCTGACCACCTACTGGCTCTGCGAACGGCTTGGTTTTCGCTGACGGGTTATGCGGTCTGGATCCACCCAGCCGTGGGAGCGGCAGCCACGGCTTTGACGCCAATATTCGAGAAGATCGCGACTTTCGCTGTCAAGCGGCTTGGCGAGCGACGCATCGAGCATGCAGCCGAAACGCTGCTGGATGCAGCGGATGCAGCAGGCCAGCCTGTAGCTGACTTCATCGAGAAGGCCGTCGCCGATGACCGCCGCCATGAACTGTTCGCCCGAACGTTGATCATTGCTCAGGACACTGCCCTGCGGGAAAAGAGGCGTGCCCTCGGCCGTGCCCTAGCCGCTGGGGTCATGGGCGATGACGCGCGTATCGACGAGGAACTCCTGTTCATCCGGGCAGTCGCTGACATAGACGAGACGCACATCCGCGTCCTCGCCCGCATGAGAGAAGCCGCCGAGGTCGGCGCCAGCAGACAGACCGCTGAATCTCTCCGAGGCGCTGACCCTGGGCTCGGTCCGAGCCTCGAAGCATTGCTCGCGACTCTCCAGCTCCATGCGCTAATCGCCGAGGAACTTGGGCAGCCTGAAGGGCCATTCGGTTATCAGAGGCCCTTCCTAGTCATAACCGACACAGGTCGTACATTCCTGGATCGGCTAGCTGACGACTCGGACTGAGTCTGCTTGGGCGCGGTGGTTGTAGCGGCCCGGTGCAGGGCGCCCGCTAGGCCGAGGGGTCGGTCATGGCCAACAGCATGCCGCAGTGGTGTGACAGGGTGGCGTGGGCTGTTACCCGGAGGAGTGGCGGCCTTAATGCCCAGCCCTAGCTGGAGGCCGGGCTTAGTGCACTCACCCCAACAGCGGCCGCCCGCGAGCCCAGCGCGGCGCGGGCACGGGACCCGGCGTCCCGGCCGTGCGCTTTGGTTATCACCCCCGGCGAACTCGTCACGCACGAATACGACTGGTTACCAGCTAGGTGGCGGCGCTGATCGTCCCAAGGTTGATCACGCCTTGACCAAGCTCACGCTAGGCGGCACCAGCAAGGGAACCTGGAATCGTGCTGGGCCGTGACTGGCCGGTGCGGTGGAGGGCTCGCCCGCTAGCAGCGACTCAGCGGTGATGTATCCGGCTGTCTCGCCATCTGGGCCGGTGACGATAACCATGCCGGTGCCGCCGTGGGCCATGGCGTTGCGAACTGCCGGGCCTGACGCATCCATGGCCACCGCCGCCGCGGGCCGGATCAGTGTTTCGATTCGCTCAATCGACGGCACCCCACGGGATCCGTAGATGCGCCGGGCCAAGTCGGCCAGGGTGACCACCCGCGCCACTTCCGCGCCGTCATGCACCGGCAGCGCCTGGATACCTGAAAGCAGAATCTGTTCTAGCGCTTCATGGACTGTGGTGTCCGGGGTGAGCGCCGTAACCGACCCCACCGGAACCATCACCTCTCGCGCCGTCCGCTCACGCGAGGGCCGACGGGCCGGCGGCCATGCAAGTACTGTCCCGGGGCGCCCTTCCCCCACCGCAGACTGACATACGCCAAGGACCAGCAGCCTCAACCGGGCATTTGCGTCGCAGGCGGCTTGGACTTCTTGGACTGTCAGACTCTCCATGAGGTTCCTGGCAAATACCAAGCGGTAGCCGCTGTCTCTCGCGGGCGTGGCAGCGCCGTGGGCCGCCCACTGCAGCAACGTTGGACTCTGGTCCGCACGGGAATGCACTATCCGACTCAGTGCGCGGTAGGACCACTCGCGGTCGGTTGCGCCTTCAAACGCGACCGAAAGGTTAGCGCAGGGTGCGCTGGCCTCCCGAAGGTAGCGCAGCGCGATAGCCACGCAGGTGTCGTAGTTCTGGCGCAAAGAAGCCGACTTGATCTGCGCCATGTGCAGCTCGCCGAGGTCTGTGCCCACCCAGAGGAGATCGGGGTCTTCTGGCGCGAGTTCCTGGCGCTGGTGCTCAACGGCGGTGGTCGGGCGGCTCTCGAGCTGGCGGCCTTGTTCTTCCGTGGTACCCCGAACCTGCCAAGCGCAGCCAAGATCCTCAGCGCGGGCCGTGGCTTCGACGCCCGTCGCAGCCCGGCGTGCCTCGTTAAGGATGCGCTCTGCCTTCTCCCGCGCCTTGGCTTCGATACGGGCAGCCCTCTCCCGCGCCTTGGCTTCGATACGGGCAGCCCTCTCCCGCGCCTTGGCTTCGATACGGGCAGCTCTTTCGGGGGCAAGGTCTTGCATCTCTTCGGCGCAACGGCGCGCGTCAGCCTTTGCCTTGTCCGCTTCCCTAGCCGCTGCGTTCAGGAGAAACGTGGGACTGCCAGTTGACGGCGCAGGGGCGGAGGGTGCGCATGCACCCTCCAGGGAGGATCCCTCAAGAGAGGACTCGATGGCGACCCCGAAGCGTTCGTCGAACTCTCCCCGCCGGGCCCATTGCCTGAAGGCATCCCACTCTGCCGGGGTGCACATAAGGTCGGGGTCAACGGGATGCTTAGAGTCCCGCATAGCGACCAGTCGGTCAATCAACGCCACTTCCGCGCACGGGCCGTCATCCCCGATGTCATCGATAAGCTCACGGAACCGTTGTGCGACGTGCTCTGGAGTGATCTGGCGGTCGACGGTTTCCAAGAGGCTCAGCAGCGCGGCCAGTTCCCGGCCATACTCATTTTGCTGCGCCGTGTCCTGGGACTTGTCGTGGTCGTTCATCGGGCCTCCTCCTTCCTCGGCGCGGGCGTTGCCGCCGATCTCGCAGCCCCCTGGGCGGGATTCTGGGCCTGAAGCTCCCGGGGGGCGCGCTGGGCTATCTCGGGGTGTTCCAAGAGACGGTCCCGACCGGTCTTCCGAAGCTGGCGGATGGTCACATCGCTCTTGCCGAGTTCTTCAGCGATCTCGTGGTTGGATGCCCCCTCCATGACCAGCTTGATCACGTCACGCTGAGCCGGTGTCAGGGATTCGAGCACATGCTCGACCCATTGTTCGTCCTCACAAACGGTCAGCCCATCGTCCAGGTAAACAGGGAGGGTCAGGTGACCACCCTTGATCTCGCGTGGCAGGCGCTTACGGTCACGCTGGCGTTCCTTGACGAAATACCGGATCGCCGCCCTCTGCACGTAGGCGGCCGGGTTGCGGCTGGGCGCCTGCCCGGCCTTGGAGCGCCGGGCAAGGTCCTCCATCGCCTTCTGGGCCGCATTCTCCGCCTCATCGATCTTGGCCTCGAAGATCACCCCCAATATCTTGACCAGCTTCGGGTACTCGGCAGCGAAGAAGGCCTCGAGCTCGCCGGGCGTGATGCGACGCGCGGGCACGGCCGCGACCCCCCCGTCGTTCGTTGGCATCATGGATAGCCTTTCGCATCGACTCCACCTCGCTGCCCCCATGCGTGCCTCACACGTTAGGTCCGTGGCCGCGGCGGAACGTGAAGACCGATTCCAAGAATTTTCCCGGCGGCGGCGTACGAGCGGGGCCGTCACCTCTTCCAGACGATCACCGCGGCACATGCCAGCCCGGCACAGCCGGCCACCACCGTGGCAACGATCGAATGCGTGCTGGCGTAGGTGGCGCCCACTGCGGCGATCACCGAGTTAACGGCCAGGACGGTCTTCCCAGGGTCCGGCCCCCCCGACCCGGTCGGGTCATTAACGGGTGCCGGGCTGCCGTGGTCGCTGTCGTCCATGATCGCGCCTTCCCCTCTTGCCGCAGGCCCGGATGGCCTGTCCTGCGGGAAAGGTCTTCGGCGGCGGGCAGCCGTTAAGTGCCAGGCCAGCGCTGTTAGGTGCGGTTGACGCGGCAGAACGCGCGGGGCGGGAGCCACACGATAATGCGGATTATCCAGGTACGCCCCGTCCCAGGGCTCGGCGAGACCGGTTGCCGGGGACTTCTGCGTGCCGCCGCCGAGCGCGGTGACCACGCCAGGTCCGTGTCCCGCAGACGATCAGCGCCTGGTCTGCCGGGGGCCTCACCACCACCACCACCACCGCCATTCCGGTCAGCACCACCCAGCCCAGCACCATCGTCCACACCGTCACCGACGGCGCCGACGCCACCAGCACCAGCACCACCACCCCCGACACCGACGCCGCCGCCACCAGCACCACCACCCCCGACACCGGCATCGGGTCTCGCTCCTGGGTTCGCTGCCGGACCTGAACGTCGATGAGAGGGCTCTGGCAGGCCAGGGAGGGCTCCCCGCCATCGGTCAGGACGGTGATGGTGATCTCGTGACGCCTGCCGATCAGGCCGGGGCCGATCCTCAGCGACGTCCCGTCGGCCGTGATCTGCGGCGCGGGCATGGCCGCGGGCCTGGATGTGACCTGGAGCACCTCGACAATGCGGGCGCCGACGCCGAGCCGGAGCGGCTGATGGTCGTCGTAAGCCCCCGCTGGGGATGTCCTTGCGGCCGCGGCTGACGAGCTCGAGGGTCAGCACGCGCGGGTCGGCGAGGACCTGCCAGGCATCAGCGCCGGCGCGATCGCCGGCCTTGCCGTCCGCCGGCGTTCCGCGGTGACGGAGCTCAAGGTCACTTCGCATGCCCGGCGGAGCGGTCAGCAGGGGCGCGGCGGCCCGCATCCCGTAATACAGCCGGCGGCGGGGGAAGCCCACGGTGAAGGTGACCCACACCACGGCTAAGGTGCCGAGCACCGCCGCCAGGACGCCCGCGCCCGCCCAGAAGGTGCCTGACGCGTAGAACGCTGCCGCAACATCCATGACCGGCATCTAACACCAAATCAGCGCACTACTACCCCTGGCTAAGCGGCGCGCAGCGAACGCGGGCCCGCTGCCTCGCCAGGGCGCGGCTCACGGTCACCGCCGTGGACGGAGACACCGCGCGGCCGACCGCCCGGGCATGGGCGAGGTGTATGAGCTCTGACGCGGCGGGCCGGAAGGTTCGTGACGGCGGGCCGCCGCAGCCCGGTGCCGTCACCCAGGGGTGACGTATCCCGGATTGTGCATATCTTGCTTCGCTCGTGCGCCGTGTGTCGTATTGCATCCGTTGCGAACACGACACGATCAGGACGCGTCGGCGGCCAGGCCGGTCACGTACAGGCCACCGACCGGCCGGATTCCCGGTGACCGTCCAAGGCCGGGCTGGCCGCCCGGCCGACAGCAGGCCGCGGAGCCAGAGGTGCACCGGCCGGCCGGTGCACGGCCGGCCGGCCGCGTTTTCCGCTGGCAGCCTCACGGTCGGGGTCCCGCCGGGACCTGTTCTGCAGAGGCGCGTCAGCGGGATGCGCCCTGGCCCTGAGGAGGGCGTCATGGCGGCCAGGACGACAGTTCCTGCGGGAGAAGGGAGCACGCCGCCGCGGCGCAGCAAGCGCCGGCGCCGGGTCAGCACGGGTACCGTGATCGGTGCTGCGAACTGCGCGCTGGGCGGTGTCACGACGGCGTATGTGACCAGCCACTCCGTACCTGTCACGCTGACCGCCGCGGGCGCGGCGGTGCTGCTGGCCGGCCTCGCGGTGATCCGCGGCTAGCGACAGCCCGGAGGCGGCTGCAGCTGCGGTTCCAGAAAAAAATCAGGAAATCCGGCTGGCCGCCTCACGCTAAGGCGCCGGCACGGACCTTACCTGCGACCGGGTTACCGACCGCGCTCGCGGCCATCGCCAGGAGGAGATGCCTATGAGGACGAACAGCACCGCGCCCGGGGCGCCGTCCCGGCCAGGTTCCGCAAGATCACGGTGACCATGCCCCCGGCTGATCAGGTGCCCGCGCAGGCGGGCAACCCCGATTTCGACCGGCTGTTCCGCGAGACGTTCCGGCCGTTGACCGCGGTAGGCCTGGCAGCCGGGCTGACGCTCCAGGACGCTGAAGACGCCGCCGAGATGGCCCTGCTGGAGGTATCGCAGAGATGGCCGACCCTGACCAACCCGCGCGCCTGGGCGTACCGGGCCACCTTCAGCGCGATCAAGAAGAACTGGCGGAAACAGTCCGCCGAGGCTCGGGCGCTGGAGCGCAAGTTCCCGCACGGTGACTATCCGCCGGAAACCTACGAAGATCCTGGCCTGGCGGCGGTGGACTACCACGACTGGGTGACGACCCTGCTGCGTGCTCTTCCGCCGGCGCAACGGGAGGCGGCGGCCTGCTGCCTGGTCGACGGGCTCACCCCCGCCGAAGCCGCCCGGTTGCTCGGGATACCCGGCGCCACGATGCGTCAGCGGCTGCGCGCCGCCCTTCAGAGCCTGCATCTCCTGGTTGAGGCTGATGTTAAGGCCGCCGGATCCGGCCGCCGCGCCGGCACCCGCACTATCCCTGCCGTGACGGCCGGGCGCAAGGAGGTCCTGTGACCGTAAACGAGCCGACTCCCATCAGCCCTGACGGACCGGAGTCCCTGGACCTGTTCAGCTACATCACCAACCTGGCCATGCAGGCCGCTTCGCGGATCAGCGACGATGAGGTCGAGGCCAGGCTCCGCCGCGTCCAGCGGAAATCCGGGCACAACCCCCCGGCTGCCCCGGACAGTGAAATACCGGCCTGCGACCTGGCGGCTGCCGCTCAGCGCCTGGCCTGTGACGGGCTGGATACCAGCGCCATCGCCACGGTGGCTCACCTGGAAGCCCGGCTGCGCAAAGCCGAGCAACTGCTCGCAGGCGCACGGCAGGAGTCAGCAACCATGACAGCCATAGCCCAGCGGATCGCGGACGCGGCCACCAGCGCCCGAGCCGGGGCTATGCGAGCCTGCGCAGAAGCCAAAGAGATGCTCACGGCCGCCATACGGCTCCTAGAAGATGCCCAGTCATACAAAGACACCGCACTCGACCAGGCCGCGTCCATAGTCGCGGACGCGAAAGCCGCCGCCGACGACATCAGACGTGCCCGCGCGCCAGAAGAAAACCCGATGGTGCAGCGTTATGTTGAGGATCCTGATTTCGTTGCCCTCGAGCAGCCGCTGACTCAACTCAGCAGTCCGTCCGCCCTGCCTGAGCTGCTCGTCGTGGTGGATATGGGAGCCATGAGCGCTCCACCGATCCGCAATGTAGCTACGGGCCTGGAGTGGGGAGGGAGCTGGGCAACGAAAACCGTCAATGCCTGGAGGCTAGAGGACTCCCCTCCGGTGGCAGGACGGTGGATCCACTCCTTCAGAATGCCGGGTTCGTACAGATACAAGATCCGCGTCGCTCCCAGAGGAATGGTCGTCACCTACATGGCCCACACAGACGTCTTTCCACGAGATGTTCCCTGTCCAGGAATCCTCGTTCCTGCCGAGCCAGCACAGGAACTGCTTGTTGGCCAACCATTCCCAGCCAAGCCACCCGGGATGGTCCAGTCCTCACGCAATTGGATGCCGTTAAGGGATTTTACGTAAACCGGATAACGGGCGATAACCGGGCAGAACCGGGCCCGGTTCCGGCAGTCACTCTCACCACGCCCTTATGACCCGGTTTGACCGGCCCGTTTGCAGGAACGCCACAACGGCACAGCCCGCCCGGGACGCGCTCCCCGGATCGCCTCGCCGCTGCTGCCGATCTTACGACCCGGCCGTCTCCGAGCGCACTGCCCGGCGCCAGCGGAACGGTGCCCGCAGTGCCGGGGACCGCCGGGAGACGAGCGTTCCGCAGGGCAACAGCCGGCAACCGGGCCACGTCGCCCGCCGCTGAGGCCGTACCGTCGCCGTGTGGAATCGAAGCCCCCGAAGCGGCGGCGGCCGGAATGGCTGCCGGCACTGCATGATCCTGCCCCGCCCCGGCTGTGGCGGATCGGCTACGCACTGGCAGTCAGCTTCGCCGTCGCGGCGGCCGGGCTGGCCGCACTCTGGCAGGCCGCACTGGTGCTGCTGAACCACCCGCACTTGCCTCACGCCAGGCTGATCTCGCTGCACGACACGGTTGGCGTGGCGCAGCTGGTGTTCGCATCGGTTGCCGGCGCCGGCGCCCTGGTGGCGCTCGTCGTGGCTTACCGCCGGGAGCGGCTGGCCGAGACCACCGCCGACCTGGACAGGAACCGCTGGGAAGGGGCGGCGGCGCACGACCGGACCCGGCTGCTCAACGAGCGGTTCACCACCATCGCCGGGCAGCTCGGCGATGACCAGGCCGCCGTCCGGCTGGCCGGGGTCCATGCGATGGCGGGCCTGGCCGATGACTGGCAGGAGAACCGGCAGACCTGCGCCGATGTCCTGTGCGCCTACCTGCGGATGCCCTACGAGCGCACGCCCGACGAGGATGCCCCGGCAGCGGCCCAGCTCGCATTTCAGGGCAATCGAGAGGTCCGCCACACCGTCATCCGGGTTATCACCAGGCATCTGCGCCCAGAAGCGGCAGTGTCCTGGCAGGGCCTGGACTTCGACTTCACCGGCGTGGTATTCGACGGCGGGGACTTCAGCGGCGCGCAGTTCTCCGGCGGCACGGTCGACTTCAGCGGCGCGCAGTTCTCCGGCGGCACGGTCGACTTCAGCGGCGCGCAGTTCTCCGGCGGCACGGTCGACTTCGCCGGCGCGCAGTTCTCCGGCGGCACGGTCAACTTCCGCGGCGCGCAGTTCTCCGGCGGCACGGTCGACTTCGCCGACGCGGAGTTCTCCGGCGGCACCGTCCACTTCGGCGGCGCGCAGTTCTCCGGCGGCACGGTCGACTTCGGCGGAATGTTCGCCGCCGCCCAGTTCTCCGGCGGCACGGTCAACTTCACCTACGCGCAGTTCTCCGGCGGCACGGTCAACTTCGGCGACGCGGAGTTCTCCGGCGGCACCGTCCACTTCGGCGGCGCGCAGTTCTCCGGCGGTACGGTCAACTTCACCTACGCGCAGTTCTCCGGCGGCACGGTCGACTTCGGCGGTATAGCCGACTGGTCACATCCGCCTCGCTTCTCCTGGGAGGGAATCCCGCCCGCCGGGGTCAAGCTGCCGGAAGGGTTGGCTGCCGACGAGCCATAACACCCGGCCCGGCACGAGGCCAAGGCAGGTCAGCAGGCAGCTTCGCCGCCCGGGTGTACGGATGCGGCTCCGGTACACCGGCGCGGCGCCTCGATCGCACGAGTGAGCGGGGTATCCGACGCGCGCGACCTGGGTTTCACGCCGCGCGAGCTGGCCGTCCATTGTCCGGAGGCTACCGTGCCGGCCGCGACGCCAGCCCACGCTGAGCTCCAGGCCGCGTGCGCACATAACTCGCTGGTAGTTGACTTGTTTCGCTCAGGCGTTCTCTACTGACCCGATGGGGGACGTGCAGCGGCCTGACTGGTGGAGCTATCCGCTGGAATGCGGGAGGGGACATCCGTGGGGGCCGGGCCAGGTGTCAGTTAGCTGGACGCCCTGCGGCTGCGCAGGCGGCGACGGCCATCTGAGAGTCCGCTGCCTGGAGGACGGCTGCGCGAGCGTCTGGTACAAGCCGCCGCACATCCCCGGCGCCGAGCTAGCGGGCTATCCGCCGCCGGCAGGCGAGGCGCGGCCGTGATCCCTCACCAGTCCCGGCGCCTTCGCCGCCGCAAGCGCAGATCGCGATCGATCTCCCAGTGCAGGCCGGTGTCGTCGGTAAAGCGCACCGTCGCCCGCACGAACGGGAGCATGCTGATCTGGACGGGGAAACGATGCTAGCCGTGGCCGCCGGGCGGAGTAGCGGGATGCTTGAGTCATTTATGAGGCCGGGGACGCCTTGCACCTGTTCTGGCAGCGGGAGCACGTCCCCGTAAGGATCCTGCTCCCCGATTTGGACGCGCTCAATACGGGCCGCCACGTTCCTGACCGGGCGGCGAGAACCGTTTCCCACGCGGATCGTGTGAAGCGGGTGCGGGTCTGGCGGTGGTGGTATTAGCTGACTAGCTGACCGCCCCGACCAGGACCTCGACATCGATCTCATCGGCCTGCCGCCGCTCAAGCTGCCGCGTCTGCCTGCCGAATTGGCGGAGCGCCACCCAGGCGGTGACGAACGCAGCGAGGAACGGCTAGCCAGGCCGGGATATTACTAAGCCAGGCCGGAGGTCCCGCCCGGGCATGCCCTGCCGCGCACGCCAGGATCAGAGGCTGAGTCACGGAGAGTAAGGCTAGCGGCGCCGCCTGGCCCCGCCAGCCGTAGCCAGGGGCAGGGTCCGCTGCAAAAATCGGCAGCATGAGAGACCCAGACGGGCCCGGATGCGCGAGATGCCCGTGCTGCCAGCTCGTCCAGCCCATCTGCCTCGACGCATATGGCATCACGGCGAAGGCCTGCGCGAAATGCACCCATCACCAAGGGGAGCAGGACGCGAAGCGCCTGGCGCGCGCCGAGAGCCACGAGCGGATGCTCCGGAAGTGGCTTGATGCCTGCCGGGCCAGTGAGTCAAAGGCCAGATCTGAAACGGTGCAGGCCCGTGAGGCAGTGGCAGCCGCACTGAGCAGCCGCGGCGGCCTAGCCGCGCGTCTTGTCGACGCGGCCGACCGAAGCGGTACGCATCGGTGCCCAACTCAGGAACTCGCTAACGATCCGCAGGTCATTCGGTGGGCACGCCGGGACGACAACCCCGTGTGGCACCACCGATCCGTGCGGTGACGCCCCCAGCCAGCCCGTAGCCAGCGGAGCGTCGTCGCACCTTACGAGCGTTGCGGCGGCACAGCGTGCCGCCTGGCCGTGGCGAGCCATTCCGCGAAGTCCCCCGGCCAGCTCGCTCCGATTAACCGACAGGTGCCGAGCGCCGCGAGATGTACGCGACACGTCCGAACTCCGTAGGTCCGAACTCCCGAGGTTCGGACGTGTCAGGCGTTACGATGCCCGGCTATGACGGAGATGCCGGGCTCGCGGCCGTGGAAGATCGCCGTTGCCAACCAAAAGGGCGGCGTCGGCAAGACGACCATTGCCCTGAGCCTCGCCGCCGCGATCAGCGACTCGTCGGGCTCGGTGCTGCTCCTGGATGCTGACCCGCAGCAGAGCGCCGCCGAGATCGCCCGGGCCGGGCCGCTGCCGTACGAAGTCCGGTCGGCCCTCTCCCCCGCCGAGCTCGCCGCGATCGCCGGGATCCGCGGCTATGACACGGTGCTGCTGGACCTGCCGGGCAACCTGGACGACACGCCGGTGCTGGCCGAGGTGCTGGCCGGCAGCGACTTCGCCATCGTGCCGTTCGTGCCCGAGCGGGCGGCCGTGGCGCCGACCCAGCGAACCGCCAGGATCATCACGGCGGCCGGGCTGCCGTACCGCGTCCTGTTCAACCAGGTCGACCCGCTGCGCGGCGCCGGGCCGGTAGAGCAGGCCCGCGAGCTGCTGGACAGTGCCGGACTTCCGTACTTCGGTAGTTTCATCCGCAGGTACGTCGCCCATCCGCAGGCGCAGCTGGACGGCGTGCCGATCACCGCCTACCGCGGCGACCGCTCCTGGCGCGCCGCTCTCGATGACGTCCGCCGCGTCCAGGTGGAACTGCTGCTAGAACTCGGCCGGCTCGCCGCAAGCAACGGGAGGACACCATGACGACCGCCCGGAAGCGCGGCTCGCTGACCACGCTCCTGCCTGAGCAGGTAGACACTCCGCCGATGCCTGCCGCGCCTCCCCCGCCCGCGGACCGCAGCGCTCCCGCGGCCGCGGCCGCCGCGGCGAATGCGCGCCGTAGCGCCCGAGCCGGAACTCCGGACGTACGGGCTTCGGAGGTCCGGAGTACGGACCTACCAACTTCGGAGGTCCGTACTCCGGGACTTCCGAAGTACAAGCGGCTAGAACGCAAAGACGTCCTGCTGTGGCCTGACCAGCTCGGCGAGCTATCCGTCACCCGCCGGATGCTCAACAGGCGCCGGGGGAGCGCTGGCGAACGGCTCACCGAGAACACATTGATCCGCGTGGCGGTCGCCTTGCTGCTGAGCCGGTCAGGCGAGCTGGCCGGTACGACCGAGGAGGAGCTGCGCGCCTCGCTGGGCCTGCCGTAGGCCGCTCACTCACGTGACCGCCGCGCCGGCCCGGGCCGGCCTGAGACGATCGCGCGGAGCTCGGCCGCCCGCGCCGCCACGTCGACGCCCGCGGCGCGCTCGGCGGCAGCGGCGCGCTCACGGCGGCGGGATTCCTGCGCCGCCGCCCGGGCCGCGTCCAGATCCGCGAGCTGCCCGCCGTGAGACCGCCGGGGGAGTCCGTCACGGCCGAGCCAGCGCGAGAGCCGCCAGCGGACCCAGCCCGCCGCGTCCCGGACGGCATCGGTGCAGATGTGCGGCTCGCCGTCGGGCGTGAAGTCGAGCGCATGCAGCACATCGCGGACGGTCCAGGACCTGCGCCAGAACGGCCGCAGCAGGTGCCGGAGCATGCGCGCGCTGATCCGCCGGAGGGTCGCCGACTGCCGCCGCAGCCACTCAGCGGCGGAAAGCATCGCTCCTCGGGTCGGCCCCCGGCCCGTTGGCGCGGGTTTTGGTTTTGCTCTGACGGGAGTGTCGGCCAGGCTGTCGCTGTCCTGTCTGCCTGCGGGCCGATGGGGGAGTCCGGAGCGAAGCGACGGGCCGAATCTGGCACTCTCGCGCGCCCGCGCGGAGGGGAACTTACGGAAAGACCTGGGAGGGGTGACAGCTTCGTGCACAGCGAGCGGTCCAGGTGCGGGCGGAATGACCAGGAGCCAGGTCCGGGCTAGGTTCCCTCCCTGCCCCTCGCGCAAGATGGCGGGCCGGAAACGCGGAGTCGTGCCGGGCTCGGTCACCACGGCGTACCCCTGATGCTCAATCCACCGCCAGGCCCGTGAGACGGTCCGCTCACAGATTCCCGCGGCCGCCGCCGAGCCTGCCCGCGTCGGCCGGGTAGCCCGTCCGCGCCAGTCAGCTACCCGGGCCATCTCGGCGGCCACGGCGAGAATCGTGCGGCGCCGGACGGGACGCATGGTCGCCAGGTCGGCGTCTTCGGAGACAGCCTGCAGCCAGGCGCTGGGCGTGAACCGCGGGGGAGTGCCGGCGGCGTGCCGCCTCGTGTCCGACGCGCCGGATCGCGGGCGTACTGGTCCGCCGGATGCCGTTTCGTGTATCGTCGGCTCCGTTGTGGTGCGGATCTCGCTAGCGCTCTGGCTGCCACACCTTCGGCTAGCGGGTCCGAGTGGATGAAGTTGTCGAGCGCTTCCCCAAGTGGGGGAGCGCCGTTCTTGTCTTAGGGGCGCCTCCTGCGGTCGCCTGCGGGTAATCGGCAGCCATCCTCGCCGGCCGGCCCGCACCGGTCGCGGAGGTGAGCCGTCACCGGCGCCGGCGTGTCGGCCCCGGCTGGTAACGTCGCCGGGCCCGGACATGCGGAACGGCGGGCCGAGACTTCCGCAGCCTGGCCCGCCGTCGCTTCGGGGGAGCGGGGTTACCCGCCCGCCTCCGGCTCCCGGCCTTCGGCCAGCCCTTCGGCGTAGGACGCTGACGGGCCGCGCCCGCCCCAGGCATCCGCCTCGGCGGCCTGCCGTGTCTTCTCGTCGGGCCAGCCCGCGTCGCTGCCAGCCAGTCGCTCCGCCTCCGCCCCGGCGTCCCTGCGCTCCATGGCCGCACGGTCGAGCCGCAGGCGGAACTGGGGCCGGAAATGCCCGGTACGACCGTCAGCGCAGTCAAACTCGACTGTCCCGTCTGGTCGCTCCCGGGCCTCGCTGGCGACCTCCGCGTGTCCTCGCGGGCCGCCGTACGGATTCCAGATAAGGTCGCCGGGCTGAACGTCGCGTGCGTCGATTCGGTGCGACCCCTGCTCTGGGTAGTCGGCCATGTCAGCCCGCCTCCGCCTCGATCTCGGGCTGCCGCCCGTAGGTGAACGCCCCGGTTGCGGGCAGCCCGTCCCGGCCCTTGTTGTGCGCGCGGGCATGACTGTCTGAGACCCACTCCCACGCGCGGGCGGGAACGTCCCAGCTCTGGCCGCATGTGCACGAGGCCTGCACGCGCTCGCCTGCTTCGGCAGTGCGGGCATCGTTGCCGCGGCCTTCACTGTCAGCCGCCCCGGATATCGCCATGTCAGCCCGCCTCCATCTCCATGTCGGCGGGCGTGTCGATCGTGAGCGGCACGGCGGGCATCCAGTCCAGCCCGAGCGCGCGCTCAAGCACGCCAATCAGCGGCACTTCCAGCGGGATGCTCTTGCTCTCGTCCATCAGCCTGCTTCTCTCTCCTCGGTTTCGGTCTGGCGCCTGCCAGCCCGCATGTACGCGTGCTCGAGCCGGTCCCGGCTGACGCCGAGCCGCATCGCCCGCTCATTCAGCGACCGGTGGCCGCCCTGGCGCACGAACTCGGCGTCCTCCACGAGCCCGGCGGCCGGGATCGTCGTCCGGCTGCCGCGCCGCCAGTCCTCGGCCGGGCCGGCCGCCGGGTCATCGATCTCCGGCTCATCCCAGGCCAGGGGCACCGGCCAGTCACGGGCCGCGGCGTAGTTCCGGGCACGCGAGGCCGAGATCCTGGCCCGGTGCGTGCTCTCGTCCGGCCGCTTGTCCCAGAGCTCGTCATACAGTTCCCGGACCGCACGGACCGTCCCGGCGGTCAGCCGCTCGCGCGTCATGGTCGCCGGGAAGTTGGATTGCAGCTGGCCGAGGCGCGCGGCCAGCGAGGCCTGCGAGTAGCCGATGGCGACGAGGGCCTGCAGGCGCCGCCGGGCGCCCGTCGCGTCCACGAGCGCGCCCGCGCCCAGTGACTCCTGTTCCGCCGTGACGGCGAGTATCTTCCGCTCCGTCTCCGCCCGGACCCGCTGGGCGGGGGGACGGTCGCCAGTCCCGCCGTGCTGCAGCTTGCCCACTGCGGACTCTGACAGCCCGGCCAGCTCGGCCACGCGCCGCCGGCCGACCCCTGCCGCGCTGAGCGCCGCGAGATGCTCCCTGGCCCGGCTTGCGTCCACGAATGGCTGCCACTGGCCGTAGAGGATCAGCCGGCCCCGCCTCACCGCTTCGGCACGGTTCGCCTCCGAGCACCGGGGACACCGGCAGCCCGCGCCCGTGCGCCCGTGCTCGTCCGGGCCGCTGACGTAGCGTGCCCGCGTGCCATGCTCCCGGTCGGCCATGTCAGGCCGCCGCCCCGCGGCCCGGCGGCCTCGCATCGCGGCCGGCGAGCATCTCCCGGATGGTGAATTCCCAGAGGATGACCGGGCCGCAGTCCTCTGCCCGCTGTACCATCCCGGACTCGCACCCCGGCCAGATGGTCACCCGGGTCGGCTCGACATTCAGGCGCCGGTGCCGGGCGATGTGCACGAGTACCGCGTCGGCGATGCCCTCCCAGTCATCGGCGTCCGCGATGAACGGGACTGGCGTGCGGCGGCGCTGGCGCCCGGGCGGTTTCGTGAACGTAATCTCGCGGTTCATCACGCCGCCTCGTGGTCCGAGTCCGCCTCGGCCTGCGCCTGGCGCCGGTGGTAGATGCCGTGCTCGCAGTTGCGCCAGCCGCGTGCGGCCAGCCGCGGGTCAGGGTGAGGCGAGCCGGGCGTGTGATCTGGCTCCGGCCCGCGGTCCATCTCGCGCAGGTCGCCCACCAGCGCCTCGCCCGCAAGTGAGTACTCGATGGCGAAGGCCTCGCCCTCGCGTGTCTCGGCGCCGTTCAACAGCGAGGCGGCGACGTCCTGATGGTGCTCGGCGATCCGGTCGGCGGACATGCCCGCCTCCGCCTGCGCGGCAATGATCTGCTGCGCGGTGATGGCGCCGGTCCGGGCCGCCGCCTCCGTTCTCTCCCTGTCCGGCACGCCCTGGCCACCCGCTGTGCTTGTGCTCATCTCGGTTCCTTCCTGCGGTTGAGTTACTTCCGTCGCAGCGGCTGGCCGCGGCGTGCTGGCCTCGCGGTGAGCCGCGACCGTCCCGGGCCCGGCGCCCTTGCGTGCGGCCCGTCATAGCGCCGCCTCCGGGTCGCTCGCGGCCTGGCGGTCCGCCCCGGCCTGGGCCTCGCGGCGCAGCCGGTTGTGCTCGCAGAGCCGCTGGTAAGCCGGGTCGTCCGGGCCGATGCCCGCCGCGGCCAGCCGCGTCGCGGTCTGGACGGCCAGCGGCATCCGTGATGCCCTGTCCAGGACCTGCGCCCGGCGCCGCTCCCATAGCTCGCCGCGGGCAGGGTCGGCCGCCGCGGCCGCCTGCACTAACTGCGCCGCACGCTCCGTGTCGCCGTCCCGGTAGGCCTGCCCGGCCTCGTGCGCCCACTGGTCAGCCATCGCCGCGCGGTCAGCACGGCTGGTCTCCGGCGCCTGGCGGGTGTTGCGCTCCCGCGCGATAACGACCGCATCGCGGGCACTGACCGGTTCGGCGCCGAGCCGCAGCGCCTTAAAGCGCATGCCCCTGGTCACGTCGTAATGCGGGAACCAATCGGGCTTGCCCTGCTGGAAATACGAGCGCTTGAGGCCGAGCCGGGCGGCGAACACGTGCAGCTCGTCCTCGGTGTCCGCGAGCAGGTGCGACCACTCCGAGGTATGCGACACGCGCGGCCCGTTCTGAACCGTGGCCGGCAGGTTCATGTCGTCGACGTAGATGGCCATCTCAGCCCGCCTCCCGATCCATCTCGGCGGCCGCGCGGCGCGGCCAGCGAACGTGCCATCGCTATGCCTTCGCGCTCCCACCCGTCACCACCGGCCTCGCAGTCGCACGGTTCGCCCGTGGACCAGAGCGCAGGGTGGTCGGCCTTCGTGTTGGTGTAGAGCGACCGCCGGTAAGGCAGCCGGGCTGGCGTAGGGTCCGGGCGGCGCCACGGCTCGCGCTGCTGCTGCGCGCTGGCGATGGTGCGCCGCGCCTCCCGCTCGCCGCCGCGCAGCCCGGACCGGAGCGCGGCGGCCACCAGCTCCTCGGCCGCGTCGTCCAGGAGTCCCGCCTCGTGCGCCCGGCAGGCAGCCCAGAACAGGCCGTCGTTGCGGTTGCCGTGCTCCTGCCTGGCGACGAACGCGGCCAGCCGGGCGACGTCGGCCGTACGCTCTCCGGTCCGCTCAGGGCCGCGCAGGGCCTGCCGCTCGCGCTCCGGCTGCAGCAGTTGCCGCACCGCGTCCCAGTCGAGCGCGGCCACGCCGCCCGGGCGCGCGTCCAGCTCGTATTCCTTGCCTCCGACGCGGGACGGCGGGGCGACGATATAGCCGCCCTGGGCGCGGAAGTCCAGGTGATGCGCGGGCAGCTTCCCGGACCGCTGCTCAGTGCCGGCGTAGTACGCGTGGAACCCGCCGGACGGCGTCCGGACGAGCGCGCTGGCGCCCGTGACCAGCCCGGCCCGCTGCAGCCGCTGGAATGCCCCGAAGCCGTTGCCCGCCTCGCCGTGCTGGTCAACGTCGA
>WNGE01005323.1_pt1 | contig 25879 bp, 25 predicted proteins | sample 5400651 | NCBI WGS metagenome assembly WNGE01 (sample SAMN13153370, study PRJNA577476) | soil metagenome | isolation source: 60 cm soil or saprolite under grassland replicate 2 | place: USA:California | collected 2016-06-15 | reverse complement strand
GCTGATGCGCGTCCAGGTCGGAGATCTGCTCCGACTTGGTCATGATGCGGAGCTCCCGTCCGGCCTGGATCGCGTAGCACATCTCCACGCCCTTGTAGGACATGGCGATCTCCTCGAGCTTGGCCAGACGCTTGATGTAGCTCTCGAGCACGTCGCGCCGGGCCCCCGGCCGGGCCGCGGAGATGCCGTCGGCCGCCTCCGTGAGCACGGCCTCGATGGTCTCAGGCTCGACGTTCTCGTGGCCACAGAGGGCGGCATTGATGATCTGCGGCGACTCGCCGTACTTGGTCAGAACCTGCAGGGACAGCTCCGGGTGGCTCCCCTCCTGCTCGTGGGTCAGCGCCTTGCCGATGTCGTGGAGCAGGCCCATGCGCTTGGCGAGCTTGACGTCGGCCTTGATCTCGGCCGCCATCATGCCCGCGAGCCACGCGACTTCCTTGGAATGCTGCAGACAGTTCTGGCCGTACGACGTCCGGTACTTCATGCGCCCCACCAGTTTGACGAGCTCCGGATGCAGCCCATGGACGCCCACTTCGAAGCAGGCCTTGTCGCCTTCTTCCTTGAGATGCTCCTCCATGTCCTTCTTGACCTTCTCCACGACCTCCTCGATGCGGGCGGGGTGAATACGCCCGTCCGCGATCAATTTCTGGAGGGCGAGACGAGCGATCTCACGCCGGTAGGGATCGTAGGCGGAGATCAAGACCGCTTCCGGCGTATCGTCCACGATGAGATCCACGCCGGTGTGCAGCTCGAGGGCGCGGATGTTTCGCCCCTCGCGGCCGATGATGCGCCCCTTCATGTCGTCGGAGGGCAGGTCCACGATGGAGACCGCTGTCTCCACGGTGTAGTCGGGGGCCAGACGCTGGATGGTCGAGGCCAAGACTTCCCTCGCCTTGACCTGGGCCGTCTCCTTGGCCTCCTCCTCGAGCCGCATGCCGAGAAGCTGGGCCTCCCGGCGGGACTCGACCTCCACCTGCGCCATGAGCTGGCGCTTCGCCTCGTCGGCGGTCAGCCCGGCAATGCCCTCCAGCTTGCGGCGCTGCTCGTCGAGGGCCGAGCTGAGGCGGGCTTCCGCGGCCACCATGCTCTTGTCACGCTCGCCGAGCGCGCGGTCGCGGGTCTGGAGCTCCTGCTCGCGCCGGTCGAGTTGGTCTAACCGGCGGGCGAGCTGCTCCTCCTGCTGGACGACGCGGCGCTCCACATTCTGTATTTCTTTTTGGCGCGCCCGCGTTTCCTGTTCGAGCTCGCTCCGGACCTTGAGCGCCGCCTCTTTGGCCTCGATCTCGGCAGTGCGAATCCGGGCCTCACCTTCCCGAAGCTTGGCCTCGGCTTCCGCGCGGCCCTGCTCCACTGTGCGGCGGCCGTCGTCGAGGATGCGCTTGGCGCGAGTCTCGGCGTCACCGAGAGTCCGCGCAATAGTGAGCTTGTGGCCCATGTAACCGATGAAGAGGGCGAGGAGGGCGACGAGAGGCAAAACTACCAGGACGATCTTGACGTCCATCGCTATCTCCAAACCGGGGCGTGACCCCGGACCGATCGGAACATTCAGGTGCTGCGGAACGGCGAAAATCGCTGAAAGTATAGGCTCTTCGAAGGGGGAAAGTCAACGAAGGAGGCACCCCGCCTCTGCCGTGTGCCGACGGTGTTTCGAACCTGGCAAGCCAGGTGGGCGCCAAAATGGAGGGCTTCAGGCTTCCCCTCTGGTGAGGGGCTTGCGCACCACCCTCGTGAGCGGCGTCCTCTTGTGTATCGAGGTTGAAACTTTCCCCCGACATCACAAACAGCGCAGGGTTTCTTCTCTTTACCCCGGCGCCCCCGCCCCGTCAAGTACTTCTGCTACCGCTGTCCCTTGCTGGGCGTGATGGCGTCGAGCAGGTCCACCATGGCTCCGATGCGCTTGGGCAGGTCGCCCTCGTACTTCGACAGCTCCTCGCGCGCCCGGAACAGCTCGTCGGCGATATAGAGGGAGGCGAGGGCCAGCGCCTTCACCGGATCGGGCCCGCGGAGCTGGCCCTCGACGCTTTTCGCGCGCTTTTCCACATAGGCGGCGATGTCGCGGACGTGCTTGGGGTCCGCCTCGCTCCGTATCGTGTACTTTTGACCGAGTATCTCGACTTCGACGCGTTGGGGCTCGCTCATAGGTCGAGCTTCTCCATCTCTTTGAGCATGGTATTGACCTGGCCCAGCATCTCCTTGCGCTCCTGCCGGAGACGGGCGAGCTCGGCGCGATCACCCTCCCCCGCGGCGAGCTTGGCCTGGAGGGTCTCGCGCTCCTTGCGAAGCATCGCGATGGCCTCCGCCGCACGCCTGACGGCCTTCTCGAGTTCCTCCAGTCGCTCCCCGAGCGGCTCGGTCATGACACCCCCCTGATCTCGGCCGCGAAGCGGCGGCTGATCTCGGACACGATCCTGGCATGCAGCTCGTTCACTTCCCGGTCGGTCAGCGACGGCGGGGAAGCGCGGAAGGGGCTGATAACGGGTTTCGCGGCGTGGCACGTCCAGGAGCGCGCTCAGCGATAGCTCGGCCAGGAATACCGGCGCGGGCAAGTCGAAGGCCTCGCGGACTCCGAGCGCCACCTCACCGAACCAGCCGACCGCGCACCCGCCCACGCTCAGCGCGGCGGCGCGGCCCTGCTCGAGGTAGCGCGGGCCCTCGCCGGGCGCATAGGGCGCGGCCTCCACTTCGCCCAGGCCGGCGGCGTGCACGGCGAGCTCCGCCGCGCCTTTGACGTCGTAGACGTCCACGCGGTCGCGCGCGGCATGCCAGGCACGGGGAGCACGCAGCCCCGTCATGGCCACGGCCAGCCAGAGCTCCTCGTGGGCGGGGCGATCGCCGTCTTCGTCACGGTGCGGGGCGAAGGTCTGGCCGATCTCGAAGGCGCGCACGTCTGGGATCTGGCGCGTGCCGTTGAGGGCCACCACCTCGAGAACACCGGGGGCCAGCGACGGCTGGAGCACGGAGCGCTCGGCGGAGATGGGATTCTGAAGCGCGATCAACGCCTCGGGCGCATCCCACCCCATGGCCTTGAGGCGCGCCGGATCCACGAAGGCATAGGTCACGGCCTGAGAGAGCCCCGCCGAGGTGAGGGCGCGCGTGATGGCGCGCGCGAGGGTGAGCGCGGGCGGGCGGACCACGGGCTGGAGCACGCCGCCGCCCGCGAGCATCGACGGAATCTTGTCGTAGCCCCAGACGCGAATCACCTCTTCGACCAGATCGTCCTCCTGAACGATGTCGCGCCGGAAGCTCGGGACCACCACCTGGAGGGCGAGCCCGGAATCGTCCACCGCGAAGCCCAAGGCCTGGAGAATGCGCACCACGTCTTCATGGGGCGGGCAGACGCCGATGACGCGCTCGATGCGCGAGCGGCGCAGGGCGATGCGCGGGCGGGGCTTGGGACCCGGATAGACGTCCACCACGCCCTTCGCCACCGTGCCCCCACCCAGATCGGCCATGAGCTGGGCCGCGCGGTCGAGGGCCTCGCGGAGTCCCTCGATATCGGCGCCGCGCTCGAAGCGGTACGCCGCGTCGGTATGGAGCCCGAGCGTCCGCGACGTCGAGCGGATCGATCCGGGATTGAAGAACGCGCTCTCCAGAAGCACGGTGGTCGTCTTCGCCGTCACTTCGGTGCTCGTCCCGCCCATCACCCCGCCGATGGCGATGGGCCGCTCGGGATCGCAGATCAGCAGCATGCCGGGAGTGAGCGCCCGATCCTGCCCGTCGAGGGTGGTCATGCGCTCCCCGGGCTGGGCACGACGGACGACGATCGTGTGCTGGGCGATGGTGTCGTAGTCGAAGGCGTGGAGCGGCTGCCCCATCTCCCACAATACGTAGTTGGTCACGTCCACGAGATTGTTGATCGGGCGCAGCCCCACCGAGCGCAGGCGCTGGGCGAGCCAGGGCGGTGACGGCTTGACGGTGAGGCCCGTGATCACCCGCGCGGCATAGCGCGGGCAGAGGTCGGGGTCGAGGATCTCCACGGCGGCGATCCGGGCCGCGTCGGCCTCGCCTTCCTTGACCGCGACCTGGGGAAAGCGGAATGGCGCGCCGGTGAGGGCGGCGACCTCTCGCGCCACGCCCACCACGGAGAGCGCGTCCGGGCGATTCGGCGTGATCTCGATCTCCAGGATGGTGTCGTCGAGGCCGAGGTACCGGCTGAGCGGGGCGCCGAGGGGCGCGTCCGCGGGCAGCTCGAGGATGCCGCTGGCGTCCTCGCCGATACCGAGCTCCTGCTCGGAGCAGAGCATGCCCTCGGACAGGGTGCCGCGAATCTTCGTGGCCTTGATGGTTCGGCCTCCCGGCAAGGTCGCGCCCGGGGGGGCGAAGGCCGTGCGGAGGCCGGGGGCGGTGTTGGGCGCCCCGCAGATCACGGAGAAGGTCTTGCCCGGGAGGGTCACGCGGCACAGACGGTTGTGATGCCCGGCCGGGGTCGCGCCGAGATCCTGCTCGATGGCCTCGATCTCCGCGATGACGACACCGGAGAGGCCCTCGACGAGCGGCTCGACGGAGGCGACCTCGATGCCGGCATTGACGAGGCGATCGGCGATCGCGGAGGGCGGCAGCTCCGTCTCCACGAGTTCGCGAAGCCAGCGGTAGGAGATCTTCACGAACTCCCCCTCACCCTGCCTCTCTCCCAAGGGGGAGAGGGGAAGAGGAAATGAATTGTGAGAGGAAGCGCATGTCGTTCTCGAAGAAGAGGCGGATGTCGTCGATTTCGTACTTGAGGATGGCCACCCGCTCCACCCCCATGCCGAAGGCCCAGCCCGTGACTTCCTCGGGATCGTATCCTACGTTGCGCAAGACGTTCGGGTGCACCATCCCCGAGCCGAGGATCTCGATCCAGCCGCTCTGCTTGCAGAACCGGCATCCTCCGCCGCCGCACTTGAAGCAGAGCACGTCGACTTCGGCCGACGGCTCCGTGAAAGGAAAGAAGGAAGGCCGGAAGCGCACGCGCGAGCGCGGCCCGAACATCTCCCGCGCGAAGAGATCGAGGGTGCCCTTGAGATCGGCCATGGTGATGTGGCGATCCACTGCGAGCCCCTCCACCTGGTGGAACATGGGCGAGTGCGTGGCGTCGGTGATGTCGTGCCGGAAGACCTTGCCCGGGCAAATGATGCGAACGGGCGGGCCCTGCGCCTTCATCGCCCTGATCTGCACGGGCGAGGTGTGGGTGCGCAGCACCGTGTCGGCCGAGATGTGGAATGTGTCCTGCATGTCGCGCGCCGGGTGGTCGTCGGGGAAGTTGAGGGCGGCGAAGTTGTGGTAATCGCTCTCGACCTCGGGGCCCTCGGCGACCGAGAAGCCCAGCCCCTCGAAGATCGAGATGATCTCGTCCTGGACGCGGATGATCGGATGCATGGCTCCGGGCGCGGGGGAGCGCCCAGGCAACGTCAGGTCCACATGCCGCGCGGCGAGCGTCTGCCGATGCTCCTCCGTCTTGAGCGCTTCTTGCCGTGCGGCCAAGGCGGCCTCGATGTGGCCCTTCGCTTCGTTCGCTTCCTGGCCGACCTGTGGCCGATCGGCGGGGGGAACCTTGCCGAGGCCTCTCAGCAGCGCGGTCAGCTCACCCGCGCGCCCGAGCACACGCACGCGCACCTGCTCGAGCGCAGACGTGGATCGGGCCCCGGCGATATCTGCCAGGGCCCGGTCGAGGATGTCCTGGACCCGCGGGTCCGCCGCCACCGGCTAGCCCCGCTGGGCGGTGACGACCGACGCGAGCTTGGCGAAGGCGGGCGGATCCGAGACGGCAAGCTCCGCGAGGATCTTGCGATCGAGCGTGATGCCGGCCTTCTTGAGCCCCGCCATGAAGACCGAGTAGGACAGGCCGACCTCGCGGCAGGCGGCGTTGACGCGGATGATCCAGAGGGAGCGCGCGCGGCGCTTCTTCTGCTTGCGGCCCCTGTAGGCAAAGGCCCCGGCGCGGAGCACCGTCTCGGCGGCGGTGCGGTAGAGCTTGCGGCGCCCGCCGAAATAGCCCTTGGCCTGCTTGAGTACTTTCTTTCTGCGCTGGCGGGTCTTGGACCCGCCCTTTGCTCGTGGCATCTCTTTCTCTCCTTTGCCTTATAGGTACGGGACGAGCCGCTTGAGCCTCGGCTGGTCCGCGGCCGTGATCATCGTCGCCTTGCGGAGCTTGCGCCGCCTCTTGGGGCTCTTGCCCTCGAGCTTGTGGCGCTTCCATCCGCTTCTCCGCTTGAGCTTGCCGCTGGCCGTGGCCTTGAAACGCTTGGCCGCGGCCCGCTTCGTCTTCATCTTCGGCATGGCGAGCCTTCTCTCCTTATTCCCCCTCTCCCCTCCAGGGAGAGGGCAGGGTGAGGGGCGTTGGTGCTCCCTTCCTTCTGTTCCCTCTCCCCTCCGGGGAGAGGGCAGGGTGAGGGGTCCCTTAATCTGTCTTTAACTCCTAGTGCGGCTTCGGCGACAAAATCATCGAGAGCATGCGCCCTTCCATCCGTGGGTGGTTCTCGATCACCGCCACGTCGGACATGATCTCCGTCATCTTCGTCAGCATCTTCCACCCGAGCTCCGTGTGGGCCATCTCGCGCCCCTTGAAGCGCACGGTCACCTTGGCCTTGTTGCCTTCCTCCAGGAAGCGCCGCACGTGCTTGGCCTTGAAATCGAAGTCGTGCGTGTCCGTCTTCGGACCGAGCTTGACCTCCTTCACCTGGATGATCGTCTGCTTTTTACGCGCGTCCTTCTGCCGGCGCGCCTGCATGTACTTGTACTTCCCGAAGTCCATGATCCGGCACACCGGGGGCACCGCCTCCGCGGCCACTTCGACGAGATCCATCTCACCTTGTCGCGCGAGCTCCAGCGCCTGCGTGATGGGCAGGATCCCCAACTGCTCGCCGTCCGCGCTGACCACGCGGACTTCCCGAACGCGAATCCCCTCGTTGATCCGGATCTCCTTGGACTGTATGGGCGTAGCTCCTAGCTGTGGGCGGCGCTCAGCCTGAGCGGCCCACGGTGAGGGTGGCGGAACGGTTGCCGACCTCGGCGGCGAGGTCGTGGAGGATTTGCTCCACGGGCAGCACCACGGACTGATCGCTCCCCCGCGGGCGAAGGCTGGCCGTCCCCTGCTGCGCCTCGCGTTCGCCCACCACGAGTGTGTACGGCACCTTGTGCATCTGCGCCTCGCGGATGCGGTAGCCCAGTTTCTCGTTCCGGTCGTCGAGACCGGCGCGAATTCCTGCCGCGCGCAGCCGCGTGTGGAGGCCCTTGGCGTACTCGCCGTGCTTCTCGCTGATGGGGAGCACGCGCGCCTGCACGGGGGCGAGCCACGTCGGAAAGGCGCCGGCGAAGTGCTCGGTCAGGATGGCGATGAAGCGCTCGTAGGAGCCGAAGATGGCGCGATGGATCACCACCGGGCGCTTGGGCAGGCCGTCCGAGTCGATGTACTCGCACTGGAAGCGCTCGGGTAGGTTCAGGTCCACCTGGACGGTCGCGAGCTGCCAGGGGCGCCCGAGCGAATCGTGCACGTCGATGTCGATCTTGGCCCCGTAGAAGGCGCCGTCGCCAGGATTGAGCGCGTAGGCGAGCCCGTTGGCCTTCAAGGCCTCGTGGAGGGCCTGCTCCATCTGATCCCACTGCTCCTCCGTGCCGAGCTTCTGGGACGGCCGCGTCGACAGCCTGTACGTGGCCTGCAGCGTGAAGGTCTTGTACCACTCGCCCACGAGCTGGAGCAGGGCCGTGATCTCGTCCTGGAGCTGCTCGGGCCGGCAGTAGATGTGCGCGTCGTCCTGGGTGAACTGGCGCACCCGCACGAGACCCGAGAGCACACCCGAGCGCTCGTTGCGGTGGCAGCGGCCCATCTCCGAATAGCGCAGGGGCAGGTCGCGGTAGGAGCGCAGGCCGCGCCGGTACACGAACGACGACTCGGGGCAGTTCATCGGCTTGAGGCTGAACGTCTCCTCCTCGATCTCGAACTTGAACATGTTGTCGCGGTAGTGCTCCCAGTGCCCCGACTGCTCCCAGAGCTTCTTGTTCACGAGCATGGGAGTGGCGATCTCCTGGTAGCCTCGGGCATCCAGGGATTCGCGGGCGAACTTCTCGAGCTCGCGCACCAGCACCATTCCACCCGGCAGCCAGAAGGCCGCGCCCGGCGCCACGTCGTAGAAGTCGAAGAGATCCAGCTCGCGCCCGAGCTTCCGGTGGTCCCGCTTCTTGGCTTCCTCGAGGCGCCAGAGATATTGGTCCAGCTCCTCCTGGGTGAGCCACGCCGTACCGTAGATGCGCTGGAGCATCGGATTCTTCTCGTTGCCGCGCCAGTACGCAGCCGACGAGGAGAGGAGCTTGAAGCTCCGGATCTGGCCCGTGGAGGCGACGTGGGGGCCGCGGCAGAGATCGATGAAGTCTCCCTGCTTGTACAGCGACACCGTAGGCGCGTCGAGGCCCCGGATGATCTCCACCTTGAACGGCTCGTCGCGCTCCTCGAAGAAGCGGATGGCCTCCTCGCGGGGCAGCTCCGTGCGCACGAACGGCTCGTCTGCTTTGGCCAGCTCGCGCATCCGGGACTCGATCCGCTCGAGGTCTTCGGGCGTGAACGGCGTGGGCTTGGCGAAGTCGTAGTAGAAGCCGTCCTCGATGGCCGGCCCGATGGTGACCTTGACCTCGGGGAAGAGCTGCTTCACCGCCTGCGCCATGAGATGGGCGGTGGAGTGACGGAGCGTGGGCAACGGCTCCGGGGCGCAGTCCGAATCCCCGGCGAGCTTGAGATGCCTGTCTTCTTCCGAGTTGATCATGTTCGTATCCCAGGTCCGTTGCCTAGAGACAAAAAAGCATCACGGGGATTGCGCCCAGTGATGCTTCGCACTCCCTCAGCCACTGACGTGCTGCCCGTTCCCGGCGATGCTGACTCCTCAACGGCTGGTGAAAGGAATGGTAGGCTCGGGCGGTGTCGAACCGCCGACCTCTACCGTGTCAAGGTAGCGCTCTCCCGCTGAGCTACGAGCCTACGTCCAAAAAGTACAAATGAGACTACAGGATAGCGGACACGACTGTCAAGGGGACGTGCCCCCCTCGAGAGCGTCGACGACGATCTCGATGAGCCCCGGCCCTTCCTCACCTGAGACCAGCGTTCGGCTCGCCGCCAAGGCGGAATAGCCGTCACCCCCTCGGGCCAGGAAGTCCGGCACGGCCACACGGTAGCGCCGGGCGGGGTCCAGTGGGTCGCCTCCCACCGATACAGCCAGGATGCGGCTGCCAGGGGGACGGCGGGCGTCCAGGCCATAGTCGAGGCCTGCCGTCTGAAGGAATCTGCCCGCGGGCTGGGGCAGCGCATCGACCGAGCGCTCCAGGCTGGCCTGAAGGGCGGCGCCGTCCACTTCGAGCAGGGCCACCGTATTGCCGAAGGGCAGCAGGGCAACGACGTCACGCAGGCTGAGCGGACCGGCCGGGATTACACGGTTGCTGCGAAAGGCTCCGGCATTGATCAGCGCCACGTCTGCGCCCATACGCTTGCGCATGACCTCGGCGACGAAGCGGCCGACGGGCGCCGCCTCGCGCCGGACCACGATCTCGCGGCTGTCGAGCGCCGACCGTAGCTCGATGACCGGACGGTCGAGCCGTGGATTCGCCTGGGCATGATATCGAGCGACGAGCGCCGCCACGTCGGGCGCCTCGGCGATGCCCGCCTCGACGGGAATGAGGCGATGTCGCCTGCCGAGGAGCTCAGCGTCGCAGCCGAGCTCGTACTCCACCTGTCCCACGTTGATCGCATCAGCGCCGGCCTTGATGATCAATGTGCGCCCTTCCGTCTCGACCATGGGGGTGTGATCGTGGCCGCCCAGGATCACGTCGAGGGAGACGGCGCGAGCGAGCACCCGATCCTGCTCCAGCTCGAGGTGCGTCACCGCCACCCGGAGATCGAGAGTGCCCAGCTCGGCGAATGCTCGCGCGCTGCCTTCCCCGGGCGGCTCGAAGACGATGCCGGAGCCCGGATTCGAGCTCAGCGCCGCGCGCGGCAGCGTCACGCCGACCACCCCTACCCGGACGCCGCTCCACTCGCGCACCAGCCCGGCCTGGGCGCCCTCCCACGGCCGGCGCGTGGCAGGGTCGAGGACGTTGGCGCCGAGCCACGGGAAGCGTGACTCTCCCATGCGCTGGCGGAGGACCGCGGGGCCGAAGTCGAACTCGTGATTGCCGAAGACGGCCGCGTCGAGGCCGAGCGCATTCCACGCCTCGATCATCTGACGCCCCTGGAAGAGCGTCGAAAACACCGACGGGGACAGCGTGTCGCCCCCGAGGACGAAGAGGGTGTAGGGCGTCTCGTGTCGCAGCCCGCGCACGAGGGTCGCGACACGGGCGAGACCTCCACGGCCGGCGACGGCGTCGAGCTGGTAGACGTCGTTGACGAGGAGGAGCTGGATCCGGACGGGCGGCCGGTCCTTGCAGGGCGAGGCGGCGCATCCGGCCAGCGCGAGGAGCGCGACGCAAACCGGCACCACGCGGAAGCACAACAAGGTCCTCAACGGATCCAAGAAACTCGCAGGCCGCTCAAAAAAGATCCAGATGCGAGGCGACGCCCGAAGGCCGCGGGCGAGGCGTACCCTTGGTACGTTGAGCCCGCGGTCGAGGGCGCCCCAATGCCGTTGCTCAATGACGCAGATGGGCCTTTTTCAGCGGCCTGCGGCCTGCTAACGGAGGTAGTTGTTGATCAGGCCCGAGCCGAGGAGCTGATAGCGGAAAATCCCGTGAATGGGCAGACCGCCCTTCGAGATCGCGTCGGGCACCGGTGGGAAGGGCGAGGCCAGCTGCACCGCGCGCATCGCGTAGTCGTCGAGGAGCTCGACGCCGGAGGAGCGCCGGCGCTCAATGAACTGCAGCTCCCCGCTCTTGGCGATGCCGAATTCGATGGACAGCTCGCCTCCGATGCCCCGGCTCGAGGCTTCGTACGGGTAAATCCACTTGCTCTTGATCCGCTCGCGAATCTGATTGAAGTAGTCCTGATACTTCGGATCCGGCGTGTCGAGCGGGATCGCCTCCCCCTCGATGCCGCCGCGTCCGCCCTTGAGCCCGCCACCCCCGCCCCGGCGGAACATGCCCGACGTCGCCGACGACTCGGGCGGGGCCGAGGCCACCCGCGGCGGAGTGGGAGCGCCAAGCTGCTGCGGAGGCGTAGATGACTGCGGCGTCGGCGTCGCCTTTGCCGTCTGCGTCTGCTCGGGAGCCGGGGCCGGAGGCGCCGCCTTGGGCGCCGGGCCCGGCTCTTCAGACTTGGGCGCCGCCGGTGGCGCCTTCGGCACCTCCTTGGGCGCGTCGGCAACCTTGGGGGCCGGCGGAGCCGGGCGGGGCGCCGGGGCAGCCGCGGTCGACGGAGGAGCGGGCGGGGTCGGCGCCGCCTTGGGCGCCGGAGGTGTGGGCGGCGCGGGTGGCGCCGCCTGACGCGGCGGCGCCGGCGCGTCCGGTCCCACCGGACGCGAGGGATTGCCGAGCGGCGCCGTTTCCTTCGGCCTGTCGGGAGCGATGTCGACGAGGATGGATTCGCCCCGCTTGCTGATTCTCCGCTGCTCGATGTTGCCGCCCATGATGAGCAGCAGGCCGACGAAAACGTGGAGCAGCACGGAGACCACGACCGTCACCACGAGATACCGATTGGTACGGTCCTCGGGCAAATACTTCAAGCACCAGCCCCACGCCTCTCGCATATCCGCTCGATTATAGGCTACTTGGCGCGAAAGGCGTGCCGGCCGCCCCTACAAGCTTCGTCCCACCGCCTCGGCCACCGGGCGCAGCTCGCGCATGAGCTGGACGAACTTCGATGGCTTGAGCGATTGGGGCCCGTCGGAGAGCGCTTCTTCCGGGTTGGGATGCACCTCGATGATGAGCCCGTCCGCCCCGCACGCCACCGCGCCCTTGGCCATGGGCGCGACGAGGTCCCAGTGCCCCGTGCCGTGCGACGGATCCACGACCACGGGCAGGTGCGAGAGCTTCTTGAGCACGGGTACCGCGTTGAGATCGAGGGTGAAGCGCGTCGTCGTCTCGAAGGTGCGGATGCCGCGCTCGCACAAGATCACGTTGGGATTGCCCGCGGCCAGAATGTACTCCGCGGAAAGCAGGAACTCCTGGATGCTCGTGGCCATGCCGCGCTTGAGGAGCACCGGCTTGCCCATCTCGCCCACCCGGCGGAGCAGCGTGAAGTTTTGAATGTTCCGCGCACCGATCTGCAGGATGTCGGCGTATTGAGCTACCAGTTCCACGCTCTCCGTCTCGAGGACCTCCGTGACCACGGGCAGCCCGGTGCGCTTGCGCGCGTCCGCCAGGTACTTGAGCCCCTGCTCCTTGAGCCCCTGGAAGGCGTAGGGCGAGGTGCGCGGCTTGAAAGCGCCCCCGCGGAGGATCTTGGCTCCCGCCGCCTTGACCGCGTCGGCCACCTCCCGCACCTGCGCCTCCGACTCCACCGAGCAGGGGCCGGCCATGACCACAATGGCCTGGCCGCCGATGGAAATGCCATTGACGCGCACCTCGGAGGGCTCCGGCCGCACCTCGCGGCTCGCGAGCTTGAACGGCTGCTGCACGGGCATGACCGACTCCACCGTCTCCACCGCTTCGAGAAGGCGGAGATCCGGCCGGCCCCGCTCCTCGCCCACGGCGGCGACGATGGTCTTGAACTCGCCGCGGATAATGTGCGGCGCATAGCCCATCTCCGTGACGCGACGGCAGACGTCGTCGATGGCCGCGTCCCCGATACCCGATTTCAGGATGATGATCATAGCGACCTCCCCAGGACTTGCGCGAGCGGCCGGAGCTCGGCCATCAGCGCGGCGAACCGGTCGGGCTTGAGCGACTGTGGGCCGTCCGAGAGCGCCTCGGCGGGATTGTTGTGCACCTCGATGATGAGGCCGTCCGCGCCCGCGGCCAGTCCCGCCTTGGCCATGGCCGACACGTATTCCCAGTGCCCTGTCCCGTGCGACGGATCCACGAGGATGGGAAGATGGGAGAGCTTCTTGACCACGGGAATGGCGTTGAGGTCGAGGGTGTAGCGCGTCGAGGTCTCGAAGGTGCGGATGCCGCGCTCGCAGAGGATCACGTTGGGATTACCGCCGGCCAAAACGTATTCGGCGGAGAGCAGCCATTCCTGGATCGACGTCGACATGCCGCGCTTGAGGAGCACGGGCTTGCCGCACTCGGCCACCCGCTTGAGGAGCGAGAAGTTCTGCACGTTGCGCGCGCCGATCTGGAGAATGTCGGAATGCCGGGCGACCACATCGACCTTCTCGGGCTCCATCACCTCGGTGACCACGGGGAGCCCCGTGGCCTTGCTCGCGTCCTGGAGGAGCTTGAGCCCCTCTTCTTCCAGCCCCTGGAAGGCGTAGGGCGAGGTGCGCGGTTTGAAGGCGCCGCCCCGAAGGATCTGGGCGCCGCCCGCCTTCACCCCCTCGGCCACCGCCATGAGCTGGGGCCGCGACTCCACCGAGCACGGGCCGGCCATGACCACGAGCTCCTTGCCGCCGATGGGCACGCCATTGACCCTGAACTGCGTCGGCTCCGGATGCGCCTCGCGGCTCGCCAGCTTGAAGGGCTGAAGGATTCGCACCACGCTCTCCACGCAGTCGAGCGACTGCAGGGCGAGCAGCTGCTCCTTGGCGCGATCCTCGCCGACCACGCCCACGATGGTGCGCACTTCGCCGCGGGAGAGATGGGTCTTGAATCCCATCTCACCCACGCGGCGCGAGACATCGTCGATGTCGGCTTCGCTCGATCCCGGCTTCAGCACGATGATCATGTCCGTCCTCCTGTCGGGAAATGAAAAACGCCGCGGGTCCAGTGCCCCGCGGCGTTCGATGTCTGTGCTCGCCACGGGCCGGCGGATCGTCCGCCCCGTGGCTCCTCTGATCAGCTCATGGGAGCCAGCGGGCAGACGTGGGGAAAGTAATAAAAGTACCGCCGCCAGCCCTGCGCGGTACTCGTCCCCATCTGATTCACCGGCTCGTTACCCCCATGAGGAAAGTGTCGCCGACTTTACTCGGTCGCCTCTCCCCTGTCAAGTCCTGCCCGGGCGGTCTCACGAGCCCCCTTCCTTCTCCGTGTCGTGGTTCTTGGCCCGGTTTCGCCCCTGGAACCGGTCCACGATGCGGTGCCGGTAGTAGTAGAGCGGCACGGCGAGGGCAGCCACAATGACCGTGAGCACGATCACTTCGATGTAGTGGCCGGTGGCCGTCTTCGCGCCTTGCGCGGAGAGCACCCAGGTGCCGGGAATGCGGCCGAGCGTCGACACCACCGCGAAGACCCAGAAGGGCATGGGGCTCAGGCCGAAGAGATAGCAGATGATGTCCTTGGGCAGGCCAGGGATCAGGTAGATGATGAAGCAGAGAATGGTGCCTTCCGCCTCCACGATGAAGCCGAGCTTGTTCCAGGTCTCCTCGCTCACGAGATTCCGCACGTAGGAGTCGCCCAGCCAGCGCCCGAGCCCGAAGGCGGCCAGCGAGCCGATGGTCAGGCCGATGGTCGAGTAGATGAGTCCCACCCACTCACCGAACACGAAGCCGCCCAGGATGCCCGTGACCTCCCCCGGGATGGGGGCGACCACCACCTGCAGCGCCTGGATGAGGATAAAGATGACGGGCGCCGCCGCCCCCCACTGCACGAGCTTGTCCTTCATGAACTGATTGTCGTGGAAGAGCCGGTGGAGGAAGCGGTAGACGGGCGCGTCCGTCCAGACGAGCCACACGCAGTACGCGCACACGGCGACGGTGACGGTGGCCACCAGCACCAAGCGCGTGCGGGCGCTCAGGGCCGGCTCTCCGTCGAGTCCGCGCGTCTCACGCGACGATCGCGGGATCAGGATCGAAGCGCCCGAACCAGCCGTAGCGCGGCCACCAGCGGGGCAAGACCGGCTGTCGCCCGGCCAATCCCGTGAGGGCGACGAACCAGCCCGTCGGCGCATGCTCGGCGACCCACTGCGCCGCCCGCAGGATGCGGTAGGCGTGGCGGTGGCGATCCACGAGACCGCGGTAGCGCTGGAGTCCCTCGGCGAGACCGAGACGGCCGTCGAAGATCTGCTGGACGATACGGCCGCACTCCACGCCGAAGTACAGGGCGGGGCGAATGCCCTCGGCGGTAAGAGGCAGGCATTGTCCCGCCGCGTCGCCCACTGCGAAGAGCCGTCCCACGGTGGGCCGGAGGAGTCGGTGGGGAAAGTACGTGCCGTGGTAGGTCGTGGCCACCGCGCCGCGATCACGGAGAAAGCGCTCGAGCGCGGGCTTGAGCTTGGACAGCCCCACGTAGGAGCCCAGACCGATCAGGCTGCCCTTGCCCACGGGGAAAATCCAGCCGAGCCCTCGCGGGATCAGGCTCCTGTCGAGCCAGAAGGACAGGCCCTCGTCGGAGAGATCTGTCTTCGTCTCGAGCCCAAATGAGAAGTGGCCGCCCCCGGGCGAGGTGGGAGCGCCGTCATTGACGAGGGCGCCCCGCCATCCCGAGCAGTCCACGATCACGGGCGCGGTGAAACGACCGTCACTCGTCAGCACCGCCCCGTCTTCGACACCCGTGACCGCGACGCGGAGGAATCGGGCGCGCGTCTGCCCGAGCAGACCCTCGCAGAAGCGCTTGTAGTCGAACGTGCAGAAGGGCACGGCGGAGAGATCGTAGGTGACGGTACGCTTCGGGGCGCGCACGGTGAGCTTGTCATGGACCTGGAGCACGCTGTCGGCCACGCCGAGCGCCTGGGGGACCCAGAGAGGGGTGCCGCAGGCCGACGTCTGCACCGCGCCGACTTCGTTCCGGTCGAGGAGGAGAACCCGCCCGGAAAGGCGGCGAGCCACCGCCAGGCCGGCAAAGCTGGCGCCCACTATGATGGCGTCGTAGTCCCGGCCGGGCATGTCACCGGATACTCTACTACACCGTCGGATAAGTCAAATCGCGCCCCGCGGCGCGGTGTCAGCGCTCCTGTCCCGGAGGCGCGGCCGGCTCGTCCTCGTGAAGGATTCGCACCGCGGGGGTGTGGAGATCGTCGTATTGCCCCGACAGCGCCGCCCACACGAAGACGCCGAGGGCGGCGGCGGCAAAGATCAGCGCCACGGGCAGGAGGACGAACATCACCGACACGGCGGTGGCTCCGGCCGGGTAAAGCTTCGCGCCCGGTACGAGTGCGCGATCACGGTGATGGAGGACAGAGGCATGAGGACGGCGGCCACCACAGGGTTGATGAGGCCCGCCATGGCGAGGGCGGCGCCGGCGACGTTGTAGCACAGCGACAGGACGAGGTTGCGGCGCACGGTCCGCATGGCGCGGCCGGCCCCGTCGAGCAGGTCCGCCACGCGCGCAATGCCTGGGCGCGCGATGAACACGTCGGCGGCGGCCAGCGCGGCCTCGGCCCCGCCGTGTACGGCGATGCCCACGGTCGCCCCCGCGAGCGCCGCGGCGTCGTTGACTCCGTCACCGACCATGACGACCGAATCGCCGGCCGACTCGTCTTCGACGGCGCGGAGCTTGCCCTCGGGCGAAATGCCGCCGCGGCAGTCCCCGGGCCCGATGCCGAGGCGGCGCCCAATCGAGCCGACCACCACTGGATCGTCCCCCGAGAGAATGCCGACGCGCCAGCCATGGCGGCGGACGCGCGCGAGCGCGGACGCGGCGTCCTCCCGCAGCGGATCACCGAAGCCGGCGGCCCCTGCCACTCTGCCGTCCACCGCCACGAGCACCGGCGTGAGCCCGTCAGCCGTGAGCGCGCGAGCGCGCCCTTCGAAGTCGGAGGTGAGCGCGCCGGTACGCGCGTTCACGAAAGCGGGCGAGCCCAGGACCACGGCGCGCCCGGCCACCGTCCCTTCGATTCCGCCGCCCTGGGTCTCGACAATGGCCACAGAAGCATCGGGGGCCACAGAAACATCGGGCACGGGGCCCAGCGAGTCTTTTGGCGGCGGGGTCGCCCCACCACTGGATCAGCGCGGCGCGCCCTTGGGTGAGCGTGCCGGTTTTGTCGAGCCACATGCGGCCGGGCCGGGTCCGTTTTTCGAGCACGTCGGCGCCCTTGATGAGGAATCCGGCGCGCGCGGCCTGGCCGATAGCCGCGCTGAGGGCCAGCGGGGTGGCCAGGGCGAGAGCGCACGGGCAGGTGACGATGAGCAGCGCCACGGCGTGATCCACCGCCCGTCCGACGTCCACGCGGGCCCACAGGGCGAACGTCAAGGCCGCCAATACCAGCACCGCCGCCACGAAGTGGCCCGCGATGCGATCGGCGAGCAACGCGATGGGCGCCCGGCGCCGCCCGTACTCCTCGACCAGCTTCACGAGCCGGCCCACGCGCGTGTCCTCGCCAATGCGTTCCACCATCACCTCGAGCCGCGAGGAGAGGTTGACGGTGCCGGCATGCACCCGGTCGCCGGGTCCGGCGTCCGTGGGCCGCGACTCTCCGGTGAGGAGCGAGAGGTCGAGAGCGGAGCGGCCCGCGGAGATCACGCCGTCTGCCGGCACGGTATCGCCCGCACGCACTTCGACGCGGGAACCGGGTAGCAGCGCTTCGATGGGTACTTCCCGGACTCCCTCCTCGATGAGCCGCGCGGCGCTGGGCGCCAGCGAAGCCAGGAGCTCGGCCGAGTCCGCGGCCACACGTTGCTGGTGACGCTGGACGTAGCGGCCGGCCAGGAGCAGAAAGATCAATGCCGTGACGGAGTCGAAGTAGACGTCCCCCGCCCCGCGCACGGTGTTGACGGCGCCGTGAACGAAGCCCGCGAGAAGTCCCAGGCTGATCGGCAGATCCATGTGCAACGCGCGCACCTTGAGAGCCGCCCACGCGCCGCGGAAAAAGACGCCGCCGCCCCAGATCATGGCCGGCACCGTCACGGCGAGGCTCGCCCAGCGGAAGAGGGAGGCGTACTCAGGCTCCATTCCGTGAAAGAAGCCTCCGTAGAGCGCGAAGGCGATGGCCATGACATTGGCGGCCGTCGCGCCCGCGAGGCCGATCCGCGCCAGCATCCTTCGGTCTTCGCGACGGCGGAGCGCGTGCGCTTCCAGGCCCCGGCTCGGGTGGGCGCGGTAGCCGAGCGCGTCGAGCTGACGCGCGGCGGCGGAGAGCGTCGCGGTCCGCGCGTCCCAGCGCACGAGCGCGCGCGAGCGCGGCAGGTCGAGGCGCACCTCCACCACCCCGGGCACGAGGCCCGGCAGCCGCTCCACGAGCCAGACACACGCGGCGCAGTGGACGCCCTCGAGATAGAGCTCGGTGCACGCGAGGCCGTCCGAGGCCGTCCAGCAGGCGCGGGCCTGGAAGCCCGGGTCGTCGAGCTCGGCGTAGGACCGACCCGTGGGACTGGCGGGCTGCGGCGCCGCTTCCGCCGCGGCGCGGAACGCATAGTAGCGGTCGAGGCCGTGCTCGTGAATCACCGCGTATACGGCGCGACAACCGTGACAGCAGAACTGCCGCTCCGCGCCCTCGTCGACGAGACCCGGCGGCACGTCGAGTGCGCAGTGCGCGCAGGCAAAGCCGGCGGCGCGGGGACGGGCGGCCGTGCTTTCAGCGATGCTCATGCGGCGCGACCGCGTGCGAACGCGCGGGAGGAGCTGGCTCGAAGATCCGGGCCCGCCCCGCGACGGCGAGCAGGCCGACGACGATCATGGCAACCGCGCAGGCGGCCGGCACCCAGCGGCGGATTCTGCCCGCCATGGCCTGAACGGCCACGCCGAGGCCCGCCATGACCGGCAGCGTCCCGACCCAGAACACCGTCATCAGCCCCGCGCCGAGGAGTGGGTTCCCTGTGCCGGCCGCCGTCACGACGAAGGCGTAGAGCCAGCCGCAGGGCAGGAGACCGGTGAGCAGGCCGACCACGAGCGCGCGCGTCGTCGCCGGCTGCCGGGCCACGACGGCCACCCCTCGCGCCACGGCACCACTGAGGATGGCCGGCGGCCGGAGACTCGCCATGCGCACGCCGGCCACCTCGAGAAGCATGCGCAAGCCCCACAGCGTGATGAGGAGCCCGGCCAGCACCGCCGCCGCGCGCTGCATGCCGATGGGCGCCGCCGCGAGGTCGAGCGCCCAGCCGAGCGCGCCCGCCAGGGCGCCGAGCACGGCGTAAGCGGCCAGCCGGCCCAGGTTGTACGCGGCATGGCTCACTCCCGCCCGGCCGTCGCCCGCGCCCGCGTAGAAGGCCACGAAGCCGCCGCACATTCCGGCGCAGTGGAGGCTGCCCATGAGGCTCGCGCCGAGCACGGTCAAGGCCAGCGCGGTCATCGCCCGGCCGGTACGTCGCGCGTCAGCGTCGTGACAAAGACCTCCGGCCCCCGCGTGACGCGCAGCCGAAACTCCCAGAGCCCCGCCCGATCGAGCGGCATCACGGCGGCATATCCCTGCCCGTCGGGAATGAGCGCCGCCGAGAGGATGCGGCTCGCGCGCGCGTTGTGAAAGGCCTCGACAGCGACCCGGGCGCCCTCGATGGGAGCCCCTGCCCTGTCGGCGAGGCCCACCGTCACCACCATCCTGCCGCGCGCGTCTGCCGGATCGACGCGAAGGCCGAGAGACCAGCCGAGAGCATCGCTGCGCGCCTGCCGGGCCATGGTGTCGTCCCACGCCAGCGCCTTCGCGTAATAGTTCGGCTCGACAGCGAACGAGGTGTCGCGCGAGGTGATCACCACCAGCGCGATATTGGCGCCCGCCGAGGCCGCCAAGAGAGCCGCGAGTCCCATGGGCCAGTACCAGCCCCGGCGACTCATGGCTGTGCCGCCTCGGGCCCGAGCAACCGGTAGTCCACAGAGTCGGCGAAGTCCACCCCGTCGCTGATTCTGAAGCGGACCGCGCGTGACCCAATTCGGAACGCGCTGGGGGGTGCGGTTACGAAGACCGTGGCCGTGACCGCATGTCCCGAGGCCACCGCGACCGGGTTATCAGGCGCGATGAGACGGAGGCCATCGCCGGCCGCCAGCTCGATGAGGTAGCGGCGGTCGCCGGCGGTCCGGTTGACGATCTTGATCCGGATCTGATTCGACACCTCCCCCGAGGTCAGGAGGGTGAAGGGACTGCCCACGCCACGCAGCACGGTGACGTCGGCGCTCTGCCGGTGCGCGAGTGACCAGCCGAGCATGCCCCACACCGCCACCAAGAGCAGCGGGTAGAAGATGAGCCGCGGCCGCAGGATGCGGCGGGGCGCCCCGCCCAGCTCATCGCGCGAGCTGTAGCGGATGAGTCCGCGGGGCCGGCCGATGCGATCCATCATCGAGTCGCACGCGTCCATGCACTGTGTGCAGTGGATGCACTCCATCTGCAGCCCGTCGCGGATGTCGATGCCCGTCGGGCACGTCACGACGCAGGCGCCGCAGTCAATGCAATCCCCCCGTGTGTGCGTCGCGGCGTCGTGGCCGCCACCTGAGCGGCGCGCGAGATGCCCGCGTGGCTCGCCGCGGCGGTAATCGTAGCCGACGATGAGGGAGCGCCGGTCGAGCAGCACGGACTGGAGACGGCCATAGGGGCACGCCACCATACAGACCTGCTCGCGGAACCAGCCAAAGTCCAGGAACATCAGGGTGGTGGTGCCTGCCATGACGAGGAAGGCGCTCGGGTGCTCGAAGGGCGAGCGGGTGATCCAGTGCCGGAGCGCCTCGATACCGACGAAGTACGCGAGGAAGGTGTGGGCGAGAAACACGCTGAGCGCGCCGAAGACCGCGTACTTCAGGAGCCGCCGGGGCGCGAAGGGCCGGCCGTCGAGATCGCGTTGCGCCCGCGGTCCGCCTTCGATGAGCCGCTCGATGGGACGGTAGAGAAACTCCATGTACACGGTCTGGGGGCAGGCCCAGCCGCACCAGACACGGCCGTAGACCGCGGTCAGGAGGAAGACGCCGAGGAAGAGGCCGACCATGAGGAGCATCAGCAGCACCGTGTCGGTCGGCAGAAAGGTGGCACCGAAGAGAACAAAGTGCCGGTTCACGACATCGAGTTGGATGATGGGCTTGCCGCCTATCCTGAGATACGGAATCAGCGTGAAGAGCCCGATCAGCGCCCACGCGAGGGCCCGCCGGCGCCGGAGGAATCGCCCCTCGAAGAGCTTGGGGCGAATCCAGCGACGGGAACCGTCCAGATTGAGGGTGGGAAGCACGCGCTCCCGGCTCTCCGGCGGCGATGACGGCGCAGCCATGGGGCCTCTCAACGGAGCGGCGCGCCGTCCGCCGCGACCTTCTGGCCCTCCGGCGGCTTCGGGTTGGGGGGGTTCGTACCGCGCAGCGTGCCGACGTAGGCGGTGACGGCGGCGATCTCCTCTGGAGCGAGCTGGGTCTTCCAGGGCACCATGCCCTTCTCGAGCACGCCCTCCGTGATGGTGTGGTAGATCTCGCTCGGCCGGCCGCCGTGGAGCCAGAAGTCGTCGGTCAGGTTCGGCCCCACGATGCCCTGGCCGCGGTCGCCGTGACAGGGAACGCACTTGCCCGCGAAGATCTCCTTTCCTTTCGCCATGGCGCCCGCATTCTTCTGGAGCGCGAGCAGCGCCTGGTCGGTCACGGCGCCGGGGCTGGCCGGCGCGGGCTGGCGCGCCGCGGCCTCGCGCATCTCGGTCTCGTAGACGGCGACCTCCGATGGTCCGGGGCCGATCTGATAGTAGGCCCAGTACCCGAGCGAAAATACGATGGTGGCCCAGAAGATCCACACCCACCATCCGGGCAGCGGATTGTCGAACTCCCGGATCCCATCGTAGCCGTGCGACATCAGCCGGTCGCGGTCGTCGTCACTCATGGCTGGTCACCTCGCCTTCATGCCGCGCGCCGCCATCTTCCTCGAGCGGGAGGAAGCGAGCGCGCTCGAAATATGTGCGGTTCCGCCGAAGACACATGGTCACCGCAATCACCAGGAAGGCGGCTCCGAACAGCACGAGGCCGGCCTCGGGAAACACCTGCAGCGCGAAGGCGCTCATCACGTCGCTGAGGCTCATGTCAGCGCCTCTCCGCCGGGTCGCGCCCGGCTTCGGCCCCGGCTTCGGCCCGGAGTCCGTCGGTGCCCGCCGCCGCCGAGGTCTTCTTGATGTCCGTGCCGAGACGCTGGAGGTACGCGATGAGCGCGACCAGACGCGTCTCGTCGAGCCCCTTGGGCCCGCCCTGCTCGGTGATCGACTGCGCGATCTGCCGCCCCTGCTCACGGGCAAGCTGCGCTGCCCCCTGGATCTCGTCGGCCGTGTACGGCACGCCGAGCGTGACCTGCGCCGCCACCCCGCGCGCGAGCGCACGGAAGTCGATGGGCCGCTTCGCCAGCCACGGGTACGGGGGCATGATGGATTGGGGCGTGGTGGAGCGCGGATCGTCCATGTGGCGCACGTGCCAGAGGTTGGGGTACTTGCCCCCGATGCGCTGAAGGTCGGGCCCGATGCGGCGCGAGCCCCACAGGAACGGATGGTCGTAGACGAACTCCCCCGGCTTGCTGTATTCGCCATAGCGCACCGTCTCCGAGCGGATGGGCCGGATCATCTGCGAGTGGCAGTTGTTGCACCCCTCCGAGATGTAGACGTCGCGCCCGTGCAGCTCCAGCGGCGTGTAGGGCCTGACGGCGGCGATGGTGGGCACGTTCGAGCGGATGAGGAACATGGGCACGATCTCGAAGAGAGAGGCGCTCGCCACCGCCACCACCACCCAGATGGAGAACGTCAGCGGCATCCCTTCCCAGCGCCGGTGCCAGGCCGCGTGCTTGAATCCGCCGCCGGCGGCCTCTGCGGGATACGCGGGGGCAAGGGCGGGCGCCTCGTGCATGGGCTCCGTGTAGATGGCGGGAGCGCGGCGCCACGTCATCAGCACGTTCCACGCGCAGAGCACCATGCCGGCGATGTAGAGGCCACCGCCCAGCACGCGCACCCAATACATGGGGATGAGCCGCACCGTAGTCTCGATGAAGTCCGGATAGGCGAGCCGGCCGCTTTCGTCGAAGGCGCGGAACATGAGTCCTTGGGTCAGGCCGGCCGCGTAGATGGCCACGATGTAGAGGAGAATCCCGATGGTGGCGATCCAGAAGTGCAGCTCCGCCAGCTTCTTGCTCCACAATTCGGTCTGGAACAGGCGCGGGAGCAGCCAGTAGATCATCCCGAAGACCATGAAGCCGACCCAGCCGAGGGCGCCCGCGTGCACGTGGGCGATCGTCCAGTCCGTGTAGTGCGAGAGGGCGTTGACGCTCTTGATGGACAGGAGCGGCCCCTCGAAGGTGGACATGCCGTAGAAGGTGATGGCCACCACGAAGAACTTGAGCACGGGATCCTCGGTCACCTTCGACCACGCGCCTCGAAGCGTCAGGAGCCCGTTGATCATGCCGCCCCACGACGGCATCCAGAGCATGACCGAGAAGAGCATGCCGAGCGTGGAGGCCCACGCGGGCAGGGCCGTGTAGTGGAGGTGATGCGGCCCCGCCCAGATGTAGATGAAGACGAGGCTCCAGAAATGAAGGATGGAGAGGCGGTAGGAGTACACGGGCCGCTCCGCGGCCTTGGGCAGGAAGTAGTACATCATGCCGAGGAACGGTGTGGTCAGGAAGAAGGCCACCGCGTTGTGCCCGTACCACCACTGCATGAAGGCGTCCTGCACCCCCGCGTAGATCGAGTAGCTCTTGAGCGGTCCCGCCACCACCACGAGGTTGTTGAAGATGTGCAGCACGGCGATGGCGACAATGGTGGCGATGTAGAACCAGAGCGCCACGTAGAGGTGCCGCTCGCGCCGCCGGGCCAGCGTGCCGAAGAAGTTGGCGGCGAACACGACCCAGATGACGGCGATGGCGATGTCGATGGGCCACTCGAGCTCCGCGTACTCCTTCGACTGGCTGTAGCCGAGGGGCAGGGTCACCGCGGCGGCCACGATGATGGCCTGCCATCCCCAGAAGTGCAGTCGGCTCAGCGCATCGCTCCACATGCGCGCCTTGAGGAGGCGCTGGGACGAGTAGTAGACGCCGGCGAAGATCGCGTTGCCCGCGAAGGCGAAGATCACCGCGTTGGTATGGAGCGGACGCAGCCGGCCGAAGGACAGCCACGAGGTCTGGAAATTGAGGACGGGCAGGACGAGCTGGAGGGCGATCACCAGCCCCACGAGCATGCCGACGAGGCCCCACAGCACCGTGACGAGCAGGAACATGCGGACGATCCCATCGTCGTAAACGAAGCGTTCGACGCGTTCATTCATGCGCGCGCTCTCTCCTCTGTCCTGGAATCGCGTCGGTGTGAACGTCCAGAGTCCGCCGTCAGGCGGGCGAACCGCGGCGCCCGGGCCGCTCGGCGGCGAGCTTGTGCTCGAGGGCCTCGGCCCGGATGCGGGTGCGGCACGTCTCGCACACGAGGTCGCTCGACTCGGTGGCGCAGACGATGCAGCCGGAAGCGAGGACGGCCGCACTCCCGACCGGGGTGCCTTCATCCGGGCCGGCAACGCCGAGGGTTACCGGCACGGTCAGGACGAAGCACGGTGAGAGACGCACCACCGCTTCGGCCACGCTGCCGAGGAGGGCCCGGCTGACGCCCGTGCGCCCGTGGGTGCTGATCACGATGAGGTCGATGCTCGTGTCGCGTGCGTACTTCGCAATCTCACGAGCCGCGCGGCCCGAGAGGAGGGCGACCTCGACCACGAGATCCTTGCCGAAGAGGCGGCCCAAGCGCGTGAGCTGCTCCGAGCCCAGCGACGGGTCCGTAGCCGGAGGCACGACGTGCACGAGGTGCAGTCGCGCCCCCGTCTCGCGCGCCAGTTCCGTGGCCACCTTCATGGCCGCTTCAGAGACGGCTGAGAAGTCGGTGGGCAACAGGATCTCTTTCATCTTCATGTCCCGAGAGAAGAGCAAGACGAATGCCACAGCCCGCCGGAACGATGAATGATCGGCAAGTAGCGGAAACTTCTCTCTTCAGTCGCTCGGCGCGATGAGCGGGGGCCGAGGTTTCTGCTGTGGCGTGGGCGCCCACCCCGGGGCGCGGCTGCCCCAGTCGCCGTCCGCGCGCGGGTCAGCGAGTATGCGCGCGCACGGTCAACACGGGGAGACGCGACTCGCGCACGACCCGCTCGGCCACGCTGCCCATGAAGAGCCGCGACACGCCACTACGACCGTGGGTGCCCATGACAACGAGATCGGCGCGAGCGCGTCGCGCTGCCCGCAGGATCTCATCGGCCGGCAGACCCTCGACGAACACTGCGCGGGCCCGGATGCCGTGCCGCCGGGCGCGCGCGAGAAGGGCGGCGAGCCGCTTCGTGGTCGAGCGCCGTGCGAGCAGGAGGAGCTCGGCGTATGTCCGAGGCGGAGTGCCCTCCCCGATGAACGGCGACGGCGGCGTCATCACGTGCACCAGAACCAGCGGCGCGCGGCAAGCCTTGGCCAGCATTACCGCGCGCCGAAAGGCCGGGGCGGACGCCGGCGAGAAGTCGGTCGAGTGAAGGATGCGGCGGAAGGCGCTCATGCCGTCACCGCCCCTCCTCCTTCCTCTGGCAGCGGAGGCAGTGACACGTCCACGGCAGCGCCCGCAGCCGCGAAAGAGGAATCGGACGACGGCAGACTTCACAGGCGCCAAAGGTCCCCGACTCGAGGCGCGCCTGCGCCGCCTGGATCTCGTCGAGCTCGTGCCGCTCGCGTCCCTCGAGGCGGCCGAGGAGGCCTTCCACGGCGCGACGAGCAGAATCCTCGAACAGCCCTCCGGGCTCGGGCGCCGACAGCGAGGCGATCTCTCCGTCTGTCGTGGCCACGGTACGAAGCAGCCGCTCCCGTGCCTCGAGCAGCACCGCGCGAAACTCACTCGTTCTGTCCGGGTCGATGCCGAGTTCCCTGTGGGCTGTCATGGCCGTCCCTCTCGTGGAAAGTGCCGCCGTCTCGAAGAGGAGGGTCCTCGCCCTCGATCCCGCTCACCAGACCCCTCCGAGACGGCGGAAAACGCTCGACTCTTACTCGGCCTTGATCGGAATCGTCGTGCCCTTGGCGGCCGGAGTCTTGGGCAGGGTGACCGTCAGCAACCCATTCTTGAAGGAGGCGCTGACCTTGCTG
>WNGE01001920.1_pt1 | contig 25887 bp, 15 predicted proteins | sample 5400651 | NCBI WGS metagenome assembly WNGE01 (sample SAMN13153370, study PRJNA577476) | soil metagenome | isolation source: 60 cm soil or saprolite under grassland replicate 2 | place: USA:California | collected 2016-06-15 | reverse complement strand
GCCTGGGCACGCAGGAACTGTATCCAGGTCGGGCCGCTGCGGCGGGGCGCCGGCCCGAGGTGGTGGCCGCGCAGGATGGTGCGCACCGACGTCGCGGACACCGGCACGCCGAGCTTGCGGCACTCGCCGACGATGCGCAGGTATCCCCAGCGGGGATTCTCCCGGGCCAGCCGCAGCACGAGGTCCACTATCTCGGGGTCCAACGTCCGGCGGATCCGACTCTTGGTCGGGTAGGTCCAGCGTCGGCGTATCAGCTCTCGGTGCCAGCGCAGCAAGGTAGACGGGGTGACTAGGAAGATGGGCCAGCGATCGCGGGGGAGCAGCTTCGCCAGCGCCGCGAGAACAGCCCGGTCGGCTGGGACATAGCGGGGACGGGCCACGTGCCGATGCAAGACCAGCAGTTGGTGGCGAAGGACCGCGATTTCCACGTCTTTGGCGTCTGGTGATGGGCCCAGACCGATCAGGCTGAGGACCTGTCGGAGGACCACGAAAGCCACGGTGCGCACCACCACGGCCTCATCCTGCCAGCCCGGCGTTGTGCCTGGTCAGGACCCCAACGCTGAGGTTGTACCCTTCAGCCAGGCCTCATCCCAGCTCAGCCGCAGCAGCCGGCTGGCGCCTTGCACGTCACACTCGGTGAGCACGTCGATGGCCAGCCGCTCGAACAGGGTGGTAAACCGGGACATCGGCTCGGCCCACGGCAGGCGCACCTGGCGTGCCCAGTGCTCGGGGCAGTCCACCCGCGGCGGCCGGGCGTGCAGGTAGGTCAGGAACTGGCAGCTGTCCAGGTGCCGCCACGACCGCTCCTCGGCGTGGTCGCGCACAAACAGCTCCCGGTCGCACTCCGGACAGGCGAACCGATGTCCTCGCGGGTGATCGACCCACACATCGACCCGCTTGTCGCCAACCGAGAGTTCCACCCGGTCCACCGTCCACGGCGGCGCCAGTCCCAACAACTGCTGGTACAGCTCGGTGTCACGCATGCGAACATCATCACCCCGGCCGTCACGGCGGGCAGTTCATCGAGCCGCCAACGTGGATACCGGCCGGCCTGAGGTGGCGATCTCCTCGGTCGGACAGTCGGTGACCGCACGTCGGTTCTCGCCCGGCGGCACGGGGTCGCGTCAGCGACCGAGCGCAGCAAGGCCCGCCCCTTGCCGCCGGGCGAGGTTCGGCGTACGCCCCCGGGGTGACCGACCGAGGAGATCGCCACCCATCTCCGAGGGAGGGCCGAGGCTCCGGGCGGAGCCCCGACAAACCCACACCACAACGCGCTACGGATGGAAATACAGCCACGGAGAACCCCGGAAGACCCCAAAATCGGCGGGTGGTAGGTAGGTCCGCGGCGGCGCCGTACGGCCGGCGCTGGTTGTACCAGTCGATGTATTCGAGGGAGGCCAGTTCGACCTGATCACGGTGCGCCATGGGCCGTGGCGGCGGATCAGCTCGGTCTTGTACAGGCCGATGGTGGTCTCGGCCGGGGCGTTGTTGTAGGCGTCGCCGACCAACCCGACGGAGGCGTCCACGCCCGCGTCGAGCAGCCGGGTGGTGAACGCGATCGAGCTGTACTGCCCGGGTTCAAAGGGTCGTCGCAACACTGCTCTGTTGGAGTGAGAGTTGGTGATCGTTGAGGGCTTCGACGGGGGTTTCCAGCCAAGGGTCTTGCGGGGTCGGCTGTCGAGGGCGGCGGCGACGGCGAGGAGAAGCTTCTACGTGATCGACATTACCGAGATTCTGGTTCATTGGTATGCGGGTCGGTTGCAGCACGAGCTGGCGGCCAGCCTCGGGGTGGATCGCAAGACGATCCGCAAGTACGTGGCGCCGGCGCTGGCGGCCGGGATCGCACCGGGCGGGCCGGCGCGCAGCCAAGAGCAGTGGGCCGGGTTGGTGCGGGATTGGTTTCCCGAGTTGGTCGACACCAGGTTGCGGCAGGTGACCTGGCCGGGCATCGAGGTGCACCGCGACTACGTGAGCGCGCAGCTGCAGGCCGGGGTGACGGCGGCAACGATCCATCAGCGGCTGCGCGACGAGCACGGTCTGGACGCGTCGGTGGCGTCGTTTCGCCGCGGGGTGCGGGCGAACGAACCTGCCCGAGGAGACCCGCCGGGGGCGGGTGCGGGTGCTGGGCGAGACCCTGCCGCCGGGGCACGGGGCGCAGGGGACGACCTGGTCCCGCCGGTGACGCGACGACGCGGTGGGCGCGTGGCACGGCGTCACCCACGCGAACGTCAAGGTTGCCTACATCCGTCCATTCGCTTGTCAAGTTCTCGACTGCGCTGAGGGGGCGAATGGTGCAAGATCGAATTCGAAAGGTTGAGTCCGAGTCGGGTAAGGCCGACGACAGCGTCCGCCGAGGCAACGGCCGGCGGGCAGGTGGCTGATCGGGAGACTGCCGCAGGTGGAGGCGGCGCTGGCTCGGGCCTGGCGGTGATGGCACTGGACAATCTGGAGACGCCGTGGCGGCCGATCCGCTGGCGGAGGACATCGCGAATGGCGTTCGGCTCCGCAGGCGTGCAGCGTCGGCACGCCGGGGTCACCGGCCAAGGGAGCGGAAACAACCGGACGGCCGGGCCTGGTCTGCGGGTATAGAGCAACCCGGGCGTGCAGTCACGACCTGCCGTCGGGGCGCCGACGCACTCCGTTGTGTCGTGACGCTCAATTGAGGAGGACCCGGTGTTCGGACTAAACGACAGGCAAGTCGGGTACGCAAGGGGAATCGTCGCGGCTGTCAAGGAGCGCGACCTGAGAGTCCGAGCTGCACACATCGCTCTCGAGACGGCGCTGACCGAGTCCGGGCTGTGGATGTACGCCAACGGTTACAACGCGCGTTCACAACAACTGCCGCACGACCGTGTCGGCTGGGATCATGGCTCGGTCGGCCTGTTCCAGCAGCAGGTCGGCGGTGCTCCTCACTCAACGGCAGACTGGGGCACCACAGACGAACTGATGGATGCCAAGATCTCCTGCTCGAAGTTTCTCAATGCGCTGGGTGACAAATGGAATAACCCGGAAAGGACGAATTGGCAGGTTTGCCAGTCAGTCCAGCACTCGGCGTTCGCCGACGGGGCAAACTACAAGGCCAACGACGCCCGCGCGATCGACTTGGGCGATGCGCTTTGGGACCGGGCCTCCCCCCCGCCCCCGCCACCACCTCCGCCGCCCCCCGACCTGTACGACGTGTTGCCAGGCGACAACCTGTCGATAGTTGCCGCGAAATTCGGCACCGACGTTCAACACCTCGTGAGCTGGAACAAAGCGAAGTACCCGTCCCTAGCCACGGACCCTAACTACGTGAGTGCCGACTGGTTCCTCATCGTCCATGACCCTCAGGGCAGCCATCCGACAGCGCGTTCGACGCTCCACCCCGACTACACGGTCCGGCCGGGAGACAACCTCACCATGATCGCGAGGCACTACCCGGAGGATTGGATCACTGCACAGTCGATCGCCGCCGCGAACATCGACCGTTACCCGTCATTGGCAAGCAACCCCAACTACATCGAGGCTGGCTGGCGCCTACGCATACGCTGAAAGCCATTCCCGAGCGGTACGACCACGTTCAGAGGGAACTCCCGGACCGAGTGGGCAACATTCCGCTGGCGAGCCCTTCGCTGCGTAACTTTCCTCGGTTTTCGCGGTCGGAGCGGTCGAGGTTCCGGAGTTTGCGGCATAATAGGCGCAACTCGCGGCGCACGGTTGAGGCCGAGATCTTCGAGATCAGAGCAATTCCTACCTGGCAGGAGAGTGACCATGAGCGAGCCAGCGTTCGGTTCGAAGCCCACTTTCGCGAGCAACGGCGGTCTTGACCTGTCGGTCAGTCCCGACAAGCAGGCGTTCACAATCACCTGCTCCGATGTCGAAGTCATCGCCGACGCTGGCGGACCTGCCCCCATCGCGACGCGCGTGGTATCGGTTGTCATACCTGCGGAAGGCTTGGACGACGGCGTAGAAATCTCCTTTAGAGCCAGCGGCTTCGCGTTCGTCACGGAAGGCGCGGCCGGCTTGGCCATGATCATCGTTAACGGCGACGCGGGCATTGAGCACCTCCGTCCAGGCACTGACAACGAGTTCATGCAGGAGCTCACGGTCGACGGAAGCGGTGCATCGGAGTGCCGGCTGTCCGTGGTCCTTATCGCCGAACGCGACTCTGGAAAACCTGACGCGATCGCACGCCTCAATATTCTTAGCATCGATGGCGAAATCAGTCGGCGAGCCGGCCAAAAGATGCCCGCTACTGGCATGTGAGGCGCCGGTGGACCACGGCGATGACCCTGCTGCTGCGCCAGGTTCTGCAGACGTTGACCCAGCTCGCGCCGGGACGGCGTGGCCAAGTTCACGTCGGCGTTCGACGCGGTGTTCGCCGCGGCCGGTGTCGAGACGATCAAGATTGCACCGCGGGCGCGGCAGTATTGCGCGCAAGATAACGACCGATATCGGGACGTCAGCTGGGCCGAAGTCCAACGAAGGTCGCTGGTGCGCCGTCGTCGGTAAGTCCGAACCGCCGTACCCGATTTGCGCCGGCCGGGTCGCGGGCCTGCTCGCGCAGCCCGGCCATCCGGTGCAGGGCGTCGGTGTCGCCGCGGTCGGAAGCCTGCCGGTACACCGCCTCGGCGCCGGCTCGGTCGCCGGCCCGCTCGCGCAGAACGCCCAGGCTGCACAGCGCGCCGGGGTCGCCCACGGTCGGCGGCCTGCACGGCCAAGGCCTCGGCGCCGGCCCGGTCGCCGGCCCGCTCCCGCCGCTCGGCCAGATCCAGCAGCGCGCCGGTGTGGCCGCGTCGCCTGCCCACCACGGCCTCAACGCAAGGCAGTATATGTTCGTCACGTTCGACGCCGCCGGTGTACGGCTGCTGCGGGCTCCAGCCCAAGCGGTGCACCGGCGCGGGCGTGACCACGAAACCGGACGAGCGACCGCGAGGTAGCAGCTTCGCGAACTTGGCACCCTTCAAGCCGAGTGAAGCGATATCGCCGATTCGTGCCTGCCACTTGCCAGCGGCGATGCGTTTCCGGGGGCCCGAGGAGTAGTACATCAAATTCAGACGCCATAATTGTCAAAATGTTGACTGTGGTCCTGCCGCGGCGTCGTAAACTGCTTGCCATCGGCTGACGCCGCGGGCGACATCGCGACCGGCCCGAAACGCTGCGGGATGGGGGCACAATGATCGAACCGTTGCGTAGCAGCTAGTTTCCGACTTTGGCATCGGGATCTGACCTCTGTTCCGCCAGCGCTACAAACCTCGGACCCAATCAAAATCCGGCCTTTCGGGCGATGTGATTCGCCCACCGCACTCCAGCATCTACCCACATCGCGCGTCGTTTCGGTCTGATGATCTTCACGCTGGCCGACTGCGTACCGAAAACTCGGTCGGCACCGCGAGCTGGATTCATGCGTCCGATGCAGCTGGCGGGCGCCTTCTCCGGCGCCCCACTTTGAAGCGGCCACGCTGACCCGGCCGCGTATAGCTCGAGGACTGCTACTCGAAGCCCGATCTCTTGAGCGACCCGTGAGGGGGAGCCGTGACTTTCGCTCCGCCGGACCTGCTGGCCATTCAGCGGTATGCCCACGACAAGACCGGCCAAGACTTCGATTCCCTCGGGATCATCCACGCCGACCCAGAGGGCGGCGGATACCACGAGGGCCAGGATCTGTTGATCCGGCAGGGCATCGCCCCAGGACCGCAATTTCCTGGCACGGACTACTCGTACGGGGACGCGCCGGGGCGGGATCTGGCGCCGGACAGCACCTTGGCCGGCGGGAACGCGGCGTCGGCGTTTGACTTCGGCGGTGAGTTCGCTAAATTCCTGGAGTTCAATGCGTGGATGCGCGAGCGGATGCTCGCAAACGATCCACGGACGCGGGATATCCGGTCGATGATCCACACGTTGGATGGGGCCACGGTTCATCGCATCGACCGGACCGGTAAGCAGTCGGATTCGGGTGACAGCACCCACCTGACGCACACCCACTTCTCATTCTTTCGCGACTCCTTGGGTCGGCGGGATAAGGAGGATAACTTCCTTGGCCTGCTTAAGGAGTTCTTCGAGGGTTCGGAGGACGATATGCCTTTCGCCACAGCACCAGAGGAGCTTCCCACCGGGAAAAACGTCGTCAAGTCGTACTCGATTCCGCCGGTCAACAGCGGTGGAATACCGTGGGGCGACGCGTTTCTGAGCGTCTGGGCCGACCTATTTGGCGGCCAGGCTGCATTCCGGCTCGCTGTCGGCGACGGCAAAGGCTTCAACGTCATCGGCGAGCGAATCACCTTGGAATCGGGCAAGCTTTTCAACCTTCCGCTAGCCAAAGGGGTGCGCGGCCTGTCGTTCACGCGACTGCCCGTCAACGAGAACGACCCGTGCACGGCGTCGATCTCGTTCAGCGTCGAGTACGGCAGACGCTGACCAGGCACGCTGCACGGCTGCTTACGATAACTGACTTGGATCTGAAGGAGTAAGATCAAGAGCCGGTGTCGCTTGGCATGATCGGTCGGCGTTTCTTCGTGGGGTGTCCTTAACCGGCTCTACGACTTTGATCGACTCTGTCACTCAAAGTCGTAGAGCCGCTTTTCAAACGCCCTGGCGGTCCACAGTTGCAAGATGATAGATCAATACAGCCTGGTCAGGCCCACCGTCTCCACGGTCAGGAAATCACACGCGAGCGTCCCGCCGGCCTGGGCCCGCAGAAACGCCGTCCAACTCGGCCCACCGCGTCGAGGTGCCGGGCCGAGGCGATGGCGGCGCAGAATCCGGCGCACCGACGTCGCCGACACCCGGACGCCGAGCTTGCGGCACTCCCCCACAATCCTCACGTACCCCCACCGCGGATTCTCCTGCGCCATCCGCACCACCAGGTCGACGACCTCGGGGGCCAGCCCCTGCTGTCCTCGTCCGGTGTGTCGGTATGTCCAGCGACGCGCCACCAACTCCCGATGCCACCGAAGCAGCGTGGCGGGCGTAACGAGGAAGACCTGCCAGCGTTCCCGTGGCAGCAGCCGCGCCAACATTGCCAACACCATCCGGTCGGCGGGTGCGTAGCGCGGCCGGGCGACCTGCCGCAGCACCACCATCAACTGATGGCGCAGCACGGCGATCTCTACATCCTTGGCGTCCGGCACGGGACCCAGCCCGACCAGGCCAAGAACGCGCCGGACGATCACGAACGCCAACGTGCGAACGACCATGATTGCCAGCCTGCCACCACCGTGTCGGCCCTGGTCACAGCCATGACGCTGGGCTGGCACCCTACACCCACACTGAGTGCGCGGTGGCGGGCGGTCTTTGCACCTATGGCGTGTTGACGATGCGGTCCCAGTCCAGTCCGCTGCTGGCCTCGCCGCGGCCGGTCGCGCGGCGGGCCGCCAACCACACCACGACGCGGCCGTCGTACCAGCGGGTGCGATGGAACGCCACGCTCAGCCGGGTACCGACGCGGGGTACCTCCTCCTCGTGGACGAAGTACGGCTGTCCGCTGTCCAGGCCGGGACGCAGCAGTGTGGTGCGCGGCCGTACCTTGACCGGCGGGCTCACCGTACCGTCCAGTACCCGGGGCATCGCGCCGCGCTGAAGCTGGATCTCCCGGTTGCTTCCGGGTACATGCACCGGGATGAACGGGATCCAGTTCTCCGGCACGGTGTTCATCGCCTGGTAGGCGATCGCCGCGACCGGTGGCAGCGGCGCGGGCGGCGGGTGCAGGCGCTTGCGGTATGCGAGGGTCTCCCGCGCAGCTTCCTCGCCGGGTAGGGTCGACCCGTCGGCGAGCCGGATGGTGCGTTCGATGCCCCACACCATGTTGGCCGCCTCGTCGCGGACCATCAGCACGTCCTCGACCGGCGGACCCTCGACGGTTCCGGGTACGCCCGGCGGGACGAACACGCCGAGCTGGGCGGCGACCGGCGCGTTGCCCTCGACGTCGAGGTTGTACATGGTCCAGCGCTGCCAGTCGTCGTCGGCGCCGGTACCGGCCGGTTCGATCCACTGCCGCTGCCCGAACACGTCGGTGACCATCAGGCCGTCGACGCGGGCGAGGGTACCGGCGTCGAGGTCGCACGGCAGCAGGAACCAGTCGTTGCTGTACACCAGGGCGAACTCCAGGAACAGCAGCTTGACCAGGTCGGTGGTGTCGGCGCTGACGGCGCCGAAGTCGGTGCGGCCGTCCTCGAAGGACCACCAGCGCGGGTTGGGCATGCCGGAGAAGCGGGCCTCACCGGGGACGACCGTCCGGGTCACCGTCGTGGCGGTGTCCGGTCCGCCGGCGGTACCCAGTGTCGTGCCGGACGTGTCGTAGGAGAACCCGTACCAGTCCAGCGTCCCGCCCGGGTACTCGGCCGCGGCCAGTACCGTCTCCCCGGTGCTCTCGGGTGCGGCCACCGCGAACCGGTGCTCCAGCCGGGTCGGGTCGAACGCCTCCGGTCCGGTTTGTTGCGCGATGAGGTCCTCGAACCAGCCGACGAACCGCGGTACCAGCGCGTCCAGGTCCTGCTTCTGGTGCTGGTTCAGGCCGCTCACGCCGTCGTAGGGGTGCCCGCCGCCCTTGAGGTGCGCATACAGCTCGTAGCCGTCCAGCACCCGGCCGGCCACCGCCCGCATCGTCGCCCACACCTCGGGATGCGCCACGAGCGGTACGTCCACGTCCGACGTGGGGTCGGGCGGCGCGATGGCCCAGCGGTCCATGATCTTGTTGCGGACCGGCGGTGGATGCGGCGACATGAGCTTCATCCACCGGCGCCCCATGGCCAGTCGCAGGTCCAGGCTCGCCAGGTCCGGGCCGATCCGGAACGGTACCGCCCGGCTCTCCACGACGGTCTCCAGCGGCTGCCGGTCGGGCAGGTCCACCGGCGGGTTCTCCTGTGCGCGGTACCGGGTGGGCTGGGTGGTCCGCAGGTGGACGGTGGCGGTGACCGGCGAGCCGGCGTCCTCGCCCCGGAACTCGCCGAACTGCCACTGCCGGGCGAGCATCCACTGCGCGTCGCGGACCTCCGCCTTCAGCGCGCGGTCGAACTCGACGCTGCGCGGGCGCCCTTCCAGCCGGTTCCACACCGTGACCGTGGGGAAGCTGCGCGCGAGCAGCGCGGCGCGGATGTCGGTGATGACTGGTGGTCTGGCCATGTCAGCCCCTCGGTGGTCGGAACGGGCCGCTGACCAGCGGCGTGTCGTTGTTCACCGACAGGTCGGTGGCGATCGTGATGGGCCGCGCCGCCGCGGCCATCACCGTCGCGGGCAGCAGCTGGGCGTACCCGGTACCGTCGATCTGCGCCGGCTCGACCGCCCGGGTACGGGCCAGGTCCAGCGTCTCCAGCACGGCGGCGACCAGGTCGTCGACCTTCCAGGTACCGGTCCGCGCCGGTGGTACGACCAGCAGCATGGTCTGCGGCGGCTGCGACCCGGGCCGGTCGTAGTGGGTGGCGATGCCGGTGGTGGCCGTCCGCACCGGTACCGTCTCGGTCCACTCGTCGAGCAGCAGCGCGCACTGCTGGTCCCCGGGGTTGAACGGCGCCCCGTAGTGCGCGGTGTACAGCAGCCGGTCACCGCCGAGCGTGGACGACGACGGGATCTCCAGGCCGAGCCAGGGATCGCCGGTCTGGAATGGCAGCTGGATCGGCACCAGGTCGGGCTCGTCCTGCCCGACTGCCCCCGCGAGCACGGTGATGCGTTCCCACAGCGCCATCCGGGGGCGTACCCGGGCCAGGCCGTGCAGCCAGTCGTCGACCGGGAAGTCCCGCGTGAGGTGCTGGGTGAGCTTGCCGTTCTGGCTCGCCGTCAGCACCTTCTGCCACGCCTGGCTGAGGTCGTTCGAGATGGCGAACTCGCTGGTGGCCAGCGCGTCCGGACCGAGGGCCGCCCGGATCGCGGCGGTCGCCGCGGCCACCCGGCCCGGACCGCCGGTCGCGGTGTCGTAGTCGGCCAGCGCCGCGTCGGTGGCGGTACGGCGCTGGACCGCCTCGTCGCGCAGGTTCTGCGCCCGGGCCAGCAGATCGGCGCTGAACGCCACCACGGCGTCCCCGATCGGCGTGAGGTCGAGCCCCACCGGGTCGAACTGGGTCAGCGGCAGCAGCGCGTTCACGTCCGACAGCAGCCCGCTCAGCGTGCCGCGGGTGGTCTGGGCGATCGCCTTGAGTCCGTTCAGCCGGTTGGTGAACGCGGTACGCCGGTTACCCACGATCGTGCGGTACTGCTGTGGCGTACCGGGCCGTGGCGTCGTCGGCGTCGTGGTCAGCAGCCGCTCGGCCTGCCCCAGCAGGGTGAACCGCTGGTCGGCCGGGGTGTTCGACGGCAGCGCGTCGTACTGGGCGATCAGCGCGTTCGCGTCCTTCAGCGACTTGGCCATCCGGTCCACGGCCGTCTGTACCGCCGCCAGCACCTCGCCGAACCGCGCGCGCCGCCACATGGTCAGCTCACCCCAGCCGCTGCGGACCAGTCCCAGTCCGCTGGCCGTGATCGCCAGGTCGGCGTACCGGGTGAGGAACGTGTCCACGCCGGACAGCAGTTGCGCCCGGTGCGCCACCGGATCGGCCAGCGGCGCGGACAGGTCGGTGATGAACGAGCCGAGCAACGTGGCGAGGTCGTTCAGCGTGTCGCGGACCGCCTGCGGCCGGTTGCGCGGCAGGTCGACGCCGTCGTCGGCGTGCGGATCGAGGGTGGCGCCGTCGGCCGGTACCGTGAAATCGCTCGGCCGTGCCGGACGGGCCGCCAGCAGCAGCGTTCGCAGGCTCGCGACCAGTGACGACAGCTCGAAGAACGTGGTCTTGCCGTCCACCGGGTCGGTGTACCGGATGGCCAGTTCGGTGTCGCCGCGCAGGTTCTCCGCGTGCTGTACCCGGCCGACGATGCGGTCGTCCAGGTCGGTCATCGCCTGCTGGTCGCTGGGACGCAGCGCCCACAGCAGGTCGATCGGTTGCAGGCCGACGTCGTCCTGGCTGACCACGCGGCTGTGCGCGGCGTGCGTGACCGGGTCGGTCCAGGTCACCGTGCAGACCACGTCCTTCGGCCGGGGCAGCAGGTCGGCGAGCCAGCGGTCGACGGACGGGTCGGCGCTGCCGCGCGGGGTCATGGCCAGGCCGCCGACCGGGGACGTCTTCGGTGGCAGGCCGTCGCGCAGTTGCAGCCCGACCCGCTGGTTGAGTCGCCGGCCGGTACGCGGTGTGCGCACCACGTCCGGGTCCGGCGGGAACCCGGTCTTCGTGTACGCGTCCATGCCCGCCGCGGCGCGGTCCGGATTGCCCAGCACCGCCTGGTGTACCCCCTCGGCCACGGCCAGGTCGGCCAGCGCGTCCTGGATCTGTACCAGCGCCTGTACCTCGGCGTTGATCGCGGCCGCCTGGTCCGCGGTGGCGGTCGGCAGCCCGGACAGCCCGAACGGGTACGTGGCCGGCCCGGTGCGGGTCACGTGGCGGACCAGCGCCAGCCCGTCCACGACGTTGCGCGCCTCCAGCGACTCGATCGGCGTGTCCGGCGGCGGCGCGGTTCCCGGGGCCTTCCCGGCGACGAGCGGGAACGCCTGGCGCAGCCCGGCGATGAGCGCGTCGGTCTCGGCGACGGCGTGCCGGTCGTGCAGGCCCCGTTCGAGCCGGTACCCGAGCAGTGCGCCCAGCGACTGCCCGGCCCGGATGCCGTCCAGGAACGTCAACGCGGTACGCACCCGCTCCGAGCTGAGGTTGACCGCCAGCGTGTCCGGGTTGGCCGGCGACGCGTTGGCGAGGTACTCGGTACGCAGCAACGCGGCCGTGGTGGCGTGGGTCAGCGACGGCGCGTGCACGTACCCCTGGTTGGCCGGATCGTGGACCAGCGGTGGCGCCCCCGGTGGCGTGAACACCTGGGCCAGCTCACCGGTCAGCGTGACCGGCGTCGGCTGGACGGCCCGCGGCCGGACCTCCTCCAGCCAGCCGAACGCGCCGATGTGCAGCCCGGTGACCGCCGGTTTGCCGGCCGGGTACCGCAGCGCGAACAGCCGCTCGGTGGCCAGCCCCAGCCGCCAGGCGTCCAGCCGGTACGCGCAGCAGTCCAGGTGCTCGACCAGTACCCGCTCCAGCCGGGCGGTGGGTGCGGTCGCCAGCGCGCCGATCGCGGCCACTTGCTCGGCCAGCTCACCTGTGGCTGGCTGCTGCCCGATGACGCCGGTGATGTAGTCGGCCAGCAGCCGTTGCGGGTCGCCGGTGACCGCGGGGTCGGGCGCGTACAGCCGGCCGTAGCGGCTCTCCGTGTCCTGGGTACGCAGGCTGACGTGGACGAACGGCGGCTCGCGGCGGGCCCGTACCACGTCGGCCTCGCTCATGCCGTGCGCGGCTGCGGCCAGGCGCAGCGCCGCCTCGGCGTACGCGTTGAGCACGGCGTGCCGGGCCAGCAGGTACAGGATCGCGGCGGGCGGCTGGTTGCCGGTGAACCCGGCCTCCTGCCGTACCGTGTCGAACGCGTGCGCCGCGTTCGCGGCGAGCCAGTCGAGGTAGTTGTGACCGTCGTCGGTGTAGGCCCGGATCGGGTCGGTCTCCGACAGCGGCCGGTCGTCGACCAGCGGACCGCGCATCGGGTGCTGCCGCCCGACGAACAGCCGGGTCGCGGCGTCCGGGTCGGGTGCCGTGGCCGGGTACCCGAACCGGGCGAGCAGGTCCCGGATCCGCTGCCGGGCGTCGAGCTGGACCAGCGCGTCCAGTACCGACTGTCCGGCGCCGGCCAGGTTCAGCCGGTTGAAGTAGTCCTCGGCGCTCTGCGCGTACCGCTGGTAGAACTCCACCGAGGTCGGGTGCAGACCGAGAATCCCCAGCAACAGCGCATGCGGGTCGCCGCCCGCACCCAGGAACGGTACGTGCGCGGCCATCGCGGACCAGTCCTGCCCGGCGATCGTGAGCAGCGCGTGCAGCCCGCGCCGGTGTGCCGCGTCCGGATCGGTGTCGGCCCAGGCCAGCCGCGAGAACGCGGTGGTCACCAGGACGCCGTACGGCTGGCGGCCCACCCGGATCGCCGGTACCGGCCCGCGGCCGCTGACGTACCGGACGAAGAACGCGCGGGTGGCGTCCAGGACGGCGGTACCGACGATCGGGTTGAGCATGGTACCCAGGTGGTACCCCCAGGTCGCCGGCCACAGCGCGACGTTCATGGCGCGCGCCTCGGTCTGGTCGGTACCGTCGGCACCCGGCACGGCGGCGACCACGGCGGGGTCCACGCCGACCAGTTCAGCGAGCCACTGCCCGTCGCTCTTCGCCGCCGCGGCCCGGGTCGCCGGTGCGGTCAGCGCGGCGAACCGCTGCGCCGCCTCGTCGACGGTCCCGAACGCCGACGGGGTGCGGCCGGTGTTGTTCGTGGGCGTACCCTGCGGCAGCAGCCGGAACCCGGCCCGGCTGTTCGCCTGGTGGGCGATCAGCGTCTCCAGGTCGGTCCTGGACGTGGCCGGGTCGCGGGCCCGCAGACCCAGCACGACCAGGCGGTCGAGGCCGCCCCGGAACGCATCGGTGAGCGGCACCCGGAACGCCATCCCGACCGACACGGCGGTGTCGAAGTCCACCAGCCACTTCAGCGGCGCCGGGACGTGCAGTGCCGCGCCGGTGGACCGGAACTGGTCCGCGTCGGGCGTACCCGGGTCGGGACCCACCTGCAGGTCGGCCGGTACGGCCTTGCCGGTGACGGTCAGCACCTGCTGCCCGCCCGCGTACCCGAGCAGCCGGAACGCGTCCGGCAGCAGCCGCGCGCGGGCCGGCTGCGTCCACGTGGACGGCTTCGTGTCGCCGGACGCCGCCTTCGGCAGTTCGAGGAACGCGACGAGAACGTCGGCGTGGGCGCGGTCGCCGGTACGCGGTTCACGCGTGAGCCCGTCCGGCCGCTGCGCGCGGATGCGGGTCGCCCGGGTTGAGTCGACCGCCCGGTCCAGCGCGCTGTCGGCGGCCCGCAGCGCGTCCACCGACCGGCCGGCCCGGTACACCGAGCGCCAGTAGCTGGCCGCCGGGTTGCGGTCCGCCGCCGGCAGCGGGTCGTCGCTGGCCACCACCAGGATGACCTGATCGGGACGGGTACGCCGGGGCTCGTCACCGGGATTGCGCGGGCGGCGGGTGTTCACCACGTGCGCCGCGCGGCCGGAGCCGACGTGCGAGACGAGGTCCCGCCAGGCGGCGAGCTGCTCCGCACGGTCCCCGCCGGCCTGCCAGTGCCGGCTCCAGTACCGCTGCGCGTGCCGCTGCTCCAGCGGGGTGCGCTTGTCCTCGAAGGTGTCCACCGCCCAGTCGTCGGGGAACACCCGTACCAGCAGTTCGCTGGCTGTGAACCGGTACTCGATGCGGACCGGCCCGAGCAGTACCGGGTACGTGTCACTCAGGTCAGCCATCGCCGAGCATCTCCCTCGCGTGGACGGCGACCAGGACCGCGGCCTGGTAGAGGATGTACGCGATGTCGGCGGCGTTGATCTGGGCGTTCCAGGTCAGCGCCTTGTCCTCGCCGTACTGCACGGTCTTCTCCACGTCCGCGGGATCGGTTGGCGCGGTCAGCGTCAGCGTCGGGGTGTGCGCGTCGAGCCGGATGTACGCGTCACCGCCGGTGGGCACGACGTCCGGCCAGGACAGGTCGTTCCACACCTGCAGCGGCCCGTCGCGCCCGAGGTCCAGCCCGAACCGGGGATCGCCGGGACGTTCCTTGAGCACGAAGAACCAGCCCGGGTCGTCGGTGGGGTTGGCGCCGGTACCGCCGCGCGCCGCCTCCTCGGTGAGGTCGAAGCCGAAGAAGTAGATGTCCGGCTCGACCTTCGCGTCGAACAGCGGCATGCGGACCTTGTCGTGCGGCGGGTTGGCCTCCTCGGCCGGGGTCAGGTCCACGAGCTTGCGCTCCTGCGTCGGGTCGATGCTGCCGTCCGGGTGGGTACGCCATTGCGCCCGGTGGGTGTAGATGACCGCGGTCGGGTACTTCTTCAGCAGCTCGCCGCGGATGACCAGCACGAGGTCCTCGACGGACGGGCCGCGGTTGTTGTGCTTGCCGAGCTTGGACGACCGGTCCCAGGTGTGGATCGGCGGGATGTCGCGCAGCCGTTCCCGCCGCTGGTCGGGCGTTTCGCCGGGCAGCGGCAGCACCGACCGGACGTCCCAGAACTGGCGGAACACGCTGCCGCGCTGGTCGGTCGGGTACTCCCGCCACAGCAGCTCGCGGGCCATCTCGTGGTTCAGCCCCACGAGGCACGACTCGATGAACCGCGGGTTGGTTTCCAGCAGCGTGATGCTGTTGGGCGGTACCAGGTTCACGTTTGGGCAGAACAGTTCCGGCGACTGGTCGATCAGCGGGCGGTACATCGGCAGGTCGATCACCGGGTACGCCATGACCTCGCCGAGGACGTCCGGCTGCGGTACCGCGGCCGCGGCGCGCAGTGCGATACGGGGCGGCCCGCCGTCGCCACCGTCCTCGGGCGGGCGGAGCCGGTCCGGCAGCGCGATCCCGCCCAGCGCCCGGCGCGGCACGGTCAGGTCCGGGTGCAGCCCGTCCATGGTCGCGTCGGCGAGGCCGGACAGGTCGAGGCTGCCGCGAGGCGGTAGCGCACCGGCCACGAACGCCACGTTGAACACCGCGTACGCGTCGTTGAGTCCCTGCTTGAACCGCACCGCCTCGGGACTGTCGGTACCGCCCGCGGTCGGGTGCACGTTCTCGCCCGGCAGCGAGACGACGAAGTCCGCGCTGGTGGGCAGGGCGCCGACCGGATTCGGTACCGGATCCCCGCCGGCCCCCTCCAGCCGGGGCGCCTCGATGATCGGGCCGGACAGCACCTGTTCCAGCGCGTCCACGGTCACCACGCCGGCCGGCGCGGCCTTCGGCGGGGCGGCGGTGACCTCCCCGGCGTTGAGCCGCTCCAGCAGGTCCTGCCGTGCGGGCGGCGGCGCCGCGGCGCCGGCGGCCGCCCGGCGGGCGGCGAGGTCGCCGCCGCCGCTACCCGCGCCCGGGCCGAACGGCAGGCCGCGCATCAGCCGGGACCCCGGCCGGGTGGCGCGCCGCATCGCCGGGGACAGCGGGGCGGTGCCCACCAGGCTCTCCGCGAGGCTGGTGGCGACCGTCGCCGGCCGGGCCGCGGCCTGTCCCGCTGCGGCGTGCGTACCCGGCAGCACCCGCGCCTGCACCGGTGCGCTGACCGTGAGCAGCTGCCCGGTCGTGACCTGGCGCAACTGTCCCAGGTGGACAGTGTGGTACACGAAGGCGACCTCGCGGGCGACCTGCGCCGCCCGGATCCGCCGGTTCGCCTCCAGCACGTCGCCGAGCTGGTCCCAGGCCGCCTGCATGAACTCGTCCTCGTGCTGGCGGACCACCCGGCCACCGGTCCCGGCCGGTACCCGGAACCGTGGATCGAGGTTCAGTTCGTGCACCCAGTTGTCGTTCGGCGTCACCGGCGTACCGTCGCGATCGGTCAGCAGCCGGGACGTCAACGCGTGCCAGCGCCCGTACAGCGGCGGCGTGACCAGCGGGTCCGGGTCGGCGCCCGGGACACCCTTCGCCTGGTAGTCATCGCCGAGGTTGACCAGGGCGGCCAGCGCCTGCTGGAACGGGTGCGGGTACGGCTGGTCCCAGTTCTCGAACTTCTGCTCCTCGGCGAGTTCGGTCGGGTCCAGCCCGGTCTCCGGTACCTTCAGCGCGCCGCCCAGCCGCAGTACCCCGCCCAGTGCCGCGTCGGTGATGCCGGGCAGGCCGGCGCCCGGCTGCCGGACGTCCATGTCCCGGTTGCCGACCCGGGCGTCCACGGTGCGCGGCTTCAGCAGCCGGACCAGGTACTCGAAGTCGCCGAACGCCGCGGTCGCGAACCGCCACCGGTGGTAGTGGCACAGGCTCGCCGACTCCGGCCGGTTCGCATAGCCGACCCAGCTCGACTGCAGCGCGCCGGGCGAGCCGGCCGGGTCGAGGCCGAGCCCGGCCAGCCGTCCGGTCTCGAACGCCGGTACCAGGAACGCGTGGTACGTGGTCTCCGGCACCAGCCGCCGCGGGCACATCAGCCGCGAGCAGGCCAGGTCCGGGTTCTCCGCGACCACGCTGGCCAGCCGGGGCAGTACGGCCGCCATGTCGGTGGACACGACCTCGGTGTCCGAGGCGGTCACCGTGCGGTTGACGTGGACGTGCGCCCAGGCGCCGAGCTGGTCCGGCGGCGGCAGGGTGGCGAGGTCGCCGACCTCGATGACCGGTAGCGGGCGGCCGGGCGGCTGCCCGTGGTCGGTGAACTCGTCTTCGGTCAGCACGACGAGGGCCAGCCACGGGTGCAGCCGGCCGGTGGCCGGGTCCACCACGTCCGGGCTGTACCGCCACGGGAAGTCCTCGTCGTAGAACTCGATGAACGGCAGGAAGTTCGCGTCGAAGTTGGTGATCCAGTCGCGCGGTTCGGTGCGCACGATCGCGCGCCGGTCCACGCCGATGACGTCGCCCGGACCGTACAGCGCCACGTCGTGCTGGACGGGCTGGCTGAGCGTCCCGCCGCCCGAGGTGGCGGTGCCGTCCACGCGCAGCTTCACGGTGACGCTGGCCCGGACGGCGGTACCGGGTGGCGTGCTGATCCGGGTGGCGATACCCCGCCGCAGCCAGGGCAGGAACGAGTACGCACTCGCTGTCATGGCGCAGCCTCCATGGCGGGGATGACGTGCAGCGAGTCCACCTGGTTCGGGTCGGCGGCGAGCAGGTCGTCCAGGTGCGCGCGGGCCTGCGCCTGGCTGCCGAACACCGGACCGGTGGCGGTGTTGTCCCGGGCGGACGCGACCACGTAGGAGTCCCCGGGTACCGTGATCCGGTCCCGGAACGGCTGCCGCAGCGTACGCTCGGCCTGCGCCAGCGGCGACCGGGTGACGCTCGCCCCGCCCAGGAAGTGCTGGAACAGGGTCGAGTTGAACGCGGTGAACCGGCTGGCCTGCCGGCCGACCGAGTCAATGACGATCTCCTCGTACCGGGCGCTGCGACGTACCGCGCGCGAGGACGCCAGCGCCGCGCCGTCCGGGGCCAGTTCCAGGCCCGCGTGCTCGCGCTCGAACGACGGCAGGGACAGCTTCTCGGCGTCACTCAGGTTCTGGAACTGCGCCAGCGCGAACATGTCCACCGCGTCGGACACCTTTGTCAGGCCCGTGCCGTCGACGCTGACCTGGCAGCGGGACACGTCGTCGGCGCGTTCGCTGCCCACCTTGTCCACGCGGATGTCCAGCGGTACCACGCGCTGCTGGACGAACAGCGTGCCCAGCGGGTGCAGCACGACGTCCGCCTCGGCCGGGGCGAGCGCCCGCAGGTTGACCAGCGGCGCGCCGCCGGCCGGCGCGCGGGTACGCCAGCTCTCCGGTTTGGTCAGCTCGGCGGCGAGCAGCGGCAGCACGTCGACCGGCGGCAGTGTGGTGTCGCGGTCCTCGCCCCAGGTGACGTCGAAGTCGACCGAGATGGAGAAGAACAGCAGCGAGATGGACCCGCTGCCCTTGGCCTCCCACGGCGTCGGCCCGGACAGCGTGAAGTCCAGCGAGATGCCGAACAGCCCGATGCCGAACACCTTGACCGACACGCCCGCGGAGATGCCGATGACGAACCGGAACGGGGAGAACTGCAACAGCGCGTCGAAGCCGATGTGCCCCTCGACGGTGAACGCGCTGAACCGGAAGAACAGCTCGGCGTGCGCCCCGAACTGGGCGGTGTTGCTGGTGACGGCGAAGTAGCCGTCCACGCCGATGTGCGCGTTGTCGCTGTTCAGGATGTTGATGGAGACTCGGCGCGGTACCGGGAACGGCAGCGGCGGCGGCTTGAACGCCGGGTGGAACCCGCCGACGGTCAGCACGAAGTCCGGCTGCTCGCCGTACGCCACCAGCAGGCCGAGTTCGCCCTCGATCGTGATGGTCAGGATGCGCGACTGGTACAGCGCGGCGAAGAAGTAGATGCGCTTCTTGTCGAACTCGATGGCGCCGGCGAAGTTCACCTGCAGCAGCAGGATCGCCTCGTCCTCGGTGGGCAGGGCCACCCGCAGCACGCCCAGGATCGCGATGTTGCCGGGGATCTCGATGATCACCCCGAGCGAGACGGTGACCAGCGTCGGGGTACCCCAGCCGAGCTTCGCCATCGGGCCGATGAGGAAGATGCCGTCCTGCGGCGGGAAGAACGCCCGCAGGTCGGACAGGATGCGCGGTGCGTTGGCCACCACGTCCTGCGGGAACATGACCGACTCGATGGCGCCGGTCCGTACCCCTTCCATGATCGCGTCCAGCCGCATGCCCCGGTTCAGGCCGACGATGCCGCCGACGGCCAGCAGCTTGAAGCCGTACCCGAGCTGCAGGCCGCCGGGGAACTCCGCGGTGAGCACGAGCAGCAGCGAGAACCCGCTGGACCCGTCCGGCATCCGGGTGGTGATCAGGCCGATCGCCTTGAGCGCCAGGACGTCGGCGAACTCCAGTTCCAGCGCACCGGCGTACTCGCCGCGGTCCGGGTCGGCGAACAGGTACCCGCCACCGGTCAGCACGCTGGTGTCCAGCGCGAGGCCCACCCCGTTCGGCGGCTTGAAGCCGACGCCGAGCTGGGCCGGGCCGATGTTGCCACCCCCGGCCGGGAAGCTCAGGTCGCCGTGCAGGCCCATCCGGTCCACGGCCGCATTGATCGGGCCGAGGCTGGCCGTGAAGCCGGCGGACAGTTCCAGCTGTACCGCGCCGCCGGCGAGGCCGATGGCGACGTACAGCTTCTGCACCTCGACCGGGCCCAGCTCGACGTGTACCGGGATCTGCAGTTCCAGCCCGCCGCTGCCGCCGAGCTGCAACCCGGTACCCGGCGAGTACGACGCGTGCAGGTCGAACGTCGTGTCGACCCGGGCCGAGCCGAGCACGCTGCTCAGGAAGCCGTCGCCGCCGGACGCGTCCAGCAGGATGTGCCCGCCCTCCAGCGCGAACGTCACGGCCGGGTGTCCGGACCTGACGCCGCCGCCGACCGACACCGACTTGATGTCCACCCGGCCCACGCCCGGGAAGTTCAACAGGACGACCGGTGCGTCCGGCCGGGCGTCCAGGCGCAGCGCCAGCGCGACGCTACCGGTCGGTACGCCGGCCGGCCCGGTCAGCGCGGTCAGGTTGGTCTTGACGTCCACCGGCCGGTCCGGGCGCAGCACCAGGGCGACGCCGCCCTCGAGGTCGACCGACGCGTCCACGGTGAGCGCGACCCGGTCGGCCAGCGGGAAGCTGACGTCGGCCGTACCGTGCGCGTACGGCGCGAACCCGAGCCCGCCGTCCGCGCCACCGGCGGCCGTCGGGTTCAGCCCGAACAGCGACACGCCCACGTCCAGGGTGTCCAGCCCGAGTCCCTTGACCAGGCTGAGCAGCAGTTGCAGGGACGGGTGCGCGCCCGCGGGTACCGGCTGGCCGGACAGCTGCGCCTCGGCGCGGGCCGGCAGCTGGCGCAGCTGCGTGCTGACACTGGCGTACTGCAACAGGTTGCCGATGTTGACCACCAGCGCGGCCGCGTCGAAGTTCGGCGAGCCCCAGCCGTACACCTGCCGGAACAGCGAGGCCGGGTCGGACAGCAGTGTGCCCAGGCGGTCCCAGTGGATGATGTGACGCACGTGCTCGGTCTGGAAGTTCACCGGGTCGGCCGGGTGCGGCTCGGCGACGAAGATGCCGGCGAGCTGCCCGACCGCGAACGCCGGTGGCGCGAGCGCGGCGACCGCCTGCATCACGACGAAGTCGAGCAGGCGCGGGAAGAACTCGGCGACGATGTGGGTACGCGCGAGGTAGTCCGGGGTGGCGGTGAAGCCGTTCGCCACCCGGCGCAGTTGGGCCAGCGCGTCGGCGACGCCCACGGCGAGGTCGGCGTACGCGGCGGTGATCTCGATGTCGGTACCGGAGACCTTCACCGTCCCGAGCACGTGCACCTTGTCGATGAGCGCGGACAGGTCGAGCCCGGCCAGGCCGATGTCCGACACACCCGGGGGCAGTTCCCAGCCCAGCAGCCGGAGCAGCCGGCCGGGGCCTTCGGCCAGGTGGTTGTCGAGCAACCTGAGCGAGCCGGCGAGCTGTTCGGTGGCTCTGTCCAATGTGGACGGCATCAGGGCGAGCCCTCCTCCTCGACCGGCGGCGGATCCAGCTCGGCCGTCTTGTCCCGCCAGGTGCCCTGCTTGAACTGGAACCGGCGGCTGCCCATGATCGGGTCGAGGCCCAGCGCGTCCTGCTCCTTGCCCAGCAGCGCGGCGAGGTGCTCGCGCGGGTGGTTGAGTGTGCTGTCGACGTCCGGCCACGGCAGGATGTGCGGTTTGAGGACGGTACCGGGCGCGTTCTTGAGTCCGGTCAGCTTCGCGTCCGCTTGCGAACGCCACAGCTCGACCCAGCCGCCGGCCGGTGCGGCGTCAAGTAGCGGGTCGTTCGGGTTGGGCGTACCGTCGGCCGCATCAAGGCCCAGGTGTTCGGCCCACAGCCGGCGGCGCAATAGGTCCACCGCGGCGGTCTGCGGCTGCTGCTCGATCCCGTTGAGGATCAGGAAGTTCAGCTCGGAGTTCCGTACGTCGCCGAACTGGACGGCATGCAGGACCTGGAAGAAGTCCAGCGAGGCGCCGTCGAGGTTGGCCGAGCCCACGGTCGCCCACAGGTTGTCCACGATGGCGACCTTCGAGTGCAGGTAGTTGGGTGCGATGCGCGGATTGGGCCGGTCCGGTGGGGCGGCCGCCTCGTGCGTCCACCGGGTGAACACGCCGAACCGCCGGCGCTGCTGGTCGCTCTGCCCGGCCTTCTGCATCGCCTCCCGGATGCGGGCCACCAGTTTGCGCTGCCAGCGCGGGTAGCACGGGATGTCCGGGTTGATGTTCATCAGCAGGATCACGTTCAGGTCGGGCCGCCCAGGGTCGGTCAGCGCGTGCGCCAGCGCGGTACCGACCGCGTCGTTGGTGAAGTACTGGTTCTCCAGGTAGATGAACGTCTGCGCGTTCGCGATGGCCCGCAGGTACGCCTCCAGGACGCCCTTCTCGCCGTCGGCCGGGTCGGTGAACCGGCCGGACCCGAGCGTGCGCACCACCTGCAACGAGGCGAACGCGTCCAGATCGCCCAGGTTCGTCTGCGGCGGCGGTGGCGTGATGGCGGCGAGCTGGTCGGACGCCTCGGCCACGGCGTTCCAGTGCAACCGGTACGTGTTGTGCACGTCCGACACCACCGGACCGGTCACCGCGAAGCTCACGTCGTGGATCGGTACCGAGTCGGAGCTCCCCCGGCGCGGGTCGTCGATGGCATGTGCCGCCTCGCCGTAGTACCCCTGGTCGAACGGGGACGCGATGCTCACCGCCGTCGTGCCGTCCACGATCGCGAGCTTCGCGTGCGTCGGCCCAAACACCGACGTCGTCGCCCCCTGGAGGTGCTTGGCCGGCAGCGTGGTGGACTGGAAGTACTCGCGCACCTCGTCCAGCGAGGTACCGGCCCCGAACGCCTGGGCGATGAGCCCGCCGATGATGACGATGAGCAGGCCGAGTCCGGGCAGGACGAGCGAGGCGCCGATGAGGTGCCCGTCGATCACCGGGCGGTTCAGCAGGATCCGGACGTCCACCGGCGGGGTACGGCCCACGGCGGTGAGCAGCAGCCGTTCCGGGCGGTCGTCGTTCGCGGTCACCGCGCGCAGCGCCGTCGCGGACGGTACCGGCGGCGCGAACTGGAACACGATCGCCGGGTCCTCCTTGGTCGGGTCCGCGTTGAACCGGCCGTGGATGTCGTAGAACAGCTGCATCAGCTCGACCGACGTGCGTGCGGACTCCAGCACGTCCGCGACGCGTTTCCAGGCCACGACGTTGTCGACCAATACCCCGACCGCGTTCCCGGCGGACACCGGCGGCGTCGCGGTCCCCTTGCCCAGGGTCACCAGCCATCCGGTGGCGTCGGCGCGCGGTACCCGGATGACGCCGAGATCCAGCGGACCCGACTCGACGTCCTCGCGTTCCAGGCTGGTCACCCGGCGGTGTACCCGGTCGAGGACGCGGAACTCGATGGTGCGGTGCCCGAACTCGGTGACGAAGAAGTCCCCGTCGTAGGTGAGGCTGAACCGGCCCTGCGCGTCCGTCGGCCCCGAGGTGAGGTCGGACGGGAACAGCGCCGACATGTGCCGTGCCACCACGGTGTACCCGACCAGCGGCGTACCGTCCTCGTCGATCAGGACCTGCCCCGTCGCCGAGGTGCTCACGACGTCGCCTGCGCGTGCACACGTGCCATGCCCCGCCCCTATCACCCGGCGCGGCTCGGCCGCGCCCACCGGCGATCAAGTACACAGAGAATTGCCCCCGGGGATGATGCTTCCCTGGATGTGCACCTTGCCAGGCGACAATCAAGCTTCCGACATCGTGGCGGCTCTCTTTCGCGATTCGGGTGAAGTCCCAACCTGGTACTAGTGTCCTGCGCCTGAGATTCGTTGACTATATATTCTGTGGTGCATGCCGAGGACTGGACGACCGAAGGCCGAGTTGGTGCTGACGGACGAGGAACGAGCCACGCTGGCGCGGTGGTCGCGGCGGGCCAAGTCGTCTCAGGCGTTGGCTTTGCGGTGTCGGATTGTGTTGGCGTGTGCGGAGCCCGGGGCGACCAACAATCGGGTGGCCGCTGATTTGCGGGTATCGCGTCCGACGGTGGGTAAATGGCGTGCTCGGTTCGTGGCCAAGCGTTTGGATGGCCTGGTTGACGAGGACCGGCCGGGCCGCCCACCGTCGATCACCCTCGACCAAGTTGAAGAGGTGCTGGTGTCCACGCTGGAGTCCATGCCGTCGAACGCCACGCACTGGTCGCGTGCGTCCATGGCGGAGAAGTCGGGGTTGTCGAAGTCGACGATCGGGCGGATCTGGCGCAAGTTCAACCTCAAGCCGCACCAGGCGGACACGTTCAAACTGTCGACCGATCCGCTGTTCATGGAGAAGGTTGTTGACGTGGTCGGTCTCTACCTGGACCCGCCCGCTGGTGCGGTAGTGCTCTCGGTCGACGAGAAGGCGCAGATCCAGGCGCTGAACCGCTCGCAGCCGGTACTGCCCATGATGCCCGGCATGCCCGAGCGGCGTACTCACGACTATGTGCGCCACGGCATCACCAGCCTGTTCGCCGCGTTCAACGTCGCCGACGGCACGGTCATCAGCGCCCTGCACCGCCGCCACCGCGCGGCGGAGTTCAAGAAGTTCCTGGCCCGCATCGACGCCGCGGTACCGGCCGGCCTGGATGTCCACCTGATCTGCGACAACTACGGCACCCACAAAACCCCCGCGATCAACGCCTGGCTGGACCGCCACCCACGCTTCCACATGCATTTCACCCCGACCAGCTCGTCGTGGATAAACCAGGTCGAGCGGTGGTTCGGCTTTCTGACCGACCAGATGATCCGCCGGGGCACTCACAAGTCGGTACAGGCATTGGAAGCCGACATCCGTTCCTGGGTCGAGGGCTGGAACGACAACCCCCGCACCTTCGTGTGGACGAAAACCGCGGAGGAGATCATCGAATCACTCGGCCGACTTATTCAACGAATCTCAGGCGCAGGACACTAGTACTACAACCGCGCCTTGGGATCTTGGCGTCGCCGCTGGTAGTGGCAGCGTTTGGCCTGGGCTTGGCGGCGGCGACGCCAGTCTGACCAGGCTTTGGTGTGCCGGCGCGGGTGGCTGGGTGCGGTCAGGGTCGCCCAAAGGCGGCGGATCTCGTTGACGGTAAAGGGGATCAGCTCGTCGGAGTCGGGTGTGGACGGTGCTAGGGTGTGCGCTGGTGTGGTGGCCCCGCTGGTGGCCGGGGTGGCCTGAAGGATGCCATGCCATGGGTCGAACCGTTGGTCAGCAATCGGTCCCGCTCGGCAGTCCCGTCCGGGACGGCCGTCGGCGACGGGGACATGATCGGCCGCCGGAGGCGGGTCGTCGGGTCAGTCGGAGGAAGGCCTCGCCGGTACGTCAGGGCCGATAGCGACGCCGCGGCGATCCGGCAGCGCAGTTCGGCACCGCTGGGGCACGCCACTGCTCGCGGTGGGAGCGCAGCCGGTTCAGCGAGTACAAGTCAGGCCGCGCGGCGGTACTCGTGGATCAGCCCGCCCAGGACATCAACGCGCTCGATGCGTGTGTCCGGATCGGTGAACGGCTCGACAGCCCTCAACCGGCCGACCGGTACCGGTACCTCCAGCCCGATGCGACGATGGGGCCTGCCCGTGTTGTAGTGCTCCAGATAACCGGTGAGGACTCGTTGCAGATGCCCACGATTCCAGATGAGTGTCCAGTCCAGACACTCCGCGCGGACGGTACGCACCCACCTCTCCGCGTACGCGTTCGCTCTTGGTGCCCGCGGTGGGATCTTGATCGTCTCGACGCCCACCGCGCGGAACACCGCGTCGAACGCGGCGGTGAACTTCGCGTCGCGGTCGCGGATGAGGAACCGGAACCGGCGGGCATGGTCGTCGAGGTCCATCAGCAAGTTGCGGGCCGCCTGCGTCACCCAGGCATCAGTGGGGTGCGCGGTGATCCCGACCAGATGCACCCGGCGCCGGTCGAGTTCGACTATGAACAGCACGTACAGCCTGGTCAGGCTGACCGTCTTCACGGTCAGGAAATCACACGCGAGCATCCCGGCGGCCTGGGTGTGCAGGAATTGGGTCCAGGTCGGCCCGCTGCGCCGAGGCGCCGGCCCCAGCCGGTGGCGGCGAAGGATGCGGCGCACCGACGTCGCCGACACCCGGACGCCGAGCTTGCGGCACTCCCCCACGATCCTCAGGTAGCCCCAGCGCGGGTTCTCCCGCGCCATCCGCAACACCAGTCGACAACCTCGGGAGCCAACCCCTGATGGCCTTGCCCGGTGGCCGGGTACGTCCACCGGCGGGCCACCAACTCGCGATGCCAGCGCAGCAGCGTCGCGGGCGTGACCAGAAAGATCGGCCACCGGTCTCGCGGCAGCAGCCGCGCCAACATGGCCAACACCAGCCGATCAGCAGGCTCGTAGCGAGGCCGGCCAACCTGCCGACGGACCTGCT
>WNGE01001995.1_pt1 | contig 25906 bp, 21 predicted proteins | sample 5400651 | NCBI WGS metagenome assembly WNGE01 (sample SAMN13153370, study PRJNA577476) | soil metagenome | isolation source: 60 cm soil or saprolite under grassland replicate 2 | place: USA:California | collected 2016-06-15 | reverse complement strand
GGTGCCGGTGGCGACCACCCCGCCCACGGTCGCCTCGGCCGGGACGTCGAGCGCCAGTTGCTGGCCGGCCGAACCGAACGCGCCGGCCAGCTGCCCGATTGTCGCGCCCGCCTGCACCCGCGCCACCAGGTCGCCGGCCTCGTGCTCCACCACGTGGTCCATCGAGCGCAGGTCCACCACCAGGTCACAGCGGGACGGCGGGGCGCCCCAGGCGAGCCCGGTCCCGGCGCCGCGCGGCACCACCGCGAGCCCGCCCCCGGCGGAGGCCGCGGCCCGCAGCAACGCTGCAACCTCGGCGGTCGACGCCGGCGAGGCGACAAAGGACGGGACGACCCCCGCCACCGCATCGGCGGCGGTGCCGTCGGTGAGCGACGGGCAGGCGGCGGCGAGCGCGGGGCGGACCGCGGGAACCGAGACCCGTTCGGTATCCATATAAGAAGATCTCTGCCTGGCCGGCCACTACTGCCGGGTGCGGCGCCCGCCGGTGGCCCGGCACCTCGCCCATGTACCGGGACTTGTCCACGCCGACGCCGTGCTCGCCGGTGATCGAGCCGCCGTGCTCCAGGCAGGCGTCCAGGATCGCGCCGGACACCTTCTCGGCCGCCTCCGCCTGGCCGGGTACCTTGTCGTCGTAGAGCACCAGCGGGTGCAGGTTCCCGTCGCCCGCGTGGAAGACGTTCGCGACGCGAATCCCGGCCTCAGCAGACAGCTCAGCGATCCGGGCCAGCACCGCGCCGAGCGACGTCCGCGGCACCACCCCGTCCTGGACGATGTACGCCGGGCTGATCCGGCCCACCGCGGCGAACGCCGACTTGCGCCCGGCCCAGATGCCCGCCCGTTCGGCCGGGTCGTCGGCCGCCTGGATCTCGGTCGCCCCGGCCGCCTCGCACAGCGCGCGCACGGTCGACAGCTCCGCCTCGACCTCCGCGGCCGGGCCGTCCAGTTCCACCAGCAGCACCGCACCCGCCCCGGCCGGGTAGTTGCAGTGCACGGCCTCCTCCGCGGCCTCGATGGACAGCGCGTCCATCATCTCGATCGCGGCGGGCAGGATGCCGGCCGCGATGATGTCGGACACCGCCCGTCCGCCTTCGGCCGTCGAGGAGTAGGCGACCAGCAGCAGGTGCACGACCTCAGGCACCGGCATCAGCTTGACTACGATCTTGGTCACGATGCCGAGCGTGCCCTCCGAGCCGGTGAACGCGCCGAGCAGGTCGTAGCCGGTCGTCACGCCGGTGCCGTCGCCGAGCCAGGTCAGCTCGCCGGACGGCGTGACGATCTCCAGCCCGGTGACGTGGTGCACGGTGAACCCGTTCTTGAGGCAGTGCGCCCCGCCGGAGTTCTCCGCGACGTTGCCGCCCACCGAGCACACCACCTGGCTGGACGGGTCGGGCGCGTAGAACAGGCCGAACGGCGCCGCGGCCTTGCTCACCGCCAGGTTCGTCACGCCGGGCTCCACCACCGCGCGCCGGCTCACCGGGTCGATCTCGACGATGGCACGCATCCGGGACATCACGACCAGCACGCCGCTCTCGTGCGGCAGCGCCCCGCCGGACAGCCCGGTGCCGCTGCCGCGGGCCACGAACGGCACCCCGGCCTGAGCACAAAGAGCCACGACCTCGGCCACCTCGGCGGCCGAACCCGGCAGGACCGCCAGCGCGGGCACGCACCGGTGCGAGGTGAGCCCGTCGCACTCGTAGGTGCGCAGCTCCAGCGGATCGGTGATGACGTTGCCCGCGCCGCAGATGTCCCGCATCCGGGGCACCAGAGCCTGGATGGTCGCTGCCATGGGCCCTCTCCCGCCCGGTGATAACCCTGTGCTGATTGTCCCCCTTTCCAGGCCCGGGGAACAGAAACCCGTTACGGCATTCGCTCGTACGCCGGGATGGTGAGGAACTCGGCGAAGGTGTCGGCCAGCGCGACCTCGGTGAACAGCGCGACCGCCTGGCCGTACCGTTCGGCGTCGAAGCTCTCGCCGCTCACCGCGCGGATCTTGGACAGCTCCTCGTCGATGAGCCGCTCGACCAGGTCCCGCTTCACCACGACGCCGTCGTCCAGCGCCACGTCGTTGTGGATCCACTGCCAGGTCTGGGAGCGGGAGATCTCCGCGGTGGCCGCGTCCTCCATCAGGTTGAAGATGCCCACCGCGCCGCTGCCGCCGAGCCAGCTGGCCAGGTACTGCAGTGCCACGCTGATGTTGTTGCGCAGCCCGGCCTCGGTGATCGTGCCCGGCGTCTTGCTCACCGCGAGCAGGTCCTCGGCGGTGACGTGGACGTCCTCGCGCTGCTTGCCGAGCTGGTTCGGATTCGTGCCGAGGACGCCGTCGAAGACCTCCTTGCACAGCGGGACCAGGTCGGGGTGGGCGACCCAGGAGCCGTCGAAGCCGTCGGCCGACTCGCGGGCCTTGTCCTCCCTGACCTTGGCCAGGGCCTTCTCGTTGACCTCCGGGTCGCGCCTGCTCGGGATGAACGCCGCCATCCCGCCCATCGCGTGCGCCCCGCGCCGGTGGCAGGTCTTCACTAGCAACTCGGTGTAGGCGCGCATGAACGGGGCGGTCATCGTGACCGAGTTCCGCTCGGGCAGCACGAAGTCGCGACCGCGGGTGCGGAACTTCTTGATCACGCTGAACAGGTAGTCCCAGCGCCCGGCGTTCAGCCCGGCCGAGTGCTCCCGCAGCTCGTAGAGGATCTCCTCCATCTCGAACGCGGCCGGGATCGTCTCGATCAGCACGGTGGCCCGGATGGTGCCGCGCGGGATGCCGAGCGCGTCCTGGGCCAGGTTGAACGCGTCGTTCCACAGCCGTGCCTCGAGGTGGCTCTCGTTCTTGGCCAGGTAGAAGTACGGTCCCTTGCCCGCCTCTAGCTGCCGCTGCGCGCTGGTCACCATGTACAGCGCGAAGTCGGTCAGGCTGCCGGAGGCCCGTACGCCGTCGATGAGGATGTGCTTCTCGTCCAGGTGCCAGCCGCGCGGGCGGACCACGATCGTGGCCAGCTCGTCGTCGGGCCGCAGCGCGTAATCCTTGCCCTCGGCGCTGGTGTAGTCGATCGTCCGGTCCAGCGCGTCCTTGAGGTTGAGCTGGCCGGTGATCATGTTGTCCCAGAGCGGGGTATTGGCGTCCTCGAAGTCGGCCAGCCAGACGTTCGCCCCCGAATTGAGGGCGTTGATGGTCATTTTCTTGTCCGTCGGGCCGGTGATCTCCACCCGGCGGTCGATCAGGCCCGGTGCGGGCGCCGCAACGCGCCAGCTGGCGTCCTCGCGGATCCCGGCCGTCTCGGGCAGGAAGTCGAGCATCGCGCCGCCGGAGAGTTCGGCCTGACGGCGGCGGCGCGCGGCCAGCAGCTCGGACCGGCGCGGGCCGAGCTCGGCATGGAGAGCGGCGATGAGATCGATGGCCTGCGGCGTCAGGATCTCGTCGTAACGATCGCCGTACGGACCGGTGATCTCCACGCGTTCGGTTCCCGGCATGTCTCATCCTCCCTCAAGTCTGGCCTTCATCTTAGGGTGGGCCTGGGGGAGATAGCAGAGCCGGCCACTTGGCCTGGGGCGCAGCGCCCGGGAGCGGGCGTCATGACCCGGCCCGCGCCGCCGTGCGTAACAAATCGCATCTCCCGGCGTCTGGTATTACTAAGCCAGCGCCTTTGCCCTGGTTTGCGAATGCCCGGAGGGCCGCCCGGTAAGGGCGCCGACGCCAGCTAGCGGGCCAATTCGAATAGCTGCAGCAAGCGCCCGGCCGCAAAGAGGCCCTGAGCGCCGCACCCTGGCGGCGAGGCTGGCGAGTACCTTCGGACCAGGTCGAAGCCGCGCGGCGGTGCTTTCACATTCCCCGGGACTACCGGGAGAGGGGGCGCAATGATAAGCTTCTGTATTCCATACCGAAAAGCTAACGCGCCCAATATTGAGTCAAGGAAAGTATACCAATAAAGATGACGCTTAGTCAAACCAATTCCGCGTCGGCCGCGGCCATCGGCCAGGAACAGTCGTATCTCGAAATGCTTTACCGTTTGCTCGACGAGGCGCGGGACCGGACCGAGAGCGCGCTCACCCAGACACTCGGAACCGGCGGCGCCGGGGGTACGTTCCAGGCCCGGGTCGAGCGCGACTTCACCGCGACCGAGCAGTCGCGGCGGCTGGCGCAGCTGAACGCGGTGGAGCACGGCCTGTGCTTCGGCCGCACCGATGCCGAACCCACCGCCGATCGCCCGGGGACCCTGTACATCGGCCGGATCGGCCTGCGGGACGACGAGCACGAGCCGCGGCTCATCGACTGGCGCGCTCCCGCGGCCCACTCCTTCTACGCCGCCACCCCCAGGGACCCGAACGGGCTGATCCGCCGCCGCCACATCTACACCAGGAACCGCACGGTCACCGGGGTCGACGACGAGGTCTTCGACCTGGACCGGCTGTCCGAGCCGGACCGCCGGAGCCTGTCCGGCGAGGCGATGCTGATCGCCAGCATCACCAGCCGGCGTACCGGCCGGATGAGCGACGTGGTGGCCACCATCCAGGCCGAGCAGGACCGGGTCATCCGTTCGGCGCTGCAGGGCGTGCTGGTCGTGCAGGGCGGCCCGGGCACCGGCAAGACGGTCGCGGCGCTGCACCGGGCCGCGTACCTGCTCTACACCCACCGGCGCACGCTCGAGCGCCGCGGCGTGCTCGTCATCGGGCCGAACGCCACCTTCCTCCGCTACATCAGCCAGGTCCTGCCGTCCCTCGGCGAGACCGACGTGGTCCTCAGCTCGATCGCCGAGCTCTTCCCCGGCGTCAAGGCCGCCCCCGACGACGATCCGGAAGCCGCCGTGGTCAAGGGCAACGTCACGATGGTGAACGTGCTCCGCCGCGCGGTGCGCAACCTGCAGCAGGTACCGCCGGGCGACCTGGAGATCACCGCGGACGGCGTGACCATGACCGTGCCGAACCAGGTCGTGCTGCGCGCCCGCGACCGGGCCCGCGGGCCGCGCAAGCCGCACAACGCGGCCCGCAAGCTGTTCATCACCGACATGCTCGGCGCGCTCGCGGCCGCCGAGGCGCGGGCGCTCGGGCGCGAGCTGGACCCCGAGGACGTGCCGTACGCGCGGGCCCGGCTGTGGGACGAGCCGCCGGTTCGGGCCGCGCTCGACGCGCTGTGGCCCTTCCTGACCCCGCAGCGGCTGGTGGCCGGCCTGCTGGCCGAGGAAGGTGCCCTCCGCCGCGCCGCCCCCGGTCTACCGGCGGCCGAACGGTCCGCGTTGCTGCGCCCCGGTCACCCCGACGCGTGGACCGTGGCGGACGTGCCGCTGCTCGACGAGGCCGCCCAGCTGCTCGGCACCGACGACACCGCGGACAAGCGGCGACGCCGGGCGCTGGACCGGGAGCGCCGCGCCGAGGAGCGATACGCCCGCGAGGTCCTCGAGATCACCCCGGTGGGGAACGAGGCTTTCGGGGGCTCGACCAGGCTCGCCGATCTCGTCGACGCGAGCACGCTGGCCGACTGGAACCGCGACCCGGGCCAGCAGCTCACCACGGCCGAACGGGCCTGGGCCGACCCCTCCTGGGCCTACGGCCACGTGATCGTGGACGAGGCGCAGGAGCTGTCCGCGATGGCCTGGCGGATGGTCATGCGCCGGATCCCGACCCGGTCGATGACCGTGGTCGGAGATGTAGCACAGCGCAGCAGCGCGGCCGGCGCCCGCTCCTGGGCGCAGATGCTCGACCCGTACGTGAAGGGCCGCTGGCGCGAGGAGCTGCTCACCGTCAACTACCGCACCCCGGCCGAGATCATGGCCCTGGCCGCCGACGTGCTGGCCGCGGTCGCCCCCGGCGAGAGCCCGCCAGAGTCCGTCCGCGAGGAGGGCCTGGCGCCGCGCGCGGTCCAGGGTCTCGCGGCCGTCCCCGGCGTGGTGAAGGAAGAGCTCGCCGAGATGGGTGCCGAGCTTGGACAGGGCGGACGGCTGGCCGTCATCGCGCCGGGAAACCGGATCGCCGAACTGGCCCAGGCGCTGCCCGCGGCGGTACCCGGCGACCGGCCCGAGGTGCTCGACTCCCCGGTCGCGCTGCTGACCGTGGGCCAGGCCAAGGGCCTCGAGTTCGACCGCGTGGTGCTGGCCGACCCGGCCGGGATCCTGGACCAGTCGCCGGCCGGCGGCCACGACCTGTACGTCGCGATCACCCGCGCCACCCACCGCCTCACCATCGTCCACGACACCCCCCTGCCCGCCAGCCTCTCCCGCCTCACCGAGCCCCCTCGCCCCTGACGCCTCCTCGCTCCATCTGGAGCCCGCAACCGCAACGCCTCCTCGCCCCAGCTGGAGCCCGCAACCGCAACGCCTCCTCGCCCCGCCGGAGTACCCCTGCCCGTGACGTCCGCCCGCCGTTCCCCCGCCGACCATGATCGTGAGCAGTTTGGGGTCATATACGCCCAAAACTGCTCACGATCATGAAACGGTGAAGCCTGTGCACGCGGTGCTGCGGGTGCTGGGGGAACGAGCTCGCGCGGGGAGCCTGCCGGGGCAGCGACGCGATGGGTTCCGGGTGGCGCTGGCCATCGAGGGCGGCGGGATGCGCGGGACGATCTCGGCGGGCATGGCGCTGGCACTCGACGAGCTCGGCCTGGTATCCGCGTTGGACGCCATCTACGGTGCCTCGGCCGGGGCCATCACCGCCGCGTGGCTGCTCAGCAGGCCGCAGGGGCTGCGCGGCTGGACCGAACCCTCCTATGCCCGCGCCTTCATCCGCCGCTCCGCCCTGCTGCGCGGCCGCCCGGTGGCGGACATCCGGGCCCTGATCGAGGAGCTCTACCAGACCACGTTCCCGATGGACTTCGACGCGGTGCTGGCTAGTCCGGTCGAGTTCCACCCGCTCGCCACCGACGCCGCCACGGGTCAGTCCACCGACCTGCGCCCGCTCTGCGGTACCCCGGCCGAACTGCGCCTGGCCCTGCGTGCCAGTGCCGCCCTGCCGCTGCTGGCGGGGCCGCCGGTGCAGCTCGACGGCCGCCGCTTCTACGACGCGGGCCTGTCCGAGTCCGTCCCCTATCGCACCGCGCTGGCCCAGGGCGCCACGCACGTGCTGGTGCTGCGCTCCCGCCGCGGGCCGGTCGCCGTACCGGAAGGCGGCCGCGGCCCGGCCCGTTCGGCCCGCGTGATCGCGCGCACCGCGCTACGACGGGAGCCCCCGGCCCTGCGCGCCGCCTTCCTCGGCCGCGACGCCCGCCTGGCCGACGACGACCGCCGCCTAGCCGAATACGAGTCCGCGCCCCCACCCGAGTCGCCCGCCGCCCCGCAGCCCGCCGCCCCACCCAGCGCCGCCCCACCCAGCGCCGCCCCACCGGCAGCTTCGGTAACACCCGCATCAGGGGCCTCGGCGGCGGTGTTCTCGATCCGGCCTCTGGCTGGCTCACCCGCTGTAAGCCGCCTAGCCACTGACGGGCGCCTGCTCCAGGCCGCGTTCGAGTCCGGCCGCGCCGCCACGCACGCCGCCTTCGCCCCGTCTACCTCATAGCCCCCGCGCCGGAGTGCCGCGCTTCATGATCGCGAAGACTTTGCTACTCCATGCAGTAGTAAACCCTTCGCGATCATCGAAATCCTTTCCGGAAACCGGTGCCTACCATGATCGGGGAAGGTTTTGGTCTGCCCGGACTAAAGATCCTTCCCCATCATGGGAATCGCTCACCAGGGGAGCGGGCCGTAGGCGTCGGCCGGGGCTCCCGTGGTCCACAAGTGACCCCAGAGGATTCCGCTGGGGCCGTTGGCGTCCAGGGTGGCAAGGTGGACGCTGGCTTCCGCTCCCTCGGCGACCGAACGGAACCCGTTGTGACGGTTCAGGTCGGTGGCGGTGTAACCGGGGTTGGCCGCGTTCACCTTGACCGGGGTGTCTCGCAGTTCCTTCGCGTAGAGCGCGGTGATCATGTTGAGCGCGCTCTTCGACGACGGGTAGGCCAGGCTCGCCGGCATCTGCGCCAGCGGGCTGGCCGGGTCGGTCATCGAGGTGATCGAGCCCACCTCGCTCGACACGTTGACGATCCGCGCGGCGGGCGCCCGGCGCAGCAGCGGCAGCATCGCGTTCGTCACGATGATCACGCCGAACACGTTGGTCTCGTAGACCTCGCGCATCGCGTCCAGGTCGGCCTGGCTGGGCGGGCCCCCGGCCCGCGCAATGCCGGCGTTGTTGACCAGGATGTCCAGCCGGCCGTACTGGTGGTCGACCCAGTCGGCCGCCTCCTGCGCCGACTTCGGATCGGTCACATCGAGCCGAACGAACCGGGCGTCTGCCCCGGCATCGCGCAGCGCTCGCTCGGCCTGAAGGCCGCGGGCCTCGTCCCGCGCGCCAGCCAGCACGGTAACCCCGCGGGTACCCAGCTGGCGGGCAGTCTCCAGGCCGATCCCCTTGTTGGCCCCGGTGATCAGGGCGATTGTCGTGGTCATGCCGCCGACGCTAGTAACCAGGCAACGAAGCCGGGAGAGACCGTTCGTGCCTGGGACTGGCAGTACCACCCACCGGGCGCCGGGCCGGAGCGAGAATGAGGGACATGAACTCGAACCGCCGCACCGAGCTGGCCGGGTTCCTGCGGGCCCGGCGCGCCCGGCTGAGCCCGCGTCAGGCCGGCCTGCCCGAGGCGGGCACGCCGGGGAGACGCCGCACGCCAGGGCTGCGCCGCCAGGAGGTAGCGCAGCTGGCGGGCCTGTCGGTGGACTACTACATCCGGCTGGAGCAGGCCCGCGGGCCGCACCCGTCCCGGCAGGTGCTGGCCGCGCTGGCCCGGGCGCTGATGCTCACCGCGGACGAGCGCGACTACCTGTTCCGCATGGCCGGCCAGGCGCCGCCGCCGGCGCCCCGGCCGAGCCGGGAGATCAGCCCGGGCATCAGGCACCTGCTGGACAGCATGCCGGGCATCCCGGCCTACGTGGTCGACGCGGCGTACAACGTGCTGGCCTGGAACCGGCTCGCGACCTACTTCATCGGCGACCTGTCCCGGTACGAGGACAGGAACATGATCCGCTGGACGTTCCTGCGGGCGCCGCAGGAGGTCGTCTGGAGCGACGCCGACTTCGTCCGCTTCACCAGGTCCACGGTCGCCGACCTGCGCGCCGCCTACGCCCGCTACCCCGGCGAACCCGGCATCGACCGCCTCGTCACCGAGATGCTCGCGCTCTCGCCGCGGTTCGCCGGGATGTGGGCGGAACACGCGGTCGAGGTGCGTGGGCCGATGCTCAAGCACGTCGACCACCCCCTGGCCGGTCCGCTGGAGTTCGAGTGCCAGGTGCTGCACGTCGCCGAGACCGGCCAGCGCCTCATCGCCTACTGCGCCGCCCCCGGCTCGGCCACCGAGGCCGCCTTCGCCGAACTGGCCGACCGCGCCCCGCTGCCGGGCTAGGGCGAGCCGACGGCCGAAGCTCATCTGCCAGACCAGATCACCTGACCCGCCGGGCGGCCGGAGCACGACCCGGGTCACGTTCTCATGGGCGTAGCCGTAGTACTCCGACAGCTTGGCGTGGTTGACGATGCCGCCGCCCATGTTGACCACGGCGGGTGGTCCGCTGGCCGGGCGGCTGGCAATGGCCGAACCGCCCCGCAGGTTCGCCATGCCCATGAGACACCTCTCCAGTTAAAAGGTTGCATCCGGGGGAAAGGGCCTGCGGGGCACATATGACGCTGCCGCGGTGTTAATCAAGTGAAAACCCGTCCGGTGCATGGCACCATCGGGGGGACGGGAAGCACCAGGAGGGCAATGAGCACGGTTTTTGATGAGCAGCCGGACTTCGGGGACCAGGATCTGCCGAACATGGACCTGGAGGACCGGCACGCGCTCCGGCGGGTAGCCGGGCTCTCCACCGAGCTACAGGACATCAGCGAGGTCGAGTACCGGGCGCTGCGGCTCGAGCGGGTCGTGCTGATCGGGGTCTGGGCCGAGGGCAGCCTAGCCAGCGCGGAGAATTCGCTGCGCGAGCTGAGCCGGCTGGCGGAGACGGCGGGCTCCGAGGTGCTCGACGGCCTCATCCAGCGCCGCAGCCGGATCGACGCGGCCACGTACGTGGGCTCGGGCAAGGCGCGCGAACTGGCCGGCATCGTCGCGGCGGCAGGCGCCGACACGGTGATCTGCGACGGCGAGCTCACCCCGAGCCAGCTGCGCAACCTGGAAGGCGTGGTGCGGGTCAAGGTCATCGACCGGACCGCGCTGATCCTGGACATCTTCGCCCAGCACGCGCGCAGCCGGGAGGGCAAGGCCCAGGTCGAGCTGGCCCAGCTGCAGTACATGCTGCCCAGGCTGCGCGGCTGGGGCGAGTCGCTGTCCCGGCAGGCCGGCGGCCGGGTGGCCGGCGGCGGCGGCATCGGCACCCGCGGTCCCGGCGAGACCAAGATCGAGACCGACCGGCGGCGGCTGCGAGCGCGTATCTCGCGGCTGCAGAAGGACATCGCGGGCATGTCGACCGGCCGCAAGGTGCAGCGCGGCCAGCGGCGACGTCGCGACGTGCCGTCCGTGGTTATCGCGGGATACACCAACGCGGGCAAGTCGAGCCTGCTCAACGTGCTCACCGGGGCCGGGGTCCTGGTCGAGGACGCGCTGTTCGCCACCCTCGACCCGGCGGTCCGCCGGGCCGAGACGCCGTCCGGGCGCACGTTCACGCTGACCGACACCGTCGGCTTCGTCCGGCACCTGCCGCACCAGCTGATCGACGCCTTCCGCTCCACGCTGGAGGAAACGGCCGAGGCCGACCTCATCCTGCACGTGGTGGACGGGTCCGACGCCGAGCCGGAGGCGCAGATCGCCGCGGTCCGCGCCGTGCTGGCCGAGATCGGCGCCGGGCACGTGCCCGAGCTCGTGGTGGTCAACAAGATTGACTCGGCCGACCCGGTCGTGCTGCAGGGCCTGCGCGCCAGGGAGCCGGGCAGCCTCAGCATCTCCGCGAAGACCGCAGCGGGCCTGGCTGCCCTGCGCGACGCTATCGAGGCCGCGCTGCCCCGGCTCGACGTCCAGGTCAAGCTCACGATCCCGTACAGCCGCGGCGACCTGGTCGCCCGGGCGCACGCCGAGGGCGAGGTGCTCGCGACCGAGCACAGCGCGGACGGTACACTTCTCGAGGCCCGGGTGCCGCCCGGCCTGGCCGCGCAACTCGAAGCCGTGCTAGACGATTGTGTCCAGGTCCAAGCGTGATAGCGGTCACGTTTGACGGGCATTTTCTCGTAAACTGAGGGTGCTTTTACCAGGTCGGCGGATAAGGTTCGGCATTTCGCCGAAAGGCTTGTCTGCGGTGGTAGCGGTGCAATACCGTGTCTGGATCGATATGTTCGCTGCCGTACCCGCTCGGCCCGTACCGTGATCGGCTCCGGTGCCCGTGCGTGGTGCGCAGCGCAGCTCGTCTAGTGCCGCCGGGACTTCCGGTGTGTACGTGTCATGACAGGTGAACGCTCATGGCGCATGGGATCACCAGTCCCGGGGGGGACCGACGGTGACTGTTCGGCTGCTGACCAACATCGGTCGCCTGTGGACCGGCTCGGAGATCTTGAGCAACGCCGCCATCGTGACCGGCGACGACCGGATCGCCTGGATCGGTCCCGCGGCCGAGCTGCCTCAGCGCATCCCGGGTGTGGTCGACGACATCGTCGACGTCGACCACGTGGAGAACCTGGGTGGCGGCCTAGTCACGCCCGGGCTGATCGACGCCCATACCCACCCGGTGTACGCGGGCAACCGCTGGGCGGAGCTCGCCATGCGGTCCAACGGCTCGTCGGCCGCGGAGATCACCGCCGCGGGCGGCGGGGTCTCGTCCACCGTCACCGTGACCCGCGGCACAGACCCCTGGACGCTGTGCAATGGCGTGCGCGCCCGGCTGGGCCGCTGGCTGCGGTCCGGCACGACGACCCTCGAGGCCAAGACCGGGTATCACCTGACCAGGGACGGCGAGCTGGCCGACGTGCGGATGCTGCGCGGTCTCGAAGGCGAGCAGGGCATGCCGCGGGTGCACGTCACGTTCCTGGCCGCGCACGCGGTCCCGCCGGAGTTCTTCGGCCGTCGCCACGACTATATCGACGCGGTCAGCTCCTGGTGCGCGGACGCCTCTGCCGTCGGCGCGGACAGCGTGGACGTGTACTGCGAGGAAGGCCGGTTCTCCGAGGACGAGGCGCGCTGGATCCTCAGCGCGGGCCGCCGCTCGGGCCTGCTGCCGCGCCTGCACGCCTGCGGTGACTCCCGCACCGGCGCCGCCCGGCTGGCCGCCGAGATGGGCTGCGCCTCCGCCGACCTGCTGCACGAGGCCACCGAGGAAGACGTGGCGGCGCTGGCCCAGGCCAGCGTGGCCGCCGTGGTCTGCCCGGGCACGGCCTTGCAGACCAGGACCCGGCCGCCAGTGCGCGACCTGCTGGACAAGGGCGTCGTGGTCGCGCTCGGCTCCGACCACACCCCGGGCGGCACCGGTATCACCTCGATGGCCCTGGTCATCTCGCTGGCCGTGTCCTACTTCGGGATGAGCGTCGAGGAAGCCCTGCGGGCTGCCACTATCGGCGGCGCGCACGCGCTGCGCGCTCCCGACCGCGGCGCGATGGTCCGCGGCAGGCTCGCCGACATGGTGCTGTGGGACGCCGACCACGAGGGCGCCTTCGTCTGGTCCTACGGCCTGACCCCGCGCCGCGTCTGGCTCGGCGGCGAGCCGATCTCGGCCAGCTAGCCAGGTCCCGTCCAGCTATGCTGCGGTCATGGCTGCGCGCACCGCGGTTAACCCGCCCGCCACCCAGGTCGTCCCGGTCACGCTCGTCGTCGGCGAGGAGGAGTTCCTCGTCGACCGCGCCGTCCGCGACCTGATCGCCGCCGCCCGCGACGCCGCCCCCGGCGGCGACGCCCATGACCTGGACGCGTCCGCGCTTAGCCCGGGAGAGCTCGACTCGCTCACCTCGCCCTCGCTGTTCGGTGGCGGCTGCGTGCTCGCGGTCCGTTCGGCCCAGAACGCGGGCAAGGAGGTTGCGGCCGAACTGGCCAGGTATGCGAGGAATCCGGCGCCAGACGTGGTCCTCGTCCTAACGCACGCGGGCGGCGCCAAGGGCAAGGAGCTGCTGGCCGCGGTCAAGGCGGCCGGGGCCCGGATGATGGAATACCCGAAGGTCACCAGGTTTTCCGAGCGGCTGGACTTCATCAGGACGGAGTTCCGCCGCGCTGGGCGGCGCGCCGATGCCGGCGCGGCACGGGCGCTGCTCGACGCGGTGGGTTCGGATCTGCGCGAGCTCGCGGCCGCCTGCGACCAGCTCGCCGCCGACACCGACGGCCTCATCGATGAGTCGGTCGTGGCCAGGTACTACCGGGGCCGGGCCGAGGCGACCGGGTTCACCGTCGCGGACCGGGCGGTCGAGGGACACCTGGCCCAGGCGCTCGAACAGCTGCGCTGGGCGCTGGCCACGGGCGTTTCCCCGGTGCTGATCTGCAGCGCGCTCGCGCAGGGAGTCCGGCTGCTGGGCCGGGTGGGATCGGCAACGCGGGGTGCCAGCAGCGCCGCGCTCGCCGCCGAGGTGGGCGCCCCGCCGTGGAAGATCGACCGGGTCCGGCAGCAGCTCCGCGGCTGGCACCCGAACGGCATCGCCCGCGCGCTGCACGCGGTCGCCGAAGCGGACGCGCAGGTGAAAGGCGAAGCGACCAGCGCGGCTTACGCGCTGGAAAGGGCGGTGCGCCGGATCGTCGCCAGCCGGGCCGACGACGACCTCACGACCTAGCTGGCCTGGAGTTCGGCGTAGCGCTTGGCGATCGCGGACTTGCGGTTCGCGGCCTGGTTCTTGTGGATAACGCCTCTGCTGGCCGCCTTGTCGAGCTGCCGGGTAGCGGCGCGCAGTGCGGTCCCGGCCTCGTCGAGGTTCCCCGCGTCCGCGGCCTCGCGGAACTTGCGCACGGAGGTACGCAGCGACGACTTGACGGCCTTGTTCCGCTGGTGCGCCTTCTCGTTTTGCTTATTGCGCTTGATCTGAGACTTTATATTCGCCACGCGTGGGAATCCTTCAAGGTTGTCTGTGGGTGACGCGACGACGAAGCTTATCCGAGCCAGACCCCCCGGCTCAAACCAGAGCCCGATCTCGTGCTCACTACCGGGCCCAATCTAGGCGGGCGGCAAGGGCACTGGGCCGGACATGGGATCATGGATCACTCAGGCCGCTAGCCGGCGAATCACCCGAACGGATGCGCGTGTCATCACCTAGCCCCGCCAGCCAGCCGGTTCAGCGGAACCGGCCGAGACCCTTGGCCCAGGACGCCCGGCCGGCGCCCGCCCATACCGATCAGGCCGTGATCAGGAACTTCTGCATCATCGCCCACATCGATCATGGCAAGTCGACGCTGGCTGACCGGATGCTGCAGTTCACCGGGGTGGTGGAAGGCCGCCAGATGCGGGCGCAGTACCTGGACCGGATGGACATCGAGCGCGAGCGCGGCATCACGATCAAGAGCCAGGCGGTCCGGCTTCCCTGGGCCAGCGACGGCTCTCAGTACGTGCTCAACCTGATCGACACCCCCGGCCACGTCGACTTCAGCTACGAGGTCTCCCGCAGCCTGGCCGCCTGCGAGGGCGCCGTGCTGCTCGTCGACGCCGCCCAGGGCATCGAGGCGCAGACGCTGGCCAACCTGTACCTGGCGCTGGACGCCGACCTCAAGATCATCCCGGTACTGAACAAGATCGACCTGCCCGCGGCCCAGCCAGACCGCTACGCCGCCGAACTGGCCGGCATCATCGGCTGCGACCCCGCCGAGGTGCTCCGCGTCTCGGCGAAGACCGGCGAGGGCGTCGAGCACCTGCTGCACGAGATCGTCCGGCTCATCCCGGCCCCGTCAGGCGACCCGGACGCCCCGGCCCGGGCGCTGATCTTCGACTCGATCTACGACACCTACCGCGGCGTCGTCACCTACGTGAGGGTGGTCGACGGGCGGCTGTCCCGGCGCGAGCGCAGCCTGATGATGTCCACCGGCGGCACCCACGAGACGCTCGAGGTGGGCGTGATCTCACCGGAGCCCACGCCGAGCGAGGGCCTGGCCGCGGGGGAGGTCGGCTACCTGATCACCGGGGTCAAGGACGTCCGGCAGGCCCGGGTCGGCGATACCGTGACCAGCTCCGCCCACCCGGCGGCCGAACCGCTGGCCGGCTACTCGACCCCCAAGCCGATGGTCTTCTCCGGCCTGTACCCGGTGGACGGCGACGACTACCCCGACCTGCGCGACGCACTGGACAAACTGCGGCTCAACGACGCCGCGCTGCTGTACGAGCCGGAGACGAGCGACGCGCTCGGGTTCGGCTTCCGCTGCGGCTTCCTCGGCCTGCTGCACATGGAGATCGTCCGCGAGCGCCTGGAGCGCGAATTCGACCTGTCCCTGATCTCCACCTCGCCGAACGCCGTCTACCGCGTCGTCATGGACACCGGCCAGGAGATCCGGGTGACGAACCCGAGTGATTTCCCGGGAGGCAGCGAGCCGGGCAAGGGCAAGGTCGACCGGGTCTACGAGCCGGTGGTGCGCGCCACGGTGATCTCCCCGGCCGAGTACATCGGCACGATCATGGAGCTGTGCCAGAGCCGGCGCGGTTCCCTGATCGGCATGGACTACCTATCGTCGGACCGGGTGGAGATCCGCTACACGCTGCCGCTCGCCGAGATCATCTTCGACTTCTTCGACAACCTCAAGTCCCGGACCCGCGGCTACGCGTCGCTGGACTACGAGCCCGACGGCGAGCAGCAGGCCGACCTGGTCAAGGTCGACATCCTGCTGCAGGGCCAGCCGGTAGACGCGTTCAGCCAGATCGTGCACGCGGACAACGCCCGCGAGTACGGCCTGGCCATGACCGCGAGGCTCAAGGAGCTGATCCCGCGGCAGCAGTTCGAGGTGCCGATCCAGGCGGCCGTCGGCGCGCGCATCATCGCCCGGGAGAACATCCGCGCGCTGCGCAAGGACGTGCTGGCCAAGTGCTACGGCGGCGACATCACGCGCAAGCGCAAGCTGCTGGAACGGCAGAAGGAAGGCAAGAAGCGGATGAAGACCATCGGCCGCGTGGACGTGCCGCAGGAGGCGTTCGTAGCCGCCCTGTCCACCGGGCCGGGGGACAAGAAGACCCGCTAGACAATCATTAGGGCCGAACGGGCATGGGCGCGTGCGGGTGCCCCAGCGCCTGCCCCCCCTCGGTCGTGATGAACGGAGCCAGCTGCGCGCGCTGGAAGGGCTGGAGCTGCGCCGGCTGGTAAGAACCCTGCTGGAACGGCAGCGGCGGGGCGTGCGCGGTCGCGAGGGCGGTGACCAGCGCGGCCAGGGTGAAGATCACCAGCGCGGTGATGACGAGCGCCGCGGCGGAATGCCAGCTCGTGTCCGGCTCGGCGCCGGGCGGCACGGCGGGAGCCGCCTGCTGGTACGGCAGGCCGCCCGGGTAGGGGAGCGGCCCGGCCGGCAGGTCGGCGATCAGCGCCCAGAGGTCGCAGTACGTGCGGGCCGCGTAGGCCCGCGCCACCCGGTCGTCGAGCTCGTCCTGGTTGAGCCGTCCCTCGGTGAAAGCCGCCCGGAGCACCCCGACGGCACGCTCGCGGTCCGCGCTGCCCGCCAGCCAGGCCGGATTGACCCCGGTGAACCCGCTGCCGGCAGGCACAGCAGGGAAAGGCGGAAATGCCTGACCTGGACCGTATACCACTGAGCCTCCCGCGGACGCCTCCTAAGAGTGTAGACGCGCGAGCGTCGCCAGGAGTGCCAATGCCACGTTCGGCGTTCCTCACGGTTACGAGCTGAGCGCGGTACCGAGGTTGTCGTAGGCCTGGTTGATCTTGTCAACCGACTGCTGCAGGCCGGCCGCCTGCGCCTCGCTGATGTACTTGGTGGCCGAGGGAGCGGTGCTCAGCTCGGCGAACTTCGCCGCGGTGTCCGACACCGCGGCAGCCAGCGCGGCGTTGGCCGCGGTCGCCTGCGATGGCATGGCGATCCCGCGCAGCTGCGCGGCGAACGTGTTGAGCGTGGCGGCCACCTTACGGTCCACGCCCTCCACGCAGCTCAGCTTGTTGTTGCACGCCTGCACGCTGGCCGGGTAGTTATCGAGCACGTCACGCGACGGGCCGATGTCGGCGACCACCTGCTTCGCCGCGGACACGGCGCTGACGCTGTTGCCGGCCAGCGCTGCCTGGACCGCGCCGTTGACCGCGCCGAGCACCACGCCGAGCACGATGAACAGGATCACGAGCTTGCGCGCCGCCGCGGACAGCACGAGCCGCCAGGACAGCCCGTCCGCCGGTCCCGGGGCCGGCGCCCCGTAACCGGCCTGGGCATATCCCGGCTGCACGCCATATCCCGGCTGCACCTGCGGGTCGCCGTACGCCGGCTGCGCCTCCGGATCGCCGAACAGCCCTCCGGGGTACGCGCTGGTCAGCATCATGGCGAAGCCGAGCGTCCTGACCTGGTAGCGGAGCACGGCCGCCAGCCCCTGGTGGATGGCGTCCGGCATCTGACCGGTGACCAGCACGATCAGCCAGGTCACGAATATGAAGATGGTGAGCGCGCCGTAGCTGACGACGGCCTGGACGATCCAGCAGGGGATGAGCAGGAAGAACCGGAACAGGACGGCCAGCCGGTTCAGCCGGCCTGGCGTCACCGCCAGCCGGACCGGATAATCCGCGTCGTCCAGCGTGAACGGCGGATACACGTCGGTGAGCAGGTAGTTGTAGGCGTACACCCGGCTCAGCCAGCGCAGGTAGCCGGTGAGGAAGTCGGCCGCGAAGACCGGCAGCCGCCCGGTGAACAAGGCGCCGAACCAGCCGATGATCGTGATCACGCCGGCCGCGACCCCGAGCAGCCACAGGACGATCAGCTGCGGGATGGCCAGGATGATGCGGAACGCGACGGTCAGCCGCGACTGCGGAGCCCGACCCGCGAACGCGACGAGGACCGGCGCGGGTGTCGACTGCTCGGTGACCGGCGCGGTGGCGTCGGCGCCGTAGTACGCGGACATTGCCTATTCTCCCCTGTTCTTCGCTATCCCCCTGCAGGCGCGACCGATCATATCGGCCCGTTAGCTGTATTTTCCTACGCGCCGTAAAAGTTCGTTATCCCTAGCCGCCGGGCGTGCCGGTGGCGGAGATCACGGCGCCCACGATGGACAGGACGATGAGGATGCCCCAGAAGATAACCGCCATGTAACCGAGGACCAGGCCGCTTGTCGCCAGCCCGTCGCCGCGCTGCCCGGTCTGCCGCATCTCCCGCTTGGCCATGTGCCCGCAGATGATCGCCGGGATGGCGGTCAGGCCCATGGTGAAGAACTCGGCCACGCCCAGCACCAGCGACGCCCGGGCCAGCGAGTTGGTGGTGACGGGCGGCTGGTACATCGGCATGGGATAGACCGTGGGCATGGCCCCGGCCGGCAGGTCGGCGGTGAGCGCCATCAGCTCGGCGTACGTCCGCGCGACGTAGGCCCGGTTCATCCGCTCGTTGTACTCGTCCTGGGTCAGGCGGCCCTCGGCGAAGCCGGCCTTCAGCACGTCGACCGCGCGTTCCCGGTCCGCCGAGGCCGCGCGCATGGCCGGGTTCATAGCCGGGTTCATCCGGGCCTGCATCTGGTACCCGCCCGCTGGAACCTGGAACCCGCCCGGCGGAACGGGGTAAGCACCCGGCGGCACCTGGTAACCCGCCGGCGGCACCTGGTAGCCGTACGGCGCGACGGGCGGGACGTACGATGCCGCGGGCGGGACATACGGTGCCGCGGGCGGGCCGTAAGGCGTGGCAGGCGGGACGTACGGCGTCGTCGGCGGAACCTGGGCCGCGGTCGGCGGGCCGTCGTCGGCAGGAGCCGACCCGGCGGGGGCCGCCTGCCAGTTGTCCCTGGGGTACTGGGCCGGCCATTCCGACTCGTTCTCTGCCAACGGTGCCTCCCGTAGACGGGACCCTAGTGCCACGTGCCTCGCGGAAACGCTACTCATTCAGTCTAAGCGCGCGAATCGCCAAACTGCTTCCCGTGCTGTCGCACGGACCTTGCCGGGTAGCGTAGCGGCATGCCTGGCACCCTCCCCGATGGCGAGCCGGTCCCCGCCGCGGGGACGCTGCCTGATAGCGCGCGGGCCGGGCTAGGACAGCGGCCGTTCGGCCTGTACGTCCACGTGCCGTTCTGCACCACCCGGTGCGGCTACTGCGACTTCAACACCTATACCGCGGCCGAACTTGGTTCCGGGCCCGGCGCGACCTCACCCGGCAGCTACCCAGACCAGGCCATCGCCGAGCTCAGGTTCGCCCGCCGGGTGCTCGCCGGTGCTGAGCCCCGTGCTGAGCATGGCGTGAACCTCCCGGTCAGCACGGTGTTCTTCGGCGGCGGGACGCCGACCCTGTTGCCTCCGTCCGCGCTGGGGGCCATCCTGAGGGCCATCGACGCCGAGTTCGGCCTGGCGCCCGGCGCCGAAGTGACCACCGAGGCGAACCCGGAGAGCGTCGACCAGGCCACCTTGAGCGAGCTGCGGTCGCAAGGGCTGACCCGGGTCTCGTTCGGCATGCAGAGCGCCGTGCCAGCGGTGCTCGCCGTGCTCGACCGGGTGCACCGTCCCGGTCGGCCGGCCCAGTGCGCCGCGTGGGCCCGCGCGGCCGGATTCGAGCACGTCAGCCTGGACCTCATCTACGGGACACCGGGAGAGTCGGACGCGGACTGGCGGCGCTCGCTGGACGCGGCCGTGGCCGCCGCGCCCGACCATGTGTCCGCGTACGCGCTCACCGTGGAGACCGGTACGCGGCTGGCGGCGCGAGTCCGCCGCGGCGAGCTCGACCCACCGGACGACGACGTGCTTGCTGATCGCTACCTGGCCGCGGACGAGATCCTCAGCGCGGCAGGCTACGGCTGGTACGAGATCTCCAACTGGGCGGTTTCCCCGTCATCACGGTGTGCGCACAACATGCTGTACTGGACCGGCGGCGACTGGTGGGGGATCGGGCCCGGGGCGCACAGCCACGTCGGCGGGACCCGGTGGTGGAACGTCCGGCACCCGGCCGCCTACGCCGCGCGGATCGCCGCCGGGAGCAGCCCGGGCCAGGCCAGGGAGGTCCTGTCCGAGGCCGAACGGCAGCTGGAGCGCGTCATGCTGCTCACCCGCCTCGCCGACGGCTGCCCGACCGCGGCGCTCGGTCCGGCCGGCCAGGCGAACGCGGCGCAGGTGGTCGCCGACGGCCTGGCCGACGCCGCCGCCCTGGCCCGCGGCCGGATCGTGCTGACCCGCCGGGGCCGCCTGCTGGCCGACGCCGTGACCCAGAAGCTGACCGAACCCTGACCGAACCCCTGATGGGCCTCAGCCCACGATGTGCGCGCAGATCCAGTCGGGCGCCTCGGACCGCTCGCCGCGGTTCGCCGCGATCGCGCCCCTGATGAGGTACCACAGCGCCGACGCCCAGATGACCAGGCCGAATAGTGTCGCTGACGCCGTCCCGCTCGAGATCTGCCGTCATGGCTATGCGCTCCCCGGCGTGGTGACGAAATCGATCAGCTCCTCGACCCGGCCCAGCAATTCCGGCTCGAGGTCGGCATAGCTGCTCACCGAGCGCAGGATGCGCTGCCAGGCCGCGGGCACCTCCGGCGGCCAGCCGATGGCGCGCAGCACGCCTTCCTTCCACGGCTGCCCGCGCGGGACATCGGGCCAGGCGGCGATGCCGACCGCCGAGGGCCGCACCGCGGCCCAGATGTCGATGAACGGGTGCCCGACGATCAGGACGTCGGGGAAGCGCACGCCGGCCGTGATCTTCGTCTCCTTGGAGCCGGCCACCAGGTGGTCCACCAGCACGCCGAGGCGGCGTCCCGGTGCGGGGGAGAAGCTCCTGACGATGGCGGACAGGTCGTCGATGCCTTCCAGGTACTCCACCACGACGCCAACGTCGCGCAGGTCGTCGCCCCAGATCTTCTCCACCAGCTCGGCATCGTGCTTGCCCTCGACATAGATCCGGCTGGCCCGGGCCACCTTGGCCCGGGCCCTTTCCGCCGCGGGCGCGGCCACCGAGCCCGAGGCGGTCCGGGTGCTCTTGGCCGCGGCGGCTGTGTCAGCCGGGGCGGGCGGGGCGGGCGGGACGAGGGTGACCGGCTGCCCCTCGAGCAGGAACGCGGCCGGGGTCAGCGGGAAGACCCGGCGCTTGCCGTGCCGGTCCTCCAGCGTCACGGCGCCCTTTTCGTAGCCGACCACCGCGCCGCAGAAGCGGCCCTCGGAGTCCTCGACCACCAGACCGCGCTCTGCCGCCACCGCCGGGACCTCGCGCCAGCCACCTCGCCGGCGTCCCGTCCCGCCGGCCAGCACGTCAGCGCCGTATTGCCTGCTCCGCACGGTATCTCCTCCGCTCGTATCCCTCAGCCGGGCCGCGGGCGTAGCCGTACCTGCGAGCCAGCGTACCCAGCCGATCCCGGCCGGGATGCCGCCGACACGCGCTATCGCGGCCCGGGTCGGCCGGGCTACCATTTTGATGTGGGCCATACCCAGAGCGGCATTACCGAGAGCCTGGCCCGGGTATGGCCAGGTGCCCGTTCGCCTTGCTGTCACGCGCCGGGAACTTGCTAGACGCACTAGACTTAGCACTCGGGGCCTATGAGTGCCAAGGAGGTGAATGCGTGCTCGACGACCGGAAACTGACGGTGCTCCGTGCGATCGTCGAAGACTACGTGTCCACCACCGAGCCGGTGGGATCCAAGTCGCTTGTCGACCGGCATCACTTCGACGTATCGCCCGCGACCATCAGGAATGACATGGCGGTGCTCGAGGAGCAGGGCTTCATCGCGCAGCCGCACACCAGCGCTGGGCGGATACCGACGGACAAGGGCTACCGGCTCTTCGTCGACCGGCTGTCCAGCGTCAAGCCACTGTCGACGGCCGAGCGGCGCGCCATCGAGACGTTCCTGGCGGGTGCGTACAACCTCGACGACGTGGTGATGCGCACGGTGCGGCTGCTGGTCCAGCTGACCCGTCAGGTAGCCGTGGTGCAGTACCCGTCGCTGACCAGGTCCGCGATCAGGCACATCGAACTGGTTCCGCTCGCCCCGCAGAAGCTGCTGCTGGTCCTCATCACCGACACGGGCCGGGTCGAGCAGTGCACCGTCGACCTGCCCGACCCCTGGGACGATGCCTCGGTATCCCACGTGCGCGCGGTCGTGAACACCTGCCTGGGCGGACATAAGCTGTCAGACGCGGCCGCGATGGTCACTGACCTCGCCGAGCGGATCCCGGCCGGCGAGCGGACGAACGCCAACGCCGTGCTCGCGGTGCTGCTGGCCAGCCTGGTCGAGCGGAACGAGGAGAAAATTGTCTTCGGCGGAGCCGCTAACCTGGCCGCGCACGATTTCAGCAAGGGGTTGCGGGAAGTGCTTGAGGCCCTGGAAGAACAGGTGGTGCTGATGCGGCTGCTCGGGGAGGCGACCGAGCCCGCCATCCTGACCGTCAGGATCGGCGCGGAGAACGAGGTCGCGGGCCTGCAGTCCACGTCCGTGGTGTCCACGTGGTACGGGAACGCGGACCAGCCGCTGGCCAAGCTCGGCGTGCTGGGGCCGACCCGGATGGACTATCCCGGCACGATGGGCGCGGTCGGCGCGGTCGCCCGCTACGTCGGCCAGATCCTGGCGGAGTCCTAGTGGCCGTCGACTACTACGCACTGCTCAAGGTCCGCCGCGACGCGACCCAGGACGAGGTCAAGCGGGCCTACCGGCGGCTGGCCCGCGAGCTGCACCCGGACGTGAACCCCGACCCGGAGACGCAGGAGCGGTTCAAGGAGATCACCCAGGCGTACGAGGTGCTGTCCGATACCGACAAGCGCCGGCTGTACGACATGGGCGTGGACCCGTTCGCGGCGAGCACGGCGGGCGCCGGGGGTCAGGGTTCCGGCCCGTTCGGCGCGGGATTCAACCCGCTGAACGACCTGCTCGACCAGTTCTTCGGCGCAGCGGGCGGCGGTGCCGCCAGCCGCGGGCCGCGCAGCCGCGCGCAGCGCGGCCGCAACGCGACGATCAGGATCGAGCTGGAGCTCGCCGAGTGCTCGTTCGGCGCCACCAGGGAACTGACCGTGGACACGGCCGTGGTCTGCCCCACCTGCTCCGGTGAGGGCACCGCGCCGGGCACCCACCCGCAGACCTGTGACATCTGCGGCGGTCGTGGTGAGGTGAGCCAGGTCACCCGCTCCTTCATCGGCCAGGTGATGATGGCCCGGGTCTGCCCGGGTTGCGGCGGATACGGCACCGTGCTGGTCCGGCCCTGCCCGGAGTGCGACGGTGACGGCCGGGTGCGGACCAGGCGGACGATCAAGGTGCGGATCCCGGCCGGGGTCGAGGACGGCACGCACATCCAGCTGGCCGGCGAGGGTGAGGTCGGCCCGGGTGGCGGCCCGCCCGGCGACCTGTTCCTCGAGATCGTGCAGCGCCCGCACGCGATCTTCGAGCGTCAGGGTGATGATCTGCACTGCACGGTGACGATCCCGATGGTGGCGGCCGCGCTGGGCGCCACGCTGTCGGTGGAGAGCCTGGATGGCCCCGCCGATATCGACATCAGGCCAGGCACCCAGTCCGGGCAGGTCCTCCCGCTCTACGGTCAGGGCGTCAGGCACCTGAACGGCAACGGCCGGGGCGACCTGGTCATTCACGTGACCGTGGAGACGCCGGTCAAGCTGGACGCCGAGCAGGAGAAGCTGCTGCGCGACCTGGCCAAGCTGCGCGGCGAGGAAGCGCCGCCCGGCCGGTTCGCTCCGGGCCAGCAAGGGTTCTTCTCGCGGCTGCGCGACGCCTTTAACGGCCGCTGAGCCGCTGTCTGAGGCATGAGGCACTAGGTGCAGCCGCCCGTCTTCCTGGCCGACCGCGCGGCGCTGGAATCCGATGTCGTGCTCCTGTCCGGTGCCGAGGGCCGGCATGCGGCCACCGTGCGCAGGCTGCGCCCGGGCGAGCGTGCCGACGTGACCGACGGGGCCGGCCTGGTGACCGAGTGCTTGGTAGCCGGGCCCGCCGAGGGCGGCCTCGAGCTCACCGTGCAGGCCCGGCGCGAGGTGCCCCGTCCGGACCCCGGGATCACCGTCGTCCAGGCCATCCCCAAGGGTGACCGGGGCGAGCTGGCCGTCGAGGAGATGACCGAGGTCGGCGTGGACCGGATCGTGCCGTGGGCCGCCGCCCGCTGCGTCCCGGTGTGGCAGGGCGCGCGCGGAGAGCGCTCGCTGGCCAGGTGGCGGCTGACCGCGCGCGAGGCCGCTAAGCAGTCCCGCCGCGCCTGGATCCCCGAGATCACCCCGGTCGCTTCGGCCGGCCAGGTGGCTGAGCTGATCGGGAAAGCAGCGTGCGCGATGGTGCTCGAACCGGGCGCCGCGGCCAGCCTCGGCCGCCTCAGCCTGCCGGAATCTGGGGATCTGCTGGTCGTGGTGGGCCCGGAGGGCGGGATCACCGGCGAGGAGAGCACTGCCTTCGGGGCCGCCGGAGCCATGACCTGCCGCCTGGGGCCCACGGTGCTACGGACCTCGACCGCCGGAACCGTGGCCGCCGCCATCCTGCTCACCCGGTCAGGGCGCTGGTCCTAGTGACCTTACCCCGGGGTCGGGGTCACGTTGCCGGTCGATCCGGTGCCGCCCGTCCCCGCGCCGGCCGATCCGGTGCCGCCCGTCCCCGTGCCAGTCGATCCGTTGCCGGCCGTTCCGCCGCCGTCCGTCCCTGTGTTCGTCGATCCGGCTGCCGGGCCGCCCGAAGCCGTGCCGGTCGGGCTGGTGCTGGCACTGCCCGTAGCTGCCGAACTCGACGCCGGCGAGGCCGGCGTCGAGGAACCGCTGCCCGGTGTCGACGAGGACGCGGGCGCCTTAGGTTTAGCCGTCTCGGACGGTCTGGCCGTGCTGGGCGTGGGCGGACAGGAGGATGTCGCGGACGCCTTGCCCTCCCCTCTGGTGCTGGCCCTCGCCGAAGCCTTCGAGGTGGCGGTGCTCACGGCGGTGGCGCTCGCGGTCCCGGCCGCCGGGGCGGTTGCGGTCGTGATGTCGCCCGGGCTGGTGCTGCCGCCGCCCGGGCCGTCGCTCGTCCCGCTGCCCGTGGCGCTGTCGGACGGGCTGCTCACCGAGCTCGCCGGGGTGTCGCTCGGCGTCGCCGAGGTCGTCGGCTTGCCCGGCTTGGCCGACTTAGCCGGGGCGGACGACGCCGAACTAGACGAGCACGCGATCGCCGGCGCGCTACCTTGTGCGGCCGAAGTACCGCCCCCGGCGCCGCCGGTCGCCGAGCCGATCGCAGTACCGTCTCCGTTCGTGCTCTGAGCCCCACCGCCGCCGCTGTGACTGGAGATCCCAACCGCGGAGCCGAGCTGGACGAAGGCTTCGCGTAGCGGGGGCACCGCCAGCGCGACGCCGATGGCGAACACGGCGCAAGCGGCCGCCAGGGCCGGGCGGAGCAGCCCGTACCGCCAGTCCCGCTGCTGCCGCGGGTGACCGCCGCCCTCCTCCTGACCGCCGCGCGCCGGGTTCCAGCGGCGGACCAGGCCAGCCAGGAACCCTCCCTGCGCCGCCGAATGCTTGCTGGCGTAGGCGGGGCCTGACCGGACCCGGGCGCGGATCCGCTCCAGCCCGTCGGATCGCGGTTCGAGCTGGTCCGCGGCAGCGTGCAGCTCGCGTCGCAGGAACTCGGCGAAGTCGGGTCCTTGCGGCGGTATGCCGTCGTGTCCGAGTCTCGTCATTACTCCTGCTCCAGGGCCGCGCGCAGGGCGGTCATGCCGCGGGCGGTGTGGCTCTTGACCGCGCCGCGGCTGATCCCCATCGCGGTGGCGATCTCGGCCTCGGACAGGTCAGCGTAGTACCGCAGCACGATCGCCTCGCGCTGGCGGTCCGGCAGGCCGCGCAGCGCGGCCACCACGGCCGAGCGTTCCAGCAGGACCAGCGCGCCGTGCTCGGCGCTGGGCATGTCCGGCGGGGCCTTCTGCAGGTTCTTATCCACCACGGTGCGGTGCCGCAGCACCGACCGGGACCGGTTCACCACCGCCTGCCGCAGGTACG
>WNGE01002051.1_pt1 | contig 25920 bp, 24 predicted proteins | sample 5400651 | NCBI WGS metagenome assembly WNGE01 (sample SAMN13153370, study PRJNA577476) | soil metagenome | isolation source: 60 cm soil or saprolite under grassland replicate 2 | place: USA:California | collected 2016-06-15 | reverse complement strand
CCACGCGGTAGCGGGTGGGTCCACGTTCCCGGCGCGTGAGCTATCGAAACGCGACCCACCCGCTACCGCGTGGTGGTACTGACCTCATGACACGCAAGCAGCCAAATCCGAACCCGCAACACACTAATGGAGCACTACCGAAACTTTGAACCTAAAGCTGTGGGGGAGGATGCAAACGTTGGTTAGGAAGTTCAACAAGCATCGGCTCATCTTAATTCTGATTGGCGTATCCGTTCTTGTCTGCGCCGCACTCTCGCCTTTCATGATCGTAAGCTGTCTGACACGACAGCAAACTCCCGCTGAAGTAAAAGCTCTTGAAACTCTGCGCGCGATGACGCGTGGGGGTGTGCTTCCCGCGGACGTTGCCGTGGCACGGATTGAGTCAGACTTTCCCAGAACAAAAGCTGCCGGCCTGGCGATACTCGTGCGTGCGCGGATCAAAATCCATGCAAACGACTATGCGGCGGCGGCCACGCTGCTGGATACAAATATTGTCAATGATTACACAGTGCTTGGTGATTACGCGCTCTTCATGCGCGCGAATGCGCTCGAGCAAACAGGCCGGCTCGCTGAGGCCCGTCTCAACTACGAACAACTGATAAGAGACTATCCGGCGTCAATTCGTAGTCGCGAGGCAACGCTGCGGATTGCGGATTTGCTGGCCCGATCTGGAGAATGGGCGGCAGTTCCGCTTCTGCTCAAGGAGCTGGCCGCAAACGACGATGCTGCTGCACTCTTATTAATTGCCAAGGCCTATGAGCAGACTGCGGATCCCAATCGCGCGCTTGCTGCCTACCGGCGCATTTATTTCTACGCTCCGGCTGCTCTGGAAAGTGCTCAGGCTTCTCAAGCGATCACACGGCTTGGCTCCACAGGCTCGCCCGCAACGTCGGAGGAGGCGATCGCCCGCGCCAACAAGCTTTACGAGGCGAAGAGCTACAGCGAGGCCTTGGGCGCATACAATGATGCATTCGCGAGATTTCCTCTAGCGTCAAGTGAGAATCAACTAAAGCGCGGCATTTCTGCTTCGCACGCGAGAATGACGACTGAAGCAGTGGCAGCATTCAACAGCATTCCGTCGTCTGCAGAAGAAATACGCGCCGAGGCCCTTTACTATCTAGCTCAGACTTACGCGCGCGACAGGCAATGGGAGCAGGCTCGAGCAACGGTCGAACAGCTCCTTCGTGTTTTTCCGAAGAGTAGCTTCACGCCGCGCGCTCTTGCCAGCGCGGGCCAGATCGCGCAAGACGCGAAGAATAGCGGCGACGCTTCTTATTTTCTAAGCGCTGCTGTAAGTGCGGCGCCTGGTTCGGCCGAAGTTGCGCAAGCGCAGTTCGATCTTGCGTGGCTGGCCCACGAAAGTAAAAACTATCAGGAATCCTCGCGGCTCTTGACGGAGCATCTAGCCCTCTACGTTGACAAAAACAACGACAATCGCGGTCGCGCTGGATACTGGGCCGCGCGTGACTCTGAACGGGCAGGAAAGCTCGACGAAGCACGCGCGCTCTATCAGGCGATGCTGGGACGTTATGACGCTAACTGGTACGGCTATCTTGCGAAGCAGCGGCTGGATGCGATGGGTCGCAGCGCTCCGCGCAAAACGTTTGCAGCGGATTCAGTGGTGGAACGCGCCATCGCGAATTTGCAAACAGTAACCGTGGCAGAAGAGACTGCAACGTCAGCCGAAGACGTTCGGATTACGAAAGCCGACCAATTAACGAATATTGGTGTTGACGAGTGGGCCCTCGAAGAATTAGCGCTGGCAACGGATAAAGCTCCCAACAGTCCCAGGATCAATCTGGCAATCGCCCAGATCTATCGTTCCCAGGAAGATAATGTGCGCGCGCTTAACACGCTCAGGAAGAGCTTTCCTGATTATTCGCAAATGAAGCCGGAGGAGATGACACGAGAGGAGTGGGATGTGTTCTATCCACTCGCTTACTGGGACATTATTGTTCAGGAATCTCGCGCAAAGAACCTCGATCCATATCAGGTAGCCGGCTTGATACGCCAGGAGACCGTGTTCATTACAAAGGCGCGCTCCGCCGCGAAGGCCTATGGGTTAATGCAGGTTCTGGTACCAACCGCTACGTTGACGGCAAAGAAGTACGGAGTGTCTCGAACAATCACGGCTGAAGCGCTCTTTGAGCCACGTTTGAACATTCAGCTCGGTACTGCGTACTTGCGGGATCAGCTTGATAAGTTTGGCCGGATTGAATACGTCGCAGCCGCCTACAACGCTGGTCCACTCAGGGCTGTGCAGTGGCGAGCCGCGCTGCCTGCCGAGATTGATGAATGGGCAGACGCGGTTCCTTTCAAAGAGACCCGCGGCTACATTCAAGGCGTAGTGCGCAATCGGCTCCAGTATGAGCGGTTGTACGACGCTAATGGCAAGTTTCGTCCTGAGGTCGGAACGCATGCTGTCTCACATCAGCAGGCTGGCGCTCCGAATACAAGTCCAGCCGTCGAACCCGCAAATTCAACGGTGCGCAGACGAAGAGTTATCGGCAATGAAGAAGATGAATAGAAAATTTGATATCGCGGAAAGCGATGCTACTCACCATCGCTTCCTATGGCTTCAACGGGACAACAGGTCAGCGCTTCCTCACAAGCCACTCGTTCCTCGTCAGTTTCCGGTTGCTTAAAGACGAAGGAATAGTTGTTTTCGTCTGAGCGCATAAAGTTGTCTGGCGCGGTGTCGCGGCAAACGTCACAGTCGATGCATGACGAGTCAACGTAGTAGAGCCCGCCGACATTCTCTTTCACACGATCCTTACGATCTGCCATAGGTTAATTTTGGATTTTAGATTTTTGATTTTGCGATTGAGGATGTTTTAGTTTGCGATTGAGGGTGTTTTAGTATTTGCCATCTGCGATCGGTCGGATTTCCAATCAAAAATCAAAAATCTGAAATCACAAATCTTCTCACGGGTGGGTCATCTCCTCCGGTTTTACATACCCGTCAAACTCCTCGCCCGTCAAGAATCCCAACTCGACGGCTGACTCGCGCAAGCTGAGCCCCTTTGTGTGGGCGTGCTTGGCAATCTTAGCGGCCTTGTCATAACCGATATGCGGATTCAACGCGGTCACCAGCATCAGGGAGTTCTGGAGGTATTCGTCAATCTGTTCGCGGTTAAGCTCGATGCCCGAAATGCAATAGTCGACAAATCCGTGGCACGCATCGTGGATTAGTCTGATTGAATGCAGCAGGTTGTGAATCATTACGGGCTTGAAAACGTTCAACTCAAAATTACCCTGCGAACCCGCGAAGGTCACCGCCGCATCGTTACCAAAAACCTGCACTGAAACCATTGTCATCGCTTCGCTTTGGGTTGGATTTACTTTGCCCGGCATGATCGATGAGCCGGGTTCATTTTCGGGCAGAATCAGTTCACCAAGGCCACAACGCGGTCCGGACGCCAGCCAGCGGATGTCGTTGGCGATCTTCATGAGGGAGACAGCGAGTGTTTTCAAAGCGCCGCTGGCAAAGACGATTTCATCGTGCGCTGAAAGGGCGGCAAACTTGTTCGGATGCGATTTGAAAGGCAACCCCGTCAGTTCGGCAATCTTCTTCGCTGCTCGCTCGCCGAATTCCGGATGGGAGTTGAGTCCGGTTCCCACCGCTGTGCCTCCAATTGCAAGATCAAGCAAACCCGGCATTGCCATTCGCAGCCGCTCAATGTCACGCGCCAACAAGCTTGCCCAGCCTGACATCTCCTGGCCAACGGTCATCGGAGTGGCGTCCTGGAGATGCGTACGACCAATCTTCACAACGTCTTTGAATTCTTCGGCCTTCGCGGCAATCGCATCGTGAACCCTCTGGACCTCAGGGACCAACTTATTCAACTGCTCGGCGCCCGCAATGTGCATAGCCGTCGGAAATGTATCGTTTGACGACTGCGACATGTTGACATCGTCGTTGGGGTGGATTGGCTTTTTGCTGCCCATCACGCCACCGGCAATCTCAATCGCCCGGTTTGAAATCACTTCATTGGCGTTCATATTGGTCTGCGTGCCACTGCCGGTTTGCCAAACGCGCAACGGGAAGTGTTCGTCCAGCTTGCCCTCGATCACTTCATCCGCGGCCTGCACGATGAGTTTTGCTTTCTCAGGAGGAAGTTTCCCCAGTTCTTCATTAACCAACACGGCAGCTTTTTTCAAAATACCCAGGGCGCGGATCATTTCACGCGGCATGCGATCGTCCCCGATGTTGAAATGAATCAGGCTACGCTGCGTCTGTGCACCCCAATATTTATCAACGGGCACTTCGATCTCGCCCATTGAGTCGGTCTCGACGCGACTGTTTGATTTCTGTTCGGTGGCCTCTTGAGACATTCCTATTAACCCTTCGCATTTCCAGCCATAAACATTCGATGCTTACGGCAATCCCAGAGTTGATAATAACACCTTGTGTGTAGTCTCGGCGTCATTTGGGGTGTTCCACGCTGTTATGGGGAGAGAAGAAAGAGCCGTTCAGAAGCTAACGGTTCTAAGAACGGATTAAGAGGCTTGAGGACCAAGTACGCACTCTGAAAGAAGAAAACGAACTTCTGTACGGCAAGCTGAGTTAAAGGGCGTGAAGCTAGGGGAGATAATGGCAGCGCGCCGTGCGCCCTGAATCGACGCCGATCCGTTCAACTTGAGAACCTTGACCTTACCTTTGCGATCTTCGGAAATAGGTACTTAGAAGAGGCGGGCAGACTGCTGACAAATTATGTCATTATTATGTCAATGCTTATTCCCCTTGGAACTCTACCGCGTTTAGAAATCTAGTTTAATTAAAAGAACTCCGTGAACCAAAAAGAGAGTGGGGTCACGGAAGAAACCTAGGCGATGATACGGAATACTTACGAACAAGGAGTGTGTCTTATGCCTCTAAGGAAACTGATCTTTTCCCTCTCAGCAGCGCTGCTGGTCAGCTTCGCTTCGGTCAGTTCTGCGCGTGCCGACATTGTGACCTTCACCACCTTCGGTTCTTTCAGCAGCTTCTCGAGTCAGAATAATTTAACCCAGGAAAACGTGTTGACGCCGGGCACTCAGACCGGCATGACCGTATCCGGTTTTACCAACCAAACGAATCAGCAGGTCAACGTCATTTCCTTGACCCAGCTCCAACTCACAGTAAGCGATTCCAACGGGCAGGCCCGGTTCACGGGCGCTGGTGGGACTGACATTGGTGCCGGAGGATTCCGAATCTTTCTGCCGAACAACCAGACGTTCAGCTCGTTGGCGTTTAACTTGGACGCCGCCACGGGGGCGTCGGGCACGATTGTAATCACTACGTTGGAAGCCAATGGTGATGTGACGCAGACGAACTTTACGCTTGGCGTGGGCTCTAACTTTTTCGGCGTGGCGGCGATCAAGGATCAGCGCATCCTGAGCGTGACAGTCGGTCCCGGGGTCAACATTCAAGCACTTGAGCAGGTGCGCATCGGCGGCTTCCAACAGCCAGTTCAGACGGTGCCAGAGCCAACGACGATGCTTCTGCTTGGAACAGGCTTAGCTGGCGTGGCGGCCAAGATGCGCAGGCGTAGGAAACACGCGGCTGAGTAATTACGACCAAGAACTTTTCCACACCCGATGCGAGTGAACAATTAACGGCGAGGCTGAACGGCTCCGCCAACCGAGATAAGCCCGCTTCCAAAAGGCGGGCTTTCGGTTTTATTGGGCCGGTGACGGTTGCTCCCACCATCTCCTCGACTCCTCTTTGCTTTGAGATCCGACAATGTGAAGATAGGTTGTAGTCGAGCCACCGGTCCAGGAACAGCGAGCGCAGCCATTCGATGTTCTTCTCACCAGTGCGGGTGAGCACGTCTAGATTGATTATTACGGTGAGCATTCTTTCCTCGACAGTGTCTCGGGTGCCTTCCTGCTTGACGAACGAGAGTTGCTAGAGAATCCATCGTCCGTTTTCGTCTGTTGCGTCGGCGCGCTCGCACAGATTGCAGCGCCAGGGCTCGTGAGCAATGATGATTTCGTCTTTGAGTAGGAGATGTGCTGCGTGCTCGGACATGGACCTTAGGATAGAGATTGCGATCTTCCCATAAGCGCTCGGGCCCCCAGCCGTGCTTCATCTTCGCTACGGAAGGGGGAAACCTATTTTGAATACGACCCAACTGCAAAACCCGCTGACTCGTCCAACGTCACTTACTTCGCGGACGGCGATCACTAGCGATTGATCGAACACCGACATTGAGTACTGCCCATAAGTTCGGGTCCCAAGCGTGACGGAACTTGGCGGACGGCGACTCTAAAAGGGCGCAGCCTGATCTTGTGTCGGACTGTCAGCTTGTTATAGAGTTCTCAAAGATTCAATCATTTTCCAATTCGAGCGTTCGGTTCCACCCCCCACAAAACGCCTATGTTACCCCCGAGTTCAGACGCTTCGTCTCTCTCGACTGCTTCCGGCACTTCGATAGTAAAGTGCTCGCGCTGATACTTCTGCTAAATGACGGCGGCTTCGAGCTTATGTATCGATCTCCCGTCGAAGTGCAGCTCGAGAGCGTCACCTGGGAACTTTTTACGCGCGTGCAGGAAGGAAGAGTTAAGCGCGTGGTGATCGATGCGCTGGGTGATTTAGAGCGTAGCAGTTTAGATCGGCAGCGTTTCGCGGACTTCATTTACGCGCTTACACAATGGTTTGCCGCCAAAAACGTCACTTGCCTGATGACTTAGGAGCTGAGCACTCTGTTTGAAGCCCACTCCATCAGTGATCAGGAAATATCAAACATGAGCGACAACATTATCTTGCTTCGCTTCATGGCCCAAACCGAAATGGTGCGCACAATTCGCGTTCTTAAGACGCGTGGCACCGCGCATGACAACCGGGAACACCATGTGGAAATTACGAACGAGGGCGTCATAATCAAGAAACTCTGAAAATTGGATCAGGTAGTTATATTTATATGATCGTGCCAGAAATGGAGAAGAAAGAGCCTTACAAGCGATTGGCCGAAATCAACCGCGCCATTACCACCTCGCTCAACTTCGACGAGGTACTCGACCTCATTGTGGAGAATGCAACCCAGTTGGTGGGCGCGAGGATTGCGTCGCTGCTTCTGGTCGACAAGGATGGATTGCTGCGTATCCGGGCGGCTCGAGGCTTAGACCCCGGTCTGGTCAACTCGTTCTCCGGCCTCATGGAGGAAAACGTAATTGAGCAGTTGCACGAATCGCTGGCAGCCCCGAGCGCTGAGACACTTGTTGCCGTTCCCGTTATCGCTAAAAATTCCCTGAACGGACTGCTGGTCATAGTACGCGATCGCCCTTTCGACGAAGAAGAAGAATGGCAGGTATCGGCGCTTGCAGATCAAGCCGCAATTGCTCTTACAAACGCGCGTCTCTACGAAATGGAATTGGCGGAGGCAAGTCGCGAACGTGATGAAACTCTTGAAGCTCTGCGCGAGTCAAACGAGAAGATAAACACAATACTCGCGAGCATTACCGATCTTGTCTATTCGTTGGATCGTAATTGGCGCTTTACTGATATTAATAGACAAACTGAAATAAGGTTTGGCAAGTCTCGCGAGGAATTGCTCGGCCAGGTAATCTGGCAAGTCTACCCCCAGGCCATTGATTCGCCATTATTTGTTGAGCTACACAGGGCCCTCGCAGAGATGGTTCCCGTCCACTTCGAGGTGGAGTCGACACTTATTCGCGGGCTCTGGTTTGAAGCACATGCGTACCCTTCTGAGGCAGGCGTGACCGTTTACCTTCGCGACATCAGTGAGCGCAAACACGCAGAGGAGGCCACCCGCCGGTTGGCCTCTATAGTTGAGTCGTCTGAAGACGCGATTATCAGCAAAGACCTCAACGGGACTATCACCAGTTGGAATTACGGGGCCCAGTTAATTTTTGGTTATACAGCCGAAGAAGCAATAGGGAAGTCCGTGATGATTCTCATTCCGGAGGATCGGTTTAATGAAGAACCTGAAATACTTGGTCGGATCGTCCGGGGAGAGCGCATGCGACACTATGAAACAGTTAGGCGTTGCAAAGATGGGTCCTACGTGAATATCTCCCTGACCGTTTCGCCTATTAGAAATGAGCGCAACGAAATTGTCGGTGCGTCGAAAATCGCGCGCGATATCAGCCAGCGAAAACGAGATGAGCAGGAGCGCGAGAAACTCTTGAACACGGCCCGAGAAGCGCGCGCAGATGCTGAAAAGGCCAATCAACTTAAAGATGAGTTTTTGGCAATTCTGTCACACGAGCTACGCAACCCACTGAATGTAATACTTGGGTATTCCGAAGTTTTGTTGCGAAATGACGAAGTGCAGCAGTCGGCTTTCTTGAAACGGGCTGTCGAGATTTTGAGACGAAACGCCGAAGCCCAATCGCAACTTGTAAGCGACCTGCTCGATCTTTCCAGACTCCACACGGGCAAACTCTCACTTAACCTCGAAGCAGTATCCCTGACTAAGGCAGTCCACAACGCAGTAGAGACCGTGCGCACTGAAGCCGCGTTTAAGAACATTGAGATCAGCATTAACGCGTTAGACGAAGTCTTGTTTGTCGAGGCTGACCCGCTAAGGCTCGAACAGGTGGTCTGGAACCTTCTGAACAACGCGGTCAAATTTACGCCGGCCGGCGGCAGGGTAACAGTAGACTTGTCGCGCGCTGAAGACGAAGCGGTGGTAATGGTCAAAGATAACGGACAGGGAATCGATCCGGAATTCGCGCCGCATCTTTTTGAGATGTTCCGGCAAGCTGATGCAACCAGCAGCAGGCGACACGGCGGCATGGGTATTGGATTGGCGTTGGTGCAGCAGTTGGTTGCGCTACATAACGGTTCTGTCAGCATGTATTCAGCCGGTCAGGGTCATGGCGCAGAGTTCACCATTAGATTGCCGCTGAGTCGGGAAGCCGGCAGACGTCGGGTGCCCAACGGAGTGACCGACGACGGTGCGCTGAACCAAATGAGGATCCTTGTAGTCGACGATTCCGAAGACACGGTCGATATGCTCCGCCGCTTATTCGAAATGGACGGAGCGACTGTGAGCACAGCAGGCGGGGGAGCGGAAGCGCTTGAGATCATTCGAGAGAAAGACTTTGAGGTTATTCTTTCTGATATCTCAATGCCTGGAATGGACGGGTTTGAGTTTTTACGCCGGCTGCGCGAGATGCCGGTGAAAAGAGATGTGCCGGTGCTGGCGCTGACAGGATTCGGTCGTGTAGAAGATGTGGAACGCGCAAAAGCCGAAGGATTCTTTACTCATGTCACAAAACCGATTGATGTAAGCAAGCTAGTCGATCTACTGCGAACACTGCCGGGCAGAGAGCAGAGCAGCAAGAACGATGGGCAGGACTGAGATTTCAAGAAACAGAGATCCGGCCACAGATGTTCACGAATAAACGCAGATCCGAGCAAAGAACGGGAAGCGGGTTCCTAATCTGAATAGCCGTCTTTTGTCCTATCTGCGTTTATCCGCGCTGATCCGTGGCTAATCTTTGTGAGGTTGCTAATCGGTAGCTGTCGGAGCTCCTGAATCTTTCCAGGCTTTCCAGCCGCCGGCCATTGAATAGACGTTCTTATAGCCCATCTGCTGAAGCACGTCGGCGGCGAGAGCAGAGCGATAACCCCCGCCACAGTACAGAATTAGTTCGGTGGATTTGTCGGCAACCTGAGCTTCAATGTCGCGTTCGATGATACCTTTGCCGAGATGCTCGGCTCCGAGTGCGTGGCCTGCTGCCCACTCTCTGTCTTCACGAACGTCTATCAATCGCACATCTGCTCTCGCGGCCACTCTTTTTCTCGCCTCTTCCACTGAAACCTCGCGTATCCGGCTCTTGGCATCGTTAACCAGCTTTAAGAACCCTTCAGAATGTTTCATGTTTTGACCTTCGAGTTATGCCTGTTTGGATGAAAGACTGGCAAATGATTATAATATCCGTCTTTCAGGAAAGCACTAATCGAGGATCATAGGTTACAGGTGGCAAGTGAAAGCAAACTTGTCACCTGTGCCTTTAACTTGTAACGAGAGGAAAAGCCAAAATTGCCTACCGAACAATTTGACGTAACGATCATCGGCAGTGGCCCTGGTGGTTATGTGGCCGCAATTCGCGCGGCCCAATTAGGATTGAAGACGGCGATCGTCGAAAAAGATAAACGACTCGGCGGCACCTGCACGCTGCGCGGATGCATACCCACGAAACAACTACTAATGTCGGCGCACATTTACGAACAGATGCAGCACGCGGCTGACTTTGGTGTGGAGACCTCGGGGATCCAACTTGCCTTCGCGAATGTCCAAAAACGCAAAGAAAAGGTCGTGATGAAGAATTCAAAGGGTATCGAATACCTGATGAAAAAAAACAAGATCACTTCCTTCAGCGGCATTGGCAAGCTCGCGTTGCCGGGTAAGGTCGAGGTCACATCCGCGGACGGCAAGAAAGAGACGATCGAGTCAAAGCACATTATCCTCGCTACTGGTTCCGTTGTCCGGCCAATTCCCGGATTTGAAACTGATGGGCAGCATGTCGTCGACAGCGACTACATTTTGGAACTGAAAGAGGTTCCGAAGTCGCTGATTGTCATGGGCGCGGGAGCGGTTGGAGTCGAGTTTGCTTCCGTCTATTCGCGCTTTGGCGCGGCGACAACAATCGTGGAGTTGTTGCCACGACTCGTGCCCCTGGAAGATGAAGAAGTTTCGAAAGAGTTGGAAAAGTCACTTCGCAAACGGGGCGTCAAGTCCCAGGTCGACACGAAACTGGAGACATTGGAGCGCAGCGAGACGGGCGTTGTAGTAACGGGCAAAACTTCTAAGGGTGAAGCGGTAAAACTCGAAGCAGAAATGCTGCTTGTTGCCGTGGGTCGCATGCCCTATACCGAGGGACTCGGGCTTGAAGGTACGAAGATCAAAGTTGAGAGAGGCTTCATTCAGATCGACGAGTACCAGCAGACTGGCGAAACGGGAATTTACGCCATCGGCGATGTAGTTCCGACGCCGTTGCTCGCACACCTTGCTTCGAAGGAAGGGATCGTTGCGGTCGAGCACATTGCCGGGTACAAAGACGCGCGCCCGATCAACCTTCGACTCGTTCCCAACTGCACATATTGCGATCCGGAAGTTGCGTCAGTAGGTCTGACCGAAGCAAAGGCGCGCGAGATGGGCTATGACGTGAAGCTCGGAAAGTTTCCTTTTTCTGCCTCCGGTAAGGCACGCATTCTTGGCGAAGAAGAGGGATTTGTGAAGGTCGTCAGCGAATCGAAATACGATGAGATTTTAGGTGTGCACATCATTGGCCCACATGCGACCGAGCTGATAGCGGAGGCATGCGTTGCGATGCAGCTTGAGTCGACTGCGGAAGAACTGGGCCGCACGATGCACGCGCATCCGACCGTATCGGAAGCGGTAATGGAAGCCGCGGAAGGTGTGCATGGTTTGGCGGTACACATTTAGTGCTGTGGTAGTGAATAGTTATTAGTTACCAGGAACGCACGGGGCCACTCCAGCGTCACCAGCCGCATGCCAAACAAGACGATCCACGAAATCACACGAAGTTACACTAACCAATTTCGTGTTGTTTCGTGTGGTTTAGTGGATCGTCTTTGCTTGGAAAGTTGCGCACAAAGAAAGAAACCAAAAGCGTGTCATTGACACATAGACTTTAATTATGGACTCATTACGGCAAACCAAGGAAGAAACCAAACAGATCCCAGGTAAGGATCCGCGTCGCCGTCGCCGGCCACGCCATCAGCCGCGTCATGAGCCGCGGGTCTTCACGAAATACGCCCCGCGCAAACCTCTTGACGGCAAACCATTGAGCTGCACAATCGAGACTACCCTCAAGCCCGATCAGTTGCTCGATTTGTATCGTTATCTCCAGCTTACGCGGTTGGTTGAAGAGCGACTTGTAAATCTGTACCGGCAAACCAAAGTTGTGGGTGGTGTTTTTCGCTCGCTCGGACAGGAAGCGACGGCGGTGGGGACTGCCTACGCGCTGAAGCCACAGGATTTCATTACGCCATTGATCCGCGATCTCGGCGCGGTCCTGGTGAAAGGGATTCGACCGCGCGATATCTTCGCGCAGTATATGGCCAAGTCCGGCGGACCCTCTGGGGGCCGCGATCTCAATATACATTTCGGTGACCTGGAGAAAGGCTTCATCGGCCCGATATCGCACCTGGGTGACATGATTCCGGTGATGACGGGTGTGCTTCTGGCGGCTCGCATGCAAAAGAAACAGATTGTAGCGATCGCTTATATCGGCGACGGTGGCATGAGCACAGGCGCGTTTCATGAAGGACTAAACTTCGCGGCGGTCCAACGCTTGCCCTTGATTGTCGTCGCTGAGTACAACCATTACGCCTACTCCACGCCCACCTCCGCGCAAACTGCAGTTAGAGACCTGGTGGAAAAGGCCGCCGGTTATGGCATTCCCGGCCACGTCGTTGACGGCAACGACGTGGTCGCGTGTTACGAAGTTACGAAGCAGGCGTCAGAATATGCGCGGCGCGGCGGTGGTGCAGTCTTAATCGAGGCCAAGACCTATCGTCGCAAGGGTCACGCTGAGCACGACGATCAGCGCTACGTTCCGGCCGGCGAGATTGAGTGGTGGGAGAAACACAACGATCCCCTTGATCGCTACGAACGGTATCTAATGGAATCGGGTTTGGCCGATAAACGGAAGTTGGAAGAAATCACCGCGGATGTCGTGCGCGAGATTGAAGAAGATTGCGCCTGGGCTGAATCCTCACCGCTGCCCGAACAAGAGAACGCTGCCTATAGGGTTTTTGATAACACGATCGTGCCGCCGGCCTTTCGACCGAAGATACTGGACAGGGGATAGAGTGGAATTGATCTCCGGGAAACTAAAGGACGAGCAAATGGGGGAGTGTGAAAGTATGACTCAAAATGAGACCGAGAAGATTTCGCAGCAGGTCGTAGACGATCGCGGGACAAACGAAACAGAAGGTCGGGCACTACTTAAACGCCTGCGCGATCGGGGCTTTGAGGAAAACGATGAAAAATTAGCCGTGGCCCTGGGTCGCCCTCTTGAAGAAGTGCAGGGTTGGACGGGCGGAGCGGAACCCGTGGATGATGATGTAATCATGAAAGCGCGGGGCATCGCAAAGCAGCGAGGAATTGAGGTTGAGTGACGAAAGGAACGCATTTGCGGGCGGCCGGTCGTTCGGCTACACCGCCGGATGTGAAGCGGTGGCTGTGCCCCGCCGGTTAGTTGCAAGAACCACTTGGGCTATGCCCTTGGTTCGGGCTTCGCCCCTTGGTTGAAGGTATGGCTGTGATTGCTCACATCAGGCGGCGAAGCCGTTAAGCCGCTTGAGAGATTCTTACGCTGGAATTCAAATGGCAACAAGCATGGCTCTAAATAGGCGGCGCAGCCGGGAGCACTTTCCGGAGGATGTGAATGGCCAAAACTTTAAGAATCGAGATCACGACTCGAGAAGAAGATGGTCGAACCATCGTCAAGACGCTCGAAGGCGAGGATGCAGCAAAGTGGAGCGAGATGATTGCATCAGTCTGCGTGCTTGCTGAGATGCATCGCGCCAATCCAGATTGGGGAAGTCTCAATTGGCAAAAGACCGAAGGGAACTCGCGCGCGAAGAACCTGACGCCGGAGGCAGAGTATAAACTCATAGTGGAGGCGTGTCGTAATCTCTCGCCAGCCCGCGACAACTATCATGTCAATGATTTCGTCACGAATATGATGGCCACTGTCCTCGATAAGCAGATGTTGCGAACGACGCTGGGAAATATCGAGAATCACTACAAGACTAAGCGTTATGACGAAATAAGAACCCACGAAGATCTGATGGCTTTTTTCAGCAGGTACCCAAATACGCGAGCAGGAAATACTGAAGCGGCTCTTTATCTTTGGGGTGCTAAGTACTGGAACAGAATAGAACAACTCAGGGGCCTAGTCACATACTTCGATTCCATCGAAGTTAAAGACGCTGAATCATTATGTCGTTGGGCTAAAACCAGCGACTTTCATAGGGATTTCGAGGGCAAAAATAAAGGGACTTAGTATCGCGTCTTATCAGTGGTTAACTATGCGAAAAGGGGTCGAGACTGTTAAGCCTGATAGCCGTGTAAAGCGTTTTCTGCATAAGGCTACTGGTCGCGAGTTTTCTGACCGAGAGACAATTTCAGTTCTTGAGAGAGTAGCAAGGGAGTTAGGCATCCCGGCGCACGAGTTAGATTGGGCAATATGAGAGTCGGAAGGTGATTAACGAAGGCGAGTGATCTTAGACAGTTATGTCAACAGCAGTAAAAAAAGAACATAAGTCAGCGCGCCCCGAGCGCGGCGGCGTAGTCACTCTTGTCGAAGCCATCCGCCAGGGTATCTGGGAAGAAATGGAACGCGACCCGACTGTGTTTGTTATAGGTGAAGACGTGGGCGCGTACGGGGGCGCATTTAAAGTAACCGACGGGCTGATTGATGAGTTTGGCAAGAGACGCGTGGTTGACACGCCGATTTCTGAAGGCGCAATTGTCGGCGCCGCCTGCGGTGCTGCCCTGATGGGAATGCGGCCCATTGCGGAGTTCCAGTTTATCGACTTTATTTCCGCGGGTTTTGATCTGCTGACGAACTACGCAGCGAAGTCGCGCTATCGCTGGGGTGGGAATATCTCCGCGGTTTTCCGTGGGCCTTGTGGCTCGGGCTTGCGTACCGGACCTTTTCACTCGCTCAATCCGGAATCGTTTTTTCTCAACACGGCTGGTTTGAAAATGGTCGAGCCGGCTACAGCTTATGACGCGAAAGGTTTGATCAAGGCTGCGATTCGCGATCCGGATCCCGTTCTTTACTTCGAACATAAGAAGCTTTATCGACTGCCGCGCCTGCGCGAAGAGATACCGCCCGATGATTACATTGTTGAGATTGGCGAGGCACGAATTGCGCGCGAAGGCCGCGATCTGACGATTATTACTTTTGGTGCGATGGTCCTTACGGCGCTCGATGCCGCCGAAGAGCTTGAAAAGGAGGGCCTCGACGTTGAGGTCATTGATCTGCGCACCCTCGCCCCGTTCGACAAGCCTGCGATCCTGGCGAGCGTGAAAAAGACGAGCCGGGTCCTGGTCTTGCATGAAGCGTCACGAACGGGTGGCATTGGTGGTGAGATTGCTGCCCTGATTGGTGAAGAGGCTTTTGAATGGCTGGATGCACCCGTGGTGCGGCTGGCCTCAATCGACACACCTGTTCCGTATGCGCCGCCGCTCGAAGACTATTATCTTCCGCAGATCAAAGACGTGCTCGATGCGGCTCGCAAGCTCGCGGCCTATTAGCATTTTAGATTTCCGAAATTGCAATTGCCGATGAGAATGTGGCAGGAGTTCCCGAAACGGGTCTTGAAGTGAGGCGAACATTAATGTTTCTAAACTTAGATGACTAGGAGGAAGATCATGCCGAAATACCTAATTGAGCGGGAAATCCCCGGAGCCGGCAACCTATCAGGACAAGAGTTGCAGGGAATTTCTCAAACCTCATGTGGAGTTCTCCAAAAGATGGGACCGCAGATTCAATGGGTGCAAAGCTATGTAACGGGAGACAAGATCTATTGTGTTTACATAGCAGCGAATGAGGAAATGATCCGAGAGCACGCTCGGCAGGGCGGGTTTCCCGCCAATAGAATCTCGGAAATCAAGTCGACAATTGATCCAACCACCGCAGAAGCGGCAGCGGCCACAGCAGAAGCCGGTTGATTACATTGCTGGAGAAGAGATGAGCACAGACGTGGTAATGCCGCAGATGGGTGAATCCATCGCGGAGGGAACGATCACAAGATGGCTGAAGCGGGTGGGGGAGCGCGTCGAACGCGATGAACCACTATTTGAGATTTCAACAGATAAAGTTGATGCGGAGATCCCTTCACCTGCAGCCGGAACCTTGACCGAGGTGAGATTCAAGGAGGGCGAGACAGTTGAAGTGAACACTGTGGTGGCGGTGCTTGACGGCGCCGACTCAGAGGCTAGCGCCGCGTCTTCCCAGCCTGCAGTGGGCGAAGGAGCAAAGAAAGAAGAGATTGCCAAGGCCGCAGTTGCATCGCCACCAGCTCCACCGTCTCCGTCTCGGACTCAAGCGACGGAGCTAGCGCAGACTGCAACCAAACCAATAGAGCCATCGACCAAACCACAGCCGCAGGCGAAGTCTGCGACGGCCGCTCAAAGCCTCGCTCCCCCGCCTAGACCTGCAGCGCAAGCCGAGCAACGACCTGGTAACGGAAGTAGCATCGCAACAGAGGAAGACTTGCGTCGGACTAAGTCGAGCCCTCTTGTTCGAAAGATTGCAAAAGAGCACGGGGTGGACATCGCAAGCCTGGAAGGAACCGGCTTGAGCGGCCGCGTTACCAAGAATGACATCTTGAGTTTTATTGAATCAGGAACGCCTGGGGCGCCTGTCGAACAAAAAACTTCGCCCGCGTCCGCACCAGCGTCGGGCGCGGCTGCGCCGGCACAAGATATTCTGCCCGCCGCTCCCACGAAACCTGCCGAAGGTGACCGCGTCGAGCAGATGACCGTGATGAGGAAGAAGATTGCAGAGCACATGGTACTTTCGCGACGCACTTCCGCTCACGTTACGACCGTTTACGAAATCGACATGACGGCAATCGCAAGATTGCGCGAGCAACACAAGAAATCGTTTCTGGAGCGGACCGGGACAACGCTGAGTTACATGCCATTCATTTTCCAGGCTGTGAACAACGCGTTGAGAAAATTCCCGATTTTCAACGCCCAGGTAAGTGGCGATCAGATCATCTTTAAGCGCGATATCAATTTAGGCATGGCCGTGGCGCTCGATTGGGGTCTGATCGTACCAGTGATCAAGCGCGCGGATGATCTCTCTATCTCCGGTTTGGCGCGTGTCGCTAACGACCTGGCAGATCGTGCGCGCACCAAACAGTTGAAGCCGGATGAAGTTGCCGGCGGTACATTCACAATTACAAATCCGGGAGTTTTTGGTGGCTTATTTGGCACGCCCATAATCAATCAGCCTCAACTCGCCATTCTCGGCGTTGGCAAAATTGAAAAGCGGACCCGCGTAATGACTAGTACCGAGGGAGACGACTACATCGCCATTCGCTGGATGGCATATTTCGCTCTTAGCTTCGATCATCGCGTAATTGATGGCGCCGACGCAGAGCGTTTCCTTGCCTTTATTAAGGAGCAACTGGAAGCAGGCGAATTCTCGCTATAGCAGGCTGCTGAAAAAGGGTGCCCATTCTTAGGAAGAGCAAGACGATCCACGAAAGCACACGAAGTAACACGAAGTAACACAAACTAAGAGCTCTTTTCGTGCCCCTTTCGTGTGATTTCGTGGATCGTTCTTAGTTTTTCAGCCGCCTGAGGTTTATCCAGTAACAGAGTGTGAACCGACTTTTCTGCGGCGTCTCTTTCTTCGGCGTCTCTTATAGCCGGGTGTAATGCCAACCAGTTCACTGCCAGAGGGAAGTGCATCCCGGCCTTCCATAGTTACTCTCAGTTATCTCAGCCTTCCGCTAGCTGGCCCAGGATTCCCGAACGTGTTCACTCGTTGTACTCGCTCGTAGAGGGCCATGGTAGCGAGCCTAACAATCGTCCAACAATGTTGGGCGGGCCTTGTTTTTCCCCGCAAATCCACCTGGATATTGCGATCCAGTAGCGATTAGATGATGAATGTTAGGAGTCCCGCTGTAGGTCTTGACTTAGCTTTTCTTTGAGATTAGAAAGGTTCCTAACCCCCGTACAGACAACAAACGAAATAAACTCGTCGTCAGCACTAGACGACTCCCGGCTGACTCTAAATGCAGCCATCACTTTCGAGTAAAGGAGACTTACCCATGATATTCCCGAAATTTAGAATGTTTTCCTCGCTGACGCTTGCGATCGGCCTCTTGGCTTTCTCAGCGTCCGCTGCGCTACCGCAGGCCACTACGGCAACTGTCGGCTCGCGCACGGTTGTGAGCGGCCAAAAGATGAAGATCAAGGGCGTCGTAACGAGACGCGATGCCGATACCTTCACCATTCGCGACCCTAACGGCGTGGATACGGTTGTGCGGTTGGACGACAAATCGTCGGTCAAAGCAAAGGGCGGGTTCCTTCGCAGTGGGGCCAATTACGCCCAGACCCAGATCCTCCGCGGGCTCAATCTAGAGGTCGAAGGACGCGGCAACCAATCAGGCGAGCTAATTGCCGAGAAAGTTAGATTCAACGAGTCGGATCTGAGGGTTGCGCGTGCGGTTGAATCTCGCGCAGCGCCACTCGAAGACCGCGCATCGACAACCGAGTCAAAGCTGAGCCAGGTTGAACAGAATGCACAGCGTCTTTCAGGCCAACTCGACGAACTCGCAGCCGTGGCCAATACAGCCAAGGGCGGCGCAAGGGCGGCACAGGAAACGGCAGACGCCGCAGTAACTGGTGTTAATCTTACAAACGAGCGCATCTCAGCTCTTGACGATTATGAGCCGCAGAGCGTTGCTGCAGTGAATTTCAAGACTGGCAGCGCGGTGCTTTCACCAGAGTCGAAATCGAAGCTGGATGAAGTCGCCACCAAGGCGCTCAATGCGAAAGGCTATGTTTTAGAGGTCTCAGGGTTTGCGGACACGACTGGAAGCGTTGAGAGAAATCGCGCCCTAAGTCAACGGCGCGCGGACAACGTAATTCGCTACCTGGTCGAGAACCACAGTATTCCTCTGCGCCGAATCGTGACGCCCTACGGTTATGGCGAGTCGAACCCAATCGCCGAAAACACTTCTCGTGAGGGACGTGCGCAAAACCGGCGCGTGGAAGTGAAGTTGCTCGTTAATAAGGGCCTTATGCAACAGGCTCCTGCAATGCACACTTCGGGGTTATAAGGGGCGACTGCGATAGGTGGTGCAATTTCAACCCTATCAAGAGTGTCAATTGCCATGAATCATGCCGCCGGAAAGTAGTATAATAAGACATGCTTTGGCCAGCACGGCGGCGGCATGAGGAAGTGGCTTGACGACTGTGAACAAAATTTGGGGGAAACATTTAGGGCCAGCGCTACTCCTGGGAGTGCTGGCTCTTTTTTTCTGGGCCGGATCGACGACAGGTCAAACGCTTAAGGATTTGCCGCCGCCGCCGCCGCCGCCGACGCCGAAGCCGACACCGACGCCAGCTCCACCTAAGGACGAAGACTTCGAGGTCATTCGCGTCAGCTCAAATCTGGTAATGGTCCCTGTCTCTGTTGTTGACCCCAACGGGCAGCCCGTGCACGGACTCCAAATCGGCGATTTTCGTATTGAAGAGCAGGGACGCGAGCAACAGATTACCGATCTTGGCAACCCAGATCAGGTGCCCCTCGACATTGTCCTGCTGTTCGATATTTCCAGCAGCGTTAGCCAGAAGGGCTTTTTCGCCTTCCAGCAGCAGGCAGCGGCCAGCTTCTTAAGACAAGTACTGAAGCCCGTCGACCGCGCTGCGGTTTTTACCATAGCTGACGAACCGCATCTCGTAACGCCGCTCGCGCCCGCCGAAGTGGCGGCGGAGAGGTTACAGAAAATTCCAGCGGCCACGTCTCCCGTTCCCACAGCGTTTTATGACACCGTCACTGCGGCAGCAAAATATCTAATGGAAAGCTCGACCGAACGCCATCGCCGCGTGATTGTCGTCATCTCCGATGGCGATGACAATTTCAGTAATCTCGTTAGAGACCTTACTATCGCCGAGGTGCGTGCCAGTCAGAGCGGTGAGGTTACGCCCGCGGGCGCTCGGAAAAATCTTGATGTGCGGCGCCAACGAGCCGTGGCCGAAGTTCAAAGGGCCGTCCAACAGGTCGATGCGGCCTTCTACTCGATCAATCCCGGAGGACCGTCCGTTCACTTGAACCAGATCAGCACGCGGGCACAAAATGCGATGCAGTCGATCGCCGAGTCGACTGGTGGCAACGCGTACGTACCGGATTCCGAGAAGGATCTCGAGCGGGTGTTTAGTGAGGTCGCGGCGGAACTCCGCGGACAATACCTTTTGCAGTATTACTCAAACTCTAAGACAGCCGGAGCACAGTTTCGTGGTATCAAGGTTGGCGTGCCGACACATTCGGACCTTCATGTCCGCGCCAGGCAGGGCTACTATCCGAAAGCGAAGTGATGATGAGTGAAAAAGTACTCGGCACTCAGTACTTCTTTTTACCGCATTTCCAATAACACATCAGTCAACTGGTTAACCACTCCAAGTAAAGTCCTGCCGGCTCGATCAACCTGATTTGCCGCAGCTTGCTGTTCCGCATTCGCAGCGCCCGAGGCAACGCCAGCTAGCTTGATGTAATAACGTTGCAAGCCCGGTGTCGTGCGGAAATCTATCTCAAGTTGGTCGAGACCTTCTCGCAAACTCTGAATACTCGTTCTGATCGTAGCTTTGTTTTTTTTTGCCTGCTCCACCACGGCGGGGGAAGCTTCATTTCGCCGAGTTGCATCGTCGACGCCCTCAAGTCCTTTGGCTACGCCTCCCAGCAGATAGAGAAAGCGCGTTAGGGTTTTGATTTGCTCAGCAACTCGTGCCGCACCATCTCGCTGAACGTCTGGCGCCTTCTGCGGTTGTGTAGCGCGGGGTGATGAACGCCTTGCTGTGGATCGCTTTCTGGTTTGCGAAAAAGTAGTGACTGGCGAGAATGCAATAGTGACGATTAAGAGCGTTGTGATTCCTTTCAAGATGGTTCTCCTGGGTCGGGTTAGGCAAACGACTTTCCACGAGTATGACTCGCTTGGATAGCATTCGGCTTCGCAGAGCGAAGCGGCACCGTCGGTATTAAATGACTGAACTCTCTACCCACGACGGCTCACGCTCTGTTTCGCGGACTCTGCGGTCTTCTTCAAGAACGCGCGTTTAGTTAACCGTGGCGGGCAATAGACCCTTGATTTCTCTTACGACACGGGCAACTTCTTCTTGATTCGCGAGGGCAATCATGAAGAACTTATACCCCTGGTGAAAACAGATGACCCCGTTAGCAAATAGCCACACGCCGTCCAGAAAAGGATTGCCTCCCAGGAGCCAGCTGATCGGTGCTCCCGTTATCTGCCCCGGCCGAACAATCTGGGCCCACATCGCCGCACCTGCTGCACAACTGAATGCGCCGAGCAAGGGCGCGCCAACATACTTTGTCATGTTGCGTTCAAAGTCAACTCGCTTGCGTTCGGCTTCCGTCAGTTTTCCCTGGCTGATCAAATCCTCTTGCTTGCGCAAATGGCGTTCAAACTTCTCGCTGAGTTTCCGCACGCCAAAGACAGGTAGCGCTGAGTGAGTGAGCCAATGGGGATGCGAGCCCAGAAGCACCGCATCCAGACCGGGAAAAGAGGTTCCCATCCGAATTCCCACTACCAGAGAGAAGGAGACCACCGCTGCTTTACCCGGATTCTGTTTGATCCAATCGCGTGCTTTGGTCAGACCAACAGTGGCGGCCGTGGAGACGCGCGCAAACCTGGCCCCAGTATCGTAGACTTGCGATGCACGATCATAATAAGTCTTCGCGTCGCCAATAACTTCGCCTGCCTTTTTGCCCGCGTTCCCGGCAACACCACGGAAAGCTTCGCCGGCTTTTTTGGCGCCGCGAACGGCCTCATCCGCCATGCGTCTTGCGGCTTCGCTGACTTCTGCGTCATCTGTCAGCCGTTCTGCTTCCGCGCGCATTTTCTCAGCGCCGCTTGCGAGAGTCTCGGCCCCGCGCTTAGCTGCTTCTCCAGCCACGCGTGAACCTTCTTCGACAAGATCGGATATCGCGTACTTTTCGTCAAACTCACGTGCCTTACGACGCGCAGCTCTTTGCCACTCATCTATCTTTTCTTTGTAGTCGCCCATTGCTGCCTCGTTCCAATGCCGCTGTCGGGTGTTTCAGTTTAGTGTTTCGGTCAGACATCAGGTTCAGATATCGAGTTTCCCAATCGAAAGTCCGACACCCGCTGGGTGTCCCCTGATACGACAGCCTTACGTACGTAGGTAGCCGCCGCGGAGTTCAAGTCCGCCGCGGGCGCCTGAATCACTCGATCGCGGCCCTGTCTTTTAGCTTCATAGAGCGCCGCATCCGCGGATGCCAAGAGCTCACGTGTGGTTTGGGCTGAAGATGGGCATTCAGCAACACCAAAACTTGCCGCAATTGGTCCCACTGCAGGGATTTCGATGGCGTTGATGGCAAGACGAAGCCTCTCGGCTACTTCCAGCGCCCCGACGAGATCTGTCTCGGTAAAGATGATGGCAAACTCTTCACCGCCGATTCGAGCCGCCAGATCTATGCCTCGGGTACCTTCCTGCAAAGTCTTCCCGATAAGCCTTAGCACCTGGTCACCCGCCGCGTGCCCATAATTATCGTTTACCTGCTTGAAATGGTCTATATCCATCATTATCAGACAAAACGGGTGACCGTACCTTAACGTTCGAACGACCTCGCGTTCCAACTGGCGTTCGAACCGGCGACGATTAGCCAGGCCTGTCAGATGGTCAGTAGAAGCCTCCTCTTCACAGGTATCCAGATAGGCTTTGAAATCGAGCAACGTGCTCGCGCGGGCTAAAAGCAGATCGATGTCTGTGGGATCGGAGATAAAGCCCAGCGCGCCGACTTCAGAACCATAGCGCTGATCCTCCGCCCGGTAGCCGGCGGCAGTTTGGAGAATGACTGGAATGAATCTTGTTTGGGGGTTTTCCCGGATCCGGCGGGCCAATTCGTAGCCGTTCATCCTGGGCATCATTATGTCCGAAACAACCAAGTCAGGTTGAAAGGAGGAAACAGCCGCCAGGGCCTCTTCGCCATCGCCTGCAGTGCGGACATCGTAGCCTGCCGTGGTTAAAGCAAACTCAAGCAGGGCTAATTTATCGGGGTCGTCGTCGACAACCAGAACGTGAGCTTTTCCTACCATAGACCAATAGTATAGATGCGTAATGGTCCTTGCGCGACTGCACGCTTCGTGTTAAAGTGCGCACATTCAGTGATTGTCCGTTTCGCGCTTGCGCGCGCCCCCATTTCGGATCCGTACAATAGCTGAAAGAATCACGACCTCGAGCAAGAGTCCCAGGGGTTTCCTTACTTTTTCAGTACAACTACCTAGAACGACAGGATTACAAAATATAGAACCGTCATCTCGTTACGACCGAGAATTTTCGCTCATCTCCCATGAGAGATAGGGACCAGAGAGTCATGGAACCCAAGCGTGCCCGTGATCTGACCAATGCTGATGTTACGGCCATAATCGGAAAACTGGATTTTGGCTCTATCCTCAGTCACACCTCAGTGTCGCAGCTTGCCGGCAGTTCGGTTGTGCTGGACGTCCGTCGTCGGCGTTTCGTTTACCACGCGGATGATCCGGCCGATTCCTTGTATGCCATAGTGCACGGAAGGATCAAACTCTGTCGCATCGACCAGGGCAGCGAACGGGAAGCCGTGATTGACATCCTTTCGGAGGGATCGCTTTTCGGCGAGTCCGCCCTCTACTCAACCGCTGGGCGACGCGAGAATTCCGCGGTTGCATATGCGAACTCGCGTCTGTTAAGAATTCCTGCGGGGGACTTCCAAAAGGGGATGGCTGAGGATGGCCGACTTCATGATTACACGTTCCGTTTGATCGGTCAACGACTTCAACACGCCGAACGACGACTTGCTGACTTTGCCCTTAATGCCATTCCGGCGCGCCTTGATCGCCTGCTCGCCGATTTTTCAGACCGCTACGGCGTCCCCGAGCGCGAGGGCGTATTGATCGATATCCCACTGCCGCACCGTGAAATTGCTTCAATAGTGGGATCGACGCGAGAAAGTGTTACAGTCCGGTTAAACGCCATGCGCCGGGAAGGCACTATTGAATTCGTTAATAGACGAATCCTGGTTAAACGACCGGAGTCGCTCGTTCACGAAATCACGCTGGCAACGTGAAGAGGCCCTTTCCGTTCACATGAACTGTCCAACCTGCGGTAAGCCCGCCTCCTGGCAAGACAATCCATTTCGGCCATTCTGTTCTGAGCGCTGTAAACTTGTGGACCTCGGCCGTTGGGTGAGCGACGAATATCGCGTACCAGGCAAAGCCATCCCTACGGAGCCAACAGAAAAGAGCTCGGACAAAGAAACTGAGGAGAAATAACTGAGAGCAGACTCGCATGTCTATGACAAATATTGGCGCTCGGTATCATCTGTCAGTCCTTGCGTTCGTAATCTGCGCCATGCTTCCTGCCGCGTGCACTCACAAGCAACACAATACCGGAGCGACGCCCGTCCTATCAGGGAGGCCAAATACAACCTATCCTATGCCACCCTTGAAAGGAGAGGGATCAGCTTCGGACATGGGGTGGGCTCTCGCTGACGGTCAACACGCGCGAGTGTCAGATTATCGTGGCAAGGTCTTAGTCCTCGATTTTTATGCCACGTGGTGCGCGCCTTGTCGACAAAGCATTCCGCACCTTGTCCAACTCCAAAAACGCTCGGGCCCCCAGGGTCTGCAGGTTATAGGACTGAATGTTGGCGGCGAGGAGGACCATCTCAGCGTTGCAAGTTTCGCCAGCGAATTCAACATTCAATACCCACTTGGAATTCCCGACAAACCTCTGACGGACTTTTTCCTCTCCGATAACGACAGCATTCCACAAACGTTTGTATTCAATCGTAACGGCGAGCTCGTGAAGCGGTTCATCGGCTACGGCGCAACCATGCCAGAACAGTTGGAGCAAACCATACAAGCCGCACTCGTAGCTAGTTCTGATTGAACACCCGAGTTCTCTATCTCCCTATTTTGGCGACGTATAGTAACATGGCAATGATGCCGGAGTTTCTGCCAAGGCTGGTCTTTGCAATTGTATATTAGATGTGTGAGAGGCTTGCAGCTATGCGAAAAGCAAAAATCCTTGCGACTCTTGGACCGGTATCGCGTGACCCTGCGACAATTGAGGCACTAATAATGGCGGGGGCAAACGGCGTGCGCATCAACATGTCTCACGGCACGCACGCGGATAAAGAAGAGGACATCAAGAACCTGTCGCCGTACTCGTCGATCTCTCTGGTCCCAAGATACGAACCAGCCAACTGAAAGACGGTCAGCCCGTCACACTTGAAGCTGGAGCGCTTTTCACCATTACCACGCGTCCGGTGGCAGGAGACGCCCATCAAGTCTCAACAAACTACGCCGATCTGCCAAGAGTAGTGCAACCGGGCGCCAAACTCTTATTGGATGATGGTGCGATAGCGTTGTTGGTTGAAAGCACGACTGAAACCGATGTCGTTTGCAGGGTAATTAATGGCGGCGTGCTTGGTGAGCGAAAAGGCATTAACCTGCCCGGCATCCCTTTACCAATTGCATCATTAACTGAGAAGGACGTTGAAGACCTACACTGGGCCGTTGCGCAGGATGCTGATTACATTGCGCTCTCATTTGTGCGCCGTGCGGAAGATTGCATTCAGGCGAAGAAACTAATTATCAAGGCCGGGGGGCGCGCCCCTCTGGTCGCGAAAATTGAAAAGGCCGAGGCGATTGAAAATCTCGACGAGATCATTGAAGCCGCGGATGCAATCATGGTAGCCCGCGGCGATCTGGGCGTCGAAACCAGCGTTGAGCTTGTGCCGGTCTATCAGAAACGGATCATTGAAAGGTCTGTGCGTGCCGGCAAAATGGTGATCACCGCCACACAGATGCTTCAATCAATGGTTATGAGTCCCAGACCCACGCGTGCCGAAGCCTCTGATGTAGCCAATGCCGTCTGGGATGGGACCGACGCTCTCATGTTGTCAGCAGAGACTGCAATGGGTCTCTACCCGGTGCCGGCTGTGGCCACCATGACCCGCATCATCGAATCCGCAGAGTCAGGAAAAGACGCCGAATCAAATAAGACCGTGAGACGGGCTGACAGTAAATCAGGAAGGATCAGTCGTGCCCTTTGCAAAGCTGCAGCATTTGCCGCGGATGAGATGGGAACGAAAGTGACCGCAGTTTTCACAGAATCCGGACTGATGGCGCGCAGACTTTCTTCGTTACGCCCCAGGCAACGGATT
>WNGE01002805.1_pt1 | contig 25921 bp, 27 predicted proteins | sample 5400651 | NCBI WGS metagenome assembly WNGE01 (sample SAMN13153370, study PRJNA577476) | soil metagenome | isolation source: 60 cm soil or saprolite under grassland replicate 2 | place: USA:California | collected 2016-06-15 | reverse complement strand
CCGGCGATTACGACGTGAGCTTGCCGCTGCACCTGAGCGTTCTCACCCCCGACGCGGTGCGCGCCGTGCTCGCGCGCGACTCTCGGCTGTTGGTCCCGGTGGGCACCTGCGAACAGCACGGACCCCATCTGCCCCTGGGCTGTGACACGTTAATCGTTGAGCGGCTCGCCGATGATCTTTCCGCCCGCTTCGGCATCCTGCGCGCTCCGACCGTGCCGTACGGCGTGAACACCGCCACGAAGCGACCATATCCGGGCAACGCCGCCGTACGCCGTAAGACCCTGCATCGCTGGATGAATGACGTGCTGGGCTCCTGGGAGCTAGGTGGCGTAGATACCTTCATTATTCTTACCGCGCACGGCCACGACCCGCACCAGGAGGCCCTCTCGACGCTGCGGACCCGACGAGCTCGGGTGTTCACTGTCGACATCTTTGACCTGGACTTCACCGGCTACCTCGACGACCCGGGCGGTCCTACGCACGGCGGCGAGCTGGACACATCGCTCATGCTCCACCTGGCACCCGAGCTGGTACGCATGGACCTGGCACAGGACTATCCCCTCACCGAGCGCCAGGTCGCGCGGTACCGGCGGCGCGCCGCCGCGTCTGTCCCTGCGCTGGCCCCCGCCCCCCCGGTAGCGGCATGATTACGAGCCTCGTGGCCCTCGCGCTCCTGCAGGCGCCGGGAACCGCTCTCGATGAGGGCGTTCTCGTCGTGCGCGTGGACACGCAGGAGGTCGCGCGCGAGTCGTTTCGTTTGAACCGCGGGCGCCTCTCGCGCGGCGAGCCGGGGTGGACGCTGGCCACGACGATCCGGTACGATCGCGCGCGGCCGGTCGTGGTGCTTGCCCCAATCCTCGAGGTGAACGGCGACACGATGCCGGCGGCGCTGCAGTACGATGTCGCTGACCCACGCCAGCCGTCTCGCATCCTCGGCGAGCTGGGCCGGGGTCGGTTTACCGTGCGATTGCTCGCGCGTGCGACCGAACGCGCGCGCGAATTCCCAACTGGTCAGCGTGCGGTCGTGCTCGACGATTCGGTCTTCGCCCCGTACGTGTTCGCCGCATGGCGCGCAACATCAGAACCTGGCACGCTCACCGCGATCTTCCCCCGCGCGCTCCGCCGCGATGTCATCCAAATCAGGGACTTGGGCCAGGCATCCACGACGCTCAATCACGACCCTGCCCGCCTGCGTCATATCATCGTCGGCGAGGAGGGTCAGGAAACGATTCATCTGTGGCTGGATGAGTCCGGTCGCCTCATGAAGGTCGAGATCCCGGCCCGACACCTCAGCGCCGAGCGCCTCGCCGCCAGCTGACCTTGCTGCCCAAGTACCCTGGGCTAGGTTCCAGTCGCAGGCCGAAACCGCTTCAGGTACTCGCGCGTATGGCGCTTCGACCTCACGACATATCTTTTCAAGGACGACCATGAAACAGGTGTTGATCGTGGCAGGCCTTTTGTTAGGCCCCGCCGCCGTTGCGGTTACGCAGCAGCCGAAAACCCCACTTCCCTCTGTGACCGCGGGGCTTTCCCTCCGAGACGCGATCGCGCTCGCACGGGAACGGAACCCGGCCTACCGCCAAGCTCTGAACAATCGCGGTCCCGCCGCGTGGGGCGTCCGGAACGCGTACGGTCAGCTGATCCCGAGCTTTACCACTTCGGCTGGCATGAGTTACACCGGACCGGGCTCACAGACGTTCTTGACGTCGAGTTTCACGCAGAGTGTGTCGACCGTCTCTTCATTCTACGATCTCGGGCTGTCGTGGCAGTTTTCCGGCGCCACGCTGTCGCAGTTGTGGCTGTCCCGTGCGCAACAGCGCGCCTCGGATGCGGACGTCGCGGGAGCGGAAAACGCGCTCCTCACAGGCATCACGCAACAATACCTCACGGTGCTGCAGACCCGTGCCCAGGCGGAACTGGCGCAGAAGACGCTGGAGCGGAACGAGGAATTCCTGAAGCTCGCGCAGGCGCGCTACGGCGTGGGCCAGGCAACATTGATCGACGTGCGCCAGGCGCAGGTGGCTCGCGGTCAGGCCCTGGTGGCGCTGCTGCGCGCGCAAACGCTCGTCAGCACGGAAAAGCTGCGCCTCTTCGAGCAGATGGGTGTGACGCCACCGGTCGATGTGGCGGCGATCCAGCTAACCGACTCGTTCAGCGTGCAGGCGCCGACGTGGCAGCTGGCGGACCTCATGACGATGGCCGAGCAGCAGAATCCCGCGCTCAAAGCCCTGCGCGCCCGCGAGGGCGCGGCGGCCTGGGGCGTGCGCGCCGCGAAATCGAGCTACGGCCCGACGGTGTCCGTGTCTGCCGGTTGGTCCGGCTTCACGCAGCAGTTCACGGATGTCGACCCGATCATTTTCAGCCAGCAGGCCGCGTTCGCGGGCCAGTACAGCGAGTGTCAGGACAACAACACGATCCGGACCAACGCGGGCCTCACGCCGAACGACTGCAGCGGCTTTGTCTGGGGCGCCTCCGACGAGCAGGCGCTGCGGAACCGAAATTCCGTCTTCCCGTTCCAGTTCACCCGGCAACCGTTTCAGGCACGGCTCACGCTGTCGCTGCCCATCTTTACAAACTTTTCGCGTGAGCTGCGTGTCTCAGAAGCGCGGGCGCAGCATGACAACCTCGAGGAATCGGTGCGGGCGCGCGGCCTGGGCGTCCAGACCGAGGTGAGCCAGGCGTTCCTGACGCTGCAGACAGCGTTCCGGACGGTCGGGCTGCAGGACACGAACCGCACGGCTGCCCGCGAGCAGCTCCAGCTTGCCACCGAGCGCTACCGCGTCGGCTCGGGCACGTTCTTCGAGCTGCTCGACGCACAGGTCGCTGCGCTCCGTGCCGAAAGCGACGCCGTGAACGCGACGTACGACTACCACAAGGCCTTGGCGCTGTTGGAAGCCGCCGTCGGCCGCAGCTTGCGTTAACCGAGAGGATCGAGCCGCCATGTCTAAGCGGAACAAAGTGCTGTTGGGAGGCGGAGGGGCCGTTCTCCTGATCATTCTGGTGATGGTGAGCGTCAGCGCCAAGCGGGAGAAAGGCATCGAGGTGCGCTTCGAGACCGTGGGGCGCAAGGATCTCGTCGCCGCCGTCACCGCCAGCGGGAAGATCCAGCCCAAGAAGAAGGTGGACATCAGCGCCGACATCACGGGCCGCATCACGCGGATCGCGGTGCGCGAAGGCGACTTCGTCCAGAAGGGGCAATTCCTGCTGCAGATCGATCCCACGATTTATCAGGCGAACCTGCAGCGGGCGCAGGCGGCGATGTCGCAGGCGGAAGCCGGCGCCGTGCAGGCGCGGGCCACGCGCGACCAGTCCACGCGGGCGCTCCAGCGCACTAAGGAGCTGCGCGAGCAGAACCCGAATCTCATCTCGCAGGAACAGCTCGAGCAGGCCCAAACGGCATCCGATATCTCCGAGGCCAACCTGACGGCCTCGCAGCATCTGGTCGAGCAATCGCGCGCCGGTTTGCAGGAGGCACGCGACCAGCTCGCGAAGACGCATCTGGTCGCGCCGATGGCCGGGCGCGTGACCCGTCTCGCCGTCGAAGAGGGCGAAGTCGCCGTCCCCGGCACCTTCTCGCGCGAGACCGGCTTGCTGCTCACGATCTCCGATTTGTCGGTCATTCAGACCAAGGTCCAAGTGGACGAGACCGACGTCGTCCGGCTGCATCTGGGCGATTCCGTTGAGGTCACGATTGACGCCTTCCCCGACACGACGTTCATCGGCCGCGTCACTAAGGTCTCCAACAGCGCCATTCTGACGGCGGCGTCCGCCGTCGGCGGGAGCCAGAGCGACCGCGCGGTGGACTACGAGGTCGAGATCACCCTCTCCAATCCCCCGACCGAAGTGCGGCCCGATCTCTCGGCGACGGCCCGGATCGTGACGGATACCCGCAAGCAGGCGCTCGCGATTCCGATCATCGCGCTCACGGTGCGTGACAACACGCCGCGCCACGTTCCATGCGGTGAAGGTGGGCATCGCGGGTGAAGAGAACTTCGAGGTCGTCGAGGGCGTGCACCAGGGCGACACGATCGTCGCCGGACCGTATCAGGCGATCCGCGATCTCAAGGAAGGCGCGCGCGTGCGCGCCAGCCGGGAATCGGGAGACACCACGAGCCGGCGGCGCTCGTGAGCGCCGTGCAACTGTTTCGCACAGGAGACACGCCGCTCCCCGACGTCATCATCCTCACGCACAAGCTGACGCGCGAGTACGACATGGGCTCGGAGCTCGTCCGGGCCCTGCGCGGCGTCAGCGTCCAGATCCAGAAAAACGAGTACGTGGCCGTGATGGGCCCATCGGGGTCGGGCAAGTCCACCCTGATGAATCTCATCGGCTGTCTCGACACGCCGACGAGCGGAGAGTACTGGCTGAACAGCCAGAAGGTGAGCGACCTGGCGGACGACGAGCTGGCCCGCATCCGCAACAAGGAGATCGGGTTCGTCTTCCAGACGTTCAACCTGCTGCCGCGCGCCGACGCCCTGCACAACGTCGAGCTGCCGCTGATCTACGCCGGCATGTCGGCGCGGAGCCGGCGCGAGCGCGCGGCACACGCGCTCGAGCGCGTCGGCCTGGGCAATCGGATGGACCACAAGCCCAATGAGCTGTCGGGCGGCCAGCGGCAGCGCGTCGCCATTGCGCGCGCGCTCGTCAACGAGCCCAGCATTCTCCTCGCCGACGAGCCGACCGGCAATCTCGATTCGACCACGAGCACCGAGATCATGGGCGTGTTCCGCGAGCTGCACCGGCAGGGGCAGACGGTGGTGATGGTCACGCACGAGCAGGACATCGCGGCGCACGCCGCACGCGTCATCACGCTGCGCGACGGGCTTGTCGCCACCGATCAGGCCCGGGCCGCCTAGTGCCGTTTTTCGAAGCCGTCCGGATGGCGCTGCAGACCATCCGCGCCCAGAAGTTGAAGAGCGGCTTCTCGCTGTTGGGCGTGTTCGTCGGCGTCGCGTCGCTGATCGCTGCCTGGGGCATCGCGAACGGCGTGAACCGATACATGACGGAGAAGTTCGCCCAGACGCTCTACGGTGTGAACACCTTCCAGCTGCGGCGCCAGCCGATGTTCACGCCGAACGTCCCCGATTCGGTGTGGCGCGCCTGGCGGCGGCGCCCGCGGATCCGCTTCAGCGATGCCGAAGCGATCAGCGAGGGACTCACGATCCCCGTGATGACCGCCTGGCAGTCGAGCGATCGCGTGACCGTCTCCTACGCCAACAAAGAAGCGCGGGACATCGACCTCACGGCTGCAAGCGAGCGCTACTTCGACATCAAGAATCTGAAGATCGCGATCGGCCGGCCCTTTACCGGCGAAGAGAACCGGTCGGGTGCGCCGGTCGCCGTGCTGGGCGAGGCCGTGGCGAAGCGGCTGTTCTCCGACCGCACGCCGCTCGGCAAGAGCGTCCGGATCGGCGGCGTGCCCTACCGCGTCATCGGCGTCGTCGAGCACCAGGGCAGCATCCTGGGCTTCCCGCTCGACCGCTTTGTCGTAGTGCCGGCATTGTCGCCCGCGCAGAACCTCGTGAATCCGCCCGGAATTCTCGATGCCTTTCTCGTGAAAGCGCACTCCGACCTCGAAATGCGCGAGGCGATCTCGCAGGCCGAGGGGATCATGCGGAGCCGGCGCCACCTGCGCCCCAAACAGGACAACGACTTCGTGCTCGATACGTCCGAAGGCGTGCAGCGTTTTTGGGCGGGCATCAGCAGAATCCTCGTGACGGTCATCCCGGGCATCGTGATCGTGTCGCTGGTGATCGGCGGAATCGTGATCATGAACATCATGCTCATGGCCGTCGCGGAGCGGACGCGGGAGATCGGGCTGCGAAAGTCGCTGGGTGCCCGGCGTGCTGACGTGTTACGCCAGTTCCTCGCGGAATCGACCGCCATCGCGACGGTCGGTGCCACCTTCGGGATCGTCGCCGGGATTCTCTTGACCTTTGTGATCAATGCGCTGTCGCCGCTGCCGGCGAGCGTCTCGCCCGCCTCCGTGGTGCTGGGAGTGATCATGGGCGGCGGCGTGGGCATCGTGGCCGGTGTGTACCCCGCGAGCCGGGCCGCGCGGCTCGATCCCATCACCGCGCTGCGGCAGGAGTAACCGATGACGGGCTTGTTCGAAGGCGTCAGTATCGCGCTCACGTCACTGCGCGCGCACAAGATGCGCGCGGCGCTCACGATCCTCGGCGTCGCGATCGGCGTGACGGTCGTGATGGTGATCGGCGCACTGATCAGCGGCTTCAACAAGGGCATCTCGGACATGCTCGCCTCGCTCGGACCCAAGACGTTCTGGGTCGGGCGGTACTGGGGCGGCCAGAATGACGAGGATCCCGAGGATCCGAACCCCTGGCGCCGCCGCCCGCCGATTACCGTCGCCGAGGCGGATCGGCTCGCGCAGCTTCCCACCGTCGCCTTCGTCGTCGTCGACGAGGGTACCGGGGCGGACATCGACTTCGAGGGCCATCGCCTCGCCGCCATTCAAGTCCGCGGCCGGAACGCCGACTGGCCGAAGATCGAAGGTGGGGGGATTGAGCCGGGGCGTTCGTTCACATACCTCGAGGATGCCTCGAACGCGCACGTCGCGGTCATCAACGCCAAGTTGGCCGAGAACATTTTCGGGCAGCGCGATCCGATGAACCGCCGTATCAAAATCAGCGGCCTGCCCTACGACGTGATCGGCGTCTACAATCCCCCGCCGCGACTGTTCGGCGACGGCGATCAGCCGGAGGTCATGATTCCGCACGGGACGTTCCAGAAGGACGTGCAGTACTGGCACGGGTGGATGAGCATGTTCGTGGTGCCGCAGGATTCGATCTCGACCGAGCGTGCGATCGACGATGTCACGATGGCGATGCGCACGATGCGCGGCCTGCGACCCGGCCAGAAGAACAACTTCGACGCCATCACGCAGGAAGTGTACGTCCAGGCCATCAACAGCTTCACCAAAGTCGCGCGCATGCTGATGTGGGCGCTCTCGATGGTGGGTCTCATGGTCGGTGGGATCGGCGTGGTCGCGATCATGATGATCTCGGTCACGGAGCGCACGCGAGAAATCGGCGTGCGCAAAGCGCTGGGCGCGCTGCGCCGTGAAATCATGTGGCAATTCCTCGTCGAGGCCGCCACGCTGACGCTGGTGGGCGGCATCGTCGGCATGTTCGTCGGCTGGGGCATTGCGATCGTGCTGCACAACTTCACGCCGGTGCCGGCATACGTGCCGATTGCGTCGATCGTCACCGCGTTGTCGGCGGCCGCCGTGACCGGAGTGCTGTTCGGCATTTACCCCGCGAGCAAGGCGGCTCGTCTCGATCCGGTAGAAGCGCTGCGTTACGAGTAGCGGTGTCATTTTTCGACGCCGTTCGCCTCGCCTTCCAGACCATTCGGGCGCAGAAGCTCAAGAGCGGCTTCTCGATCATCGGCGTCTTCATCGGCGTGATGTTCCTCATCGCCGTGGTGTCGGTCGTCGAAGGCATGAACCGCTACATGACCGACAAGTTCGCGGGCACGCTGCTCGGTGTGAACACCTTTCGCCTGCGGCAATTCCCCGACGTGCAGCTCGGCAACGTGACCGACTCGATGTGGCGATCCTGGATGCGCCGCCCCCGCGTCAGCTACGAGGACGCGCAGGCCGTCGCGCGCGGCGTCACGGTCCCGGTGCTCGCGGCCTGGGAATCGAACACCCGCGCGACCCTGTCGGCCGGCCGGTTGCAGGCCAAGGACGTACAGGTCACCGCCGCGACGGAGCTCTACTTCGACATCCGCTCGCTCACGATCGAGCAGGGCCGCGCGTTCACGGCGCAGGAGGTCCAGGCAGGCATCCCGGTCGTCGTGCTGGGACACGACCTGGCCGAAAAACTGTTCGAGAACCAGGACCCCATCGGACGTGACCTGAAGATCTACGACATCCCCTATCGGGTCATCGGCGTCGTCGAAAAGCAGGGCAACCTGTTCGGCCTGTCGCTCGACAAGTTCGTCGTCGCGCCGGCCAGCGCCCCGCTGCGGCGTTTCGTCAACCCGCCCCGCATCGTGGACGCCCTGGCCATCAAGGCCAACTCGCAATCCGAGATGCGCGAGGCGCTGTCGCAGGCCGAGGCGGTCATGCGCAGCAGGCGCCACTTGCGTCCGCGCCAGGCCGATGACTTCGCGCTCGAGACCGCGGATGAGGTGCTCGATTTCTGGGGCAAGATCAGCCGCATCCTCTTTTACGCGCTGCCGGGGCTCGTCGCCGTCTCGCTCGTGGTCGGCGGAATCGTGATCATGAACATCATGCTGATGGCGGTCGCGGAGCGCACCCGCGAGATCGGCATTCGGAAATCGCTGGGCGCGCGACGGAGCGACATCCTGCGGCAGTTTCTGGTCGAGTCCACCGCGCTCGCCACCGTGGGTGCCGGTGCCGGCGTCGGGATCGGCATTGGGCTCGCCGCCCTCGTCGCCGCGGTCACTCCCCTGCCCGCCGCCGTCGCGCCCTGGTCCATCGTGGTTGGGGTCATCCTGGGAGCCGGCGTCGGGATCGTGGCCGGGGTGTACCCGGCGACCCGCGCCGCCCGGCTCGATCCGATCACCGCGCTCCGAGCCGAAACATGACCGCCCTATTCGAAGGCGTCGGCATCGCGCTCGGGTCGCTGCGCGGCAACAAGGCACGCGCCGCCCTGACGATCCTCGGCGTGGCCATCGGCGTGATGGTGGTGATGCTGATGGCCGCGATGATCAGCGGGATCAACAGGAGCGTGGCAGGCATCTTCGAGTCGATCGCGCCGCGGACGTTTCTGGTGTGGCGCTTCTTTCAGGCCGGCATCAACGTGTCGGACGGCTCGGACGAAAGCAGCCCGTGGCGGCGCAACCCCGCGATCAACGAGCTCGAGGCCGACCGGATCAGATTGCTGCCATCGGTGCGCTTTGTGACGCGCCGGGAGGAAAGTTCCGCCACCGTGGAGTTCGGGGACCGGCGGCTCGAATCGGTGAACATCGCCGGGTTGTCGGCCGAATGGGTAGAGGTGAACGGCGGCGACGTCTATCCGGGACGCACCTTCACGCGATTCGAGGATCTCTCGAACAGCGCCGTGGCCGTGATCAACCGGAAGCTCGAGGATCAGCTGTTTCGCGGGCGCGATCCGATCGGGCAGACGATCCACATCGCCGGGTCGCCCTTCACCGTCATCGGCGTCTACACGCAGCCGCCGAGCTTGTTCAGCGGCGCCGCACCGCCGTTTGTCGGGATTCCGCACGGCGCGTTCGTGAAGAGCGTGCCCTTCTTCAAGGGCTGGATGCGGCTCGCGGTCGCGCCCGCGCCGGCGTACACACAACAGGAATCGATGGATGAGGTGGTGGCGACGCTCCGCTCGATGCGCGGGCTCAAGCCCGCCCAGGAAAATACCTTCTCGATCGTGACGCAGGACAAGCTGCTCGATTCCTGGAATCAGGTGACGGGAATGTTCTTCCTCGTCATGCTCGTGTTGTCGTCGATCGGCCTGATGGTGGGCGGCGTCGGCGTCGTCGCGATCATGATGATTTCGGTCACCGAGCGCACGCGCGAGATCGGCGTGCGCAAGGCGCTCGGCGCCACGCGCCGAGCGATTTTGTGGCAGTTCCTGGTCGAGGCATCGACGCTGACGCTGGTGGGCGGCGCGATCGGCATGGTGGGCGGCGGGATGCTCGCGTTTCTCGTCTCCCGCATCACGCCGATCCCGGCGAACGTCCCGCTCTGGTCGATCGTGGCGGCACTGCTGGCGTCGGCCGTGACGGGGATCGGATTCGGATTGTATCCCGCCAGCCGGGCGGCGAAGCTCGATCCGATCGAGGCTTTGCGCTACGAGTAGCTTTGTAGCACATGCCGCTGTACGAAGCGCTCCGTCTCGCTCTACAAACGGTTTGGAGCCATAAGCTCCGGTCCTTCTTCACGCTGCTCGGCATCATCGTTTCCGTCGCGTTTCTCGTCGCCGTCGTCGCCGTGATCCAGGGGATGAACGCGTACGTCCGCGAACGGCTGGCGGGCGCGATCGTGGGCGTCAACGCGTTCCAGGTCCGCCGCGATCCCATTCAGGTGGGATTTATCGACGACGAGGCGTGGAAGGCGATCCAGCGGCGCCCCATCATCGCGCCGCAAGACGTCGGGTTCATCGAGCGGGCGGTACCCGACGCCGAGGCGATCGCACTGCAGTCGGGCTGGCCGACGCCGATGGCCGACGTGCAGTGGCGGAACCGCACGACGGGTGACGTCTTCATCTTCGGCGTGACCGCGCCCTACGTGCTCGTCCAGGACTACACCTTCGCCGCGGGCGAGCCGCTCAGCGACATCGACCTGCAACAGCGGCGCTACGTCGCCGTGCTCGGGTACGATGTCGCCGAAAAACTGTTCGGGAATGTGGAGGCCGCGGTCGGCAGCACGATCCGGGTGCGCGGGATCCAGCTCGACGTGAAAGGCGTCATCGCGAAGAAAGGGACGGTCCTGGGGCAATCCTGGGACGGCTTCGTCATGCTCCCCTTGACCACGTTCGAATCGATGTACGGGCGCCGCCAGACGATGGTGATCTCGGTGAAGATGGCGACCGCGGACGGCGTGGGACCCGCGATGTTGCGCGCCGAGGAGGCGATGCGCATCGCGCACCGCCTGCGCCCGGGGGCGGACAACGACTTCACTATCGACACGGGTGAAGGGCTGATCGCGTTCTGGGGCAAGCTCACCCGCGTGATCTTCACCGTCGTGCCGGCGGTGGTCGTCATCGGTGTGGTGGTCGGCGGGATCGTCATCATGAACATCATGCTGATGAGCGTCACCGAGCGCACGCGCGAGATTGGGGTCCGCAAGGCCCTCGGCGCGGCGCGGCGCGATATCCGCCGTCAGTTTTTTGCCGAGGCGCTCACCCTGTCGGTGCTTGGCGTGATCGCCGGCATCGTGGTGGGGTTCGCGCTCGCGGGACTGGTCCAGGCCATTTCGCCGCTCCCGGCACGCGTCACGGCGTGGTCGATCGCGATCGCCATCGCCCTGGGCCTGATCGTCGGTATCCTGTTCGGCGTGTACCCCGCGCATCGCGCGTCGCGGCTCGATCCGATCGAAGCGCTCCGCCAAGAGTAGATGAAACTGCATTCGCTCCGCGAGGGCTGGCGCATCGCCCTCGAGCAGCTGCAGGCCAACAAACTGCGTTCGGCGCTGACCGTCCTGGGTGTGGTGATCGGCATCGCCACCGTGATGTCGATGGCGTCCATCGTCGCCGGCTTTCGCGAACAGATCGTCAATACGCTCGAGGTCGTCGGGCCGACGACGTTTCGCATCCTGCGCTTCTTCTCCACGACCGGCGTGAATCCGGACGCGGTGCCCCGCGAGGTGCGGATCCGGCCGAAGCTGATTCCGCAGGAGGCGGAAGCGATCGCCCGCCTTCCCGAAATCCACTACGCGGCCATCTGGACGCAGCTATTCGAACGGTTCGAATACGGCGGCAATCACACCCGCATCCTGGGCGTGTTCGGCGCCGATGACCGCTTTATGGAGATCCTGGGCGGCGGAATCGCGGCGGGCCGCTCGTTCACGGCGGCCGAGCTGCGCGGCGGCGATCCGGTGGTCATCCTGGAGCAGCGCACGGTGGATCGCCTGTTCGGCGCGATCAATCCGCTGGGCCGAGTGGTCCGGATCGGCGGCCACCCGTTCAAGATCCTTGGCGTCTGGCAGCGGCCGACGAACATCTTTGAAGTGCCGGGCACACCGGAGATCGCCGCGATCATGCCGTTTGAAACCGCGCGGCGCAGCTTCATTATCGATGACGTGAACGGCCTCATCATTCTCGTGAAGCCAAAGCCCGAGGTCGCCGTCGCCCGTGCCATGGATGCCGCCACGTTGACGTTGCGCCGCGTGCGCGGGCTCCGGGCGGGCCAGCCCAATACCTTCGACCTGCTCACGTCCGACCAGGTCCTGGGTATCTTCGACAGCCTGACGTTCGCTTTCTTCTTCGTGATGCTCGTGCTCTCCAGCATCGCGCTCATGGTCGGAGGAATCGGTGTGATGGCGATCATGATGGTATCGGTGACGAGCCGCACTCGTGAAATCGGCCTGCGCAAGGCGCTCGGCGCGACCCGGCGCGCGATTCTGTGGCAATTCCTGGTAGAAGCCGCCACGCTGACGTTGCTGGGCGGCATCATCGGCATCGCGTTGGGGATTGGCGTCGGCGAGGCACTGAAGCGCCTGCTCGCGTTCAGCACGACGATTCCCGTCGTGCCGGCCGCGATCGCCACCGCGGCGTCGATTCTCGTCGGGCTCGTGTTCGGCATTGCGCCCGCGGCGCGCGCGGCGAGGCTCGACCCAGTGGAAGCGCTGCGCTATGAATGACGGTCGGACCGTGGACCTCCTTGCCATCGCCGCGCATCGTGACGACGTCGAGCTCACGTGCGGCGGCACGCTCGCCAAAGCCGCTAAGGCGGGCCATCGCGTGGGGATCGTCGATCTCACCCAGGGCGAGATGGGGACACGCGGCGACCCCGCGACGCGGGCGGCGGAAGCCGAGCGCGCGGCCCAGACGCTCGGCGTGGCGCTGCGGCTCAACGCCGACATGCCGGACGCGCATCTGACGAATGATGAGACATCGAGAAAAAAAATCGTCGAGCTGATTCGTCGCACGAAACCGAAAGTCGTGATTCTGCCCTTCCCCGTGGGACGGCATCCCGATCACCGCGTCGCCTCAGAGTTGGGGCGCGACGCGTGCTATCTCGCCGGCCTCGCGAAGTACGAACCCGGAGCGGGTGGCGAGGCACATCGGCCGTTCAAGCTGCTCTACGCCCTCGCATATCGTGAAGACCCGGTGAAGCCGACATTCGTGGTGGACATCTCGGACGTGTTCGAGGCGAAAATGCAGGCGATTCGCTGCTATGCCTCGCAGTTCGACGGCGCGAAGGCCGCCGGAGAGATCTTCCCCACCGGCCAGGACCTCTACGAGCTGATCCGCGTGCAGTCGGCGCACTACGGCTCCCTGATCCGGCGGCCGTACGGGGAGCCTTTCTATACCGCCGAGACGCACGAGGTGGACGACGTGCTCCGGCTTGGCGTGCAGTCCCTGTAGTTGGTAAATTGCCGCTTCCATGACCAAGCGCGTCACGTATCTCGACAACGCCGCGACGACCCCGGTGCGGCCGGAAGTGCTGGAGGCGATGCTCCCCTATCTGGGGACGGAGGCCTTCGGCAACCCGTCCTCGGCGCACCGGTTCGGCCGCGCCGCACGCGCCGGCATCGAGGAAGCGAAGCGCGCGGTCGCCGATGCCGTCGGGGCGGAGCCAAACCAGGTGGTCTTCACGTCGGGCGGCACCGAGGCGGACAACCTGGCGATCATCGGCGCCGCACTCGCGGCTCGGGACAAGGGTGGGGCGTTCCGGGTTGCCGTTTCCGCGACGGAGCACAAGGCGGCGATCGCCGCGGCGCACGCGGTGAAGCACCTGGGCGGCGAGGAGATCATTCTCCCCGTCACCGCGACGGGCCAGGTGGAGCGACGGACGCTCGACGCGGCCCTGGAGCGCGGCGTCGCGGTCGTCAGCGTGATGTGGGTGAACAACGAAGTCGGAACCGTACAGCCGGTCGCTGAGCTCGCGACGCGATGTTGCGACGCGGGCGTCCTGTTTCACTCCGACGCCGTCCAGGCGTTCGGCAAGGTTCCAGTGTCGCTCCACGACGTCAACTGTGCCCTCCTCACCATCTCCGGCCACAAGATCGGCGCTCCCAAGGGCGTGGGCGCGCTCATTGTCCGAGATCGCAAGGCGGTCGAGGCGATCATCCACGGCGGCGGCCAGCAATTCGGGATTCGCCCCGGAACCGAGAATGTGCCCGGCATCGTCGGGTTGGGCGTGGCGGCCCGCCTGGCGGCCGCGGAGCAGCAGGCGCTCGCGACGCGGTTGCGCGCGCTGCGCGACGAGCTGGAGCGCCGCCTGCTCGCCATCGTGCCCGACGGCGTGATCAACGGCTGGCAAGGCGAGCGCGCGCCGCATATCTCGAACGTCTCGATCCCCGGCACTGACAGCGAGGCGCTGCTGATGCATCTCGACCTCGCCGGGATCGCGTGCTCGTCCGGCTCTGCGTGCAGTACGGGCGCCGTCGAGCCGTCGCACGTGCTCACGGCGATGGGTGTCCCCCGGGAGCTGGGCGTCGCGGCGTTGCGGTTCTCGTTCGGCAAGGACAGCACCCTGGAAGACGTGGAAGCGGTCTCCGCAGTGCTGCCAAAGACTGTTGAGAAGGTGCGGTCGCTGACGGCGGTCCTCCACCGATGAGAGTGCTGGTCGCCATGTCGGGCGGCGTCGACTCCTCCGTCGCCGCGGCGCTGCTCGTCGAACAGGGTCACGACGTGATCGGTGCGACGATGAAGCTGTTCTGTTACGGCGACTCGGTCCCCGACCGTCCCTGCTGCTCGCTCGACTCGATCACGGACGCCAAGCTCGTCGCGCACAAGCTCGGCATTCCGCACTACGTCCTGAATCTCGAGGACCGGTTCGGCCATGACGTCATCGACAATTTCGTCGCCGAGTACGCGCGGGGACGGACGCCGATCCCGTGCGTGCGCTGCAATTCGTTCACCAAGTTCCGCGACTTTCTCTACCATGCCGACGCGCTCGACTGCGACGCGATCGCGACCGGACACTATGCGGTCGCACGCGACGGCGGGTTGTTCCGCGGCCAGGACCGGCAGAAGGATCAGTCGTACTTCCTGTGGGGCATCGATCGCGCCGTGGTGCGCCGCATGCTCACGCCGGTCGGCGCGCTGACCAAGGCCGAGACGCGTGCGGCCGCGCGGAAACTCGGTCTCGTCACCGCCGAAAAGGCGGAGTCGGTCGAAATCTGTTTCGTTCCCGATGACGACTACGTGGCGGTGCTCGAGCGCCATCTGCCCGCAGACGCGCCCGCGCTTGTACCTGGTCCGCTCGTCACGACGAGCGGCGAAGTGATCGGTGCGCACGCCGGCTTCGCGCGCTACACCGTGGGCCAGCGCCGCGGCTTGCCCGGCGGCTCGAGCGAGCCGCTCTACGTCGTCGCGATCCGCCCCGAGACGCGTGAGGTCGTCGTCGGCCGCGGCGCGGAGCTATTCGGACACGCCGTGTCTCTCGAAGAGGTCAACTGGCTGGTCGATCCGCTCTCGCCAGGTGACGTTGTGTGGGTCCAATGCCGCTATCGCGCGCGCGCCGTCCCCGGCACGATTGCTGCGCAGGCGAGCGGCCGCATCGCGCTCCGGCTCGCCGAGCCGGTCCGGGCGATCGCACCAGGGCAATCCGGCGTGCTGTACGACGCCAATGATCGGTTGCTCGGTGGTGGCGTGATCGCCTAGCCTGACCCGGCGTGCGGGAGGTCACAGCACCTCCGGCCGCGGCGCATGCAGACTTCAGGTTCGCCCCACAATTCCTCTTGGGAGGCTGTATGCGGTTGTTCCTCCGTGCCGGAGTCGTGCTCGGCGTCGCGGCGATAGTCGCCTGCGGCAAAGACGCGCCGTCCCCGGTCGACTTCAACGATCCGGCCGCGGTATCGGCCAATCTGTCCTCGGTCGATTCCGCATTCGATAGCGACGTCTTCCGCAGCTTCTCGGCGGCTTCAGTGATGCTCGACGTTGCCACTGCTCCGGCCTTCCGCCCGACGGCCACCCTGATCGAGACGCTCCGGCCCAAGCTGGTGCAGAGCGGCGCCCGGATGTTCCTCCCCACCATGCGGCAAGCGCAGAAGCTGCACGCGATGGTGCCGAACCTCAGCATTTCGGCCGCGCAGGGCCGCATCATCCCCGACACGATGTACGGTCGGGTCTTCGAGTGGGATACCGCGCTCAACCAGTACCGGTATCAAGGCACGACGGTCGCGAATCTCACGGGCGTCCGCTTCGTGCTGTATGCGACCGGCCTGGATGGACAGGTCGTCGAGCCGGTGAGCGCGATCGGCACGCTCGACATCATCGATCAGAGCACGCCGACCAAGCTCCAGGTACAGGTCCTGGTCAAGGGCCCCGGTGGCACGACGACGTATGTCGACTACACGGCCTCGATCACCACCTCCGTGACCTCCGCCACCGCGAGCGTGTCCGGAACCATCACGAACGGGCTCGGCGGCGGCGCCAACAAGACGCTCTCGTTCGACGAAACACTTTCGGTCAACGCGAGCGGCGCGAGCGTGCATGCGACGTTCTCGCTGAACAACCCGGCGATCACGGTGATGCTCAACGAGACGGTGTCGTTCGAGGATCCGAACATCGTCATCAACGCCGACTTCCAGCTGATTCAGAACGGCCAGACCACCCGGGCGGTGGGCCATATCACGATCAACACTACAACCAACGCAGTCACCGTCAGCGTCACCGTGTACGTGGACGGCCACCCGGTGGCTTCGATCAGTGGCAATCCCGCCACCGCGCTGTGGGTCGATGCGGGGGGCGAGCCGTTGACAGCCGCAGACCTGACCGCGCTGGGGGCGCTGTTCGATGCCTTCGAGCACTTTGGCGACACGGTGTCCAACCTGTTCGCACCGGTGGGCACGTTCGCCGGTCTCTAATCCCGCAGCAGCAAGACAACTCCCCGTCCGGCTCTGGCCGGGCGGGGAGTTTTGCTTTATTACCTAGTCTCATCCGTCGACGCTCACGAGGCTCCATGACCACTCGCCGCCGCTTTCTCGGTTCGCTCTTCGCCGCCACGGCAACCGTTCCCGCGTTGAAGAGCGACGCGCTGGCGCGCATCCTCCCGGCCATGCGCCATGTCGATGGCCGCAACCCGGTGGACGTCGCGCAGGATGAAGACTTCTGGCGTGAAATCCAAGCCGCATTCGACATCGATCGCGGGATGATCAACCTGAATAACGGCGGCGTCGCGCCCAGCCCGCGGGTCGTGAACGCGGCGTTCCAGCGCTACCTCGCCGTATCGAACCAGGCGCCGGCGGTCACCATGTGGGGCTGGATCGAGCCCGAGATCGAAGCGGTGCGCCGCCGGCTCGCCGCGAACTTCGGCTGTGATCCGGAAGAGATGGCCATCACGCGCAACGCCAGCGAGGCGCTGGAGATTGTGCAGCTCGGGCTACCGCTGCAGCGCGGCGACGAAGTGCTGACGACGACCCAGGATTACCCGCGCATGATCACGACGTGGAAGCAGCGCGAGCGGCGTGAGGGGATCGTCCTGAAACAGATCACCTTCCCCGTCCCGCCGCCGTCGCAAGATGACCTGGCACGCCGCATCGAGGCCGCGATCACGCCGCGGACGAAGGTCATCCACATCTGCCACATCACGAACCTCACCGGGCAGATCTTTCCGGTGAAGCAGATCTGCCAACTGGGCCGGGCGCGCGGCATCGAAGTGATCGTGGATGGCGCGCACGCCTACGCGCATTTCCCATTCACACGCGATGAGTTGGACTGCGACTACTACGGCACCAGCCTGCACAAGTGGCTCACGGCGCCGATCGGCACCGGGTTCCTCTACGTGCGGAAGTCCAAGATCGCGAAGATCTGGCCGATGATGGCGGCGCCGCCCGAGATGAACGAGAACGTGCGCAAGTTCGAGGAGATCGGCACGCATCCGGCGGCGAACCACAACGCGATCGTCGAAGCGCTGGATTTTCTGGACGGCATCGGGCCCGAGCGGAAGGCGGCGCGGCTGCGGTTTCTGCGCGACCGGTGGGCCAAGCGGCTCGAGCGCGTGCCGGGCGTGAAGCTCCTGACGCCGTACGACCCGGCGCAGTCCTGCGGGCTCGCCTCGTTCACGCCGGGGTCACTCGATGTCGGCAAGCTCGCGGGTTTCATGTTCGACCGGCATCGCATCATTGTGACGCCGATCGCCCATCCCGAGTTCAACTGCCTGCGGATCACGCCGAACGTCTACACCACGCTCGCGGAGATCGACCGCTTTGGCGACGTGATGGAAGACGTGCTGCGGAAGGGCATGCCGGCGTCGTAAGGAAAAAACTACTCAAGGGCGTGAAGCGGGGGTGGGCGGCTGGGCGCGCCGCGCGAGGGCGCTCGGCGGGCACACGAAACCGCAACGTCTAAGACTCTCGGGAGATATGTGCCGCCGGGCACCCTCGCGCGAAACGCGCCCGACGCCGCCCACCTCCGCTTCACGCCCTTGTGCGGCAATTCCCTACGGCAGCAGCGCGACGATCCGCAGCGGGCCGCCGCTGCCGCCTTTGATTTTCATCGGCAGCGCGATCACGAACGCTCCGGTGGCCGGCAATCCCTCCAGGTGCGCCACATTTTCGAACGCCGGCACGTTCGAGGCGAACAGCCGGCGATGGACCTGGAACGTCGTCGACTGGCCGTAATCGATGCTCGGCGTGTCGATTCCCACTGCGCTGATCCTGCGGCGGACGAGCGCGCGGGCCGCATCGAGGTCCAGACCGGGAAAATGCAGCTGCGCGACGCCCACCAGGCCCGTTTTCGTGGTGCCGAGGTAGCGCGCGCGATCGGGCCAGCGCGTACCCCAACCCGTACGGATCAGCACGATGCTGCCCTCCGGGATATCACCGTGCGTCGCTTCCCAGGCCGTAATGTCTGACTGGTGCACGCGATAGTCGGGACTGGAGTCGGCTTTCCCGCGCACGTCGATCACCACGGCAGGCGCAACCAGTTGGCTCAGCGGAATCTGATCGGTGGTGTGTTTCTTTTCTATGAAGTGCACCGGGGCATCGAGATGTGTGCCACCGTGTTCTGCGGCGCTGAAGTTATTCGCCGCGTAGTACCACCCGCCGGGCGTCCGCTGCGCCGAGACGACGGTGAGGTGAAAGGGCTGCGCGGTCGGCCAATAGATGGTTGTCGAGTCGAAGTCGTACGTGAGGTCAACCCAGTGGCCTGCCACGAGGCGGTCGGCGATGGATGGCTGGCTGCATGCCGCGAGCACGAGGAGCGCAGGGACAATCGCCAAACGTCGCATGGTCTCTCCCTTGGAAGCATTGTGAGTTGCAACCGCAGGGGAGATTGTTAACGTTGCGAGCCATGAAATCAATCCTCTGGCTGGTTCCGCTCTGCATTCTGGCGGCTTGCGGCTCGGGCAAATCGAGTCAAACGGTCAACCGCGATACGCTCACCGAGCGCCAGAAAGACAGTATCCTTGCGAACTCGAAGATCCCCAACGCGCGTGCCGTCGGACGCGCGATGAACGCGGCCGACTCCATGAGCGCGCGGATTCGCAGCAGCGACACGGTGGCGAGGGATACAACGGAGTTCTGATGCGCGCCGTGATGTGCGGCGCGCTGGTCGTGGTCGCCGCGTGCGGACCGCCCAACCCCTGCTCCGGTCATCAGTTCGACCGTCTGCGCCGCTACTCCCGGCCCTACGCTGGTCACTGGGTCGTCGCCCGGGGAGACTCGCTGACGTTCCCCGACGCGCCCGCGATGAGTGATCGCTTCCGGTTGGGCGACATCACCCTGGACAGCGGCACGGTGCCCCTCGGTCGCGAGTGCGCGTTCCGCGGCCACATCGTCTTCCGTGCGCCGCGGGCCGAGACGCTTGCCGTCAGCTGGTTCGGCCAGCCGGAGCAGGCGATCGTGAGCGGGTGGCCGGCGGACCTCGGACCATTTGCCGGGCTGTCGCTCTCCTGGGCGGGCCGCGATTCGATGAGCGGCGCGATTCTGCTCGATTCCAAGCTCGGCGTGCAGGCACGCCCCGGCATGACGGCCCGTTTCGTCGCGGGACGGGCACCGCGGTTATCTTCCGCGCCATGAGAGGCTTCGTTGTCAGACTCCTGATCGCCGCCCTGGGACTGTGGATCGCCGATCAACTGCTCCCGGGCATCACGATCACAGGTACCGGTGCCCTGATCGTGTCCGCCCTGGTGCTTGGCGTCGTCAACGCCATCATCCGACCGATTCTCGTCGTGCTCACGCTGCCCCTGACGCTGCTGACGCTCGGGCTCTTCCTCCTGGTCGTGAACGGCCTATCGCTGGAAGTCGTCGCGTGGTTCGTTCCGGGTTTTCACATCGCGGGACTGTGGTCCGCGACGCTCGGCGCCGTCATCGTGAGCGTGACGAGCTGGGTGGCGTCGGCGTTCGTCGGCGGATCGGGACGGATCGAGCGTATGAAGCGGGTGGAGGTGACGGGCCGCCGCATCGATGGATAGATGACGTGCAAGGTGTGTGGCTCGAAGGACCTGTGGCTGTTCTACACCCAGGGCGATCGCCGGCACATTCATTACTATCGCTGCCGCAATTGCCGGCTGGTCGTGTGCGACACCCGCGGCATCGGCGTCAATCAGGAGAAATACATTCTCTCACGCGTCGATCCACAGGCCCCGACGCGGCAGAACCGCGGACATCGCCAGACGTATGCCTTCATCCAGCGACACACGAAGTCGAAAGGCCGCATGTTGGATCTCGGGTGCGGCGACGGAACGGTCATCTGGCTGGCGCGCCAAGACGGGTGGGACGTCAAGGGCGTGGAGCTGTTTCCGGAACACACCCAGGTCGTGCGCGACACCCTGGGTCTCAACGTCGTGACGTCGGATATCACGACGTACGAAGACGCCGATGAATCGTGGGACTGCGTGATTCTCACGCACGTGCTCGAGCACCTGCCGGATCCCGTCGGCGCGCTGCGCAAGATCCGCGACCTGCTGAAGCGGAACGGCGTGGGCGTGCTCGAATTCCCCAACATCGACGCATTCGATATGGGCCTGCGCCGGCTGCTCGAGAAGCTGCGCATCCATCGACGCCACTACGCGCCCGACTATGTCGAAGCACACGTGCAGGAGTTCTGCCGCGCCTCCTTCGCCTACGCGGCGCAGCAAGCAGGCCTGCAGCTGGAGGTCTGGGAGACCTACTCGATCAACCCGCTCAAATACACCCTGTTTCGCCTTCTACCCATCGGCAACAAGGCGCGCGTGCTGGTGCGCAGAACATGATGCTCGACATCGAAACCCCCGCCCTGCTGCTCTATCGCGACGTGATGGAGCGAAATCTCAAGCACATGGCCGACCGGGCTCGCCAGCTCGGCGTGTCGCTCCGGCCGCACATCAAGACCCATAAGTGTCTCGAGCTGGGGCGCCGGCAGCTCGCGCACGGTGCAAAGGGAATCACCGTCTCCACGCTGTTCGAGGCGCAAGCCTTCGCGCGGGCCGGATTCACCGACCTCACCTGGGCATTCCCGCTCGATCTGTCGCACGTACGCCACGTACAACAGATCGCCCAAGACGGGGGGGCAACCCTGCGGGTGATTCTCGATGATCTCGAGACGGCGAAGGCGCTGGCGGGCAGCGGCTTGCATGTCTGGCTCAAGGTGGACTGCGGCTATCACCGCGCCGGTGTCGACCCGGCATCCCGCTACGGCCTGGACGTGGCCCGGGAGCTTGGCGCGGAACGCGGGCTCAGCTTCGACGGTATTCTGAGTCACTCGGGACATGCCTATCACACGCGGAACAGGACCGAGGCGGCCCAGATCGCCGAGCAGGAACGGCAGGTGATGACCTGGTTCGCCGAACTCCTGCGCAAAGACGGATTACCCGTCCGCGGGGTCAGTGTCGGCTCGACGCCCGCGATGGCGGCCGTAAAAGACTTGACGGGCGTCACAGAAGCTCGGCCCGGGAATTACATCTTCTATGACCGGACCATGGTGCTCATCGGATGCTGCGAGCCGCGCGACGTCGCGGTCTCGGTCCTGGCGACCGTCGTATCGCACCAACCGGGGGCATCGCATTTCGTCGTTGACGCCGGCGCACTGTCCCTCTCGAAGGATCTGGGACCTGGGCATTTGGGACTCGAGACGGCGTTCGGCGCGGTGAAGGATCATCCGGAGCTTACCGTCGCGTCTGTCTCGCAGGAGCACGGCGTGGTTCGCGCTGCGGCCCCCACGGCGATCGAAGGGAAGTTCAAGGTCGGGCAGCACGTCGAGATCGTGCCCAACCATTCCTGCCTGACAGAGGCGCATTTCGACGAATACGTGGTGATCGAAGGAGGTCGCGTGATAGATCGCTGGCATATCGAGCGTGGCCGATGAAGCTCCAGCTCCGCCATTTCTTCATCGCGCTGCTCCCACTGGTGTTCGGTCTTGGCGCCAGCTGGGGATTCGCGTTCTCGCAGAACACGTGCGGACGCCTCGTCGGCCCGATCTTCGCCCCCAAATGCCACTGGATGCAGCTCGAGTATCAGATCGGTTTTCAAATGGCCGGGACGGTTTTGGGATGTCTCATCGCCGCGGTGCTCGGCGCCTGGCTGGAACGGCGCAGCCGCCGCGCGGAACGTGCTCAACTCAATCAGGGAGTGTCCACATGAAAGCGGTACTCACGCCGGCTCTTGTACTGGGCCTGGTTGGCTCACTCGCCGCACAGGATTCGACCGCTCGCCCCGCGGCACCACCACCCGCCGCGGCGGCTCCGGCCAGCAACGCGACCGTCGAAGCGGTGCTGGCGCGCTCAGTGGTCGACCGCGCACCCCAGGATAGCGGCACCGCGTTTTCCGACAGCGTCGGCTCGGTCGTGCTGTGGATGCGCGTGACCAGCGGTAATGGCCAGACGCTGCATCACGTGTGGTTCCACGGGGACGATCAGGTCGGCGACGTTCCGCTGATGATCGGAGGATCACCGTGGAGGAGCTGGAGCCGTAAGACGATCCCGGCCGACGCCAAGGGAGCATGGCACGTCGAGATTCGAGACGAGGCCGGCAACGTGCTTAAGCGAATTGACTTCACTGTGGGCCAATAGAAAGCGCGGACCTGCAAAGACTAGGCAACAGACGCACCGCGGGCCTGAGTCGTTCGTCAACGGGACAATCCTCGCTCGGGTTGTCCCGCTGACGTTAGACTGAGGACCGCGGTGCGTCTACAGCCTAGTTTTTGCATGTCCTCGCTTTTGCTTTTATGTTCGCCTCATGGATCTGGTGGAGTTGATCGTCGCCAACCTCGAAGTGGAGCCCGGCCAGGCTGAAAAGGGCATTGGCGCCATTCTGATGGCGATGCGGATGGTGGTGGATAAGGCGACGTTCGAGAAGGTGCGTGCCGCGGTCCCGAATCTCGAGAGTTACATGGGCCGCGCCTTGATGAGCGGCGCGCGGACGGGTGAAATGATCGGCATCGCGGGACCCACGGCGCTGCTGGCAGCCCTGGCCGCGGCCGGTTTCAAGAAAGAGGACGTGCCGCGGCTGGGCCGCATTGTCCTGGAGCACGTCCGGCCGACTGTGGGGAACGACGCGATAGAGAAGTTTCTGGCCGGGGCACCGGCCTTGAAGGCCTAGCGACCTCCCTACAGACGCATTCGTTGCACCAGCGCGGCGTAGCGCGGCTCGTTGCGCAGCGGGTCAAATATCGGGTTTACGTTCACGTACGCGAGCCAGCCGCGCCGCTCGTCGTACGCCCGCTCCGACCAATCGAGCGCCTGGCTCAGGTTGCCCAGGCCGATGTGCAGAATCGCGAAGGCGACCGGCGATACGTACCCCTGCGCGCGCGCGGCGTCGAGCTCACGCAGCAGCGCGAGGGCGTCCTCGCGCCGCCCGGACCGCGCCAGCAGCCATCCCAGCGTCGCTTTCGAGTACGCCGCGGCTCCTTCGAGCGTCAGCGCCTCGCGCAACACACGCTCCGCCTCAGCGCCGTCGCCCTGGAGCGCCAGGGTGGACCCCAGCATGCGATAGCTCTCGACCGCCGTTGGATTCATCTCGATGGCGCGCGCCAGGTGCTCGCGGGCCTGGTCGAAGCGACGCGCGTAGTAGTACAGCCATCCAACGGCTCGCCGGATGGACACGGACGCGGGATCCAGCTCGAGCGCCGTGTGGCCTTCCACCAGCGCCGCGTCGTGCTGCCCGCGCGCCACCAGCAGGAAGGCAAACCACTGATGCGCGCTCGCGTAGCGGGGATTGAGCTCGATCGCCCGGCGAAACTCGCGCGCCGCTTCATCCCATTGCCAATCGTAAATGAACAACGCCCATGCGAGCGACGCGTGCGCGGTGGGCACCGATTCGTCGAGTGCGAGCGCCTTACGGGCGTAGTCCTTGGCGCGCTGGTACGCCTCGTGGACGGGGATCGACCGGTAGTCCACGTCGAGCGAATAGGAGTCCGACAACCCGGCATACGCCGGAGCGTAGGCGGGATCCTCCGCGATCGCCCGCTCGAAGTAGTGGATCGCGGCAGCGACCCCCTCCTGGGTCCGCTTGTTCCACTCGTAGCGGCCCTTCAGGTAGAGTCCGTACGCCTGGATGTTTTCGGTATACCGCCGTGCGACGTGCTCGGACACGTCGGCGAACATCGTGGCGCGCAGCGTATTGACGATGGTCGCGGCGATCTCGTCCTGGATCGCGAAGACATCCACGAGCTGGCGATCGTAGCGCTGCGACCACAGGAGCCGGCCGTCGTCAGTGGACGTGAGCTGCGCCGTGATCCGCAGCCGATCTCCCGCCTTCCGCACCGTGCCCTCCAGGACGACGGACGTGCCGAGCAGGGCGCCGACGGCGCGGACGTCGAGTGGCTTCCCCTTCAGCGCGAAAACGGACGTGCGGGACGAGACGCGCAAGCCGGAGATTTTGGCCAAGGCATCGATCAGCTCGTCGGTGATGCCGTCGCTCAGGTATTCGTTGTCCGCGTCCGGACTCGCATTCACGAACGGCAGGACTGCGATCGAACGCGTCGCGGCAGGACTCCGCGCCACGCCGCCATCCGGTGCCGCCAGCGCCGCCACGAACTCGGCGGCGCTGGGATAGCGCTGGGCCGGGTCCTTCTCGAGCCCGCGTGCGATTGCGCGTTCCGTGCCGGCCGGTACTTCAGGCCGGACCCCCCGCAATGGCCGGGGCGCCGCGGTGACATGCTGCGCCATCACCGCCCGCGAGGTGTTGCCACGGAACGGCGGCTCGCCCGCCAGCATTTCGTACGGCGCTCAACTCTGCGTCGCCGCTCGCCTGCTCCGGACTCATGTACTCCGGCGTCCCGACGGCAAGACCGACTTCCGTCACACCGTCCTCGGCATCGCAACAGGCGCGCGCCACGCCGAAGTCGGCCAGGACGGCGTGGCCGTCGGCGAACAGGATGTTCTCGGGCTTCACGTCCCGATGCACGAATCCCTTGCGGTGCGCGAAGTCGAGGCCGGCCCCGATCTCCTGCGCGATCCGAAGCGCGTCCCTCACGGGAAGCTGCGCGTTTTCCACCAGGCGGTCGCGCAGCGACCCGCCCGGGACGTGAGGCTGCACGTAGTAGAGCAGCCCGCCGGCCTCACCCGAATCGATCAGGGGAACGATGTGCGGATGGGCGAGACGGGCCGCGATGCCGATCTCCCGCAGAAACCGCTCGGTGCCCAGCGCCGCCGTGATCTCGGGCCGCAATACTTTGATCGCGACCTTGCGCCCGTGCTTCTTTTCTTCCGCCAAGTAGACCGTCGCCATGCCGCCACGACCCAATTCTCGCTCGACCGCGTAACGATCGGCGAGGGCCGCGGTGATCGGAGAGGGCGGAAGGACCGAGTGCGCCATGGAACGAAGCCTACGGGCCAAGCGGCGAGCGGCCCAATCCGCTGCCGTTCGTCTTCCACACCAACGCGAGGAAGATGCCGAGCGGCCAGAACCAGCGTGCCTTGGCCGTCACAGGGCTCCCAACGCGTGGACCGCCCAGCGCGTCAACAGAATCCCCAGCGCGAGGAGTCCCAGTACCACGCCACCACGCCACCAATGATGAGCAACACGAACGAGCGGTCGGCGCGAGCCGCCCCCAGCGGCGCCGCCAGATGCCGCTCGAGGAGTGCAATGTTCCGGAGATTGGCTTTCCACACAAAGTCGAAAACGTCGCCGAGCACCGGGACGGCACCGACGAGCGCGTCGAAGGCGACGTTGCCGGCCATCCGCAGGAGCGTGGCGCGCGATGCGCCGAGTCGGATCGCCTCGACGAGAATCCACCCGGCGAGAATTGCGCCCGCCGCGTCACCGAACCCGGGAATCAATCCGAGGATGGGATCGAGCCCAAACCGCAGGTTGGTGCCGGGAATGCGTATCCCGGCATCCAACCAATACGCGAGTTTTGAGGCGGCCGTAAAGCTGGGAGACGA